>Ga0302314_10002591_pt1 | contig 33560 bp, 27 predicted proteins | sample III_Palsa_N2_3_FD_200533 | JGI IMG/M metagenome (GOLD analysis project Ga0302314, IMG submission 200533) | Peat permafrost microbial communities from Stordalen Mire near Abisko, Sweden - III_Palsa_N2_3 | ecosystem: Environmental > Terrestrial > Soil > Palsa > Peat permafrost | place: Sweden...
CTGGCGAGCCTGGCCCAGGCCCAGGCGCCCGCCCCGGCAGCGCCGACAAGCGCGCCGCCGCCCGCCGCGCCGGCTCCTGCCGCGCCGGCCACCACCAACCCACCAGCAGGCGCCCCCGCGGCCGGTGGTCCGGCCGCGTCCGCATCCCCCAGCGTTCCCGCCGCGGTTAAATCCGGTGTGGTCCAGCGGGTGCTCGTCGACGGCAACGAGCGGATCGAGCGGGACACCATCCTGTCCTATCTCAGCATCCAGCCTGGCGACACGGTGGGGCCCGAACAGATCGATGTCGCCATCAAGACCCTGTTCAAGACCGACCTGTTCGCCGACGTCGCCATCGAACTGAAGGACGGCACTCTGGCGGTGCGGGTGGTGGAAAACCCGATCATCAACCAGGTGGTGTTCGAGGGGAACCACAACACCAAGGACGACAAGCTGCGCGATGAGGTCACGGTGCGCCCGCGCGGCATCTTCACCCGCGCCAAGGTGCAGGGCGACGTCCAGCGGATCGTCGAACTCTATCGCCGCGAAGGCCGCATCTCGGTGACGGTCACGCCTAAGATCGTCCAGCTGCCCCAAAAGCGGGTCGACCTGATCTTCGAAATCGACGAGGGCAAGAAGAGCGGCATCCTGCGAATCAATTTTCTGGGCAACAAGCAGTTCTCGGAAAACGATCTGCGCGGCGTGGTGGTCACCAAAGAGAGCCGCTTCTACCGGTTCTTCAGCTCGAACGACAACTACGATCCCGACCGGCTGGACTACGACCAGGAACAGCTGCGCAAGTTCTACCGCAACCACGGCTTCTACGACTTCCGCATCATCAACAGCGTCGCCGAACTGGCGCCGGACAAGAACGGCTTCGTGGTCACCTACACGATCGACGAAGGCCAGAAATACAAGTTCGGCAAGTTGAAGGTCGTCACCGCCCTGAAGAAGTTGAACGGCGACCTCCTGCAACAGCTGCTCCCGATTCGGGAGGGCCAGATGTACGAGGACGACAAGATCGAGAAGGCCACCGATGCGCTGACCTTCGCCGCGGGCGCGGCCGGGTTCGCCTTCGTGGATGTCGTTCCGCACTATTCGGCCAACAAGAAGAGCCGCACGGTCGACCTGACCTTCGACGTCAAGGAAGGCCCGCGCGTCTATGTCGACCGGGTCGACATCATCGGCAATACGATCACCCTCGACTACGTCATCCGCCGCGAAATGCTGGTGACCGAAGGCGACGCCTATAACCGCGTGCTTGTCGACCGGTCCAAGCAGCAGATCAAGGCCCTGGGCTTCTTCAAGGACGTCGATATCAAGCAACTGCCCGGGAGCGCGCCGGACCGCACGGATCTGCAGGTCAAGGTGACCGAACAGCCGACTGGCGAGCTGTCGTTCAGCGCCGGCTACAGCTCCGTCGATCGCCTGGTGGCTGACATCGGCGTGACCCAGCGCGACTTCGGCGGTCGCGGACAGGATGTCCGCGCCGAGATCTCGGCCGGATCGCTGCGCCAGCTGATCAACTTCTCGTTCACCGAGCCGCGCTTCCTGGGCCGCACGCTGAGCGCCGGCTTCGATCTCTATGCGCAGCGCTACGACTTCACCACCTATGCCGGTTATACTAGCAACTCGATCGGCGCCTCAGCCCGCCTGGGCTTTCCGCTGGGACAGTATCTGTCGCTGTCCACCCGCTACACCATCCACCAGGACGAGGTGTCGGTGGCGTCCGGCGAATGCGGCGATCCGCCCCTGTTGTCGCCGGTCATCTGCAGCGAGACGGGTTCCACGTTCACCTCGGCGCCCGGCTACACGCTGCGCTGGGATCACCGTAACGACGCCTTCAACCCGACCCGCGGCTTCTATCTGCAGATGTCGCAAGACTTCGCCGGCTTCGGCGGCAACACCAGGTACATCAAGACTCAAGGCGAGGGCGGCTGGTACCACGGCTTTACGCCCGACTACATTTTCAGCGTCACCGGCAACGCCGGCTATATCACGGGCTGGGGCGGGGACGACGTTCGCGTCAACGACCGGTTCTATGAAGGCGGCAATAGCTTCCGCGGCTTCCAGGTCGCGGGTATCGGGCCGCGCGACACCAATCCCAACTTCGATCAGGCGCTCGGCGCCAAGTTGTTCGCGATCGGTACGATCGAACAGACCTTCCCGGACGGGCTGCCGGAACAGTACGGCATCAAGACCGCCCTGTTCACCGACTTCGGAACCGCCGGCCTGCTCGACGACGCTGACAAGCGCAGCAGCCTGACGCACTCGATCGATCCAACCGTCGTGGATGATCTGCATCTGCGCGCCTCCGTCGGCATCAGCGTATTCTGGAAGTCGCCACTTGGCCCGATCCGCATCGACTTGAGCGATGTCCTGGCCAAGGACCCCTACGACAAAACCGAAAACTTCAAGTTCTCCACATCAACCAGGTTCTAAACTCCATGAAGATCAACCCGATAGCCGTCGCCGTGGGCGCGGTGATGACCCTCTCCTGCGCGGGGTTGGCTTATGCTCAGACCGCGCCCAGGCCCGCGGCGCCGTCCCAGGTCCCGCCTCCGCAGGGCCCCGCCCTGGCCGGCGTCTGCATCCTGTCCAACGAATACGCGGTCTATAACTCCGCCGTGGGCAAGGCGACCGTCGCGCGCCTGGCCCAGCTGAACAGCCAGGCGGAAGCCGAAATCAAGGGGCAACAGGCGGCGATCCAGACCGACGCCAAAGCCCTGGAGGCGAAAAAGGCGACGCTGGCGCCGGACTCCTACCAACAGCAGGGCCAAGCGCTGCAAGCCCGCGTCGGCGACCTTCAGCGCACCGCGCAGATCCGCCAACGCGAGATGCAGCTGACCCAGGAAAAGGCGCTGCAGACTTTCGGGACCTATATGGACCCCATCGTGCGCCAGGTGTTCAGCCAGCGGTCCTGCTCTGTCCTGCTCAACGAGAACTCGTTGATCTATCCGGCGCCGGCCATGGATATCACGCCGCAAGTGGTGCAAGGCCTGAACGCCAAGATTCAGTCCTTCCCCTTCGACCGTGAGCACCTCGAGCAATCCGCGCCGGTCGCCACGACCCACTAGCCGCCGATCAGCGCCCCATCGTTGCAAAGACGACGAGGCGGCGAGGTTTTGCGTCGATGAAGCTCAGGATTCGACGTAGAATTGCGCGATCGAACACTGGAGCCTGCTCCGCCCCGCTTGGATCGTCGCCGTAGGGCAGGCTCTGGACAATTGAGTCAGCATGCTTCTCAACCACAAAGCGGGACCAGTCTGTGCGAGAAGCCTTCTAGGATTGAGCGGCTTGCTCCTGCCGAACAGCGACAGGCCGTGCTGGAGCGTGACAGCTTTAAGTGAAAGCCGGTTAAAGCGGCCGTCACGCTCTAGAATGAAACAACGAGAGCCTTTTTCAACGCCTCAGATCAAGCCATCTGAAGCGAAAAGGCTCTAGGGGAGATCGCATGCCGGACCCGTGTTTCTTTGAGGATCTAGGCCCGATCGCGCTGAAGGACCTGGTCGAACTGACAGGCGCCGACCTGGCGGACCCCTCCGCCGGCGCTCTAGCCATCCACACGGCCGCGCCGCTGGGGCGCGCCACCGGAGGCTGCATTGCTTTCCTGTCCGACCGCCGATATCTGAGTGAATTGGCGGACGCCAAGGCCTCGGCCTGTTTCTTGCGGGCCGAACAGGCCGCCCTGGCGCCAGCGGGCTGCGCGGCGCTCGTGACCCCTGAGCCGCAAGCGGCCTGGGCGCGCGCAGCGGGGCGCCTGCATAGGCCCTGGCGTTTTGCGGCCAACGAACCAGCTGTTCATCCCACCGCGACGCTGGAAGATGGCGTGATCCTCTCGGCCGGCGTCGTCGTCGGCCGGAATGCGCGAATCGGTCGGGACACCGAGATCGGGCCAAACACGGTGATCGGCGCGGGCGTCAGTCTGGGTCGCGGATGTTGGATCGGGTCTAACGTTTCGATCGGATTCGCGCTGATCGGCGACAATGTCCGCATCCTCTCCGGCGCTGTGATCGGGGAGTCCGGTTTCGGGGTCGCCGTCGGACGGACGGGCGCCATCGATATCCCACAGCTGGGCCGGGTGATCCTGCAGGATGGGGTGACGGTGGGCGCCAACAGCTGCATCGACCGCGGCGCCTGGGACGACACCGTCGTGGGCGAAAACACCAAGATCGATAATCTGGTGCAGGTGGCGCACAACGTCCGCCTTGGACGCAGCTGCGCGCTGGCCGCGCACACAGGGATCTCCGGAAGCACGGTGGTGGGTGACGGCGTCCAGTTCGGCGGCCGCGCCGGCGTCGCCGATCACATCACCATCGGCGATGGCGCGCGGATCGCCGCCGCCGCCGGGGTCATGCGAGACGTGCCGGCGGGCGAGACCTGGGGGGACAGCCCGGCCCAGCCGGTGCGGCAATGGATGCGGCAAATAGCTTGGGTGGCCAAGGCCAGCCGTTCGCGGGGGGGCGGACCACAATGAGCAGCAAAAGCGATGATCCCGCGACGAGCGTGTCCATCGACATCGCCGAGATCATGCGGCGGGTTCCACACCGCTATCCGTTCCTGCTGGTCGACCGGGCGGAGGAGTACCGCGCCCACCAGTCGATCATCGGCGTCAAGTGCGTGACCATCAACGAACCTTTCTTCGGCGGACATTTTCCGGCCTATCCGGTGATGCCCGGCGTGCTGATCGTCGAGGCCATCGCCCAGACCGGCGCGGTGCTGATGTCCAAGTCCCTCGACGCCGACGTGACAGGCAAGACGATCGCCCTGTTTTCCCTGGACAACTGCCGGTTTCGCAGCCCCGTTCGGCCGGGCGACGTCCTGCGCATGCCCGTGGAGGTGCTGCGGGCGCGTGGCGACGTGTTCAAATTTCGCGGCAAGGCCATGGTCGGACACCGGATCGCCGCGGAGGCCGAGTTCGCCGCCATGGTGGTCGAGCACGGCTGATGGCCATTATCCATCCCACCGCCATCGTCCACTCCGAAGCTTGCCTTGGCGAGAATGTAGAGGTCGGGCCCTATTCGACCATCGGACCCCACGTGGCGGTCGGCGCGAACACGCGGCTGATCTCCCATGTCGTGCTGGATGGCCATACCGAGATCGGCGAGGGCTGCCTGCTACACCCATTCTCCTATCTGGGCGCGGCGCCCCAGCATGTCGCCCACAAGGGCGAGCCGACCCGACTGCTGGTCGGCGCGCGCAATGTGATCCGCGAACAGGTGACCATGCACACCGGCACGGTGCTGGGCGGCGGGGTCACCCGTGTCGGCTCCGACGGCCTCTACATGATCGGCTCGCACATCGCCCATGACTGTATCGTCGGCGACGGGGTGACCTTCGCCAACCACGCCACCCTGGCCGGACACGTGCGCGTCGGCGACTATGTTTTCATGGGCGGGCTGTGCGCGGTGCATCAGTTCTCGCGCATCGGCCGCTATTCGTTCATCGGCGGCGGCGCGATCGTCACCAAGGACATCATTCCGTTCGGTTCGGTATGGGGCAACCACGCCCATCTGGAGGGCCTGAACCTGGTCGGCCTTAAGCGGCGCGGGTTCGCGCGCGAGGTGATCAATGATCTGCGCGCCGCCTACCGCCTGCTGTTCGCGGACGAAGGCACATTCCAGGAGCGCCTAGAGGACGTGGCGCGCGTGTTCGCCAATTCTCTCGAGGTCGGCGAGATCGTCGATTTCATCCGCGCCGACGCCGAGCGCCCGCTTTGCCAGCCGCATGCGGATGACTGAACCGTGACCACCAAGCTCGGACTGATCGCCGGCGGGGGCGCGCTGCCGCTTGAGATCGCCAATGCCTGCCGCGACGCCGACCGCCCGCTGTTCGTGATCCGGCTCAAGGGCTTCGCCGACCCGTACTTGAACGGATTTGACGGGATCGACGCGGGCCTAGCCGAACTGGGCAAGGGCATCAAGGCGCTGAAGCAGGCCGGCTGCCGCGCCGTCTGTTTCGCCGGCATGGTGCGCCGGCCGGATTTTTCGACACTGATCCCGGACTTGCGCGGCTTGGCCGCCCTGCCGGGGGTCATCCTGGCCGCGCGCCACGGTGACGACGCCCTGCTTCGCTTCATGGTCCACGAATTCGAGCGCGAGGGCTTCATCATCGAAGGCGCCCACGAGGTCGGCGCCGGGCTGGCGCTGGGCGGGGGGCCGCTGGGCCGCATCGCGCCTGGCGAGGTCCATTTGCCGGATATGAAGCGCGCAATGCAGGTGGCCCGCGCCATCGGCCAGCTGGATATCGGCCAAGGCGCCGTGGTCGCTCGCGGCCTCGTGCTGGCGGTGGAGGCGCAGGAGGGAACCGACGCCATGTTGTCGCGCTGCGCCGACCTGCCGATCGCGCTGCGTGGAACCCCCGAAGCGCCCATGGGCGTCCTGGCCAAGGCGCCCAAGCCCATGCAAGAGCGCCGCGTGGACATGCCGACGATCGGCGTCGCCACCGTCATGGCCGCCGCCCATGCCGGTTTGGCGGGCATCGTCGGCGAGACCGGCGCCTTGCTGGTGGTCGATCGCCGGGCGGTGATCCAGCGCGCCGACGACCTGGGCCTGTTCGTGGTCGGCGTCCCGCACGAGCCGGAGGATAGGGCGCCGGCGTGAGTACGCCCGTTTGCATCATGCTGGTGGCCGGGGAAGCCTCCGGCGACGCCCTAGGCGCGCAACTGGCGCGCGCCCTGAAGCGTCGGCTTGGCGCGCAAGCGGTTCGGTTTGTCGGCGTCGGCGGCGAGCAGATGGCCCGCGAAGGCGTGCGGAGCCCGTTCGACTATCGCCAAGTGACCGTGCTGGGCTTCTTCGAAGGACTGCTGGCTTATCCGCGGATCGTGGCGCGGGTGCGCGACACCGTGGCCCTCGCCGAGCGCGAGAAGCCGGACATCGCCGTGCTGATAGACTCCTGGGGCTTCACCCTGCGCGTGGCCCAGGGACTGAAGCGCGCGGCCCCCACGCTGCCGGTGGTGAAATATGTCGGGCCCCAGGTCTGGGCGTCGCGGCCGGGGCGGGCGCGAACGCTGGCCGGGACCGTCGATCACCTGCTGTCGATCCATGTCTTCGATGCGCCCTATTTCGAGGCGGAGGGTCTGGCCACCACGTTCGTCGGAAACCCGGCGCTGGCCAGGGACTTGGCCCAGGCCGACGGTGCGCGGCTGCGGGCGCGGCTCGCCGCCGATCCGGACGACCCCATCTTGCTGGTCCTGCCAGGCAGTCGGCGCGGCGAGATCGAGCGGATCGCGCCAGCCTTCTTCCAGGCCATGGTCCGCCTCAAGGTCGAGCGCCCCAAGCTGCGCCTGGTGCTGCCCGTCGCGCCCACCGTGGCCGATCGCGTCAAGGCCGCGGTGGCGGGCCTGGATGTCCCGGTCTTCCTGATCGAGGACGACGCGCTCAAATACGACGCCATGAAGGCCGCCACCGTCGCCCTGGCCTGCAGCGGGACGGTCACGACGGAATTGGCCCTGGCGGGCTGTCCGATGGTGGTGGGGTACAAGGTGGGCAGGATCACCTACCCGATCCTGAGGCTGATGATCCGCACGCCCTACATCACCTTGTTCAATATCGCCGCCAAGGCGTTCGTGGCGCCCGAGTTCCTTCAAGCCGACTGCAACGGCGCGGAATTGGCCCGGGCCGTGGCCGAACGGCTCGACGATCCGGACTTGCGCGCGCGCCAGATCGCCGGCCAGTTCGCCGCGCTCGAAAAAATGGGCAAGGGCGGACCGGACCCATCAGAGCGGGCGGCCGAGGTGGTTACGGAGATGCTGGAGGCGCGACGGAGCGCCTTGTAGCGGTGCGTGCTTCGACACGGTCGCTGACGCGACCGGCTCAGCATGACGAACTGAATTAGGTTCTCCCAAATTCCGTCATGCTGAGCCGGCGGCGAAGCCGACGTGTCGAAGCACGCATCCCCTTCGGTTCAGTTCCGCTGGTCGATCGGCACGAAGGTGCGTTGCAGCGGACCCCTGTACAGTTGGCGGGGGCGGCCGATCTTGCGCTGGGGATCCTCGAACATTTCTTTCCACTGGCTGATCCAGCCGACGGTGCGGGCCAGCGAGAACAGCACGGTGAACATCTCAGCCGGAAAACCCATGGCCCGCAGCGTGATGCCGGAATAGAAGTCGACGTTTGGGTACAGTTTGCGATCGATGAAGAACGGGTCGTTCAGCGCGATCTTTTCCAGCTCCATGGCGACCTTCAGCAGCGGATCGTCGCCGTGCCCGATCTCGTTGAGCACCTCGTGGCAGGTCTTCTGCATCACCGTCGCGCGTGGATCATAGTTCTTGTAGACCCGGTGACCGAAACCCATCAGGCGGTAGCGGCGGTCCTTCACCCCTTGCACGAATTCGGGGATCTTATCGACGGTGCCGATCTCCTTCAGCATGTTCAGCGCTTCTTCGTTGGCGCCGCCGTGGCTGGGTCCCCAAAGGCAGGCGATGCCGGCGGCGATACAGGCGAAGGGGTTGGCGCCGGATGAGCCGGCCAGCCGCACCGTCGAAGTGGACGCGTTCTGCTCGTGATCGGCGTGCAGGATGAAGATCCGGTCCATGGCGCGGGTCAGGATCGGGTTGGTTTTGAAGTTTTCCGCCGGGACGCTGAAAGCCATCTGCAGGAAGTTTTCAGCGTAGCTTAGCTCATTGCGCGGCGTCACGAAGGGTTGCCCAATCGAATATTTGAACGCCCGCGCCGCGATGGTCGGCATTTTGGCGATCAGCCGGTGCGCGGAAATCTTGCGCTGTTCTGGATCATCGACGTTGATGCTGTCGTGATAGAAGGCCGACAAGGCGCCGACCGCGCCGGTCATGATCGCCATCGGGTGGGCGTCGCTGCGAAAACCGCTGAAGAACCGGTCAAACTGGGCGTGCAGCATCGTGTGATAGGTGATGATCTTTTCAAACTCTGCGAATTCCGTGGCGTTCGGTAATTCACCGTTCAGCAACAGATAACAGACTTCAAGAAAGCTTGATTTTTCAGCTAGTTCTTGGATTGAATACCCGCGATGAAGTAAAATGCCAGCGTCGCCGTCAATATAGGTGATTTTGCTTTCGCAGCTCGCGGTGGATGTAAAGCCGGGATCGAAAGTGAATACATCGGCGTCAGCATAAAGCTTGCGGACATCCAGGACATCCGGTCCCGTTGTGCCCTTAATGATTGGTAGGTCATAAGACTTGCCACGCACATTCAAGGTCGCGATACGATCAGACGCGATGGTGTCGGTCATGCCCCAGTGCCTTTTTCCAAGTTGAGCCGCGCGCGGCCGTTCGCCTGCCACACCGCTTTATAGCGCCTTACCGCAACTGCGAAAGAGCATCGTCGAGCCGCCCGAGACTCTCCTCCCGCGCCAGGGCTGCCAGGGTGCTGGCCAAATCGGGCGCGGGAGCGCCGCCGGACAGCACGCCGCGCAGCGCCGGGCCGAACTTACCCATGCCTACGCCCTCCGCCTCGGCGAAATCACGCAGGCTTTGGGCCAGCGCCCCGTGGCTCCAGTCGGCATGTTCCGCCAGGCGCTCGCGAAGACGTGACAGCCGCGCCAGCGTTTCCTCGTTCAACTGGCCCAAGGTCTTGTCATCCAACGCCAGCGGCCGGCGCTTCAAGACGAACAAGGTCAGATCCGCCAGCTCAAGAATGGTCTTGGCGCCCTCCTTGAGCAAGGGAACCGCGCGCGCCAGGACGGCCTCATTGACCTCGACGCCGCGCCCGCGATGCACCTCGGCGGTCAGTTCGGTCAGACGACCGTCATCGGCTGTGCGGATATACTGGCCGTTGATGAAGTTCAGCTTGGCCCAGTCGAGCCTGGCCGGCGCGCTGACCACGTCCTTGACGTCGAACCAGTCGATCGCCTGGGCGTCGCTGAACACTTCGTCGTCGCCATGGCCCCAGCCCAGCCGGGCCAGATAGTTGCGCATGGCTTCGGGCAGATAGCCCATGTCGGCGAATTCGCTGACCGCCTGGGCCCCGTGCCGCTTGGACAGCTTGGCCCCGTCCGGCCCGTGGATCATCGGCAGATGGGCGAAGGCGGGCTTGGCCCATTCCAGGGCCTCGAAGATCAGCGACTGGCGCGCGGCGTTGCTCAGGTGATCGTCGCCCCTGATCACATGGGTTATGCCCATGTCGTGATCATCGACCACCACGGCCAGATTATAGGTCGGCGCACCGTCGGAACGCAGCAGGACCAGATCGTCCAGCTCCTTGTTCATGAAGGTGATCGGACCCTTGACCAGGTCGTGGACAACGGTCTGGCCGTCGCGCGGTCCACGAAACCTGAGCACGAAAGGCGCGTTGGACCCCGTAGGCGGTTCGCGGTCGCGCCAAGGCGAGCGGATCGCGCGGCCCTCAGCGCGCGCCTTTGTCCGCTCGGCCTCCAATTCCTCGATGGTCATGTAGCAGCGATAGGCGTTGCCGGCCTCGAACAGCTGTTGCACCGCCTCGCGGTGGCGATCGGCGCGGGCGTGCTGGAACACCGGCGGCGCGTCGGGCTCCAGGCCCAGCCACTTCAGGCTTTGGAAGATCACCTGCACGGCTTCCTCGGTCGAACGCTCCCTATCGGTGTCCTCGACGCGCAAAAGATAGGTTCCACCCGTGTGGCGCGCATAAAGCCAGTTGAATAACGCCGTCCGAGCAGTGCCAATGTGCAGCATGCCGGTGGGGGATGGGGCGATACGGGTGACGACGGGTCTGTCGACAGAAGAAGGGTCGGACATAGGGTTTCCGGCTGAAGGATCGGGGCAGACCGGGGAGGGCGCATTCGCGCCGCGGCCGGCCTGGGCGGCGGGTCTTACCATGCGCCTGACCCGGCTTCCTAGTCTTGGCCAGGTCTGGGGTGAGATCGACGCCGAGGTCCGCACCCAGGCCGACCGCGCCTTTCTGTGGACGCCGGTGGCCTATGGTCTGGGCGCGGCTATCTATCTGGGCCTGAAGACCGAGCCGCCACTGTGGCCGCTGATTTGGGCCGCGGCGCTCGCGGCTGTCATCGCGGCCGCGGCCCGGCGCTGGAGCCCCTGGCGAGGCCTGGCCATTATGGCCGCGCTGGCGGCGGTGATCGCCTGTGGCTTCGCCGGCGCCAGGTTGCGCACCGAACTGGCCGCCGCCCCGATCGCCCCGGCGCATCTGGGCGTGGTCCCGGTCGAGGGTTTCGTGGTCGATGTCGCCAATCCCAGCGATCGCGGCGCGCGGCTGTTGATAGCGCCGGTCAGCGTCGGCGGACTGGCCCCAGGGCAGGTCCCCAAGCGGGTCCGGCTGGTGATACCCGCCGACGATGTATTGGGGCCGGGCGCACCCATCCGCGTGCTCGCCTTGCTCGATCCGCCGCCAGGTCCAGCGGCGCCCGGCGCGTATGACTTCGCGCGCGACGCCTGGTTCGAGGGGATCGGCGGGGTGGGCCTGGCCATGAAACCGCCCACAATCATCGACCTGGCCCCGCCGCCCTGGCCCCTGCGAATGGTGATGGCGATCAACGCGGCCCGCTGGTCGCTGGCCGAGCGCCTGGCCGGCGACATGCAGCGCGTCATGGGTCCCGACGACGGCGGCGCGGCAGGCCTGGCGGTCACCGTCACCACGAGCCATGAGGATTGGCTGGACAGCCAAAGCCGGGACGATCTGCGCGGGTCGGGACTGGCCCATATGCTGGCGATCGCCGGACTGCATACCGCCGCGGTCAGCGGGTTCGTGTTCTTCGCGCTGCGCCTGGGCGTAGCGGCTTGGCCCTGGCTGGCGCTGCGGGTGTCGGGAAAGAAGGTCGCCGCTCTGGGCGGGCTGTTAGCCGTCGCCGTCTATCTGGTGCTGTCCGGCGCCCATCCGCCGGCCAGGCGCGCGGCGATCACCGCCAGCGTCGCGTTCATCGCGATCCTGTTCGATCGACGCGCCATCAGCCTGCATTCGCTGTCGATCGCCGCGCTGTTGATCCTTTTGATCCAGCCCGAGGTGGTGGTCTCGCCCGGTTTCGAGATGTCGTTCTGCGCCACCGCATCCCTGGTCGCGCTGGCGGAGTTGTGGCCGATCCGGCCGCGCGCGGTGGGCCTGCCCTGGGCCTTGGCGGCCCTGCAGCGTGCGCGAGATTGGACGCTGGCCATGCTGGCGGTCAGCTTCGTCGCCGGAACCGCCACCGGTCCGTTCGCCATCCAGCATTTCAATCGTGTCGCCAACTATGGAGTCTTCGCCAATCTGACCGCCGATTTCCTGGCTAGCGTGGTGCTGATGCCGGCCGTGGCCGTGGCGGCGCTGGGGGAATTGCTGGGCGTCAGCGCCTCGCTGCTCAGCGGCCCGCTCTGGGTTGCGGGGTGGGCGGCCAAGGCCATTGTCGGCCTGGCGCATTTTTTCGCCCACGCTCCCGGCGCCGCCTTCACCATCGCCAGCGCGCCCACGATCGCACTGGCGGTGTCCTATGTGGGGATCGTGTTCGCCTGCCTTTGGCGCGGGCGCCTGCGCTGGATCGGCGCGCCCATGGCCGCCGCAGTCGCGCTATGGCCGCGGCCGGCTGCGCCGGTGGCCTGGATCGCGGCGGACGGCGACGACGCGGCCATCGTCGTCCACGGCCAGGAGATCGCGCTGAAGCCCGACAAGCGGGCCTATGCGACGGGGCTCTGGGCCCAGCGACGCGGCTTCAGCCTGCCGGCCGACGCCACGGCCGCCCAGAAGGCCGCCTTCGACTGCGATCGTAAACACTGCGCGCCGATCAACAATACCGAGCCGGCCCTGGCGGCCTGGTGGAGCACCCGCGCGCCCAAGCCTGAACAGATCGACGCCCTTTGCGCCGGCGCCCGGATTCTGGTCTTACGCGCGAATATCGACCCGCCGGCGGCCTGCGCAAAGACTCTGGTCCTCGCCCCCCGCGATTTCGCCAGCGGCGGCGCGGCCGAGATTTTCCGAGAGCCCAAGGGCTGGCGGGTCGACTGGGCTCAGCCCATCCGGGGCCAGCGGCCCTGGACGGGCATTCAGTGATAGCGGCGGATCAGTCCGACCAGCTTGCCCTGCACCTGCACCTGGTCCGGCCCGAAGATGCGGGTCTCGTAAGCCGGGTTGGCCGCTTCCAGCGCCACCGAAGCGCCCTTGCGGCGCAGGCGTTTCAGCGTGGCCTCCTCGCCCATGACCAGGGCCACGACGATCTCGCCGGAATTGGCGGTTGAGCCCCTGCGGATGATCACGTGGTCGCCGTCGTAGATGCCGGCGTTGATCATCGAGTCGCCCTGGACCTCCAGCACATAGTGTTCCCCGGCGCCCAACAGGCTTTCCGGCACGATCATCTTGTCGCGTTCGTGCTGGATGGCCTCGATCGGGGTGCCGGCGGCGATGCGACCCAGCACCGACAGTTCGCGGACATCGTTGGCGGCGGAGGGCGGGACGGCTTCGCGCTCGCCGGTGACGATCTGCGGCTTGAAGGCCTGACGCCCTGAAGGCGGCGCCGCGGTGGTGGCCTGCTGAGGCAATTTCACCACCTCAAGAGCGCGGGCCCGGTGCGCCAGGCGGCGCAAGAACCCTCGCTCCTCCAGCGCGGTGATCAGGCGATGAATGCCGGATTTGGACGCCAGATCCAGCGCCTCCTTCATTTCGTCGAAAGACGGCGAGACGCCAGTCTCCTTGATCCGTTCATGGATGAACATCAGCAATTCGTGCTGTTTGCGGGTGAGCATGACGGTGAAACCTTCGAAGAACAAAGCACAAACGTTGTGTGATGTTCTCTAGGTGTTCTTTCTTAATGTCAAGTTGACGGCGGATCGGTTTGGAGCAGCGCGCGTGTCGCGGCGGCGACGTCGTCCTGCCGCATCAGGCTCTCGCCGACCAACATGGCGCACGCGCCGGCGCGCTCCAGACGGGCCATATCCTTGGCGTTGGAAATGCCGCTTTCCGTTACCAGCAAAGCAGTTGCGGGCGCTAACGCGGCCAGGCGCTCGGTATTGGCCAGGTCGGTGACGAAGCTGCGCAGATCGCGGTTGTTGACCCCGATCAGGCTGGCGCCAAGGGCCGTCGCGCGCGCCATTTCGGCCTCGTCATGGACCTCGACAAGCGCGTCCATGCCCAACTTGGCCGCCTCGAAGATCAGCTCGGCGGCCAGCGAATCATCGACCATGGCCAGAATCACCAGGACAGCGTCGGCGCCGAGCGCCCGCGATTCGGCGACCTGCCAGGGGTCGACCAGGAACTCCTTGCGCAGACAAGGCAGAGTCGTGGCCGCCCGCGCGGCGTTCAGATAGGCGTCCGAGCCCTGGAAACTTGGCCCGTCAGTCAGGATCGACAGGCACGACGCGCCGCCCGCCTGATAGGCGCGGGCCAGGGCCGGCGGGTCGAAATCGGCGCGGATCAGCCCCTTGGACGGCGACGCCTTCTTGATCTCGGCGATCAGGGCCAAGCAACCTGGCGCGTGGACGCGGATCAGCGCCTGGCGAAAACCGCGAGGAGGAGAGGCAGCGAGGGCCGCCGCCTCGATTTGGGCTTGGCTGCGCGCGGCGCGGCGCGCCTTGACCTCTTCGCGTTTGTAGGCGGCGATTTCGCCCAGGACGTCGGTCATGGCGTATTGGTCGCCTCGACCAACAGATCCAGCGCCGCCTTGGCGCGGCCCTCGTCGATCACCTCGCCCGCGAGGGTGACGCCCTCGCGCAGGGTCTCGACCCGATCGGCCACCAGAAAGGCGGCGGCGGCGTTCAAAAGGACGATGTCGCGATAGGCGCTCCTGCGGCCGTCCAGCAATTCGCTCAGCGCCAGCGCATTGGCCGCCGGCTCGCCGCCGGTCAGCTCGCCCAGCGAAGCGCGGGGCAGGCCGACAGCCTCTGGTGTGATCACGAACAGGCGCACCCCGCCGTCGCGCCACTCGGCGACTTCGGTCTCGCCCGTCGTGGTCAGCTCGTCCATGCCGGCGCCGTGTACGGTCCAGGCGCGCTCGGAACCCAAGGCGCCAAGAGCGCGGGCCAGAGGCTCGACGAAGCGCGGGGCCGGCACGCCGACCAGCTGGCGCTGGGCGTTCGCCGGGTTGGCCAGGGGTCCCAGCAGATTGAAGATGGTGCGAAAACCCAGCTCGGCGCGCACCGGCTGGACATGCCGCATGGCGCCATGATGGGCCGGCGCGAACAAAAAGCAGATGCCAGCGGTCGCTAGAGCGCGGCGATGCTGATCGGGCGTGGCCTCGATATTGACGCCCAGGGCGGCGACCACGTCGGAGGTCCCCGATCTGGACGAGATGGCGCGGTTGCCGTGCTTGGCCACTTTCAGCCCGCCGCCGGCCGCCACGAACCCAACGGCCGTCGAGATGTTCAGCGTGTGCAAACCATCGCCGCCGGTGCCGCAGACGTCGATCACATCCAGGCCGTGCTCCAGCGTCACCGCCGCGCGCCGCATGGCCCTGGCGCAGGCGGTGATCTCGCCCACGGTCTCGCCGCGAAGGCGCATGGCGGTCACCGCCGCGGCGACCTGAGCCGCCGTCGGCTCGCCGCGCAAGCAAGCGGCGAAGAAGACGTCGGCGTCGTCTTCCGACAGGGTCTCGCCATTGGCCAGCCGGGCCAGCAGGGGTTTGAAAGCGTCCGACACGGCCTCTCTCAGACCATCGCCGTCCGCGTCACGCCCGCCAGGTCGAGAAAGTTGGCCAGCAGGTCGTGGCCGCGCTCGGTGGCGATGGATTCCGGATGAAACAGCACGCCATGGATCGGCCGCGTGAGGTGCTGCAGGCCCATCATCTCCCCGTCGTCGGTCCAGGCGGTGATCTCCAGCGCGTCGGGCAAACTATCCCGATCCACCGCCAGGCTATGATAGCGCGTGGCGATGAAGCCGTCGGCCAGGTCCTTGAACACGCCTTGGCCGGTGTGATGGATCGCACTGGTCTTGCCATGCATCAGCGTCTTGGCCCGCACCACCCGGCCGCCAAAGGCCTGGCCGATCGACTGATAGCCCAGGCAGACCCCCATGATCGGCAGGGCCTCTGGCGCGGCGGCCAGCAGCGACAGGCAGATCCCGGCCTGGTCCGGCGTGCAGGGCCCCGGCGAGATCAGCACCGCCTCCGGCCGCAGACCCAACGCCTCCGCAACGCTCAGGGCGTCGTTGCGCTTGACCAGCGTCTCGGCCCCCAACTCGTTCAGATAGTGAACGAGGTTGTAGGTGAAGCTGTCATAATTATCGATCACCAGGATCATGCGCGGGCCTCTTGCTCACGCGCTTCTAGTCCGCGTGTGCATCGAGGCCAATGCAAAATCCCTTCTCCCTTGCGGGAGAAGGAGGGGCCCAGAGCGTAGCGATGGGAGGATGAGGGGTTTCACCGGCCTTTCCGGCGCCTTTTTGACGTCGAGACGTTGATCCAAAGACGATGAGGATGGGTCCGCGAGACCCCTCATCTTCCCACGCCGCTTCGCGGCGCGGGCCCCTCCTTCTCCCGCAAGGGGAGAAGGGCTTGTCGGGGGCGCCCATGCTATCCTCGCTCATGGTCCACGCCGATTCGCCCATGTCTGACGCCGCCTTCGCCCATGCGCTCGCCGAGGCCCAGATTCTTTTGCAGCCGCGCGAGCCCGTCGTTCGCGCGTGGCCGGCGCTGTTAGCGGCGCTGGCCTTCGCGGTCTGCGCCCTGGGTTTCGCCACCGCCGCCATCTTGGCCCCGCCGGTGCAGCTGACGCCGATCGGCGCCGAGCGCGGGCCGGTCTAGCGCTTCACGAAAACCGCCAGGCCTCCTCGGCGGCGCGGCGCAGGGCGCGGGCCTTGTGCAGGGTTTCTTCGTATTCGGCGACAGGATCGCTGTCGGCCACCACGCCGCCGCCGGCCTGGACATACATGGCGCCGTCCTTGACCAGGGCGGTGCGCAGCACGATGCAGGTGTCGACGCTGCCGTCGCAGCCGAAATAGCCAACCGCCCCGGCATAGCCGACGCCGCGCTTGACGCTTTCCAGCTCGTCGATGATCTGCATCGCCCGCACCTTGGGCGCCCCGGACAGCGTGCCGGCGGGCAGGGCGGCCATCAGTACGTCGACCGGATCGATCCCTTCCGGCGCATCACCCTCGACATTGGAGACGATGTGCATGACGTGGCTGTAGCGCTCGACGGTGTAGCTCTCGGTCACCCGCACATTGGGCCCTTTGCGAAGGTCCGGCGCCTGGTTGGCGCCCGCCCGGCGTAGCATGGCCACGCGCCCGACATCGTTGCGGCCCAGGTCCAGCAGCATCAGATGCTCGGCCCGCTCCTTGGGATCGGCCAGCAGCTCTTTTTCGAGCGCGAGGTCCTCTTCCGGCGTGGCGCCGCGGGGCCGGGTGCCAGCGATGGGGCGGATGGTGATCTTGCTGTCACGCAGGCGAACCAGGATCTCGGGGCTGGAGCCCACCAGCTGGAAAGCGCCGAAATTCAGGTAGAACAGGAAGGGCGAGGGATTCATTCGCCTGAGCGAACGATAGAGCGCGAACGCGTCGGCCTCGAAGGGCGCCGTGAACCGGTGACTGGGCACCACCTGGAAGATATCGCCCGCCTCGATATAGCGTTTGGCCCGCTCGACCATGTCGCCATAGGCCGCGCGGCTGACAGGGGATTCAAAACTGCCCGGCGCGCGGTAGGTTCGCTCCGGCGCCTGCGGCAGGGGGCGGCGCAGGTCATCGACAACGGTCCGCAGACGCCCGCAGGCCTCGGCGTAGGCGGCCTCGGCCGACCCGCCGGACGGCCGCGCGGTGGTCGTCAGCACGATCTCCTGGCCGATGGCGTCGAAGATGGCCACGACGGAGGGGCGGATCATCACCGCGTCGGGCAGGTCCAGCGGATCTGGATTGGTCAGCGGCAATCGCTCGGCCAAGCGGACCATGTCATAGCCCATCACGCCGAACACCCCGGCCGACATGGGCGGCAGGCCCTTGGGCAGCTCCATCCGCGAGCGGGAGACCAGATCGCGCAGGCTGTCCAAGGCCCCTCCAGTCTGCGGCGTAAAACGTCCAGCGGCGATGTCGTCGCCCTGGCTGATCTCGGCCTGGTCGCCGCGGCAGCGCCAGACCAGGTCCGGCCGCATGGCCACCCACGAATAGCGGCCGCGCCAGGCGCCCCCCTCGACGGATTCGAACAGGAAGGCGTAGGGCTGGCCATTGGCGATCTTCAGATAGGCCGAGACCGGCGTCTCCAGATCATCGACGATCCGGGTCCACACCAGCTGCGGCTGACCGGCGGCGTGCAGCCGGCCGAACGCCTCCAGGGAGGGTTCAAAACTCAAGGCGCCTTCCCGTCGGCGCCCGACGGCCCGTTCGCGGCCTTGGCCGCGTCCTCCGGCGAAACGCCTAGGGCGGTTCGGGCGCGAGCCGGGTCCATGGTCGGCTTGACGCTTTCGCGCGCGGCGATGCGGGCCATCTCGCCCAGGTCCTGGAACAGCTGTCCGCTGAACGGGCGGTTCTGCGCGACCACCGCCCGCGCGGCGTCAGCGACCGGCGCAGGCTGGATGCTGTCGACGCGGGCGACCATCACGGCGCCCTGGGCGGTGGGTCCGGTCACCGCGTCGCCTTGTTTGGCGGTGAACAGCTTGGACGCCAGCTCCGGGCTCAGCGAGCGGTTCTGGGCCATGGCCGCGCGCGTCACATTGGGCGCGTGGCCGACCTGGCCGCCGATCGAGGCCGCGGCGGCGTCCAGGCTCTGGCCCTTCTGGATCGCCTGGACCAGCGCGTCGGCCTTGGCCTGCATCGCCTGGGACATGGCCTTGGCCATGAAATAGCGGGTCAGCGGCTCCTTGATCTCGGCCAAGGTCGGCAGGGCGGGCGGCGTGACCTTGTCGACCCGCACGGCGAAATATTCACCCTGGCCTTCGTCCTCCATGTCGCTCTCCGCGCCCGGCGCCAGGGCGAAGGCGTCTTTAAGCAACTTGGCGGACAGACCAGGGACGGGGTGTCCGGTCATGTCCAGGCCCTGGGCGGTTAAGGGGCCGATGGCGACAGGCGTTCCACCGGCGGCCTTAGCCGCGTCGGCCATGCTGGCGCCCCCGCTGTGGCTGTCGTCGTACTTCTGGACTTGATCATAGACTTTCTGCGCCGCCGCATCGGAGCGCACCTGCGCTTCCAGATCGGGCCGCACTTGCTCTAGCGTGGCGGTCTTAGCGGGTGTGATCGAGGCCAGTTTGACCACCGCATAGCCGAGGCCGCCCTGGATCGGGCCGCTGATCTGGCCCGCCGCCAGCGCAAAGGCGGCGTCCGCCACCTTGGGATCGGCGATCGCGGCTTTTGGGGCGTCGGTATAGACGATCGGCTGCACGCCGATGGACTTGGCCGCCACGTCGGGCGCGACGCCGGCCTTCAGTTTGGCGACGACAGCCTGCGCGCTCGCGGCGTCCTTGGCCGGGACCTCGATCAGCGAGCGCTTTTCCGGCGTGGATAGGCTGTCCTTGCGGAAGTCATACAGCTTCTGCACCGCCGCCAGATCGGCTTGCAGCGTCGGCGCCAGCGTCTTGGCGCTGAAGCGCAGCACCGTCAGGTTGCGAAACTCCGGCCGTTTCAGCGCCGCGCCGTTCTGGGCCATGAAGGCCTGGAGTTGGGCGTCGGTCGGCGGCGTCGGCGGCGGCAGCTTGCGCGGGTCGATCAGGAAATAGCTGAGGCCGCGGCCCTCCAGTTCATAGGCGGCGATCACCGCCTCATAGCTCAAGGGCGCCCTGAAGCCGGCCTGGAACCCTGCCTGAAGATGGCCCTGGGCGATTTCGTCGCTCAGCAGCGATTCGAAGATCGCCGGCGTCAGCTGATTCTCCGCCAGCTTCTGCTGATAGGCGGTCTTGTCGAAGCGGCCGCTGACCGGGTCGAAAAAGGCCGGCTGCTTGCGGATGGCGTCGGCGATCAGGGTGGCGGCGGGCTCGATGCCGCTCTTGTGCAGGAATTCGGAGAAGGCCTCCTGCGTCGCAACTTCCTGCAACACCTGGGTGTCGAGATGCTTGGCCACCGCGTCCTGCAGGGTGATCTGCTGGCCGGACTGCTGCTCGGCGGCGCGCTTATAGTTGTCGAACATCCGCTTGAATTGATCGCTCGACACCTGCCGCGATCCGGCGGTGATCACCGCGTCGCGGATTTTCGCGCGGAACACGTCGCGCACCGACCCCACCCCGAAGATTACGAAGCTGAGAATCAAAACGCTCAGTAAAACCTTGGCGAACCAGGATTTTACGAAGGCGCGGATGGCGGCGATCATGTGGCGGAAGTCCTGTCTGCCCGGCGCTCGAGCGGCGACCGTCAGGCGGTATAGTGGAGCCGGCCAAGCCTGGGCAAGCATTCCCGCTCGTCCTTAGGTGCGGATGGCGGATGGATGGTAAGACGGGCGGGGCGTGGACAGGCGCGCGCGCATCGCCTAGGGGCGGAGCGTCGGCCGCCGCGCCGCCGCTGGAACAAACCGCATGACCGCGCCACTGATCGTCGGAAACTGGAAGATGAACGGCCTGGGCGCCGATTTGGTCGAAGCCCGGGCGCTGGCCGCCGTGATCGCAAGAGACGGAACGCCGGCGCGCGTGGGCCTCTGCCCGCCCGCGACGCTTATTTCGCTGATGACCAAAACGCTGGCTGGGTCACCCATCGCGGTCGGCGGCCAGGATTGCCGTCCCGAGACGGCGGGCGCCTTCACCGGCGACATCAGCGCGGAAATGCTCGCCGACGCCGGGGCCCGCCTGGTCATCGTCGGCCACTCCGAACGCCGCGCCGGCCATGGCGAGAACGACGCTCTGGTGGCCGCCAAGGCGCTGGCGGCGGTGCGCGCCCGCCTGGAGCCGATCATCTGCGTGGGCGAGACCCTGGCCGGGCGCCAGGCGGGCAGGGCGCTGGAAGTTGTTCGCGGCCAGGTCGGCGGCTCGGTCCCGCTGGAATTGGCCGGCGCGCCGTTCGCGCTCGCCTATGAGCCGGTCTGGGCCATCGGGACCGGCCTGACGCCCAGCCTGGCCGAGATCGAAGAGGTCCACGCCGCGATCCGCCAGACCCTGCGGGACCGGTTCGGCGATGCGAACGAGGCGCCGATCCTCTACGGCGGTTCGGTCAAGCCTGACAACGCTCGCGAAATCCTGGCCGCCCGCGAAGTCGGCGGCGCGCTGGTCGGCGGCGCCTCGCTGAAGGCGGCGGACTTCGCGCGGATCATCGCCGCGGCGGGGTGAGGGGTGGGATGGGCGTGGCCATCGCACCAGGCTCGACAATCGGCGGCTGACGTCCGCCCCGGCGAATCCCAGGCCCAAAGTTGACAGTGTCTCGTGGTTGCCGCGACAGTGCCCGCGCCGCTATTCGGCGGCGGGTCTTCGGGGTGATGCTTGGTCCAAAAGGCGTCGAGGCGTGAACAGACAAAGCCGACCGGCGAGCGGCTGACCATGGATGACCTAGCCACCCTGGCCGGGGTGTCCAAGGTGACCGTCTCCCGAGCCTTGAGCGATAGCGGGCTGGTGGCCGAAGGTACGCGCCGGCGGATCCAGGACCTGGCCGTTGAGCTCGGCTATAAGGTCAACCTGCACGCCCGCAACCTGCGCCTGCAGCGGAGCTATACGGTTGCGGTGGTGGTGGAAATGGACCCGTCCGTCGAGCGGCCTATGTCCGACCCCTATCCGCTTGAGATCCTAGGCGGCGTCTCGCAATCGCTCACCTCGGCGGGGTACAATCTGTTGCTCACAACCAGGCGAGGCTGGCGCGACGACCAGATCCACGGCGCCGACGGGGCGATCCTGCTGGGTCAGGGCCTGCACGACGACGCGGTGCGCCGGCTGAGCGAATCGGGCGTGCCGTTCGTGGTCTGGGGAGCGCCCAGCGAAGACCACTCCTACGTCGTCGTCGGCACCGATAACGAACAGGGCGGCGCCTTGGCCGCTGAACGCCTGCTGGCGCTGGGGCGGCGGCGGATGGTGTTCCTGGGCGACACCGACTACCAGGAGGTCGCCGCCAGACTGGCCGGCTTCGAGCGCGCGATCGTCCACGCCGGCGCTCAGCTTGTCGGCCGCCTGACCTGCCCCTTTACCTTCGCCGGCGGATTCAACGCGGTGGAAAGCCTGCGGGACCAGCGGCGCAAGCCATTCGACGGGGTCTTCTGCGGCAGCGACCTGGTCGCGATGGGCGCGATCAGGTCGCTGATCGATCATGGCCTCAGCGTGCCGGGCGACGTGTCAGTGATCGGTTATGACGACACGCCGATGGCGGCGAATTTCGTTCCGCCTTTGACCTCAATCCACCAGAACTGGCGCGAGGGTGGGATACTGCTGGGCGAGAAAATCCTGGCCCTCATTGGCGGTCACAAACCGGCGTCGGAAGCGCTTCCGGCCTCGATTTCCATACGAACTTCTTGAAATAACAAGGTAAATTAATTTTGTCAGAAAATTGTAATCGATTTCTTGAAATCCATTACATTAGCATCTAGCCTCACCCAACTTGAACGATAGTGCTGAGGGTCGGGGGGGCCATGCGCTTGGAAGCGCACAGATCAGACCAGGGACGGCTTGCGCCTACCGATGCGCCGAGCGCGCGGTCTTCGGCCGAGGGTGCGTTCGATGCGCCGCGTTCCGGTCCGACCTGGAAGCTCCGCGTCGACACCGCCCCGGACGCCCAAACCGCGAACCACCGGGCCAGTCTATTCGCCCTTTCCAACGGCGTCCTCGGCGTCAGGGGCGGGATCGAGGAACAAGAAGGCGGCGCCGGCGAAACCTTCTTGAGCGCGGTCTTCGACCGTACGCCCATCTTCTATCATGAGCGCTTCGCCGGTTTCGCCACGGCGTCCGACACCCGCGTTCCGGTGGTCGATGGCGCGGCGATGCTGGTGACTCTGGAAGACGGCGGGGCGCTTGGCGAGATCGTCGCGTTCGAACAGATCCTCGATCTGGCGGCGGGCTCCTCCAGCCGTCGTACGCGCTGGCGCTCGGCGGGCGGCGCCAGCATAGAGGTGCTCGCCGAACGGGCCGTTCCCGTCGAGGGCGAGGCGCTGCTGGCCATCCGCTTCCGTCTGACCTCGATCGACTATACCGGCGCGGTGTCGATCCGCTCGCGCCTCGAGCGAGGCCGCAGAGGCGTCGCCCAGGGCGATGATCCCCGCTTGGGCGCGGGCGCCGGCGCCCGCATGGTCACCCTGTCCAGCGCCGCCGAAGGCTTAGACGCCGTGATGATCCAGAAGGGCAGCGCGGCCGACATGCGGACGGCCTGCGTTCAGACCCATCGCCTGGTCGCCGGCCAGATCGCGCTGGAGGGCGATTTCGCCGAACTGGAGTCCTGCGGTTCGCTGCTGCGCGGCCGGCTCGCGCCGGGCGAGAGCCTGGTGTTGGAAAAGATCGTCGCCTACGCCTTCGCCGTGGACGGCGACGAAGCGGAGCTGGCCCAGGCCGCGCAGCGCCTCGCCGCGCGCCATGCCGACATCGGCTTCGAGTCGCTCAAGGCCGAGCACGCGCGGGCGCTCGGCGTCTTCTGGGACGAGGCGGCGATCGACGCTCCCGACACGCCCGAACTGGAGGCCGCGCTTCGCTACAACCTGTTTCAGCTGCGCCAGAACGCTCCGCGGGACGGCAAGACCGGCATCGCGGCCAAGGGGATCAGCGGTGAGGGCTACGAAGGCCACTGTTTTTGGGACGCTGAGGTCTTCGCCTGCCCCGTGCTGTCGGTGACAGCGCCCAGCCTGGCGCGCAGCCAGCTGATGTTTCGCGCCGGCACGCTTGATCGCGCGCGCCGGCATGCGCGCGAAATGAACCATGCCCGCGGCGCGCTGATCCCCTGGCGCACCATAGCCGGCGACGAGGCCTCGGCCTATTATCCGGGGGGCTCGGCCCAGTATCATATCAACGCCGACGTGGCGTTCGCCGTGCGGATCTATGACCGGGCCACCGGCGATGAGGCGTTTTTGCTGGAACACGGCGCCGAGCTGGTGCTGGAGACCGCGCGTATCTGGCTTCAGATCGGGGCGTTCAACCCGCGCCGCGGCGGCGCCTTCTGCATCACTGGGGTCACGGGCCCGGACGAATACACCGCCCTAATCGATAACGACTATTACACTAACCGCATGGCCAAGGCCCACCTGAGCTTCGCTTGCGAGGTGGTCGACCGGCTGATGCGCGATCACCCCGTGGAGGGCCCGGCCTTGCTGGGGCGCCTTGGCGTCGACGCGGAGGAGACCGATACCTGGCGGCGCGCGGCTGCCGCCATGTGCCTGCCGGTGGACCAGACCCTCGGCGTCCATCCCCAGGACGACACCTTTCTCGACAAGCCCCCGTGGGATTTCCAAGCCGCTGGAGCCGAACGTCCTTTGCTGCTGCACGTCCACCCCCTGACCCTCTATCGCTGTCAGGTCTGCAAGCAAGCCAGCGTGGTGTTGGCCCACACCCTGACCGCCAGCGAGGACCTGGCTCTGAAGCAGCGGGATTTCGACTATTACGAGAGGGTGACCGTCCATGACTCGTCGCTGTCGGCGTCGAGCTTTTCGATCCTCGCGGCGGATATTGGCGAGATGGACAAGGCGGCGGCCTATCTGCACGACACCGCCTTCGTCGATCTAGACGACTTGCACGGCAATACCGACCACGGCCTGCACATGGCGGCGGCGGCGGGCAGCTGGATGGCCCTGGTCTGGGGCTGGGGCGGTTTTCGCCCGCAGGGGGAGACGCCCCGCTTCCGACCGGTTCGCTCTGACGCCGCGCCCCGTTACGCGTTTCGTGTTCTCTGGCGCGGCCGGCGCCTGCGCGTGCAGGTGGACGCCACGGGCGTGCTCTACACCCTGCTTGGCGGAGCGCCCTTGATCATCGATCACGATGGGCTGCGGCTCGAACTGACCACAATGGCGCCCACCCTGGCCCCCACCCCAGCCCCCCGGCCGGCCCACCGCGAAGCACTGGTCCGGCGCGAGCCGCCGACGCCGATCTTGGCGGCGCTGATCGATCTGGACGGCGTGCTGACCGACACCGCCCAGGCGCACTACCAGGCCTGGAAGGCGATCGCCGACCAGATCGGCGCCCCCTTCGACGAGCAGGCCAATGAGGCGCTCAAGGGCGTCGACCGCATGGCCTCGCTCGAAATCCTGCTCAGGCGGGCGCCCGCCGCCGTCGCCGCGGGCCGGCAAGCCTTGGCCGATCGCAAGAACAGCCACTACCTGGACCTGATCGCAAATTTCGGGCCGGACAACCTGTTCGCCGGCGCGCGCGAAGCGCTGGTCGCGGCGCGCCAGGCCGGCCTGAAACTGGCGCTTGTCTCCGCCAGCCGCAACGCCCGCTCCCTGGTCGAGCGGCTGGGCGTCGCCGACCTGTTCGATCACATGGTCGACCCGGCGAGCCTCGCGCGCGGCAAGCCGGATCCGGAAATCTATCTTCGCGCCGCCGCCGCCCTCCACGTCGCTCCTGGCGCCTGTATTGGCCTGGAGGACGCCAAGGCTGGCGTGGAAGGCCTCAGGGCCGCCGGCGTCTATTCGGTTGGGATCGGAGATCCCGCCGTTCTCGATTCGGCTGACGCGGTTGTCAGCAGGATCGCTTCGCTCCGGTGGGAGCGCTTTCTCGGACCGTAACGAGACCCAGCCTTAAAGAAAAAGCGAGAGGAAACATGAGCATCGGATTTCGTAACCTAATGATGGTGTCGGCTTCATCGCTGGCATTGGCCAGCGGACAATCCGCCTTGGCCCAGACCGCCGCAGCAGCGGCCCCGGCCGCAAGCTCCGACCAGGCCAATACCGTGCAGGAGATCGTGGTCACCGGCACCGCCGGCGGCGCGGGCGTCCGGAAGCTTGAAGCCGGCTACGCCATCACCACCCTCAAGCCGGAAGCCCTGGCCGAATTGGGCGCCAAGACGACCGGCGAAATTCTCACCGCCGTTCCGGGCGTGTGGGTCGAGAGCTCGGGCGGCGTTGGCACCTCGAACGTCTTCGTGCGCGGCATTCCCGCCACGGGCGACGCCCACTTCACCACGGTGTCGGTCAACGGCGTGCCGGATTTCGGGACGACTTCCCTCTCGTTCATGGACGAATTGGCCCTGTTCCGCGCCGACGAAACCGTCGCCACCGTCGAAGCGGTCAATGGCGGTCCGGCCTCGGTCTTCAGCGACGGCCAGCCCGGGCTGACCACCAACTTCGTGCTGAAAGAAGGCGGCGAACAGTCAACCGGCGATCTCAAGCTGTCGGGCTCCACCTTTGAACAGCGTCGCATCGACGGCTTCCTCAGCGGCAAGCTCGCGGACGACCTCTACTATATGATCGGCGGTTACTACACCGACGGGCCAGGCGTTCGCGACGCCGGCTTCGACACCGAAAAGGGCGGCCAGTTCACCGTCAACATCACCAAGACCTTCGAGCGCGGCAAGCTCAACCTGTTCGTCCGCTACACCGACGACCATGGCGAGTGGTACGTGCCCTTCGCCACCGGCGTTCCCGGCATCAACCTCGGCACCTACAACCCGCTGAACAACTATACCCGCTACGACACCATCACCACCGAGTCCGGCGCCTCCAAGAGCGTCGATCTGGGCGATGGCCGCGGCTGGAACGGCGTGGTCGGCGGCGGCAGCCTGGAGTACGACCTCGGCGACGGCATTGAGTTGCGCGACCGGTTTGGCGTCACCTCAGGCAATCTGGACACCTACGCCCTGGTCGGCGCGGGCAATGCGGTCACCGTCGCCCAGGTCCTCGCCGCCAATCCCGGCCTGGCCTCGGTCAACACGCTAGACACGCACCAGACGCTGGGCCCCTCTGCTTATGTGGCCCAATACGGTTCCTGGATGGCGCTGAAACAGATCAACTATGTGAGCAATGACCTCAGCGTCGAGAAAACCATCGCCGATAATAAGATCACTGCGGGTTACTATTTCTCCCGCTTCAGTTCCGACGACAATTGGAGCCTCGGCAATCCACGGACGATGGAGATCGGCGGCGCCAACGACCTAGTCAATGTCACCGCCGCCCAGATGCTGGCCGCCAACAATGGCGGCAACGGGGCCGGCCCGTTCTTCGCCATTATCGACAGCGGCACGGCCGACGTGAACGCCGTCTATCTGGCCGATTCCTGGAGCGTCACCGATCGGCTGCGCGTCGATGCGGGCGTTCGCTACCAGGCCGAAAAGATCGACTTCGCCATCCAGACCCTGGGCGCGTCACCCGCCGCGTCTCAAATATACCGGGACCGGACCTCATGGACGGCGGGCGTCAACTACAAGATCGAATCCGACATGGACGTCTATCTGCGGACGTCCGAGGGGGTTCTGTTCCCGGGGTTTGACGATGTTCGCAGCCAGATCGGCAATACCGGCGTCAGTCTCGACCAGCCAGCGACGGTCTATTCGGACGAGGCCGGGTTCAAATTCCACAACCGTTCGTTCGACGCCAATATCACCGTGTTCTATGATCGGGCGACCGGCCTGGTTTACAACGACGTGGGCGTCCCCGCCGTGCTCGCCGGCTCCGACGCCGAAGGGGTGGAATTCGAGGGCCGCTGGACCAGCGATTTCGGCCTCAGCGTCACCACCGACGACACCTACGAACACGCCACCTCCGTCGATCCGACGGACCCGCTGGTCAATGGAAAGCTGGACCAGCGGATTCCCCAGTACCAGGTCCGCATCTCGCCGGCTTACAAGTTCAATATCACTGGCGACGCGACCGGCAATATCTATGGCGCCTTTGACGCCATCGGGTCGCGCTGGTCCGACCTCCAGAACACCCAGAACCTGCCCGCCTACGAGACGGTCAACGCCGGGGTCATCGTCAATGTTCATGCTTTGACCTTCCAACTGGCCGGCGACAATCTGACTAACTCGCATGGTCTGACGGAAGGCAACCCCCGTGTGGTGGGAACCGGGGCGGCCGCCACCCTGCCGCTCTCGCGGCCGATCTTCGGGCGGTCCGCGACGTTCAGTGTGGCCTGGCATTTCTAGTTCATTCCCCACGGAGGGTCCCAACCCCGGGGACCCTCCGATCTGGGATGGAGGGGGTAGGGAGCGGTCATCTCGCGCACGTTCCTATTTCCCGCCCCCTCCATCCTTTTTTTCATCGCTGGGAGACAGGGCGTGAGTCGAACCCGGATCACCATCGCGTTGTTTCTCGCCTACGCCGTGTTCGCGGTGCTGCTGAACAGCGTCGGAACCGCGATCCTGCAATCGATCAACACCTTCGGCGTCGCGCCGAAGGCGGCCGCCTTCCTGGACGGCTTCAAGGACCTGCCGATCGCGGCGGCCTCGTTCCTCACCGCCTCGTTCCTGCCCCGCCTGGGCTATCGGCGCGGCGTCATGATCGGTCTGGTCCTGGTCGCCGCCGCTTGCGCCGCCATGCCGTTGCTGGCCTCCTTCTGGATGACCCGGCTGCTGTTCGTGACCGTCGGCGTCAGCTTCGCCGTGGTCAAGATCGCGGTCTATTCCAGCATCGGCCTGATCGCCAGCGACGCGCGCGACCACGCCGCCCGGCTCACCCTGCTGGAGGGCGTGTTCATGTTCGGGGTTCTGGCCGGAGCCCAGCTGTTCGGCCTGTTCATCGATCCCAGGATGCCGGCGTCCCTGCATTGGCTGAATGTCTACTGGGTGATCGGCGCGGCGGCCTTGATCGCCGCCGCCATGATGCTGGTCTCGCCCCTCGACGAACGCGGCGCGGTTCAGCACCAGGCCACCTGGCGCGACAATCTCAAGGTCGCGCCCGCCTTGCTGAAGGAATCCTTCATGGGAGCCTATCTGGCGGCGGCCTTCCTCTATGTGCTGATCGAACAGAGTTTCGGCACCTGGCTGCCCACATTCAACAATAAGGTGCTGCGCCTGCCGCCGGATATGAGCATCCAGGCCATGAGCCTTTATGCCGGGGCCATCATGCTCGGTCGTTTCGCCGGCGGCGTGGTGCTGCGGCGATTTGAGTGGATCGCCGTGCTCAGCGTCTGCACGCTCACCGCGGCCGCGGTGGTGCTGATCGTCCTACCCATGGCGTCCGCGGGCCAGGCCGCGCCGACGGGCTGGTCGAACGCCCCTTTGGCAGCCTTTCTGTTGCCCATGATCGGCCTGTTCCTGGGCCCGATCTATCCCGCGATCAATTCAGTGATCCTAAGCGCCATGCCGACTGAGCGGCACGCGGCCATGACCGGCCTGATCGTGATTTTTTCGGCCCTCGGCGGCACTTTGGGATCGTTTGTCACCGGCCGGCTGTTTGGCTATGCGGGCGGGCAGTTCGCATTCTACCTGTCCCTGGCGCCGATGGGGTTGCTGTTTGTGGCGCTTCTGTTGCTGCGGCGCGCCCTCACGCGCCGACCGTCTCTGGCCGCGGCCTAGCCCTGGCCTCACCGCGGCCATTAGGGGCTCACCGCGTTGAAGGCGACGACGATACGGGGAACCTCGCTGTCATGGGGCTCCACATAGTGCTCCAGCCAGTGGGGAAACATCACCAGCAATCCCTCCTCAGGCCGCAATTGTACGTCGATGCAGCCATTGGCCCCAGAGCCCTTGGCGAACGAATTGAGTACGCCAGGGCGCGGATCGCGGAACACCAGGTTGCCGGAGCCGGGTGGAACTTGCAAATAAAAACAGCCGCTTAGCAGTGTTCCATCGTGCATGTGCAAGAAGTTGAAGCCGCCCTGGTCGTGGATGTTGATCCACGATTGCAGCTCGAATTCCAACGTCGCCAACCCCATGTCGGTCAGGGCGATGCGGCAATGAGCGCGGACCGTCTCGTCCAGCCCAGCGAAGCTCGGCTGGCTCAGCACGGCGCTGTCCTGACTGTTCCAGCCGCGCCGATTGGTCCGTCCGGCGGGGACCGGCGAGGCCGCCCGCAGAGCGTTGACGCTGGATACCCAGGCGGGAAAATGGCTCGACAGCATCCCTGCCAGGCGGGCCTGCCAGATTACTGTGGGAAACAGATTGTGCCGCTGCGCCATGGGCGCCGCGCTCGGCGCGGACGTCGTGGTCAGGCCGCCGACGGTGAGTTTAAAGTTCGTCGCCATGGCGCACCGCCTATCACGACAGGAGCGGCCAGACAAAGCGCAAGCCCCCAAACAAAGCGCAAACCCAAGGCGCGGCCGACGCAACGGTCGGTCAGCGAAGCGAAACCGCCCCTGAACGCAGCCGTCCCTAGAGCAAGGGCCCGAACACCAGACAGTCCCGCCGCTCGCCGCCCCTGGCGATGTAGCCGCGCAACAATCCCTCTTCCTCGAATCCCAGCCGCGACAGCAGCCGCACCGAACGGACATTGCCCAGGTGGGCGCGCGCCGACAGCCGGCGCAGATGCAGACCCTGGGCGGCGTGGCTCATCACCGCCTGCATGGCCTCGTATGCGTAATTGTCGCTCCAGAACGGCTTGGCGATCATGAAGCCGATCTCCGCGCGGTGATGCCAGCGATCGATCTCGGACAGATCGCAGCAGCCGACGAAGGCCCCATCCGCGCGCCGGATCATCGCCCAATAGAGCGCCCGGCCGAGGTCCATGTCCCGCAGCTGGGCGTCCATGATGGCCTTGGTCAGGCCGATATCGTCGATCTCCGCCACGTCCCAGAACGCCATGATGTCCGCGTCGCTCATCAGCGCATGCATGGCGTCGGCGTCGCCGTCTTCGAGCGGACGCAACGTCAGGCGCTCGGTTTGCAGGATCATCGATGCGCCTCTCCGGGTCGTCCTTCATTGGCCTGAAACGCCCGGTCTCTAGCCTTGACCTCGGCTTGGTGATAGAGGGGCCGGCTGTTTGCGGGCGTTTGTTGCGCCGCGTTCTTCAAAGATCGTCTTCCATGCTGCTCGGCGTCCTTCTAGCTTCCATCATCGTCATTTGCGTCGCGATGGTCGCCATCATCCTGCTGCAGAAATCCGAGGGCGGCGCGCTCGGCATGAGCGGCGGCGGGCCCGGCAATTTCATGACCGCGCGTGGCACGGGCGATCTGCTGACCCGCGCCACCCAGGTGCTGGCGGCGATGTTCTTCCTGCTCTGTTTGGCGATGACCCTGCTCAGCGGCCACAACCACGCGACCTCGATCGTCGACCGCGTGAAGATCAACAGCATTATGCCGCCGCCGGCCGCGGGCCAGCCCCCAGCGGGCCAGGCGCCAGGGCAGCAAGGGTCTGGGCAGGCGTCGCCGCAGCTCGCGCCCGCCGCGCCCCAGACCCGGCCCGCGCCGACCGGTCCGGTGGGCCTGTTCGGCGAAGCCCAAACCCCGGCGAGGGGTCGACAGGCGCCCGGCGCATCGATCAATCCGCTGGCCAATATCACCGTCCAGTCCTCAGCTCCGCCGGCCGGCCATTAGGTCGCGGCTGATTTGTTCCGTGCGCCGCGCGATGCTTGAGGCGCCCGCCGCGAATCAGCGCTAATCTGGTCTCCCATGGCCCGGTATATTTTCATCACCGGGGGCGTGGTCTCCTCTTTGGGAAAAGGTCTCGCCTCCGCGGCGCTCGGCGCGTTGCTGCAGGCGCGCGGCTTCAAGGTGCGCCTGCGCAAGCTCGACCCCTATCTGAACGTCGATCCGGGGACGATGAGCCCCTATCAGCACGGCGAGGTGTTCGTCACCGACGACGGCGCCGAGACCGACCTGGACCTCGGCCACTACGAGCGTTTCACCGGGGTTTCGGCCACGCGCGGCGACAACATCACCACCGGGCGGATCTACCAGACCATTATCGAGAAGGAGCGCCGCGGCGACTATCTGGGCGCCACGGTCCAAGTGATCCCGCACGTCACCGACGAGATCAAGCAGTTCGTCCTGTCCGAGGCCAAGGCGGAGGATGGCTCGGCCGTCGATTTCGTGCTGGTCGAGATCGGCGGCACGGTCGGCGACATCGAGGGCCTGCCGTTCTTCGAAGCGATCCGCCAGCTGGGCCAGGAGCTGCCGCGCGGCCATTCCTGCTTCGTGCATCTGACGCTGTTGCCGTTCATCAAGACCGCCGGCGAGATGAAGACCAAGCCGACCCAGCACTCGGTCAAGGAACTGCGCTCGATCGGCATCCAGCCCGACATCCTTTTGTGCCGCTGCGAACAGCCGATCCCGCCGTCGGAAAAGCGCAAGATCGGTCTGTTCTGCAATGTCCGCGAAAGCGCGGTGATCCAGGCGATGGACGCCAAGTCGATCTATGCCGTGCCGCTGGACTATCACCGCCAGGGCCTGGACGCCGAGGTGCTGTCGGTGTTCGGCATGTCGGACGCCCCGGCGCCAGATCTGTCCCGCTGGCAGGGCATCGTCGAGCGGATCACCCAGCCGGATGGCGACGTGACCATCGCCGTGGTCGGCAAGTACACCGTCCTTAAGGACGCCTATAAGTCGATGATCGAGGCGCTGATCCACGGCGGCGTGGCGCACAATGTCGGGGTCAATATCGACTGGGTAGAGTCCGAACAGCTGGAATCCGATCCGGAGAGTGCGGCCGAACGGTTGGAGAACGCCAATGGCGTGCTGGTGCCCGGGGCTTTCGGGGAACGCGGCGCGGACGGTATGATCCGCGCGGTCAAGTTCGCCCGCGAGCACGGCGTGCCGTATCTGGGCATCTGTTTCGGCATGCAGATGGCGGTGATCGAAGCGGCCAGGAATATGGCCGGCCTGCCCCACGCCTCCTCCAGCGAGTTCGGCGCCACCTCCGAGCCGATCGTCGGCCTGATGACCGAATGGACCCAGGGCAATGAGCGGGTGCAGCGCCGGCTGGGCGACAATCTGGGCGGCACGATGCGCCTGGGCGCCTATGACGCGGTGCTGAAGGCAGGTTCAAAGATCGCGGAGATCTACGGGGATACGACCATCTCAGAGCGTCACCGGCACCGCTACGAGGTCAATATCAGCTACCAGTCGCGGATCGAGGCGGTGGGGCTGAAATTCGCCGGCCTGTCCCCTGACGGCGTCCTGCCCGAGACGGTCGAGCGAGAAGACCACCCCTGGTTCGTGGGCGTCCAGTTCCATCCCGAGCTGAAGAGCCGGCCCTTCGCGCCGCACCCCCTCTACGCCAGCTTCATCGGCGCGGCCAAGGTGCAAAGCCGGCTGGTCTGATGGGCGTCAGCGCAGAGGACACGCGGCGGCTGGCTCTGGCTCTGCCCGAGACAGCGGAAGGAGACGATCATGGGACGCCCGCGTTCACGGTCGGCGGCAAGATTTTCTGCAACCTCAACTCCTATCCGCCCAGGATCACGATCAAGCTGACGGCTGAAGATCAGGACAATCTCGTCGCCGGTCATCCCGGCGTTGTCGAACCGGTCGCCGGCTATTGGGGTCGCAAGGGCTGGACCGTGGTCCGGTGCGATCAGGCCGACGAGGCCATGATCGGGATGCTTTTGAAGCTCGCCTGGAGCAATGTGGCGCCGAAGCGATTGCTGGACGTGCTGGATTGAATGGCCATCACCCCTGACGACGTGCGCCGTCTGGCGCTGGAACTGCCCGAGGCGGCCGAAGCCGACCATCACGGCATGCCGTCGTTCCGCGTCGCTGGAAAAATCTTCTGCACCATCCACCAGGATCGCCCGAGGATCATGGTCAAGCTCGTGCCCGAGGATCAGGACAACCTGACCGCCGGCCATCCGGGCGTGATCGAGCCCGTTCCCGGTAATTGGGGGCGCAAGGGTTCGACCTTCGTTTGGTATGAACGCGCTGACGAGGCGACAATCGCGATGCTTTTGAAGCTGGCCTGGAGCAATGTGGCGCCGAAGCGGTTGCTGGGCACGCTAGCCCGTCTTATTCACGGTGACGACGACTTGAGGGCCGACGCGGCCTGATGTCGGTCAGGCGCAGGTTCTCGCTGCGCCTTTTTCATCGCGGTCTGAGCTGAGGTTTTGATCTCCGAGTG
>Ga0302314_10002593_pt1 | contig 33553 bp, 30 predicted proteins | sample III_Palsa_N2_3_FD_200533 | JGI IMG/M metagenome (GOLD analysis project Ga0302314, IMG submission 200533) | Peat permafrost microbial communities from Stordalen Mire near Abisko, Sweden - III_Palsa_N2_3 | ecosystem: Environmental > Terrestrial > Soil > Palsa > Peat permafrost | place: Sweden...
TCAGCGTCTTTTCGGCCCGGAATGTGGTGGTGATGACGCGGGTGTCGATCCAATAGACCACCGTGTCGACGATCGGGATGATGAAGAACAGCCCCGGCCCGCTCAGGGAATGGAACTTGCCGAGGCGCAGCACCACCGCCCGCGTCCATTGGGCGGCGATCTTGATCGAAGAGGCGACGACGGCGGCGACGAGGATCGTGGCGACCAGGACCGTCGCGCCGAGGCTGTAATTCTGCGTTGCGTAGGCCGAGTAGGCCGCCCAGCCGCCGCCGGCGAGTAAAACCAGGAAAACGAAGAGCGGCAGACCATTGGTCATGTTCGCACCCTCGGCGGGCCAGGGCCGAAGCATAGACCTTGCCGGCGCGGCCGCAACCGCGCCTGCGCGTCGGCCTAGTCGATTCCCAGCGCCTGGGCGACGGCCTTATAGGTGATCCTGCCCTCGCGGATGTTGAGCCCCTGGGCGAGGCCCGGGTCGTCGGCGAAGGCTCCGTCGACGCCCTTGCTCGCCAGGGCCGAGATGTAGGGCGCGGTGGCGGCGCTGAGCGCATAGGTCGAGGTGAGCGGGGCCGCGCCCGGCATGTTGGCGACACAGTAGTGGATCACGTCGTCGACCACGAAGGTGGGGTCGGCGTGGGTGGTGGGGTGGCTGGTCTCGAAGCACCCGCCCTGATCGATGGCGACGTCGACGAGCACCGAGCCTGGGCGCATGCGCGCGAGATCCGCGCGGGTGACCAGCTTGGGCGCGGCGGCGCCTGGGATCAGCACGCAGCCGATCACCAAATCCGCGGTCGGCAGGCCCTCCGCCAGCAGATCGTGGGTCGAGTAGCAGGTCTTCACTTCGCCACGGAATTGATCGTCGAGCTCTTCCAAGCGCGCCGCCGAGATATCGAACAGAGTCACGTCGGCGCGTTGGCCCACGGCCATCTGCGCGGCGTGCTTGCCGCTGACGCCGCCGCCGAGAATCAGGACCTTGGCGGGCGGCACGCCGGGCACGCCGCCCAGAAGCATGCCGCGGCCACCCTGGGGCTTCAGAAGGTGATAGGCGCCCACGTCCACCGCCATGCGCCCGGCCACCTGGCTCATGGGCGCCAGCAGCGGCAGCCGGCCATGCCGGTCGGTAACCGTTTCATAGGCGACGGCCGTGCAGCCGCTGGCCATCAGGCCGCGCGTCTGACCCGGATCGGCGGCCAGATGCAGATAGGTGAAGAGGATGTGCCGCGGCTTCAGGCGGGCCACTTCGACGGGTTGCGGCTCCTTGACCTTCACGATCATGTCCGCCGCCTCGAATACCGCGTCAGCATCCGGCAGAATCTCGGCCCCCACATCGGCGTAGACCTGATCGGTCAGGCCAATGCCGGCCCCGGCGCCGGCTTCGACGAACACCTGATGGCCTTCGAGGCGCAGCCTGTGCACCACCCCCGGCGTGGCGCCGATGCGAAATTCCAGCGTTTTGATTTCCTTGGGCACACCGATGCGCATGAATTCTCTCTTTAGAGGATGGCGTTGGCGCGCCTTAGCATGCCCTCGCGGGCGGCGCCTATTGCGCCCCAGGGAGTTCGAGGGCCATCCTGGAGCGGGCATTTGGGGAGAGCGCCATGATCGTCACCACGGCCAACGACATCGCCGGCCACAGGATCGTGAAGTACCTGGGGCTGGTGCGCGGCATCACCGTCCGTTCGCGCAGCGTGGTCGGCAATTTCGCCGGCGGCGTCCAGGCGCTGTTCGGCGGCAAGCTGTCGGTGTTCGTGACCCTGGCCGAAACCGCGCGTCAGGAGGCGCTCGATCACATAACCGAGCACGCCACCGAGCATGGCGCCAACGCCATCATCGCCATGCGCTATGACGCCAATGAGATCATGGACGGCATCACCGAGGTGCTGGCCTATGGCACCGCCGTGGTGGTCGAACCGATCGAAGGCGCGGCGCCGTGAGAAGGCCGGCGCCGAAGCGCCGGCGCCATCCCTAGTTGAACACCTCGAAGAGGCCGGCGCCGCCCTGGCCGCCGCCGATGCACATGCTGACCACCACGTGTTTGACGTTGCCCCGCCGCCGGGCCTCCTGGAGGATGTGGCCGGTGAGCCGAGCGCCGGTCATGCCGAACGGGTGGCCGATGGCGATCGAGCCGCCGTTGACGTTGTAGATCTCGGGATTCACCCCCAGCGTGTCGCGGCAATAGAGGCACTGGCTGGCGAAGGCCTCGTTCAGCTCCCACAGGTCGATGTCCGAAACCTTGAGGCCGTGCCGCTCGAGGAGCCTGGGCACCGCGAACACCGGACCGATGCCCATCTCGTCGGGCTTGCAGCCGGCGACGCTCCAGCCCTTGAAGACGCCCAGGGGCTCGAGGCCGCGGCGCTCGGCCTCCTTGGCCTCCATGATGACCACGGCGGCGGCTCCGTCCGACAGTTGGGAGGCGTTGCCGGCGGTGACGAAGTTGCCCTCGCCGCGCACCGGCTGGAGCTTGGCGAGGCCCTCGAGGGTCGTGTCGGGCCGATTGCATTCGTCGCGATCGACCACATAGTCGACGATGCTCTCTTCCTTGGTCTCCTTGTTGACCACCTTCATCTTGGTCTTCATCGGCACGATTTCGTCGCGGAACTTGCCGGCCTGCTGGGCGGAGGCCATGCGGCGCTGAGACTCCAGGGAATATTCGTCCTGATCGTCGCGGCTGACGTGATAGCGCTTGGCGACGACATCGGCGGTGTCGATCATCGGCATGAAGATGTCGGGATACATCTCGGTCAGGTGCGGGTCGTTGTTGCCGGCTCCGGGGCCCGCGGGCGGGAAGCTGATCGACTCCACGCCGCCGGCCACCACGCAGCTGGCGCCGTCGTCCTTGATGTAGCGCGCCGCCATGGCGATCGACTGCAGGCCCGACGAACAAAAGCGATTGATCGTGACGCCCGCCGTGGTGATCGGCAATCCCGCCAGCAGAGCGGCGTTACGGCCCGGATTGTTGCCGCCGTGCGCGACATTGCCCATGAAGCAATCTTCCACCGCGTCCGTTTCGATCCCGGCCTTGGCGACCGCGTGCTTCAGCGCGTGCGCGGCCATGCTGACGGTGGGCGTGATGTTGAAGCCGCCGCGGGCGGACTTGGCCAGGCCCGTGCGGGCGTAGGAGACGATGACAGCTTCGCGCATGGACGGGTTCCTCCGGTTTCTGCGGGCGTCTTACAACGCTCGGGGGCTCAATGGAAACGCCGCCGTTCTCGGCGTCGGGCGCTGGATGAACGATCGCCAACAACCGTGTTCATGGAGGGTTCCCGACGGGTCTGCGATGACCCACTCACCCCAATGAGGGACAGCATCAGGGAACCACCATGAAAACCGCTCTCGCAGTCGCCATCGTCCTCGCCCTCGCGGCGGGTCCGGTGCTGGCCAAGACCGCCTACTGCACCGACCCGGTCAGCCACAAGCGCATCTCGTGCAAGGTCGCCGCCAAGGCGGCCCCCGTCAAAGCCGCGCCGGCGGCGCCGGCCAAGCCAGCCGTGAAGCCGGTTCTGTTCGCGAAGAAGCCGACGGTCGCCTCGGCCGCGGCGCCCGCCGCCAAGATGGTGGCCAGCAAGTCGGCCGCGACGACCGTTCACAAGGGCAAGAAGTGCGGCAAATCCTACATCGCCGCCAACCGGACCTGCCACAAGGCGTAGCGCGTCCCAGCGACTTTCGCACTAAGCTCCCCGGCGCGAGCCGGGGGCTTTTTCGGCGCTAGGCCGCCGCCTCGAGACGCTCCAGCAGGGCGGCGTGCTCGTCCCATAGCCCTTGGGGCAGCCGCTCGGCGAAGGTCTCGTAGTGCGGACCGATGAGCGCGGCCTCCTCGCGCCAGACCTCTCTGTCCACCTCCAGCAGCAGACGCATTGCATCCTGATCGAGATCGAGACCCGAGATGTCGAGGTCGCCGTCGAGCGGTACGCGGCCGATGGCCGTATCGCGCGCGCCGGTCTCACCCTCCAGCCGCTCCACGATCCATTTCAGGACGCGTGAATTGTCACCGTACCCCGGCCACACGAACCGTCCCTTGGCGTCCTTGCGGAACCAGTTGACGAAGTAGAGTTTGGGCAGCTTGGCCGGGTCGGCCCCATCCCCCAGTTTCAGCCAGTGGGCGAAATAGTCGCCCATGTTGTAGCCGCAGAAGGGCAGCATGGCGAAGGGATCGCGGCGCAGCTGACCGATCTTGTTCTCGGCCGCGGCGGTCCCCTCCGAAGCGACGTTGGAGGCCAGGAACACCCCGTGGCGCCAATCGAAGGCCTCGGTCACCAGCGGCACGGCGCTGGCGCGGCGACCGCCGAACAGGATGGCCGAGATCGGCACGCCCGCCGGGTCCTCCCATTCAGGAGCGATGGAAGGGCATTGCCCCGCCGGGGCGGCGAAGCGCGCATTGGGGTGCGCGGCCGGATCCGGCGACGCCGGCGTCCACGCCCGCCCCTTCCAGTCGATGAGCGTCGCCGGCGGCTGGTCGGTGAGCCCTTCCCACCAGACGTCACCCTCCGGTGTGAGCGCCACATTGGTGAAGATGCAATTGCGCTCCAGCGCGGCGACCGCGTTGGCGTTCGTGCTCTCCCCAGTCCCAGGGGCGACGCCGAAGAATCCCGCCTCGGGATTGATGGCGCGCAGGCGGCCGTCGTCGCCGAAGCGCATCCAGCAGATGTCGTCGCCGATGGTCTCGGCCTTCCAGCCCGGCAGGGTCGGCTGAAGCATGGCCAGGTTGGTCTTGCCGCACGCGCTCGGAAAGGCGGCGGCGATGTAGTGCGCCTGGCCCGTCGGCGAGGTGAGCTTGAGGATCAGCATGTGCTCGGCGAGCCAGCCCTCGTCGCGCGCCATCACCGAGGCGATGCGCAGCGCATAGCACTTCTTGCCGAGCAGGGCGTTGCCGCCGTAGCCGGAACCGTAGGACCAGATCTCCCGCGTCTCGGGGAAATGGACGATGTATTTGACCTCGTTGCACGGCCAGGCGACATCCGCCTGACCCGCGGCGAGCGGCGCGCCCACCGAATGCACCGCCGGCACGAAGAAGCCGTCGTCGCCCAGCGCGGCCAGCGCCGGCGCGCCCATGCGGGTCATGATGCGCATCGAAGCGACCACATAGGGACTGTCGGTGATCTCGACGCCGAGGGCGCTGATCGGCGAGCCGAGCGGACCCATGCAGAACGGCACGACGTACAGGGTTCGGCCGCGCATGGCGCCGTCGAACAGACCGTCCAGCTCGGCGCGCATGGCGTCCGGCTCGCGCCAGTTGTTGGTGGGCCCGGCGTCGCCTTGGTCAGCGGAACAGATGAAGGTGCGGCTCTCCACGCGCGCGACATCGCGCGGATCGGAGACGGCCAGGAAGGCGTTGGGGCGCTTATCGGGATTGAGCCGCACGAGCGTGCCGGAAGCGACCATTTCCGACGTCAGCGCATCCCATTCGGCCTGAGAGCCGTCGCACCAGTGAACACGATCGGGCTTGGTCAGGGCGGCGATCCTGCCGACCCATTCGATCAGGCGGGCGTGGCGCGTGGGCGCCGGCTCCAGCCCTGGAATGAGGTTCGTCTCGGCTACGCCGTAACCATCCGGCATGCTGTTCACCGTCCCGCGGTTGATCCTGAGTTCGAGCCGCAGGCTCGAGCCGCGAGCCTAGGCGAGGCGTGCGCCTATCGCAACGACTCGTTGATCGCCGCCAGGGCGTCCGGGCCTGGGGTGAGGTCGGCGTCGCCCAGCTGATTGAGCGGGGTCGCGACCGTGCCCAGGTGATCGTGCAGGTCGTCAGCCCGTGGATCGACGTACAGCAGGCCGGTGACGACCTCGCCCCTCGCCTGGTGTGTCTGCAGGTGGTTGACCGCCTGATTGCGGTCGGTGGGATCGTAGTCGTCGGCGAGCTTGCGCAGCTTCAACACCGAGCCGTCGTGCTGGGTCACCACCTCAACCGTGCCGGGGGCGTAGTCGACGGTGATCTCATCGCGATCGAGAATGACGTCCATGCGGTTCACAGCCGCATTGTGCTCTCGGACATAGTCGAAGCTCTTGGTCGACCCGGCGTGGTTGTTGAACTGCACGCAGGGCGAGATCACGTCGATGAACGCGGCCCCCTTGTGGGTCAGCGCCGCCTTGATCAGCGGCACCAGTTGCGCCTTGTCGCCCGAGAAGCCGCGCGCCACGAAGCTGGCCCCCAGCTGCAGCGCCAGCCCGACCAGATCGATCGGCTCGTCGTGGTTGACCACGCCGCGCTTGGACGTGGAGCCCGGATCGGCCGTGGCCGAGAATTGCCCCTTGGTCAGGCCGTACACGCCGTTGTTCTCGACGATGTAGGTCATATTGACCCCGCGCCGCAGCGAGTGGGCGAACTGGCCCAGGCCGATCGAGGCGGAATCCCCGTCGCCCGACACGCCCAGGTAGACGAGATCGCGGTTGGCGAGGTTGGCGCCGGTGAGCACCGAAGGCATGCGCCCGTGCACGCTGTTGAAGCCGTGCGAGGCGCCCAGGAAATAGTCCGGCGTCTTGGACGAACAGCCGATGCCCGAAAGCTTGGCCACGCGATGCGGCGGCAGGTCGAGATCGTAGCAGGCCTGGATGATGGCGGCCGAAATGGAGTCGTGGCCGCAGCCCGCGCACAGCGTCGAGACCTTGCCCTCGTAGTCGCGGCGGGTGAACCCCAGCGCATTAGGCGCCAGGAGCGGATGGTGCAGGCGGGGTTTGGCGATGTAGGTCATTGCGCGGCCGCCGAAATCCTAGCGCCGGGCCGCTTGCGCATCCGATCGGCGATCGTCTCGGTGATGAAACGGGCGGTGATCGGCGAACCGTCATAGCCGAGGACGGGCATGAGCTTGCCTGGATCGACCTCCAGCTCGTTCATGATCAGGGTGCGGATCTGGGCGTCACGGTTCTGCTCGACCACGAACACCGTCTCGTGCGCGGCGATGAACCGCGTCACCTCGTCACTGAACGGGAAGCCGCGCAGCCGGAGCGCGTCGAGGTGAACTCCCATGCTGCCCAGCTGCTCCAGGGACTCGCTCATCGCGTGGCTGGTCGAGCCGAAATAGATGACGCCGTGCGACGTGCGTCGGCCGGCCGGCCGCGCCACGGGCGCAGGAACCAGCCCCTTGGCGGTTTCGAACTTGCGCAGCAACCGCTCCATGTTGTCGACATAGACCCCCCCCTCCTCGCTGTAGCGCGCATTGGGGTCGCGGGAGGTCCCGCGGGTGAAATAGGCTCCGAGCGAGGGATGGACGCCCGGTAGGGTCCGGTAGGGAATGCCGTCGCCGTCGACCTCGCGATAGCGGCCGAAGTCCTCGCCGGCGTCGAGCCGCTCGCGGGTCATGATCTTGCCGCGGTCGAGCCGGCGCTTGGGGTCCCAGACGAAAGGCGCGCACAGCCATTCGTTCATGCCGATGTCGAGGTCGAGCATAACGAAGACCGTGGTCTGCAGGCGGTCGGCGAGATCGAACGCCAGCGCGCCCATGTCGAAACACTCGGAGGGGTCCTGCGGAAACAGCAGCGGATGCTTGGTGTCGCCGTGCGAGGCGTAGGCGGCCGAGAGAATGTCGGCCTGTTGCGTGCGGGTGGGCATGCCCGTGGACGGGCCGCCGCGCTGGACGTCGAAGATCACCGCCGGGATCTCGGCGAAATAGGACAGGCCGACGAATTCCTGCATCAGCGAGACGCCCGGACCCGAGGTGCAGGTAAAGGCGCGGGCGCCGTTCCAGCCGGCGCCGATGACGACGCCGATGGAGGCGATCTCGTCCTCCGCCTGGATGACCGCGTAGCGAGTCTCCCCTGTTTCGGGATCCGTGCGTAGTTTCTTGCAGTGGGCCATGAAAGCCTCGGCGAGCGAGGTCGACGGCGTGATCGGATACCAGGCGCACACCGTGGCGCCGCCCCAAACCGCGCCGAGGGCCGCCGCCTCATTGCCTTCGACGTAGATGCGGTCGCCGACGGCGTCGGCGCGCCGGACCGACAGGCCGATGCGGGGCAGGCTGGACAGCGCCGCCTCGCGGCCCATGGCCAGGGCCTCGAGGTTGGGCTTGATCAGCCGCTCCTTGCCAGGAAACTGCTCGGCGACAAGTTGGTCCGTGACCTCCTTCTCGACACCCAGGAGCGCGGTCAGTGCGCCCACATAGATGATGTTCTTGAACAGTTGCCGCTGGCGCGGGTCGCTGTAGGCCTTGTTGCAGATGGCCGTGAGCGGCACGCCCAGGAGGGTGATGTCGTCACGCACGCCTTCGGGCGGCAGGGGCTTGGTGGAGTCGTAGAAGAGGTAGCCGCCAGGCTCGATGGCGGCGACGTCCTTCTTCCAGGTCTGCGGGTTCATCGCCACCATCAGGTCGACGCCGCCGCGGCGACCGAGGTGGCCAGCCTCGCTGACCCGCACTTCGTACCAGGTCGGCAGGCCCTGGATGTTCGAGGGGAAGATGTTGCGGGCCGCCACCGGCACGCCCATGCGCAGGATCGCCTTGGCGAACATCGAGTTGGCGCTGGCCGAGCCCGAGCCATTGACGTTAGCGAACTTGACGACGAAGTCGTTGACGGCCTCGAGCGACGCCGCTCGGCCGCGCAACCGTCGTTCGGGCACAACCTCGTTCATGCCAATTCCCCTGCGTGGGTCATGTCGAGCAGGAACTTGCGCATGTCCCAGGCCCCCGTGGGGCACCGTTCGGCGCACAGTCCGCAGTGCAGACAGACATCTTCGTCCTTGACCATGATCCGGCCGTCGGCGAGCGGGCCGGACAGGTAGATCGCCTGTTCGAGATTGAGCGCCGGCGCCATCAGCCTCTGGCGGAGGTCCGCCTCTTCGCCGTTATCGGTGAAGGTGATGCAGTCCATCGGGCAGATATCGACGCAGGCGTCGCACTCGATGCACAGCGCGTCGGTGAACACCGTCTGGATATCGCAGTTGAGGCAGCGCTCAGCTTCGCGCAGGCCCAGGGCGGCGTCGAAGCCGAGCTCGACTTCGAGCTTCACATTCCCGAGCGCCTCGGCCTTGTCGCGAAGCGGCACGCGGTGACGAGCGTCGAGGGAAACGTCGTTATCGTAGCTCCACTCGTGAGCGTTACGCCTGGCGCCGGGCGGACGCTCACGTCCTCGCCCTGGCACAGCTTGTGGATCGAAATGGCCGCGTCGTGGCCGTGGCCGACCGCCCAGATGATGTTCTTGGGTCCGAACGCCGCGTCGCCGCCGAAGAATACCCTGGGGTGCGTCGAGGCGAACGTCGCCTCATTGACCAACGGCATCCCCCATTCGTCGAACGCAACGCCGACGTCGCGCTCGATCCAAGGAAAGGCGTTCTCCTGCCCCACCGCCACCAGCACGTCGTCGCAGGCGTGATGGACATCCGCCTCGCCGGTCGGGACCAGCCTGCGGCGGCCCTTTTCGTCGAGCTGGGCGGCCACTTTCTCGAAGGTGACGCCCGTCAGTCGCCCGGCCTCGTGGGTGAACGCCTTGGGCACGAGATAGTTGAGGATGGGAATATCCTCGTGCATGGCGTCCTCCTTTTCCCAGGGCGACGCCTTCATTTCCTCGAAGCCGGAGCGGACGATGACCTTCACTTCCTCGCCGCCGAGGCGCCGCGAGGTGCGGCAGCAGTCCATGGCCGTATTGCCGCCGCCGAGCACGATGACTCGGCGGCCGATCCGTTCGACGTGGCCGAACGAGACGCTGGCCAGCCAGTCGATGCCGATGTGGATGTTGGCGGCGGCTTCCTGCCGGCCCGGGATTTCGAGGTCGCGGCCGCGCGGGGCGCCCGAGCCAATGAAGATCGCGTCGAAATCCTCGTCGAGCATCGCCTTGAGGCTACCCACCGTCTGGCCGAGCTTCATGACCGGGCCGAGCTGGGCGATGTAGCCGACCTCTTCGTCGATGACGCTTTCGGGCAGACGGAACCTGGGAATTTGGCTGCGGATCATGCCGCCCGCCTTGGCGTCGGAATCGAAGATCACCACCTCATAGCCCATGGGAGCCAGGTCGCGCGCGACGGTGAGGGAGGCGGGGCCCGCGCCGATGCAGGCGATCCGCTTGCCATTGCGCGTGGCGGCCGGCGGCGGCAGGCGCGCGGCGACGTCATCCTTCAGGTCGGCGGCGACGCGCTTGAGACGGCAGATGGCGACCGGCTCGGACTCGACTCGCACCCGCCGGCAGGCCGGCTCGCACGGCCGGTCGCACGTCCGTCCGAGGATCCCCGGAAAGACGTTGGACTTCCAGTTGATCATATATGCGTCGGTGTAACGCCGCTCGGCGATGAGCCGGATGTATTCCGGCACCGGCGTGTGAGCTGGGCAGGCCCACTGACAATCAACAACCTTGTGGAAGTATTCGGGCGCCTCGATTTCCGTCGGTTTCAACCTACCCCTACTTTTATTTGGCTTCGCATTGCTCCGCCCGCGTTCCACGGTCCGAAGCCCGCGACTCTCCGACCTTAAGATGGACAGCGCATTAACGCCAGTAACACAGCCTGAAACGTGCCGAAACGCGCCGTATTGACGCGTCCGACGACTGTTCAGCCCGCGTTTTCGGCCGAATCCCGCCAATCGGTGGCCGTGGCGGCGTAGAGTTCGATCACGTCCATCAGCTTCTGGCTCCTGGCCTGCACCACGTCGAGCCGCGCGCGATCGAGCTGCCGCTGGGCGTCGACCACGGCCGCCAGCGGCCCTCCGCCCAGACGGTAGGCGGCGCGCGCATCGCTCAGCGCGCTCTCGGCCGCCGCCTGCGCCGCACCGAGGGCGGTGAGGCGATCGTCGTCGTGCGCCAGAGCGGTCAGCACGTCGGAAACCTGGGTGAAGGCGGTCAACACAGTCTGGCGGTACTGCGCCAGGGATGCGCGGGCCTGGGCTTCAGCGGCGCGCCGGTCCGCACGCAGCTGTCCGCCGTTGAAGATCGGCAGGCTGACCGTCGGGCCGATGTTCCACCCCGAGGCGCCGTAGCCGAACAGCTGGTTGGGGGAGAGCGCGGTCTGGGCCCAGCCGGCCGATATCTTGATGTCGGGATAGAGGTTGGCGGTCGCCACGCCGATGCGGGCGGTGTCCGCGTGCAGGTCGGCCTCAGCCGCCAGGATGTCCGGCCGATTGCGCACCAGGACCGACGGCACGGTGACGGGAACCTGCGCCGGCGGATTGAAGTCGGCGACCGAGAAATCGGGCGCGCTCCAGGCGGCGGGCGCCTTGCCGACCAGCAGCGCCAGATTGTGCCGCGCCTGGCTGAGGTCTTGAGCCAGGGGCGGCAGCAGCGCCTCGTCGGCGGCGATCTGGGCCCGCGGTCCCGTCGCGGTTGAACGGGCTTCGCCGCCGGCCGCCTCGGCCGCGCGAACGATGGCGAGGTTGCGTTGATCGTCGGCGATGATCTCGCGCACGGCGTCCATCTGCGCGCGGATCGCGGCGATGCGCACCGCGCCCATGGCGACATTGCCGGTCAGCGTCAGATAGGCGGCGTCGGCGCGATGCGTCTCCGCCGCCGCAGCCGCGATGGCCGTTTCGACCCGCCGCCGCTGACCACCGAAGAGGTCGAGATCGTAGCTGGCCGTCGTGCCGATGTTGTAGAGGCCGATGGTCGGGTTGGAGAATCCGGAGAAGCCGAAGGCGGCGATATTGATCCGCTCTTCCTGCACGCCGGCGCTGGCGTCGATGCGCGGGCCGGCGGCGCCGCGGACGCTGACGACCTGCGCCCGAGCCTTGTCGAGGTTGGCGATAGCGGCGGCCACCGTCTGATTGCCGGCCAGCGCCTGATCCATCACCTCGTCCAGGCGCGGCGAACCGAAATCGCGCCACCAGGGTCCGGCGACGCGCTTGTCCGCAGCCAGGGAGGGGCCGGCGGGCGCCTGATCGCCACGCATGGCGTAGCCGCTCACGCTGGGCGCGGCCGGCGTCTTGAAGTTGGGGCCCACCTCGGCGCAGCCGGCGAGGAAGGCCAGCACGGCCAGGGCGAGGGGTCTATTCGGCGAACGCATGTGCCCCCTCTGGCGCGAGGCTCGGCGTGCGCATGAACAAGAGCAGCGGCATGCAGCCGAGGGTGATGAACATCATCAGTTTGAAGTCGTCGAGGTAGGCGACCATGGCCGCCTGGCGGGTGATCTCGTCATTGAGCGCGGCAAGTCCCCCCGGAGCGTCGGCGCCGAGGCTGGAGCCGAGCGCGGCGGCGACCACCGTATTGGCGGGTGCGATGTTGCCGACCAGTCCGGCATGGGCGACCTCGGTGTTGTTGGTCCACAAGGCCTCCATGATCGAAATACCGGCGCTGGATCCCAAGCTGCGCATCAGAGTGTACATCGCCGTCGCTTCGGATCTCAGGGCGGTGGGCAGGGTCGTGAAGGCGAGTGTGGACAGGGGCACGAAGATCAGACCCACGCCGATCCCCTGAACGACGCCCGAGACGATGATCGGCGTGGCGGTCATCCCCAGGTCGAAGTGCGTCATCTGCCATAGCCCAAAGGTGCTGATCGACAGGCCTGCAAGGAGGATGAGTCTGGTGTCTACGCGGCCGATCATGCGGCCGACGACGAACATGGCGGCGAACGAGCCAATGCCCCTGGGCATGGTCGCCAGACCGCTCTCCAAGGCCGTGTAGCCCATGAACTGCTGCATCATCACCGGCAGCAGGGCCATGGTCGAAAACAGCAGAATGCCGATGAAAAAGCCGAAGGCCGTGCAGGTGACGAAGTTGCGGTCGAGCGCCAGGGCGCGGTCGAAGAACGGATGCCGCGACGTGAGAGTCTGGACCACGAAGAGGTGGAGCGAGATGCCCCCTATGACCAGATAGGTCCAGATTTCGGGAGAGGAGAACCAGTCCTGGCTCGGGCCGCGGTCGAGGATCAGCTGGAACGCGGCGACGAAAACGGCGATCGAGCCGAAGCCCAGAAAATCGAACGGTTTGGCCTTCGCCTCTCCGCCTCGCGACATGAACAGCGTCACACCGACCAAGGCGAGAATTCCGATCGGCAGGTTGATGTAGAACACCCACCGCCAGGAAAGGCTGTCGGTCAGCCATCCGCCAAGCGCCGGGCCGAAGATCGGCCCCAGGAGCGCGCCAGCGCCCCAGATGGCCATCACCTGGCCGAGCTTTTCCGGCGGATAGAGATCGAGGATCACCGCCTGTGATAACGGCACCAGCGCCGCGCCGCACACGCCTTGCAACAGGCGGAATCCGACAATCTCGCCCAGGTTGTTGGCGATGCCGCACAGCATCGAGGCGGCGGTGAAACCGGCGATCGATATGACGAACATCAGCTTGCGGCCGAGCTTGACCGACAGCCAGCCCGACAGGGGCGTCATGATCGCCGCGGCGACCAGATAGGAGGTCAACACCCAGGAGATCTGGTCGGGCGAGGCGCCGACGCTGCCCTGGATATGGGGCAAGGCGACATTGGCGATCGTCGTGTCGAGCGAATTCATCACCGTCGCCAGCATGATCGCGACGGTGATGGGGACGCGATTGGTGATGTCGGAGGCTGACGCCATGGCGCTTTAGTCGCGCGACCGCCCCGAGCGGACGTCCACGGTCACCTTGGCGGACAGGCCGGCGCGGCCGGCCGCCTCGGGCGGGGCTTTGTCGAAGGCGATGCGCACCGGCAAGCGCTGGGCGACCTTCACCCAATTGCCGGTGGCGTTCTGAGCCGGCAAGGCCGAAAAGGCCGAGCCAGAACCTGGACTGAAGCTGGCCACGCGACCTTCGAGCTCGCGCCCGCCCAAGGCGTCGACTTCGATCTTCGCCGGCTGGCCGACGCGCATATGGCGCAGCTGGCCTTCCTTGAAGTTGGCGTCCACCCACGCCTCGCCCGACAATAGGAAGAACAGGGTCTGGGAGGCGTTCACATAGGCGCCGACCTGAAGCTGGTCGACGCGCGTCACAATGCCGTCCTGCGGCGCATAGACGACCGTGTGGGACAGATCGACCTGGGCCGATTGGTGCGCGGCGCGGGCCTGCATCACCCCCGGATAGGCGTTCGGATCGCTCAGTCCGCCGCCGAGGTCGGCGAGGGCCGTGGCGACCTGCTGGCGAGCGATGGAGACCTGGGAAACTGCGAGGTCGGCGGTGTGCTGGGCATCGGCCGCCTGCTGAGCCGAGGCGACCCCGGCGACCAGAAGCGCCTTCTGGCGCGCGGCCTCGCGCACGGCGTAGGCCTGGGTCTTCAGCGCCTGATCGAGCTGCAGCTTCTGATTGTCGTAGGCGGCGCGCAAGCCGGTGACCTGCAGCCTCGCCGCCGCGACAGCCGCATCGGTGCGCGCCTGGGCCGCCGCGAGATCCGCCGGATCGAGCTTGAACAGCACCTGGCCGGCCTTGACGTGCTGGTTCTCCTTGACGTCGACCTCAATGACGCGCCCGGCCACAGCCGCGCTAATCGGCGCCTTGGCGACGTTGACATAGGCGTCGTCCGTGCTCTCGAACCGGCCGCCGGTCAGAATGAACCAGGCCACGATCGCCAGCACGATGACGGGCCCGCCGATCATCAGCGGCCAGCGCCACCTGGCGAGCCCGGTGGGACGCGTAGCCGCGTCCGCTGCCTGTTCGTCGATCGAAGTCACGCGACCAATGTTCTTTCTTGTCTAAGGGGAGGTTCGCGCGAAGCGCGCTGCGCGAACTCAGACAGGCTCGAACCCGCGCCGACGAACCCGAGATGTCGGCCCTGGATAATAAATCCCTCTGGTCAGTGTCAAGCTAAAAGAGTACCATATGGTTTCGTTTTGGGGAGCCGACATGCGCGTCAAGACCGACGCCAAACGCAGGGCCATCCTGACCGCCGCCGCCGAGGTGTTCCGCGAACATGGCTTCACCGGCGCCAGCGTCAGCGCGGTGTGCGAACGCGTCGGCGCCTCGAAGGCGACGCTCTACCGCTACTTCGACTCCAAGGAGGACTTGTTCGTCACCTCGATGCTGGACGCCGCGCTGGAGCACTTCGAAGACGTATTCGGCGCCTTGAAACCCTCGGATGATCTGCGCCGCACATTGGAGCGTTTCGGCGTCGCCTTTCTCGGGCTCGGCCTGTCAGAGAGATCGCTGTCCCTGCGCCGCAATGCGATCGCCGAGGGACCCCGCTCGGGACTCGGCCAGGAACTCTACGACAGAGGCGCCAAAGTCCTGTGGTCGACGATGGCCGATTTCCTGGAGGGCGAGATGACCGCAGGGCGTCTCAGGCCGGAGGATCCATGGACCGCGGCCATGCACCTGCGTGGTCTGCTGGAGGCCGATCTCATCAACCGCGCACTGATCGGAGCCAGATTCGACGCCAGCGCCAGGAGTCTCAAGGCGCACGCGGCCAAGGCGGTCGACGTCTTTCTGCGCGCCTACGGTCAGACCGCGAACGGCAAGTCCGCCAGCGCCACGCCGCCATCCACCGGCAAGGTCGCGCCCACGACATAGTCGCCGGCCCGCGACGCCAGATAGATGGCGGCGGCGGCCATGTCCTCATCGGTCCCGATCCGGCGCATGGGGATCCGCTTGGCGACCGCTTCGGCGCGGTCGCGGGCGTCGCGGTTCATGTCCGAGGCGAAGGCGCCGGGGGCGATACAGCTGACGACGATGTGGTCGCGGATAAGCCGCGCCGCCATGCGCCGGGTCAGATAGATCAGGCCCGACTTGGACGCGTGGTAGGAATAGGTCTCCTGCGGATTGAGACGAATGCCGTCGATGGAGGCGATGTTGATCACCTTGGCCGGCCGCTCATGGCTGGCCGAGGCCTTGAGCGCGCCATGAAGCGCCTGGGTGAGGAAGAAGGGCGACTTGAGGTTGAGGTTCAGCACCTTGTCCCAGCCGCTCTCGGGGAACTCGTCGAACTCAGCGCCCCAGGCGGCGCCGGCGTTGTTGACCAGGATGTCGAGCTTGGGTTCGAGCGCCGCCAGCCGCGCGGTCAAAGCCTTGCAGCCCTCCACCGTCGAAACGTCCTGAGGCAGGGAGATGCATTCGCCGCCTGCCGAGAGAGCCTCGGCCGCCTCGTCGCACTGCGCCGGCTTGCGTGACGAGATGTAGACCTTTGCGCCCTGCATCAGGAAGCCTTCCGCGATCATGCGGCCGATCCCGCGCGAGCCGCCGGTGACGAGGGCGACGCGCCCCTCGAGCGTGAACAGGTCCTTGATCATCGTTCGCTTCCTCCGCTTGACTGTCCGCACACTGCTCGCTCTTGCGTGTCGGGGACGTCAAGTGATTGTCTTGTGCGGGGGCGGGGACCTCCCTAAGTGACGGCCTCAGGGCCCCAGCCGGTCGCGTGCGTCGCGACGGCGACTGAGACGATTGCGCGCTGGAGGGTCCGTGAACTCGGTTTCACTCGATATCATGCCGACGTTGCGGCCCGGCGCGCGTAAAGACACGGTCCACATGTTGAGCCACCTCCAGCGCCTGGAAGCCGAGAGCATCCACATCCTCCGCGAGATCGCGGCGGAGTGCGAACGCCCGGTGATGCTCTATTCCATGGGCAAGGACTCGGCGGTGATGCTGCGGCTCGCCGCCAAGGCCTTCTATCCGTCTCAACCGCCCTTCCCGCTCCTGCACGTCGACACCACCTGGAAGTTCAAGGCCATGTACGAGATGCGCGAGCGCATGGCCGCCGACCTCGGCTTCGAACTCATCGTCCATCAAAATCCCGAAGCTCTGGCCCGGGGGATCAATCCGTTCGACCACGGCCCCCTGCACACCGACATGTGGAAGACCGAGGGGCTCAAACAGGCCCTCGACAGACACGGGTTCGACGCGGCGTTCGGCGGCGCGCGCCGCGACGAGGAAAAGAGCCGGGCCAAGGAGCGCGTTGTCTCGATCCGCTCGGCCTCGCACGGCTGGGATCCCAAGAACCAGCGGCCGGAGCTTTGGAAGCTCTACAATACCCGCCACGCCAAGGGCGAGACGCTGCGCGTCTTCCCGCTGTCCAACTGGACCGAGCTCGACATCTGGCAATACATCCACGCCGAGCAGATCCCGATCGTGCCACTCTATCTGGCGGCAGAGCGGCCGGTGGTCGAGCGCGACGGCGCCCTGATCATGGTCGACGACGAACGCATGCGCCTGCGTCCGGGCGAAGTCCCGCAGATGCGCAAGGTGCGCTTCCGCACCCTCGGCTGCTACCCTCTGACCGGCGCGGTGGAGAGCGACGCCGACACCCTGCCGGCCATCATTCGCGAGATGCTGCTCACCAACACCTCCGAACGTCAGGGCCGGGTCATTGATCACGACCAGTCGGCGTCCATGGAAAAGAAGAAACGGGAGGGCTATTTCTGATGGCCCTGGCCGAGGACATTTCCGACGTCGAGGCCTACCTCGACGCCCACAGCAACAAGTCCCTGCTGCGCTTCATCACCTGCGGCTCGGTGGACGACGGCAAGTCGACCCTGATCGGGCGGCTGCTCTATGACTCGAAGATGATCTTCGAGGACCAGCTCGCCGCCCTGGAGGCGGATTCCCGGCGCGTCGGCACCCAGGGCGACGACATCGACTTCGCCTTGCTGGTCGATGGTCTCTCGGCCGAGCGCGAGCAAGGCATCACCATCGACGTCGCCTACCGTTTCTTCACCACCGACCGGCGCAAGTTCATCGTCGCCGACACCCCGGGCCACGAGCAATACACGCGCAACATGGTGACCGGCGCCTCGACGGCCGACCTGGCGGTCATCCTCGTCGACGCCCGCAAGGGCGTGCTCACCCAGACCCGCCGGCACAGCTTCCTCGCCCAGCTGATCGGCATCCGCCAGGTGGTGGTGGCGGTGAACAAGATGGATCTTATGGCCTATGACGAGGCCGTGTTCGACGAGATCATCGCCGACTATGTGGCCTTCGCCGAGGCGATCGGGCTTGAAGACATCACCGCCATCCCGCTCTCCGCCCTGCGCGGCGACAATGTCGCCGCCCCCAGCCTGCACATGGCCTGGTATTCGGGGCCGACCCTCATCGAGGCGCTGGAAAGCGCGCCGGTCGACGCCGCCAGGCTCGCCGGCGGCCCGCTGCGCATGCCGGTCCAGTGGGTCAACCGGCCCGACCATCAGTTCCGCGGCTTCAGCGGCCAGATTTCCTCGGGCGTCGCGCGGCCGGGCGACCTGGTTCGTGTCCTGCCCTCGGGCCGGGCAACCGCCATCGCCCGCATCGTCACCATGGACGGCGACCTGAACGAGGCGACCGCCGGACAATCGGTCACCCTCACGCTCGCCGATGAAGTCGACTGCTCACGCGGGGACGTCATCTGCGCCGCCCAGGCGCCTGCCGAGGTGGCCGACCAGTTCGAGGCCACCATCGTGTGGATGGCCACCGAACCCATGCTGCCGGGACGCGGCTATCTGATGAAGATCGGCGCCTCGCTCGTCGTGGCGACGGTCGCCGAGCCCAAGCACAAGGTCAACATCAACACCCTCGAGCAGCTGGCCGCGCGCACCCTGGAGCTCAATGAGATCGGCGTGTGCAACCTCAGCATCGATCGGGCGATCGCATTCGATCCGTATGCGGATAATCCAGATCTTGGTGGCTTCATCCTGATCGATCGCATCACCAATGCGACGGTCGGGGCCGGCATGATCCGCTTCGCCCTGCGGCGCTCGCAGAACATCCACTGGCAGGCGGTGGACGTCGGCAAGGCCGCCCGCGCGAAAGCCAAGGGGCAGACCCCCAGGGTCCTGTGGTTCACCGGCCTGTCGGGCGCCGGCAAGTCGACCATCGCCAACCTGGTCGAGAAAAAGCTGATGGTCCGGGGCCAGCACACCTATCTGCTGGACGGCGACAACGTCCGCCACGGCCTCAATCGGGATCTCGGCTTCACCGACGCGGAGCGGGTTGAGAACGTCCGCCGCGTCGCCGAGGTGGCCAAGCTGATGGTGGACGCCGGCCTTGTCGTCCTGGTCTCCTTCATCAGCCCGTTCCGGTCGGAGCGGCAAATGGCCCGGGAGCTGATGGAGGACGGCGAATTCCTCGAGGTGTTCGTCGACGCGCCGCTGGCCCTGGCCGAGCAGCGCGACGTCAAGGGCCTTTACGCCAAGGCCCGCCGCGGCGAGTTGAAGAACTTCACCGGCATCGACTCGCCGTACGAGCCGCCCGAAGCGCCTGAGATCCACATCGACGCCGCCGCGATGACGGTGGAGGACGCCGCCGACCTGATCGTCGAAACGCTCGACCAAGCTAGCCCAGGCTGAGCACCAGCCGGCGCGCGGCGGCCATGTCGACGTAAAGCCGCAGGATTTCGGTCTGCAGGGGCTTGTCCGCACGGGCCTCCGCCGCCTCGTGCAGCGCGATCAGCCTCCGGCGTAGACCGGCGTTGACCGCATCCAGGGCGCGCCAGGAAAGATCGGTTGCGTCCGCCTTCGCCTCGATGTCGCCCGCCTTGGTCAGCAGCGCCGCGATCGCCTGGTTCTCCCACACGCGCACGGCGACGCCCTTTTCCGCTTCCTGGGCGGCAAGGCCCGCGAGCATGGCCAGCAATCCGGCGCGTCCGGCGAGATAGTCGGCGCCCGCCTCCGGTGGCAGGGGCGTGACGAGGCCGATCGCCTGGCCGGTGAGAATGTCGGGCAGGGCGGGCGTCATAGCGACCCCAGCGCGGCGAGGCGTTCGGCCAGGATTTCATCCTGGCGTCGGGCGGTGAACCAGCCGGAGAAGGCCAGGATCGGTTCGGCGAAGCCCCCGTCGCGCCACTCCTTGGCGGCGGAGGTCCAGATGGCCTGCCCCTTCACCGAAGCGAACAGCCGCCACCAGTCGAGCGCCGCCTCGTCGATCGCGAGGCCGCTCGCCCGCCGCCAGATCGCCAGTGCTTCATCGCGCGCGACCATGCCGGAGATGCGCTCGTCTCCCGCCATCGACCACAGGGGATCCATGGCCCAGGCCAGATCCTCAAGCGGATCGCCCAAGTGCGCCATCTCCCAGTCCAGCATGGCGACGATCCGCTGAGCTCCGTCGTGGAGAAAGTTGCCGATGCGAAAGTCGCCGTGGACGACGCTGACGCGCACAGCGGGCGGCGGCGGCGTATGGCGCAGGCGGCGGATCGCGGCGCGCACGATCGGTTGCGGGTGCTGCTCGTCGGTGTCGATCACGTCGGCCCAATAGTCGAGCTCGCGCCGCCAACACTCTTCCGGCGCCGGGGGCGCCTGCACCTCCAGCAACGGCAGACCCGCCAGCGGCGTGCCGGCGATGCGGCCCATGATCGAGAAAAACCGCTCGCCGATGGCGCCTGCGTGCGCCCCGAAGGGATCGGGCGCGAAGGGGCTTGCGGCCAGCCCGTTCTCAACGCGCCGCATGATGAAGAACGGCCGTTCGAGCTCCGCGCCCTCCCCTTCCAGCGCCACCGCCTCGGGGGCCGCGACGTCCTTGCCGGCGAACGAGCGGATGGCCAGGAACTCGGCCCGCCGGTCGGTCTCGATAAGACTGCCGGGAGGATCGCGCCTGAGGATGAAGCCTTCACGTCCCTCTTCCGTCACCGCGTCGTAGCGATAGGTCTCCCGACTTGCGCCGCCCGATATGCGCGCGAGGTTTTCGACCTGCGTCGGCCGTCCTGACGTGCGGCTGAGGTAGGCGGCGAGGCGTTCCTGGAGGGTCATGGGCGGCGCGTCATTTGGGGAAATCGAGCACGTCCTTGAAGCCGGACGGCGCGTGTGGACCGATCACTAGCTGCTCAAGGACGCCGCGGCCGGTTTGGGTGTGGCCCCGGCCGTCGCTCCAGATGACCTTGGAGACCGCCTGCACGTGCAGGTGCTCTGGTTGCCGCACGTTGACGTCCGCGAGCTTGAGGTCCTCCCGCTCGACGGCCAGCTCGGCGTGAGCCAGTCCGTGGCCCCACTTCGGATGGCCGTATCCGAGACCCAGCATGAAAAATTCGAATTCGGGCTCGAACACCACCTGCGATCGGCCGGTATGGTCGTCCCACGACACGGTCGCCGAACGAGCGTGGCGCGCGCCGCTCTTCCATTGGACGGCGATGGCGGCGGTGTCGATCTCCACCATCCTGCCCGGCCCGTCGACCTCGGGCGCCCACACTGCGCGACGGTTCCAGGGCTCGCCCGCGTCGTCGTCATTGCTATGGAAGAAGAAACTGCCGCTCGGGAAGTTGCACGGGGACCAGATCCAGTAGAACTGCGGCGCCGCCGGCGGGACGGCCTGTTGAGCATCGCGCGCGCCCACCGGCCTCACGCCCCACGAGCGATCACGCGTGCCCATCCATCCGTCTACGGACGTCCTTCTGCCGTCGAGTTCGATCCACCCGGCGTAGCGGCCGTTCTGGGTCAGGCGCGTATAGTCCATGATCGCCCGCGGGCCCTGGCGGCGGATGAATCGCGGCTCCTCGATCGGAAATGAGCGGCCCTCGAAGACCAGGTCGGCGGCGACGCCTTGTTCGGGCGCCTCTACGATCAGGCGCAGGCGCTGCAGCGGCTCGAGGATCTCGATCCGGATCGGCCCCACGCTTAGGTCCATGCGCTCCATATTCAGCCATCGACTGGCGTGGAGGGAGGTCTGGACGCCGTCCTTGATGATGCAGAAGCTGGCGTCGGCGATGTTGAGATGCGGATAGACGCCAAAAGCGGCGGCGAAGAAATCGCCCCCCTCCGCGCCATAGCCGTTGAAGAAATATCGGTCATAGAAATTCCGGTCGGTTCCAGAATAGGCGATGGGATCGCTCGTCTGGTGGATCGGGAAGTCGTCGCCTTTGGTCAGCGCCATCGCCGTCTCCTCAGCCTCCGAGGCCTTGCCGCCCGTTGCAAAGACCCTAAGGTCCGCCGCTTCGCCCTGGCAACCGTGACGGAAGGTCAAGATGACGAGGTGGGGCCGGATTTTCCTGGTTCTGGCGGCGATGAGCGGGTTCGCATCCGTTCTCGCCGGCGCCTATGCCCGTCATGGCCTCGCCGGCGCGTCCGCGCAGGACTGGATGAAGACCGGATCGAGCTATGGCGTGATCCACGCGCTGGCCGTCTTCGCGGCTGTGTTCGTGGCGCGGATAGGCGGCCGGCGCGGCCTCGCCGCCGCTGGATTATTCGTCGCCGGAGGCGTTCTGTTCAGCGGCTCGCTCTACGCGGCGGCCCTGGGCGCGCCGGCCGCGGTGCTGATGGCGACGCCGGTCGGCGGCCTGGCGCTGATGGCTGGATGGCTGGCGCTCGCCTGGGCCTGCCTCGGAATCGAAAAGACCACTTGAGACTTCAGTTCGCACAGGAGTTCGACATGACAGCGCCGCAGATGCCGCCCGCTCAGTTCGCCGAGGTCAATGGCGTACAGCTCGCCTATCACGAAGCCGGGCCCCGGACCGGCGTTCCGATCATTCTCTGCCACGGCTTTCCAGAACTCGCCTATTCCTGGCGCCATCAGATCAAGGCGCTCGCTGACGCCGGCCGCTGGGTCGTCGCCCCCGACCAGCGCGGCTATGGCGCGAGCGAGGCGCCCACGCCCGTCGAGGCCTATGACATGGCCCACCTGACGGGCGATCTAGCCGCCCTTCTGGATCACCTCGGCGTCGACAAGGCCATCTTCTGCGGTCACGACTGGGGCGGCGCCGTCGTCTGGCAGATGCCCCTGCATCACAAGGAGAGGGTGGCCGGCGTCATCGGCCTCAACACGCCATTCACCGCCCGCGCGCCGGCCGATCCGATCGAGATCATGCGCCAGCGCCTCGGCGAAGAAATGTACATGGTTCATTTCCAGCGGCCGGGCGAGGCGGACGCGGTCCTGGCGCGCGACGTCGGCAAAACCATGAGCTTTTTCCTGCGCCGGCCGATCCCCGGCTCGCCGCCGGCCAGCGGCGGCCTCGCCACCGACGCCGAACGTCCTGCAGGGACGTCGGCCTTCGCCCTGGTCAATATGGTGGCGGCCTACGACCCAGCCTTCGATCCCCGCCCGACCTTTCTCACCGATGAGGAGATGGGTTTCTTCGTCGATACGTTCCGCCGCACCGGCTTCACCGGCGGCATCAACTGGTACCGCAACATCAGCCGGAACTGGCGGGCGTCGGAAGGAGTCGTCGAGCGCGTGGATGTTCCCTCGCTGATGGTCATGGCCGAAAAGGACGCCGTCCTGCCGCCATCGGCCGCCGACGGCATGGAGGCCTACGTGACCGACCTCGAGAAGGTCCTGATCAAGGATAGCGGCCACTGGACGCAGCAGGAGCAGCCCGACGCCGTCAACCGCGTCATCCTCGACTGGCTGGACCGGCGCTTCCCGCGCTAGTGTCCCGATTCCGAAGTTCGCAGGCGCCTGAGGCGGCCTGGGACGAACTTCGGAATCGATCAGGACACTAGCCAACGTATGTTGCTAGTGTGCTTTCGGATTTGAAGTTCGCAGGGCGCCTGATCCAATGAGCGAGCGAACTTCAAATCCGGCACACTAGAAGGCAAAGATGGACCGCGCACCCCAGACCGCTCTGCCGATGTCGTCAGCCGGGCGGCGCGGCCTCTATGTGGAGACCGAACCATTCAATTCCGGCTGGATGGCCGCGGGATCGCACGAGATCTATTTCGAGGAATGCGGCGTCGCCGGCGGCAAGCCGGCGGTCGTGCTGCACGGCGGACCGGGCGGGGCGACCAATCCGACCATGCGCCGCTTCTTCGACCCGTCCCGCTGGCGAATGGTCCTGTTCGACCAGCGCGGCTGCGGCCGCAGCCGGCCGGGCGCGAGCCTTACGGACAACACCACCTGGGACCTGATCGACGATATCGAACGGCTGCGCCGGCGCCTGGGCGTGGAGCGATGGACGGTGTTCGGCGGCTCGTGGGGATCGACCCTGGCGCTGGCCTACGCCATCCGCCATCCCGAGCGCGTCGAGGCGCTCATTCTGCGCGGGATCTTCCTGCTCACCCAGCGCGAGCTAAACTGGTTCTACCAGGACGGGGCGTCGATGATGTTTCCCGACGCCTGGGAGCGGTTCACAGCGCCCATCCCGCCGGCCGAGCGCGACGATATGATCGGCGCCTACTACCGCCGCCTGACCGGCTCGGACCGGCAGGCGCGCGATGCGGCGGCCGCGGCCTGGAGTCAATGGGAGGGCGACACCCTCTCCCTGCGCGGCCCCCAGGCGCGTCCGACCAAGTTCAACGAAGCCGACTTCGCCCTCGCCTTCGCCCGCATCGAGAGCCACTTCTTCGTCCATCGCGGCTTCTTTCCCGAGGACGGCTGGATACTGAAGAACATCGCTGCGATCCGCGACATTCCCGGCTGGATCGTCCAGGGACGATTCGACGTGGTCACGCCGATGGAGAGCGCCTGGGCCCTCAAGCGCGCCTGGCCCGAGGCGCGCTTCGATGTGATCTGGGACGCCGGCCACGCCTCGACTGAACCCGGCATCGTCGACGCCTTGGTACGCGCCGCCGACCAGGCGCTGGCGGTCTAGAACCGCGCGCCGTCCGTCGCCCGCCTGACGGGCGCGCGTCTAGAGCAGAGCCCCGCGGCCGCTGGTGACTTCGGAATAGCGGTGGACCCGCACGGCCTGAACGAGCGCGAAGCCGGCCATCATGGTCATCATCACTGTGCCGCCGAACGACAGCAGCGGCATGGGCACGCCGACAACGGGCGCGAGGCCCATGACCATGGCGCCATTGATGATCACGCACAGCGAGAAGGTCACGATGACGCCGCCAGCCGCCAGGCGTCCGAAGTGGCTGTGGGCGACCGAGGCGATCCGAAGGCCGATGATGATTACCGCCGCATAGAGCAGCAGCACACTGGCGCAGCCCACGAAGCCGAACTCCTCGGCCAGGGAGGCGAACATGAAGTCGGTGGACTTTTCCGGCAGAAAGTTAAGCTGGGCCTGGGTGCCGAGACCGAAACCCTTGCCGAGCAGACCGCCGGAACCCAGCGCGATCTTGGACTGGATGATGTGGTAGCCGGCGCCTGAACGATCCGCCTCGGGATTAAGGAAGGTCAGCAGTCGAGCGCGCTGATAGCCCTTGAGCACGAACATCACCGCCAGGGGCACGACCGCGGTCAGCCCCACCAACCCAACGGCGACCAGGCGCAGGCTGAGGCCGGCCAAGATCATCATGATCCCGCCGGTGCCGGCGATCAGGATGGCCGTTCCGAGATCGGGCTGATGGGCGACGACCGCCGCCGGAACGAGGATCAGGGCCGTGGGGATCAGCAGCCACCACGACAGCCCGGCGGAACGGGCCGGCAGGCTGTGATAGAAACGGGCCAGGGCCATGACGAGCCCGATCTTGATGATCTCGGACGGCTGAATATGGATCGGCCCCAGATCCAGCCAGCGTTGGGCGCCCATGCGCGTGTGGCCAACCACCGCCGCGGCGAGCAGTAGCAGAAGGCCGACGGCGTAGACCGGATAGGCGAGCGCGAACCAGACGCGCAGGTCGGTCACCGCCAGGGCGATCATGGCCAGGAAGCAAACGGTGAAGAGGATGGCGTGCCGGTCGGCCCACGGTCCCCAAGACCCCCCGGCGATTGAGTACAGCATCAGCGCGCCGATGGCGGCGATCGCCGCCAACAGGGCGGCCAACAGCCAATCGATCTCGCCGAGCTTGACTGCGATGCGCTCTCGCTCACCCGGCCGGGAAATGGCGCTGTCGGTCATGTGGCGGCAGGCTCGGGAGGCGCCGGCGCGCTCGCCGGCGGCAAGGGCTGGACGATGCGGGCGCGCACCTCCGGATCCTTGAGCAGGGCGGTGCGCATCAGCTGCACGGCCTTGGGCGCAGCGGCGTCGGCGCCAAAGCCGCCATGCTCGACCAGCACGCTCATGGCGTAGCGCGGATCATCGTAAGGGGCGAAGCAGATGAACCAGGCGTGGTCGCGCAGGGCCCAGGCGCCCTGAGCCCCGTGGGCGCCGCGGCCGCCGTTGTAGCTGTGCGTCTGGGCCGTGCCGGTCTTGCCAGCCAGCTTGATGAGCCCGAGGCCCAGTTGCGACTGCTTGTAGGCCGTGCCGCCGGCGTCGTTGGCGACGCTGGCCATGGCCGTGCGCACGAAGTCGAGGTGCTCCTTCGCGATCGGCAGGTCGCCGGCGGCGTTGCCCGGCGGCTGAACAGTGTCGCCGATGGAATGGATGAGCCGGGGCTCGATCGCCCGCGCGCCGTTTGCCAGGCGCGAGACCATCACCGCCAGTTGCAGGGCGTTCACGGCTACATAGCCCTGGCCGATTCCCATGCTTGGCGTCTCGCCCGCGTGCCAGACCGGGTCGTGGGGGAAATTGCGGCGCTTGTAGGCGCTGTCCGGCACGATGCCCGGCTTCTGACCCGGGATGCCGAGGTCGAAGGTTTGGCCAAGGCCGAACTTGCGCGCGACGGCGGCGATGCGATCCGGTCCGACGGAGAGAGCGGTCTGATAGAAGAAGATGTCGCACGACGACTTGATGGCGTTGTGCATGTCCTGCACGCCGTGGGCCGCGTCGCAGCTCCACATCCGGCCGCCCCAGAACCAGTGCCTGTTGCAGACATAGGTGCGGTCGGGGCTGACCCCCGCCTCGAGCGCGGCCAGGGCGACCATGGTCTTGAACGTCGATCCCGGCGGGTAGGTGGCCGTGAGCGCCTTGTTGAACAGCGGCTTGCGGTCGTACTCCGACAGCGCCTTGTATTCCGGGCCGGTGAGCCCCTTCACAAAGCGGTTGGCGTCGAAGCTGGGCGCGGAGGCCAGGCACAGCACATCGCCCGTGCGGCAGTCCATCATCACCGCCGCGCCGCTATCGTCTCCGAACACCTCCAGCGCTCGGTTCTGGATGTCGGCGTCCAGCGTGAGGCGGATGGGCGCGCCCGGCGTGGAGGGGATATCGCCGCCGGGGTCGTCGCGGACCACCCGGCCCTTGACGTCGACCTCGACCTTCCTGGCCCCCGCCTTGCCGCGCAAGTCGAGATCGAAGGCCTTCTCGACCCCCTGTCGGCCGATGCGGAAGCCCGGGTTGAGAAGGATAGGGTCGGCGTTGGGGCCGGTCTTGGCGATGTCGCGGGCGTTGACCTTGGCCACATAGCCGACCACGTGGGTGAAGGCTCCGCCGAAGGGATAAACCCTGACCTCGCCCATGTCGGCGGTGACGCCCGGCAGCTCCGGCGCACGCACATTGACGCGCGAGAACTCCTCCCACGTCATGTCCTCGACCACGGCCACGGGCGCGCGGCGCGGCGCATTGGCGATATCGACCGCCAGGCGGGCGCGGCGGGCGTCGTCCATGGGCACCAGCAAGGCAAGGTCGGCCAGGGTCTTGTCGATGTCGACGTTCTCGTCCGTGGCCACCAACAGGCGGAAGGCCGGCCGGTTCGAAGCCAGAACCACCCCATTGCGATCGAGGATGAGGCCGCGCGGCGGCGGCGTCAGTCGGAACTCGAACTCGTTGTGTTCGGACAACACCTTGTAGCGGCCGGCTTCCAGTATCTGCAGGTCGCCGAGCCTGGCGGCCAGCGCCAGAAGGCCCGCCCCCGTCACCCCGCCGAAAAGGAAGGCGCGGCGATGGAATGTCGCCTGCCGCTCGTTGACCTCGTCGAAATGGAATGCGGGCTCGAACATCTAAAAGCGTGTGTCAGGCGCTTCGTAGCGCTCAATCAGGATCCAGGCGAAGGGAAAGAGCGCCACGGTGACCACAAATTGCAGCGCCACGCCCACGAGGCTCGGCGCATGGCCGGCGCGCAAGCCGACGAGCGCAAAGCCCACGAGCATCGCCGTGGCGCAGGCCAGGGCGTAGGCGCCCCAAAGGGCCAGCACATCCTGGCCCACGAGGATACGTCGCGCGAAGAACACCAGGGCGTAGGCCGTCAGAATGCAGACCGCCCACAGTCCGGGCGGATCGCCCCACAGGAGATCGAGGGCCAGTCCCAGGGCGGCGAGCGCCAAGGGCGGCATGACCGATGGCCGCGCCATGGCCCAGGCGAAGGCGGGCGCGAGCGCGAATACCGGTTCCGGCAGCTGGAGGCCCGCCACCCGCAGGGGGACGGCCAGGATGAGCGAGGCCGCGAAGGCGGCGGCCATCGGTCCCAGGATCCACACCATCGGCGACACCGGCCGCGCGCGGCGGGCGATCATGGCTGAGCCGCCTGAGATGGAGCGGCCGGCTTCGCTGGCTTTGGACTGAGAGGAAGAGCGGCGGATGGCGGCGGCGCCTCCGGCACATCGGTCGCCGCGCCGGGGAGCTGGTTGGGGGTCAGTTCGGCCGGGGTCGCCACCTGCGAGATGTCCTTGAACAGCAGGATGCGCACGAAATCGATCGGCTCGGCGTCGGCGTCGAGCGCCACGCGCCAGACCCCGTCGACGCCCTTCGCCACCGTGCCAACCGGCAGGCCGCGCGGCACTACGCCGCCGTCGCCAGAGGTCAGGACGCGATCGCCCTCCTGCAAGGCGTCGTGGGTTCGCAGATAGGCCAGCTGCGGATTGGGACCGCCATCGCCGGTCAGTATGGCGCGGCCGTTGGTGCGCGCGATCATCACCGGCGTGCGGCTGTCGACGTCGGTCAGCAGCATGATGCGGCTGGCGTGGGCGCTAACGCCGACGACCCGTCCGACCAGCCCGTGATCGCTCAGCACCGGATTGCCTTCGACGATCCCATCCGCCGCCCCGGCGTCGGCTAGCCGGCTGTTGGAAAAAGGACCCCGCGCGTCCAGCACCGTCTCAGCAGACACCATCGGCAATGGGGGGGACGTGCGCAGGCCCAGAAGGCCGCGCAGACGTGCGTTTTCCTGGCGAAGGGTCAGCGCCTCGTCCCGCCACGACAGCGCGGCGGCGAGATCGGCGCGCAATTCGCCGTTCTGGGACCCGGCCATGAAATAGGCCCCGACAGCGCCCACGCCCGCGCCCGCCACGCGCACCGGCGCGGCGATCACGCCGCCTACGGGCGCGGTTAGGCTGTCGGCGGCGCCGCGCAGCTGCCCGGTCGGACCGGACCGGGACCCTCCGGCGACGAACAGGGATATGGCGCCGATCAGGACGACAACGAGGACGCCCGCGGCCACCCAGGCGACCGGCGCCTTGATCTCACCGAGGGGTCCGTCGCGAAGGGACACGTGGAGCGGCTCCCGATAACCCCTGACTATCCCTCTAGAAGAGGCTGGATTCGAGCAATCCCTTCATCCATTGCGGATGCTCTAGCACCTTGCCGACGCCCAGGGCGACGCAGGTCAGCGGATCGTCGGCCACGGTGACCGGCAGACCGGTCGCATCCGAGATCTCGAGATCGAGGCCACGCAGCAGCGCGCCGCCGCCGGTCAGCATGATGCCCTTGTCGGCGATATCGGCGGCCAGCTCCGGCGGCGTGGCCTCCAAGGCCACCTTGACCGCCTCGATGATCTGCGACGCCGGCTCGGCGACCGCGTCGGCGGCCTGCTTTTCGGTCACCCGCACCTCGCGCGGAACGCCTTGCATCAGGTCCCTGCCCTTGACGTCGATCGAGATACCGATGCCGTCCTCGGGCGGCCGCGCCGTGCCGATCTCCTTCTTGATCCGCTCGGCTGTCGTCTCTCCGACCAAAAGGTTATGGTGGCGGCGCATATAGCTGATGATGGCCTCGTCCATCTTGTCGCCGCCCACGCGAACGCTACGCGAATAGACGATGCCCGAGAGCGAGAGGACGGCCACCTCGGTGGTGCCGCCGCCGATGTCGACCACCATCGAGCCGGTCGGCTCATGGATCGGCAGGCCGGCGCCGATGGCCGCGGCCATCGGCTCATACATCAGGCCGACACGACGCGCCGAGGCGTTGAGGCAGGAATCATTGATCGCGCGGCGCTCAACCGCCGTGGCCCCTGAAGGCACGCAGACGATCACCTTGGGGTTCACGAAGCCCTTGCGGTTGTGAACCTTGCGGATGAAGTACTTGATCATCTCCTCGGCGACTTCGAAGTCGGCGATGACGCCGTCGCGCATGGGGCGGATGGCCTCCATGTGGCCGGGCGTGCGGCCGAGCATCATCTTGGCTTCGGCGCCGACGGCGTAGACGGTCTTGCGGCCGCCGGCGGTGCGCAGCGCCACCACCGAGGGCTCGTTGAGCACTATGCCCCGGCCCTTCATGTAGACCAGGGTGTTGGCGGTGCCGAGATCGATGGCGATGTCGCTGGAGATGGCGCCGAACAGGGTTGAGAACATTCAGGACTCGGATCAGTGGCTCGAGGGGGTCAGGTCACTCTGCGGACCGGAGCGCAGGCGCGCGCTCGATCGCTCCCACCGCCGAACCTCAAAGGTTAAGCGCGTCCTCTGCCCTGGCCATGGACCGAATTCAAGGCCCTAATCCCGCCTGCCCGCGCCTTTCAGCCCAGCGCGGCCAAGCCAACACCGAGCGCCGCGGCGAGACCGGCGATCCACTGCCACGGGGCGAGCCGCTCGGCGAACAACCGCCGGCCGACAAGCGCGGCGATCGGGGCTTCGACGACGCCCACCGCCCGCACGGGGCCCGCCGGTGAGATGGCGAAGGCGCTGAACCAGAGGCTCGAGGCGGCCGCCCCGAAAAACCCGGCGCCCAGGGACGCGCGCCAGGGTCTCACCGCCGCGATCAGCGCCGGCCGATCCGCGGTCGCCAGCCAGGCCGCGAGGGCGGCTGACTGCAGCGACTGAACGCAGAGAAGCGTCACCTGGGCGGCGAGAAACGGATGGGCGGGGGCCAGCGTCAGGGCCGCCTGACGATAGGCGTTGGCCGCCACTGCGAAGCCCAGTCCGGCGGCGAGACCGAGCGGCGCCGCGGTCCAGTCTCCCGCCTTGCCGCGCGGCCGCGCGAGCACAGCCAGAGCTGCGGCGACGATGCAGAGGCCGAGCCACCTGGCGACGCTCAGGTGGTCGCCAAAGGCCAGGCCGACGAGCGCGGCCAGAGGTATGCCGCTCTGCTGGAAGACGGTTCCGAGCGCGAAGCTCGAACGGCGCATGGAGACCAGCATCGCCGCCGTGGCGGCGATCTGCGCGCCGCCGCCGATCACGCAGTCGATGGCGAACAGGCCGCCGAACGACATCCGGGCGTGAGGCGCCAGGATGAACCCCGCGCTGACGAACAGCAGTGAAAACGGCAGGCCGAAGAGAAAGCGCACCAGCGTCGCGCCCCACGGTCCGGCCGGCGCCAGCAGTCCGCGCTGCAGCGCGTTGCGCGCCACCTGCAGCGTCGCAGCGCCGAGGGTGAGCGGAATCCACAGCATGCAGATCGGCTCCCGCCGCGAGGCGGCGGCGCGTGCCTCTTAGAAGCCGGTGGCGGTCACGGGCGCCGGGGCGCGCTTCTCCATGCGCGCGAAGAGATTGTTGAGCGCGTTGACATAGGCCGTGGCGCTGGCGGTGAGCGTATCGGTATCGGCCGCGGCGCCGGTGGCGATGCGCCCATCCTCTTCCAGACGCACGGAAACCTGGGCCTGGGCGTCCGTCCCCTCGGTGACGGCGTGGACCTGGAAGAGGCGCAGCTCCGCGGCGTGCGGAACGATCTGGCGAATGGCGTTGAACACCGCGTCGACCGGGCCGTCGCCGGTGGCCACCGCCGATTTCTCCGCACCGTCGAACACCAGGGTCAGGGCCGCCTCCTGCGGGCCTTCCGTGCCGGCGATCACCCGCAGCGATTTGACCTGGATCCGATCGGCGCCCCGCGAGAGCGCGTCATCGACCAGGGCTACGATGTCGTCGTCGAAGACATGCTTCTTCTTGTCGGCCAGATCCTTGAACCGGCCGAAGGCTTCGTTGAGCGCATTCTGGCCAAGGTCGTAACCCAGGGCCTTCAGCTTCTCGCGAAAGGCATGGCGACCGGAATGCTTGCCCATGACGAGGTTGGAGCCGCCCTGCCCGACATCCTCGGGCCGCATGATTTCATAGGTCTCGGCGTTCTTGAGCATGCCGTCCTGGTGAATGCCGCTCTCGTGGGCGAAGGCGTTCTTGCCGACGATGGCCTTGTTGAACTGGACCGGAAAGCCGGTGATGGCCGAAACATAGCGGCTGGCCCGGGTGATGTGCTCGGTCCTGACCCGCGTGGCGAAGGGCAGATGATCGCCGCGCACCTTGAGGGCCATGACGATCTCTTCCAGCGCGGCGTTGCCGGCGCGCTCGCCGATGCCGTTGATGGCCACCTCCACCTGGCGCGCGCCCGCCTGGACGCCGGCCAGACTGTTGGCGACGGCCAGCCCGAGATCGTTGTGGCAGTGGGTGGAAAAGATCACCCCGTCGGCACCCGGCACCGCCTCGATCAGGTCGCGGAAGATCTCGGCGTATTCGCTGGGATAGGAATAGCCCACGGTGTCCGGGATATTGATCGTGGTCGCGCCGGCGCGGATCGCCGCCTCCACGCAGCGACGCAGTACGTCGCGCTCGGTGCGGGTGGCGTCCTGGGCCGACCATTCCACGTCGCCGCAGAGGTTGCGCGCGTGGTTGACCGAACTGGTCACCAGATCGACGATCTCTTCCGGGCTCGCATGCAGGATATGGTCGCGGTGCTGCGGGCTGGTGGACAGGAAGGTGTGGATGCGGCCGCGCCGCGCCGGCCGGATCGCCTCGGCGCAGCGGTCAATGTCGCCCACCGCGGCGCGCGCCAGGCCGCAGACCGTGCTTTCGCTGATGATCTCTGAGACGCGCCGCACGGCGTCGAAATCGCCGTTCGAGGCGATGGGAAAACCCGCCTCGATGACGTCGACGCCCATGTCCTCCAGGATCTTGGCCAGCTCGAGCTTTTCCTCGATGGCCATGGAGGCGCCGGGCGACTGTTCGCCGTCGCGCATGGTGGTGTCGAAAACGATGACGTGGGCCGGCGCCGGGGCGGCGGCTTCATGGGATACGGACATGGGAGACTTCTCTGTGCGGGATGGAGCCAGTGGGGTGGAGCGGTTCCCCTGAACGCCCGGCCCGCGAAGCCTTACGCGAGTCCGGTCGGCGCCCAGGGGCGGCTAAGCCCGAGGAGAAGAAGTTGCTGGCCGGAGTGGACGCTAGACATAGGCGCCCGCCTACAGCATTCGCCACCCTGGCGCAACATCCATGCTGCAATAGGGGTTCAAGAGACGCCCCAGGGGCAAAATATTGCCGCTCAGCGTTTGAGCCAGCGACGCGCGGCCAATCCGGCGGCGCCCCAGACGGCGAGCGCGGCGGCCAGCCAGACGAAGGTCCAGGCCCCGCCGGCCATGATCGAATGGCCCGCGAAGGCGATCACCGCGATCTTGGGCAGGATTCCGACGCCCGTGCCGAACGCGAACGCCGCCCACGACATCGACGTCACCCCGCCGGCGATATTGACCATCACGAAGGGCGCAAACGGAACAAGACGGACGACCAGGCTGGCCATGACGCCGTTGCGGCCGACCAGATCGGTAAACCGCCGCGCGCCGGGCCATTCGGCGATCAGGCGCGCGCCGAAGGCGCGACCTAGGCCGAAGCCGACCAGGGACGAGATCATCGTTCCGGCCCAGCTGTAGGCGAGGCCCGTCCACGGGCCGAAGGCCAGCACCGCGCCGGCGATCAGCGCCACCTGCGGCACGCCCAGGAAAGCCAGGACCGCGAAGGCCAGGATGACCATCGGCAGGGCCCACGGTCCGTGCGCCAGGGCCAGCCAGCGACGCGCTTCGGCGGGTCCGGACATTCCCAGCGCCGGCAAGCCGAACAGGAACACCACCCCCAGCCCGCCGAACAGGACAAAGGCCAGCGCCGCCCGCCGCCACGATCGGGTGCGCGGGGGTGCGGAATCGGGGTCCATGGCTCATGCTAGCAGGACGAGCAGCGCATTGCGCTCCCGCCCCTTCGGTCTTACAGACCGGCCCGCCCCAAACCCGCGAGTCGAAGTCGATGTTTGTCGAGTCCGCCAGCC
>Ga0302314_10002595_pt1 | contig 33526 bp, 29 predicted proteins | sample III_Palsa_N2_3_FD_200533 | JGI IMG/M metagenome (GOLD analysis project Ga0302314, IMG submission 200533) | Peat permafrost microbial communities from Stordalen Mire near Abisko, Sweden - III_Palsa_N2_3 | ecosystem: Environmental > Terrestrial > Soil > Palsa > Peat permafrost | place: Sweden...
ACAGGATGAAGCGATCGGAGAAGGGCTCGGGCTCGTCAAACGCCTCGTAATGCGCCAAATTGCCCGGATCGCTGTCGAAGGTGTCGGGCCCGCCCTGGGTGATGCGCTGGTAGAAGATCATCGGCGTGATGGTCAGCCGATCATTGGGCTTCCACAGCAGGCTGATCCTGGTCCCGAGCAGCTCCTCGTCATTCACGTCCGAATGATCCTCGGCCACCGGCTGGCCCGCGACATTGCCGCGGATCGTGCCGGCCGCGATCGGCCCGACCCCGAAGTTCTGGGCGATCGGGAAGGTGCCGGGCGCCAGCACGATGCGATCGATCCAGCCGCTGGTATAGGCCTCCGAGCCGACGATGCGCAAAGCTGCGGTACCATCGGCGAAGGGGATGTTGACCATGCCGTTTTCGCCATGGTTGAAGCCGCCGCCATCGGTGCCGGACAGGATCGACTGCGCGCTGGCGTCAAAGGCGCTCGGATCGGGCTGGTTGGTGATCAGCTTGATCGTGCCGCCCATCGAGCCCGACCCATAGAGCGTACCCTGCGGCCCGCGCAGCACCTCGACCCGGTTCAGATCATAGACGCTCGGATCGATCACCACCTTGCCGTTCTGGGCGGCAGCGGGCGACGTCAACGGCGTGTCGTCCAGATAGAACCCGACCGTCGGCGAGTTGCCGCCGCTCGAACTCAAACCGCGCAACTCGAACTCGGTCTGCCCCGGCCCGCTCGACTTCAGCGAGACACCCGGCGTCGACGCCGCCAAGGAATTGAAATCCGTGATGCCGCGATCCTGAATGTCCTGGCCGCTATAGGCACTGACACTGATCGGCGTGTCCTGGACGGTTCCGGCGCGCTTCGACGCCGTCACCACGATCTCCTCGATCTGACTGGCCGGTGCCGGGGCATTCCCCGCCTGCTGAGCCAAAGCCGGAACACCGGCCGCCAATCCAAATCCCGACGAAAGACAAAGCAGCGCAAGCCTGCTCGTAGTGCCACGATCCATGTGCTGATCCCCCCTTACTCGCTTATTCGACAGTAGCTCCCCAGTATCAGCCGATATTTCCCGGATTAGTGCCCTATCGGGAATCGACTCGCGAGATGAACAGTTCGGTACTCAGCCTCCCGGCTTGTCGAGAAATACCGCACAGTCGTGCCGTACTGACCGCCGTTCGGTCTATCTGCGTGGAATCGAACTCCAACACGAGACGCGCACGACGCCCTATTGGCGCTTATTTCGGTCCCGACGGAATCTTCTGCCGAAACCCCGATGCCACAATCTCGATGATTGCCCCTCTTGGCGTCGGGCCTTCCCGTTTTTGGAGCCGACCACTGTTCCCTCTCGCTGCGTCACAGAATAGACATGACTGGCGGGGTCCGAGAAGCCGCTTGCGGTGCTCCTGTGATGGAGAAGCGCGGAAGTGTGCCCGCTTTGCCACGCCGGACGGATCGGCCGGAGCGGCGCATAACGCGCTGACAGGACGGCGCGAAACGGCGTATTGGCGCTCATGCGGAGTGCCGCTTCGGCATTGATCGATGCTACAGGAATGGCTTGCCTGCAAACGCAGCGACGTCCCGCCCTCTCCTTTCTTCGATCGGCCCGAGCATGACTGATCCCTCGATCCCGCGCTTTTCCCTCGACCTCGGCGATGCGGCTTTCCTGCGCAATCCGTATCCGCGCCTGGCGCAGCTGCGCCGGGACATGCCGGTGTTCCACGACCCCGATCGGGACCGGATCTTCGTCTTAAGCTATTCGACGATCTCGCAGATCCTGCGCTCGCGCCGGTTCGGCCGCTCGATCCTGCACATCCTGTCGCGCGACGAGCTGGGCTGGCCGCCGCCCGATCCGCGCCAGGCCGATTTCGACCGGTTCGAGGGCAACCACATGATGTCGAAGGAGCCGCCCGACCATACCAGGCTGCGCGGCACCGTTGGCCGCGCCTTCACGCCCAAGCGGGTCGAAGATCTGCGCGGCCGCATGCAGGAGATCGTCGAGCACAGTCTGGACCGGCTGGCGGTCCGCACCAGCTTCGATCTGGTCGCCGATTTCGCCGAGCCTTTGCCGGTCACGGTGATTTCCGAATTGCTGGGCGTACCGACGCCCTATCGGCAGCGCCTGCGCGACTGGTCGGGCGATATCGTCAAGCTTTACGAGCCGGCGGTGACGGCGGCCGAACAGGCCCGCGCCAACGCCGCCGTGGTCGAATTCAGCACCTATCTGCGCGGCCTGATCGAGGAGCGGCGCGCCCAGCCCGGACCGGATCTGATCACCGCGCTGATCGAGCGTGACGAGACGGGCGAGCGCCTCAGCGAAGACGAGTTGATCGCCACCTGCATCCTGCTGCTCAATGCCGGCCATGAGGCAACGGTCAACGGCACCAGCGGTGCCGTGCTCACCCTGCAGCGCCATCCGGACGCCTGGCAGAGCCTGGTCGCCGCGGCCCGGGAGCCGGGCCTCCATCCGTTGTTCAAGACCGCCGTCGACGAGCTGCTGCGCTACGACACGCCGCTGCCGCTGTTCGAGCGTTGGGTGCTCGAGGACACCGAAATCGACGGCGTCCGGTTCGAAAGGACGACCCAGGTGGCGCTGCTGCTCGGCAGCGGCAATCGCGACCCGGCCAAATTCGCCGAGCCCGATCGCCTCGATCTAGACCGCGACCCCAACCCGCATCTGACCTTCGGCCTCGGCAGCCATTTCTGCCTGGGCGCACCGCTGGCCCGGCTGGAAATGCAGATCGCGCTGCACGGCCTGGCCCGACGGTTTCCGCGGTTGCGCCTGGCCGAACCCGAGGCGGAGCCGGTCTATCGGCCGGGCTTCGTCATCCGCGGGTTGGCGCATCTGCCGGTGGCGCCGGGCTGAACCCCACCGGCCGTCAAAATCCGATGCGTCTGCCACCCTGGCTCTTGACCGCGACCTCCTGTTCGAGCAGTCCCAGAATCGCCGTATCGGCAGCCGCCGCCTCGCCGAGGAAGCGCAGGCGTTTCGCGACCACGGCGAAATCGCCCGGCGTGAGCCCGTCGATGCGGCCCAGCTTCCCGGGCGGGGTGCGGTCGAAGAACTGACGGTAGGCGAGCATCGCCTGGGCTCCGGTCAGGGCATCGAACCGGATCTTGAAACTGAAGCGCCGAAGTGCGGCCGGATCGAGCCGGTCCAAATGGTTGGTCGTGCAGGCGAAGGGCAGCGGGTGGCTCTCCATGGCGATCAGCAGTTCGTTCACCATCGAGACTTCCCAGGATCGGCTGGCGCCCTCGCGGCTCCACAGGAAGGCCTCCGCCTCGTCGATGATCAGGAAGCGGTTCTCCTGGCGCGCCTCGGCAAAGGCCGCGGCGATGCGCTGCTCCGTTTCGCCGATCCATTTGGACAGCAGATCCGAGCCACGCTTCAGCAACGGCTCCAGCCCCACCGCCTCGGCCAGGTGGCGGGCAAAGCCGCTCTTGCCCGTGCCCGGCGGACCATAAAGGCAGAGCGAATAGTCGCGCGCCGCGCCAGGCCGCACCAGCGCCGTCTCGAGTGCCGCCAGATCCGTATCGGCATTGACCAGCGCCGGCAGGAAACGATCCGAGCCCGGTCGCGACGACCGCGGCCCGACAGCGCCCAAAGGCCGGCTCAGCGCCTGCATGACGAAATCGATCTCCTCGGCCCCACCTTGCGCCAGCGAGACGGCCTGGGCGGCACTGCTCATCAGGCTCGGCGCCACGTCGTAGCGCCGGGCCAGCGTCGCGGCCTCACCCGCCGGCAGTTCCAGGCCCTGGCGCTGCGCCAGCCCGTGCCAGAGCCGGGTCCGCGCCGCCACTGGCAGCTTCTTCATCTCGAGCACGAAGCTCATGCGCCGCAGAAAGGCCGGATCGAACTCGTCGATGGCATTGCTGGTCCACAGCACCGGCACGGCGTTCTGCTCCAGCAGCCGGTTGAAGAACACCTTGGAGCCGGCACGGCGGATCGGCCGGTTGCCGCCGCTGCGTTCGCCCGCCTGCAGGACATCCTCCATCTCGTCGAACAGCAGCAAGGCCTTGCCGCGTCGGCACGCCAGGCGGTCGGCCAGACGCAGCGCGTCGAGCCGGCCTTCGCGGCACAGCTCGTCGCCATCCTCATCGGCCTCGCCGACCGCAAAAAGATCACAGCCAAGCGCCTGCGCCACCATCTTGCAGAATTCCGACTTGCCGGTGCCGGGCGGCCCGTAGAGCAGGATATTGATGCCCACCTGCCGGCGCTCGACCGCGCCTCGAAGCAGCCGCACCAGGAAATCGCGCTCGACGGCAATATGGCCGAAATCCGCCGGTTCGAGCTGCGGCCGCGCCGGCGTGCCGATCAGGTGCCGCTCGATATCGGCCAGCCCCTCGCTCGGCGGCAGCAGGGCGCGCCGGATCGGATAGGGCACCGAAAAGGTGAAGCGCTCGGCACTGCCATTGCCGCGATGGATGAGGTTCAGGCGGCCGAGCGCGCCATGGCGCAGCAGGTCCGAAATCTCGGCGGGCGGGCGCCCGACCGCCAATCCGGTCAGGCCGAGATTGTCGATCTCGCGACTGGCGACCAGCTCGGAACAGAGAATGTCGAAGCGCCGCTCCCGGCAGGTGTGCAGGACAAACTCCAGAATCCCGACCTCGAGCGGGTCGAGTCCGAGCACCTGGGCGAAGGCGCCAAGATTGCCCGCGAGCGTGTCGGTCGGACCATCATCCGCCCGAGCCGATGCCGCAGCAGCTTCCGCCAGTCGCTGCCAGGCCGCGGCTGACAAGGGCCGCGACGCTGTCCCGCGCGAGCCGGTAGCGGCGCGAAAATCGACGCCGGCCAGGGCGCCGTTGCGATGCAGCCAGGCGGCCAGCCTCCGCCCGGCGGCCGAGCCGGGCTCGAATGCCGCTATCATGGTTCCGATATAGCCGGCGAGCCTGGCCGCCGACGCAGTTCTCGTGATCATCGCTATCCAACGTCGCAAAGACGAATATGCGGCTGCGCACCTGCCTGTCGGCAAGCCTGCACCGGTGAAATCGATCTTGGGAGGACGGCCGGCCACCCTGGCTGCCGGCCCGCGGACTAGCGCGGCTGGAAGGCAAATCCAGGAAGGGTCGGCACGACCTCGGCACGCAATAGCGCGTCCATGGTCCATGCCTTTCATCATACCCGCCACAGGGCGGTCGAGGGGTCGGGTTGCTACCAGAAATGGGGCGAGGCCGCAAGCGTGAATGCAGCCCCCAGCCGCGCCGCCATCGGTGTTTTGCCGCGCTCGTTGCCGCCTACGCCGGAAAATACCGGGCCGTGATCCGATCCCGATAGGCGACGAGATTGGCCTGGCTCTGCAGGGCCGTGCGCAGTGGCGAGTCGAGCGTCGGCGTCAGGATCGACGTGACCATGGCGTAGAGCGTGGCGTCGGCGCCGCAGGGCACCTTGCCCATCAGATAGGGCTTATCGCCGAGGCTGGCCGCCAGCGCCTCGACATCGCGGAGCGCCAGTTCGACGATCTGCGGCCGCGCGTGGGGGCCCAGCCCATGGCCATGGAGCCGCTTGGCGTTCATCCGGCGCAGCAGCGCCTTGGCGAGCGGGCGCAGCGGTGCCGGGATCGAGCCGAACATATGGCGGCCGAGACCCTTGGCGAAATTCCCGGCATCGGTCCAGCGCAGGTCGAGCAGGGCGAAATAGAGGTGATCCTCGCACATCCGCTCGATCGCCCAGGCAGCGGCCCGCTGCCCGGCATCGAGGCCGGCATCAAAATCGATGCGGTACTTCTTCTCGATATGGGCCCGGATGAAGGTCGAATCCGCGACCATCACGCCCGCATCCTCGATATAGGGCAGCAGACGGTGCGGCGCCTTCAGCGGATTGCCCTGGACACCGCGATACGGCAGGCCGGCCAGTTCGAGCAGCAGCATGGTTTTGATCACGAAGGGGCTCGAATCCGGCGTGCCGAGGAACGGCCCGAATTTGTAGAGGGTGATCATGTTCCATCCCGTTCCGATGACGCGGGCAGCCCCGCGGCGTCGCTACCCTAGCCAAAGGAAATTTGATAAAAAGCATAAAATTCCAACGATCATTGTAACGAAAACAGACAATGGATGGGCTGACGCTGCATCAGCTGTACTGCTTCGACGCGGTGGTGAGCGAAGGCGGCTTCCAGGCTGCGGCGGCGAAGCTGCAGCGCAGCCATTCCGCGGTCTTCATCGCCATCCGGAACCTGGAAAGCCAGCTCGGGCTGCCGCTGCTCGACCGCGACGGCTATCGCGTGAGCCTGACCGCTTCCGGCCGATCCTTCCACGAACGGGCGCGGCTGTTCCTGCACGAGCTCAGCCTGTTGCGGCACCATGCCGGCCAGCTGGCGATCGGCGAGGAAACCGAGCTGCACATCGTGCTCGGCGATCTCTGCCCGCTGCCCGAAATGCTGGGATTGCTGCGCCGCTTCTTCGAGACCCATCCGGCGACGCGGCTGCATCTGCATTTCGAGGCGCTGGCCGGCCCCTGGGAGCGGCTGTTCGACGGTGCCGCCGATCTGATCATCCACCATATCGACAAGAGCGATCTGCGCCTCGACTTCATCGATCTCTTCGCCGGCACGCTCGTGCCGGTGGTCGCCCCGGGATTCCTGCCCTTCCCGGTCACCGACCGAATCACGCCGGAACAGATGCGCGACCAGGTGCAATGCATCATCCGCGACACGGCGCGGCACATGGCCTCGCCCGACTATTATCTGATCGAGGGCGCCCGCCACTGGACGGTGAGCGATCAGCTGATGAAAAAGCAGATCATCCTGCAAGGCATGGGCTGGGGCCATATGCCGGATTTCCTTGTCGCCGAGGAATTGCGCGACGGCCGCCTGCTCTCGATCGCCGGCCGGCATCTGCGCGGCGGAAGCGGCGAGATCGTCGCGGCGCGACGGCGCGACCGGCCGCAGGGCCCGATCGCCGAACTTCTGTGGCAATTCATCGGCGATCAGGCTTCGGCGCTGGCGACAGCGATCGGGCGGCACGCGCTCGGTCCGTAAGCGGCGGCTATCCAACACAGTTCAGTGTGTTGGCCCGCCCCGGCACCCGACAGGCTTGCTCTGCAGAACCCGACGGGGGCAAGCTGGCCGGCTCGCCCAATTCGCGGAGGTCGCCCCCTGTCAGCCCTGACCCTCGATCGCGTCACCAAGCGCTTTACCGATTTCACCGCCGTCGATGCGTTGAGCTTCGATGTCCCCGAGGGCTCGATCTTCGGGTTTCTCGGGCCGAACGGCGCCGGCAAGACCACGAGTTTGCGGATGGTGCTCGATCTGCTGCGCCCGGATTCGGGCAGCATCACCATCGCCGGCCAGCCGCCCGGCCGCGCCGCCCTGTCCGAGATCGGCTATCTGCCGGAGGAGCGCGGGCTCTATCGGCGCATGACGGCGCTCGATCTGGTCAGCTATTTCGGCACGCTCAAGGGCATGCGGCGCGCCGCCGCCCGCGCCGAAGCGGCAATGCTGCTGGAGCGGGTCGGGCTGGGAGCAGCACTGCATCGGCGTATCGAGATGATGAGCAAGGGCATGGCGCAGAAGGTCCAGCTGGCCACGGCGCTGATCAACCGGCCGCGGCTGCTGCTGCTCGACGAGCCGTTTTCCGGCCTCGACCCGATGAACCAGCATGTGCTGGAGGAGATCATCCAGGAACGGGCGCGCGACGGTGTCACCGTGCTGTTCTCGACCCATGTCATGCAGCACGCCGAGCGGCTGTGCCAGCAGCTGGTGCTGATCGCGCGCGGCCGCAAACTGTTCGACGGCACACCTGAGCAGGCGCGGCGCGCCCTGCCTCGGCGCCTTCAGCTGGTCAGCCGGGGCGACCCCTCCGGCCTGCCGGGTGTCGCCTCCGCCACTTCCGGCCCGCCGGTCGACGGCTGGATCCCATGGCAGGTGACCCTGGCCGTCGGGGCCGATCCGCAGCCGCTGCTCGAAGCCTGTTTCGCCCGCGGCCTGGTTTTACGCGATTTCGACCAGCATGAGCCGAGCCTGCATGAGGTGTTCATGCATCTCGTCGGCCATGATCTCAGCCGCGAGGCGGCATGAGACGCGCCCTGCTCATCGCCCAGCGTGAATACCGCCAGCATATCCGGACCCGCGGCTTCTGGATCGGACTGCTGCTGATCCCGGTGATCATGGTCGCGAGCACCGTGGTGCCGATGCTGCTCGATACCGATAAGGGCGGCGATGCCGTGCTGATGGCCGATCTCTCCGGCCGTTTCCAGCCCGCGATCGAGCGGGCCATCGAGTTCGAGTACCAGAAGCTGATCCTGCGTTACCTGTCGGTCTATACCCAGGAATACGATGTGCATCCGCCCGCGGCGCCGGTCGATTGGGCCCGGCATTCGCTCTGGTACAGCGACGCAGAGGCCGAGCGCTTCGTCGCCGCCGGCGGTATCGATGCGGCCCTGGCCGTGCTGCAGCCGGAACTGCCGGCGAACGCCGCCCCGTTCAAGATTCCGCATCGCGGCCTGCGCCTGGTCCCCTTCCCCGACACAATGTCGCCGGCGCTGGCGAAGCCGGACCTCGACGCTGTGCTACCGCCCTATCTCAAGGGCGAGCCCAGCATCGTGGCCGAGGATGGCCCCCATCGGGTCATTGCCGCCATTGTCCTGCCCGACACACTCGGTCCCGAGCACCCGGGCTGGGAGATGTGGACCAATGGCGCGGTCAATGCCGGCATCATCCAGCTGGTCACCGACACGATCCGGCAGCAGATCCGCGACGAGGCGCTGGCGACCGCCGGCTTCGACCCGGCGGCGCTGGCGCGGATCGAGGCCGGTGATGCGGCACCGCATGTGAACTCGCCGCGGCTCGGCGGCACCGTCTCGACCAATGCGATCCGCGAGCTGATCCCGGTCGGCTGCGCCTGGATGCTGTGGATGACCATCATGATGGTCAGCAACGTGCTGCTGCACGGGCTGATCGAGGAGCGCTCGAACAAGCTGATCGAATCGCTGCTCGCCACCGTCTCCGCGCATGAGCTGATGTCGGGCAAGCTGATCGGGGTCGCCGGGATCGGTTTCACCATCGCCGTCACCTGGACTGTTTTCGCCATCGTCTCGGTCAGCTTTGCCCCACCCGATTTTGCCCTGGTGCTACGGCCGGCGCTCGACCCCTATGCCTCATTCGCCACCGTGTTCGGCCTGGTCTTCTATTTCGTCACCGGCTATCTGGCGATCGCGACGCTGTTCCTGGTGATCGGCTCGATGTGCGATTCGATGCATGACGCCCAGGCCTATATGACGCCGCTGATCGTCATCCTGCTGGCGCCGCTGGTGATGATCCGCCCGGCCATGGCCGATCCGCACGGGCTGCTGCCGGTGATCATGTCCTGGATCCCGATCTATACCCCCTTCGTCATGCTCGGCCGGCTCGGCACCGGGGTTTCGACCTTCGAGGTGGTGTCGAGCAGCGTGCTGCTGGTCGGGTTTGTCACCGGCGAGTTGGTCATCGCCGGGCGGATCTTCCGCGCCAGCCTGCTGCGCACCGGCCAGCCGCCGCGGATTTCGGCCCTGCTCAAGCTCTGCTTCGGCAAGGGCCTCAAATAGCGGTCCCGAGTGCCGCGATGATCGTCTCGACCAGCTGCTTGGGCGCCGGACCGATCGGGACGGTCAGGGCGGGCTCGTCCGGTGTCGGCTCTTCGAGGGCCGCGAACTGGCTGTCGAGCAGATCCGGCGGCATGAAATGCCCGAGCCGCCGGGCCAGACGCTCGGCGATCAGCGCCTTGCTGCCCTGGAGATAGATGAAGCGGAGCTCGGGCCGCCCTGCCGCCAGCCGGTCGCGATAGGCCCGTTTCAGGGCCGAGCAGGTCACCACACCTTGCGTCCCCGCCCCGCGCCAGCGCTCGATCAGCGCCTCGATCGCCGCCAGCCAGGGCTCGCGATCGGCATCGTCGAGCGGGATGCCATGGGCCATCTTGTCGATATTGGCCTGCGGATGCAGATCGTCGCCCTCGGCCAGCGCCCGGTCGAGCCGGCCGGCGAGCAGGGCGGCGACGGTCGACTTGCCGCAGCCCGACACGCCCATGACGACCAGGATGCGGGCGCTCATTGCCCGCCCTGCTGCGGCTCCGGAATGGTCTCGATCCGGCCGAGCACGAAGACGTAAGAGGCAATGCCGATGAGCAGCACCACGCCGGCGATGCCGAAGGCCGAGCTGAAGGAATCCGTCACCTTGACGATATAGCCGGTCACGATCGGAGCGATGACGCCCATCATGTTGTTGGCGAAATTCATGATGCCGCCGACCGTGGCCGTGCCGCCCTTGGGCGCGATCAGCGACGGGATCGACCAGCCGACCGGCGCCGCCGCAGCCAGCCCGCTGAGCGCGATCGAGATCCACAGGATAGCCGAGTTCGGATCGGTGGTGAAGGTGGCGCCGAACACTGCCAGCCCGAGCAGCATGCCGCCGACCAGCACGGCCTTGCGCACGATCGTCTCGTCATGGCCGCGCGCCACCAGATGATCGACCAGCCAGCCGCCGACGATCAGATCCGCCACTGTCGCGCACATCCAGGGAATCGCCGTATAGGCAGCCGATTTGAGGATACTCATGTGCATCGTCTGGACCAGGTAGCCGGGCAACCAGGTCAGGAACAGGTAGAAGGAATAGCCATAAGCGGCGAAGCCAATGGTCAGGCCCCAGACCTTGCGGTTGACCAGGAGATAGCCCAGCAGCGAGAAGGCCCCCGACGCGGCCGGCCCCTCGGGAGTGGCGCCGTTCGAGGTAATGTAGTCCTTTTCGGCGGCACTCAACTTCGGATCGGCGCTCGGGTCGCGGTAGAAGATGTAGAAGGCGACGAAATAGAGGAAGCTCAGCGCGGCCGTCATGCCGAAGCCCCAGCGCCAGCCATAGGCGGTCACCACCCAGGCGACCATGGGCACGCCGATGACATTGGAGAATTTGGCGGCAGCATCGAAGATCGCGGTCGCCAGCGCCCGCTCTCGGCGCGGGAACCAATAGCCGGTCGCCTTGGAACTGGCCGGAAAGCCCGGCGCCTCGGCGATCCCCAGCACGAGGCGCGCGAGGAAAATGCCGCCGAAGCCGCTTGTGAAGGCCATCGTCGCCGAGGTCAGGGCCCAGAGGAAGGCGCCGATCCGGCCGACCCAGGTCACGCCGAAGCGGTCGAGCACCACGCCGACGGGAACCTGCAGGAGGGCATAGGCCCAGAAGAAGGCCCCGAGCAGCCACCCGATATCGACGACATCGAGGTGGAATTCGTCCTGCAGCTGCGGCATCGCCACCGACAGGTTGAGCCGGTCGATATAATTGACCAGCACGCCGGCGCCGAGCAGGACGCCGATGCCCCAGCGGCGTTTCGGGATCATCACGGTAGACACGTTCATCTCGCCGGTTCCTTCCCTTCAGCTATATCGAGCCCGGGCTTCAGCCCGGTTGTGTCGCCTGTCATGGTAGCGCTACCATTCGCATTTGAGGCAGTGGCTGCGACGCTAGTCATCAAGACAGGAGACAATTGGTAGCGCTACCACCCCTTCATGTAAAGCCTGTTTCGAGACAAATTCGCCCGCCGTGGAGTAAGATCCCCGACATGCGCCAGCGAAAATACCGATCCTCCCGTACCGGCCGCGCGACCATGGCCGATGTCGGCGCACTGGCCGGGGTCAGCGCCATTACCGTCTCGCGTGCCTTCAAGACACCGGACAAGGTAACGCCGGAGCTGCGCGAACGGATCCGGGGCGCCGCACAATCGCTGGGATATATCCCGAACCGCGCTGCCAGCGCGCTGGCGGCGGCGTGCTCGATGAATATCGTGGTGCTGATTCCGTCGATGACCAATCTGGTCTTCGTCGATCTGCTCGCCGGCATTCACGAGGTGCTGCGTCCGCGCGGCTATCAGGAGCTGATCGGCGTGACCGGCTATGCCCCGGCCGAGGAGGCGCGGCTGCTCGACAGCTATCTGGAATTCCAGCCGGACGGGCTGCTGATCACTGGCCTGCCCGGCAGCTGGCAGCGGCTCCAAGCGCTGGGCCGGCCGGCCGTGCACATGATGGAACTGGCCGACCACCCCGGCAGCTATAGTGTTGGGCTGTCGCAGGAAGCGGCCGGGGCCGTGCTTGCCCGGCATCTGCTGGCGCGCGGCTATCGCCGGATCGGCTTCGTCGCGGCCCAGCTCGATCCCCGCACCTTGGCGCGCGCCGAGGGCTATCGCTCGGTACTGCGCGCGGCCGGCCTCTATGATCCGATGCGGGAACTGCTGGTGCCCGAGCCCTCCTCGATCAGCCTGGGCGCCGGGCTGCTCGACCGGATCCTGGCCCAAGCGCCGGATTGCGATGCGCTGTTCTTCTGCAATGACGACCTGGCCCAGGGTGCCCTGTTCCGTTGCCACCGCCGCGGCATCGCCGTCCCCGGCGACCTCGCCATCGCCGGCTTCAACGATCTGCCGGTCTCGGCCTGGTGCACGCCCTCGCTGACGACAATCGCGACTCCGCGCTACGAAATCGGCCGAGAGGCCGCGACCATGCTGCTGGAATTGCTCGATGGCGGCAAGCCGGTGGAGCGCCGGAGGGATCTGGGCTTCACGCTGATGGCGCGGGAGAGCAGTTGAGTCGCTGGTTTCGGTCGCTATCACTCGTCGCCATCTTGGCGACCAGGCATTCCCCCTGCACCGCAGGATGGCGATCAGCGGCCAAACTCTAGCCGATCGCCACCAGTGGTGGTAACGACAAGCCGGAATGTTTAGGCGGTTCGAAGTGATGCCGGTTGGTTTCGGTCTTTGAACTGATTATCGCACTTCGGATCGGATTCGACGAATGGAGTCACAACGCCAACGCCACGAGAATTTCCTCGCGCGACGAAACCGCGCGGAGCAGCCCGAGAATGTCGAGACGCTACTTTTGGTTTGCGATGCCTGTGACTCTGCCATTGAGACAGGCGTTCTCTCCGAGACGGCGCTCCGCACCTTTATGGACGGTGCCTGCTGCTCTGCCTTGTTAGTCTGGCAGAACTCCGTGGATTTGCTCAGGCTCCTCGAAAGCAAAGGCTTCGACTTAGGCAGAGCGTTTCTAGAAATGTCGAACAGCGCCAGCGCGAGCAGCCGATTTGCCGCGCTGTGCTGCCTGTCTCGCAAGACGCAAAGAACTGTGGTAGACGAAATATTGATAAAGAGCATCGCCGACAAGAGTTCGAAGGTCCGCTGCAAAGCCGCAAGTGCGGCGATGACCTTCCGAAAACGATGGCTGGTCAACGCCATTGCCGCGACGCTTGCGGCAGAAAAGAATCAGAAGGCTCGGCTGTCGCTGGACTTCTCGCTAGCGCTACTGCGGGACGGCTATATTCTAAAGCAACATTCGGCAACGCACTTGAGCGTGACCGTCCCGACCGCGGGGAATGCGATCACAAGCCGACTGGTAAGCGTGGCGGACCTCAACGCAAAGGGCATCGATGCGTTGATAGTTCAGATTCAATCCGACCCGACTTCAAGGCTCCATTCCGATCGCTCACCGTTGGCTGCGATCGAGGAGACGCGGATCGCGGATTGAGGCGATTGCCACGTCGATTCGAAATTCGGGGCGGAACCTCGGAGGGCGCTCGGATCTGCAAGTACCGCGACGCCGTCCTTCTCAGAGCGGCCCCAGTTTCGCCTTCCGCGGGTTCTTCAGCCCGGTCGCGAGCTTGTTCTCCACCTCACGGACGACGCGCGCCGCCAGCCGGCCCTGGTGCTCGGCGAGGAAACGGCGGACCGTTTGCGGATCACGCTTGGCCAGCACCCGCAAGGCCCAGGACAAGGCCTTGACCACCATGTCGTCCCGGTCGTCGATGAGCAGGCGGCACGCTGCAAGGGTGCGAGCCGTGCTGCCGACACCCTGTCGCGCCGGCGTATTCAGGTGGACCGTGCTGACCAAGGCAGCGCGGCGCCACCAGCGGTCAGGGGAATGAGCCCAGCTGTCGATTACCGCATCGGTGATCCGATCCGCAGCCCAGGCCGGCCCCGAGACATAGCAGGAGAAGCAATCGACGTCAGCCCAGCTGGCCATGCCCTGGCCCAAGGCCTCGACCTCGGGTTTGGTGATCGAACCCAGTGTGCCGCCATGATGCAACACGAGTTCATAGGCGAGAAAGCGGCCGTAAGCGGCACGCGCGATCAAGGCATCGGCAATGGCCAGCACATCGCGCCGATCCACGGTTCCAAGCTGCTTGGAGACGTGCTTGCGGAAGCTGCGCAAGCTGGCGATATCGGGCGGGATCTCGCGCAGCTCGGCCAGCATGCCCTCGACGAAACCGGCCCAATCGAACGCCGCTGCCATGGCTCAAGCCCTAAACAAGATCGTCTTTAAGGAGCTTCATGGTTTCCACCCTCCTTGCGAGTGTAGCGAGGCAATCCAATGTCGCCCCGGAGGCGAATTGTGCTACGCCTGATCCCGTATCGAGGAAAGGGAAGTCATGCGGCGCGGCGGGATGATCGGGGTGGCAGGACTGTTTCTGCTCGGCGCCCTTTTACAAGGCTGCTCGACAGCGCCCCCGGTGTCGGTCCCCGAGGCACCCGTTGCAGCGAGTCCCATGCCGGCGCCCTTGGCAGCAATCGCCGAGCGCGGCCGGCAGATGTTTGTGCTCGATCGGGCGGCCTGGGTGGCGACGGATGATCTGCGCGCCCATCCCGACCCGAACCGGTGGAAGAAGGGCGGCTGGGTCGTCGAGCTGGGGCCGGACGGCTCAGTCGTCACTTTCTATGGCCGAGATGGTGACGCGTATTTTGTCGTTTACACCGTTGCGCTGCAGAGCGGCAAAGTGACCGGCCGGCAGATCCCCGATCCCGGCAGCCGCAAGCCGCTGACGCCGGCCCAGGCCCGGATGGCGAAGGCGCGCGAGGCAGCGTCCGGCGCGATCCAGGCGCGGCCTTGTACCGACGGTCCGTACAATACCGTCGTGATCCCGCCGCAGGGCGCCGACGATCCGATCGATGTCTACATCATGTCGCCGCAGACATCGCTGGATTTCTACCCATTCGGCGGGCATAGCCTGGTCCGGGTCCGTGCCGACGGCTCGATCGCGAGCAAGCGCGACTTCACCAAGGCTTGCGTGAACCTGAATCTTCGTCCGGCGCTCCCGAAAGGCGACACGCCCGTGGCTTTGGGGGTCACCCATCTGCTCGACCCGGTGCCGACCGAGATTCATGTCTTCATCTCGATGGCGACCGGCATGCCGCTCTATGTCATGACCGCCGCCGGGCTCTGGTCGGTCGACGGCGACCAGATTCGGATGCTGGATAAGGGCCCGCCGCGGGAAGGCGCGCCAGGCTGAGCGAACATATTCTGCGCCGCGCGCCTTACAGCAACCCCAATTCCAGCCGGGCCTCTTCGCTCATCAGATCCTGGTGCCAGGGCGGGGTCCAGACCAGTTTGACGCCGACTTGGCTCACGCCCTCGACACTGCGGATGGCGCGCTCGACGTCGCCGGGCAGAGATCCCGCGACCGGGCAACTCGGGCTGGTCAGGGTCATTTCGACATAGACCTTGCCCGCGGTATCGACCGAGAGATCGTAGATCAACCCGAGGTCGACCAGATTGACCGGGATCTCCGGGTCGCGCACGGTCTTGAGTGCTTCCAGTACTGCTTCTTTCAGCGCGGCATCGCCGTCATCGGCGACCGGCGTCTCGAACGGGTCGTCATCGACCGGTGCCGGCCGACCGGGCATGAAATCGAACAGGGTCTTGTCGTCGTCGGGCGTCGTCAAGGGCGCTACTCCGTCTTGACCGGCTCTACCGGCTTGCCGCCGGATTTCAGCGCCGCCTCGACCGCGTGCCAGGCGAGCGTCGCGCATTTGACCCGGGCCGGGAAACCCTTGACCCCGGCCAGCGGCGTCAGCCGGTCGAAATCATCCTCGAGCGCCTCGGCGAGTTCGGGCGCCTCCTGGCCAGTGACGCTGGCGTGGAAGGAATTGAACAGCTGCTTGGCCTCGTCCAGCGTCTTGCCCTTCAGCACCTCGGTCATAAGCGAGGCGGAGGCGGTCGAGATGGCGCAGCCGCGGCCGACAAAGGAGGCATCGGCGACACGGTCGTCCTCAATCGTCAGATAGACGGTGACCCGGTCGCCGCACAGCGGATTGTGGCCCTGCGCGGTGTGGCTGGCATGTTCCTGCGGCCGGAAATTGCGCGGCTTCTGGCCGTGATCCAGGATGATATCCTGATAGAGGTCGCGGAGATCCATCATCGCCCGAACAGCTCCTGAGCGGCCTTGATCGCCACGACCAGCGCGTCGACATCGGCCTCGGTATTATAGACCCCGAAGGAGGCGCGCGCCGTCGCCGCCACGCCCAGCCGGTCCATCAGCGGCTGGGCGCAATGATGCCCGGCCCGCACCGCCACATTGTGGCGGTCCAGAATGGTCGCGAGATCATGGGCATGGACGCCCTCGACCTCGAAGGACAGCACGGCCAGGCGGCGATTGCCGGCGCCCATCAGGGTGACGCCGGGCAGCTCGGCCAGGCGGCGCGCGCCGTATTCGGTCAGCCGCTCTTCATGCGCCAGGATGTTGTCGCGGCCGAGCTTTTCCATGTAGTCGAGCGCCACCGCGAGACCATGGGTGCCGGTGATGTCGGGCGTGCCGGCCTCGAATTTATGCGGCGTCTCCTGATAGATCGTGTGCTCGAAGGTGACCTGCAGGATCATGTCGCCGCCGCCCTGCCAGGGCGGCATGGCTTCGAGCAGTTCGGCCTTGCCGTAGAGCACGCCGATGCCGCTCGGCCCATAGGTCTTGTGGCCGGAGAAGACGTAGAAATCGCAATCGAGCGCCTGGACGTCGACCGGCATGCGCGGTGCCGCCTGGCAGCCATCGACCAGCACGCGGGCGCCATGCTGATGGGCGAGCCGGATGACCGCCTCGATCGGCATGACCGCGCCGGTGCCGTTGGCAACATGGGTGATCGCGACCAGTTTGGTACGGGGCCCGAGCAGCGCCTCGAAAGCAGCGAGATCGAGGCCACCGGTCGGATCCATCGGTGCTACCAGCAGCTTGATGCCGAGCCGGTCGCGCAGCATCTGCCAGGGCACGATATTGGAATGATGCTCGAATTCGGTGACGATGATCTCGTCGCCGGGCTTGAGCGCCCAGGGCCCCCAGCTCTGCGCCACCAGATTGATGCCTTCGGTCGCACCGCGCACGAAGATGATCTCGCGCGATTGCTTGGCATTGAGGAAGCGCTGGGCGGTCAGCCGTGCCGCCTCATAGTGGTCGGTGGCGCGCTGGCTCAGCGCATAGACGCCGCGATGCACATTGGCATAGTCATGCGCATAGAAATTCGAGACGGCGTCGATCACCACCTGCGGCTTCTGCGCGCTGGCCGCGGTGTCGAGGAAGACCAAGCCCGGATTGTTCCGGAAGATCGGGAAATCCTGCTTGATCACCGCCGGATCGAAATCGGGCCGGGACTGTGGTCCGTCGGCGAGGCCCGTGGTATGCGGATCGGCATGCTTGCTCATCGTCAATCCTTCCGGGCCTGCAGCCAATGCGCGGTTGCTTCGATCAGATAGGCGCGCGTGATTTCATCCTCGACCAGTTCGATCGCATCGACGACGAAAGCCTCGATCAGCATGCGGCGCGCCGCCTCGGGTTCGATGCCACGCGAGCGCAGATAGAACAAAGCCGTCTCGTCCAGATCGCCGACCGTGGCGCCATGGCTGCATTTGACGTCGTCGGCATAGATCTCCAGCTCGGGCTTGCTGTCCATGACCGCGCGATCGCTCAGGAGCATGGTCTTGTTGAGCTGGAAGGCATCGGTCTTCTGGGCGACCTGGTCGACCAGGATCTTGCCCTGGAACACGCCATGGGCGCGGTCGGCGACGCAGCCCTTGAAGACCTCGCGGGTCTGGCCGTTGGGGGCGCTGTGCTGGATCAGCGAATTGACTGCCGCCTCCTGCCGTCCGCCCAGCAGATAGGCGCCGGAATAGCCGCAAAACGCGTGGGATCCGGCCAGCACCGCATGGACATCCTGACGCGCCAGGCGCCCGCCCAGGTTCAGCAGGAAGCCGTCATAATGGCCGCCCTTGCCGATATTCGCGGCCAGATGCGCGGTGTGAAAGGCCTCGGCGCCTTCGTTCTGCAGCTTGTAATGGCCGAGCCGGGCGAGGTCGCCCACTTCGACCGTCTCGGAGACGTTGCTCCAGTAGCCGCCCGTCCCGCCGAAGCTCTCGATCACGGTTGCCGCCGCGGCGCGGCCGAGCCGGATCACATGCTTGACATGGCTGGAAGCGGCCGCCTCGGCCTGGCTCCAATGCACGATATGGACGCGGCGCTCGAGCTGCACGCCCTCGGGCACGATCAGCACGACGCCGTCGCTGACGAAGGCGGCATTGAGCGAGAGAAAGGCGCGATCGGCGCCGCCGCCCAGATCGAAGACGCTGCCGGCGGCCTCGGGATTGCGGCGCGCCCAGTCGGCGAAGGAGCCGAGCACGACACCCTCGGGCAGATCGCCGATATGCGACTGCGCCGCCGAGAAGCGGCCATTGACGAAGACCAGCCGGTCGGATTGCGCTAGCGTCGGCAGCTCGCCCGCCTCGCCGGCCACCGAGGGGGCGAATCGCGTTTCGACCAGCGGCCGAAGCTCGGTGAATTTCCAGGCTTCGTTACGCCGGGTCGGAAAGCCGCTGCCGGCGAAGCGCTCGCGCGCCTGCAGTCGCAGCGCGCCCAGCGCGTCGATTGGCGGCGTGCCGAGCGCGTCCAGGAAAGGCTGAAAACCGTCGCTCATCATTCAGCCGCGTCGCCGAGCAGGGCATAGCCGCTCTTTTCCAGCTCGACCGCCAGACTCTTATCGCCCGACATGACGATCTTGCCGCCCGACAGCACATGGACATGGTCGGGCGTGATGTAGTCGAGCAGCCGGTTGTAATGGGTGATCAGCACGATGGCGCGCTCGGGATTGGCGGCGCGCAGCTTGTTCACGCCATCCGAGACCTGACGCAGCGCATCGATGTCGAGGCCGCTATCGGTCTCGTCCAGGATCGCCAGGCGCGGGTTGAGCAGCGCCATCTGGAAGATCTCGTTGCGCTTCTTCTCGCCGCCGGAAAACCCGACATTGACCGCGCGGTTGAGCAGGCCCTCGGGCATGTCGAGCAGCTTCAGCGTCTGGCGCACGGTTTTGAGGAATTGCCCGGCATCGAGGTCCGGCTCGCCCCGATGCTTGCGCACGGCATTAACCGCAGCGCGCAGGAAATACATGTTGTTCACGCCCGGGATCTCGACCGGGTATTGGAAGGCCAGGAACACACCAGCGCGCGCCCGCTCATCGGCGTCGAGATCGAGCAGATCCTTGCCCTCATACTCGACCGTGCCCTCGGTCACCTCATAGCCGTCACGACCGGCGAGCACGCTGGCCAGGGTCGACTTGCCCGAGCCGTTCGGCCCCATGATGGCATGGACCTCGCCCGGCTTCACGCTCAAGGAGATGCCCTTGAGGATCTCCTTCTCGGCGACGCGGGCGTGTAAATCTCTGATCTCAAGCATTCTTCTCGAATTCCCAAACTTCGACTGCAAACCCCTCGCCCGCTTGGCGGGAGAGGGAGGGGCCCGCGTCAGCGGGAGGGTGAGGGTGGGTGCTCCGGCCGCGTTGAAGGGCAACTTCCGCCGCAGCACCCACCCTCACCCGGTTCGCTTCGCTCACCACCCTCTCCCGCCAAGCGGGCGAGGGTTTCGTCCGATCGCGCCCCGAAACAACTAGCCGACACTGCCTTCGAGGCTGATCGCGAGCAGCTTCTGCGCCTCGACCGCGAACTCCATCGGGAGTTCCTTCAGAACCTCCTTGGCGAAGCCGTTGACGATCAGGGACAAAGCCTCTTCGGCGGTCAGCCCGCGCTGCCGGCAATAGAACATCTGGTCTTCGCTGACCTTGGAGGTCGTGGCCTCGTGCTCGACCCGGGCGGTGCGGTTATAGACATCGATATAGGGCACGGTATGGGCGCCGCATTGGTCGCCGATCAGCAGGCTGTCGCATTGCGTGTAGTTGCGCGCGCCGGCCGCCTTGGGCAGGATCTTGACCATGCCGCGATAGGTGTTCTGGCCGCGCCCGGCCGAGATGCCCTTGGAGATGATCGTCGATTTCGTGTTCTTGCCGATATGGATCATCTTGGTGCCGGTATCGGCCTGCTGGCGGTTGTTGGTCAGCGCCACCGAGTAGAATTCGCCGACCGAATTGTCGCCGGTCAGGATGCAGCTCGGATATTTCCAGGTGATGGCCGAACCGGTCTCGACCTGGGTCCAGGAGATCTTGGCGCGGGCGCCGCGGCAATCGCCGCGCTTGGTGACGAAATTATAGATGCCGCCCTTGCCCTCGGCGTCGCCCGGATACCAGTTCTGCACGGTCGAGTATTTGATCGTGGCGTCTTCAAGGGCGACCAGCTCGACCACCGCGGCATGGAGCTGGTTCTCGTCGCGCTGCGGTGCCGTGCAACCCTCCAGATAGCTGACATGGGCACCCTTCTCGGCGATGATCAGGGTGCGCTCGAACTGCCCGCTATTGGCGGCGTTGATGCGGAAATAGGTCGAGAGCTCCATCGGGCAGCGCACGCCGGCCGGGATATAGACGAAGGAGCCGTCGCTATAGACCGCGGCATTGAGGGCGGCGAAGAAATTGTCGGAGCTGGGCACGACCGAGCCGAGGTACTTCCGCACCAGCTCCGGGTGATCCTTGATCGCCTCGCCCATCGAACAGAAGATGATGCCGTGCTTGGCCAGCTCGGCCCGGAAGGTGGTCGCGACCGAGACGCTGTCGAACACCGCATCGACCGCGACATTGGCCAGCAGCTCCTGCTCTCGGAGCGGAATGCCGAGCTTCTTGTAAGTCTCGAGCAGCTGCGGATCGACCTCATCGAGCGAGTTCAGCTTGGGCTTGGCCTTGGGCGCCGAATAATATGTGGAGGCCTGGTAGTCGATCGGCTCGATCTTGAGCTTGGCCCAATCCGGCGAGGTCATCTCCTGCCAGGCACGGAAGGATTCCAGCCGCCATTGCAGCAGCCAATCCGGCTCATTCTTCTTGGCCGAGATGAAGCGGACGGTGTCCTCGTTCAACCCGATCGGCGCGGATTCGCTCTCGATATCGGTGACGAAGCCGTATTGGTACTGCCGGTCGGTGACGGCGCGGACGGTGTCGAGGGCTGGCAGGCTCATGATAGCACGGTCTCGAAATTCGGGATGGCGGCCGGCGCCGGGTGATGGATCGGCAGCAGGCTACCGCTAGTCATTTCGTCGAGGGTGACCCGCGCCAGGGCCTCGCCGACGGCCGCGTTGATGCGGTGCCAGTGCGGCCGGGTCGGGCAGAAATGCAGGCGCTCGCAGGGTCCGAGCGTGCTGGTGCATTGAGTCATGCCGAAGGAACCGTCGATCGCGGCGATCACTTCGGCGACCGACACCAGCTGTGGTGCCCGGGCCAGGCGATAGCCGCCGGCAGCACCGCGCACGGCGGTGACGATGCCGGCCTTGGCCAGCAGCTTCAGCACCTTGGCCACGGTGGTCTGCGGCAGGCGGGTTTCGGCCGCCAGATGCATGGCATTCACCTGGTCGGGTGCCGCCGCCGCCAGATGCGTCGCAACGATGACGCCGTAATCTGCAAGTTTGCTCAGGATGATCATTGACCCGTCCCAATCCAATTGGGACTGATTTAGTCCTGATTGACCGCCGGAACAACCCCCCGCGCGCTTTGCCGCCCTGCATGGGTTGCGCATCGCCTGCGCGCAAATTCCCGATCACGCCAGCACGGTGATGAATCCCGCCACATTATGCGGGGATACGCCACCATGATCGGCCGAATTGGCGCCAAACCGCCGATTTTGGCCTGGCACGCCTTATGCGATTGCCCCGATGACACCAATCCCGGGGGAAGACCCATGCTCCGCCTCGCCGTTCCGATCTGTCTCGTCCTCGCTTTCGCGCTCTCGCACCCCGCTGCGGCGGAAACCCTGAACCGAAGCCTGTCGGGCAAGCGGCTCGAGCTGCGCATGGCCTGCCCGACCCATGTCGAGATCCAGCCGCGCGAGGATCTGGTCGACAAGGTCGAGATCGAAGCCAGCGCCGATGATCAGGCCGCGCTGGATGGCCTGCATGTGTCCGGCGGCGAGATCGTCGCCATCGAGCGGCGCGGGCATTGCAGTTCCGATGATGACGACGACAGCTCCTTCGAACTCACCCTCCATGTGCCGCCCGGCCTGGCGATCGATATCGGCGAGAGCAGCGCCGGCGAGTATGAGATCGGCGACGTCGGCGGGCCGCTCAAGATGCACCTGTCGGGTGCCGCCGATCTCCATGCCGAGCGCCTGTCCAGTCTCGAACTCGACAGCGCCGGTGCTGCCGAGATCCGCATCGACCGGCTGGACGGACCCGGCGCCGTCGCCCTGCGGGGCGGTGGCGAACTCACCATCGCCGACGGCGCCATGCCGAGCTTGAAGCTCGAATCGCGCGGCGCCGGCGAGATCCAGGTCGAAGGTGGCGAGATCGGCACCCTCAATATTTCGCTGGCCGGGGCCGGCAACGCCGAGATACAGGCGTCGGTCCGCGATGCCACACTGGAAATCCTGGGCGTCGGCGATATCGAGGTCGACAAGGTCACCGGCAAACTCAGCCGCAAGATCCTCGGCCTCGGCAATATCGATATCGGCAGCTGATATTCGATCCAAACCTTGCAGCGATTTCACCCGATTGCGGGGGCGGAACGCTTGGCACGCGACGGTTGCCGGGCTAGCGTCCCCCGCTGAAAACATCGATCGAGGTAATAGCCATGCGTCTTTTCATTCTATCGGCCGCCCTCGCCACCGGGTTTGTCGCCAGCGCCCAAGCCGAGACGCTCACCCGCAGCCTGGACGGGACTCAGCTCGAACTCCATCTGGCCTGCGTGAAATCCGTCGAGATCCAGCCCGCGGCCAACCTGCAGGGCAAGGTCGAGATCGAGGCCAGCGCCGCGAGCCATGACGAGCTGGCGCCGCTGGAATTCACCGGCGGCTCGATCGCCAAGATCCAGCGCACCGGCAATTGCGGATTATTCCTCAGCAACCCGACCTTGACCCTGTCGATCAAGGTGCCACCGGCGACACCGCTCGATCTTCACGATGCCGGCGCCGGCAGCTACAAGATCGGCCCGGTCGGGGCGGCACTCAAGCTCGAACTGGCCGGTTCCGGCACGGTCGAGGCGGCGCGGAGCACCGATCTCGACCTGCGCATAGCCGGCTCCGGGGATCTGACACTGCAGCGCCTTGACGGTCCCGGCAAGATCGATATCCGCGGCAGCGGCGACGCCAAGATCCTGGCCGGCGACATCGGCACGCTCACGGCCAGCATCGCCGGCTCGGGCGATGCCCAAATCGGCGGGACGGTCAAGGACGCGACCCTCAGCACCACCGGCTCGGGCAATATCGAAATCGCGAAAGCGACCGGCGTGGTCCAGCAGAAGAAAAACGGCAGCGGCACGATTACCGTCGGCAAATAGGTTACATGGGGCGGGCACCCTGCCCGCCAGCGGGCGGGACGCCCGCTCCACTTGGAGAGGCTGCATCCAGGCCGGTGTGGAACCAACAAGTGACGCCCATCCACGGCGCTTGCCGTGCGCCGCGCCAGCGTCTATCTAGCGCGCCAATCCTCCGCGATCCTCGCCGCGAAAGTCGGGCTGGCCGGTATGTATTTTACGTCGCTCGAGTTCGGCGAGTTCTTCGTCGCGACCTTCATCCTCTACTACCTGCCGTTCAGTCGTCGGTTCCAGACGGAAATTCTGATTGCTGCCAGCCTGTTCATCTATTGGCTGGAGGCGTCCGATTTTCTGGTGCTGCTGATCGTTTCGTCGCTCTCGACTGCCGTGCTGAGCTATCGGCTGGCCGCGCCGGCGGGACGAGCGCGCTCCTTGACGGCGTTTCTCGGCATTGCCGGCAATCTCCTCGTTCTCGGATTCTTCAAGTACAAGACGCTGTTCCTGTCCGCGGCACCGGCCCCGGTAGCGCCCGGGCTGCTTGCAGCCCTGCTCCATGCCGGCTTGCCGATCGGCATTTCCTTCTACACCTTTCACGGCATCAGTCTGATCGTCGACACCTATCGCGACCCCGGACCGCTGGTCGGGGCGACCGGGCGCCGCTGGCCGGCGCATCTGTCGAAGACGCTGCTCTATATGTCGTTCTTCCCGCAGCTGGTCGCCGGGCCGATCGCCAAGGGCAAGTTCCTGTTCCCGCAGATCGGCGCGAAGAGCTTCGCCGCGATCGAGTGGCAGGTGGCACTCGAACAGGTCATCTGCGGCTATTTCCTGAAATCGGTGCTGGCCGACAATCTGCAGCAATTCACGGCACCCATGGGCACACCAGCGGCCTGGAGCGTCGATTCGGCCTATCACCTGTCGGCCATGATGCTGGCCTATTCGGCCCAGATCTATGCCGATTTCGCCGGCTATTCGCTGATCGCACTCGGGCTCGCCAGGCTGCTCGGCTATCAGCTGCCGCAGAATTTCAACAACCCCTATCTGGCCGCTTCCTTCTCGGAGTTCTGGCGGCGCTGGCACATGTCGCTGTCGAGCTGGCTGCGCGACTATCTCTATATCCCACTCGGCGGCAACCGCCGGGGCTCGCTGCGGACCTATGCCAATCTGTTCATCGTCATGGCGCTCGGCGGCTTGTGGCATGGTGCGGCGTGGAAATTCGCCGCCTGGGGCATCTGGCACGGCATGGCGCTGATGGCGGAGCGCGCCGTGGTCGAGCACCTGCCGGCAAGATGGCCAGGACAGGACAGCATCGCCGCCGCCATCCTGGCCCCGGTCCTGAAGCTCGTCCGGATCCTGCTGGTCTTCTGTTATGTCACGGTCGGCTGGCTGCTGTTCAGGCTCGACAGTTTCGCGGATGTGCTGCAGTACCTGTCGCGCCTGCTCGAGTTTCCGCCCAATGTCAGCCTTGCCGGTGCGATCGACGCCGGCACCATGCTGCTGCTCTCGGCCATGGTCCTGCTCTATCAGCTCGTGACCGAGTTCATCGCCGGCGACAACCGGTCGGCCTGGACGAGGGCCGCGAAACCCGCGATTCTCGGCCTCATGCTCGTCTTCATCCTCTTCGGCAGCGGCGACAAAAATGCCTTCATCTATTTCCAGTTCTGACCGGAAATTCATCGGCACGCTGCTGCTGCGGGCGGTCGTATTGGGCGCCGCGGCCAATCTCGCAGCACACTACGGGCTCAACCATTGGCCGGTGCTCGAACAGCGGTCGGAAATGCCCAAGTTCGATGTTGCCGCCAATATCCAGAGCTATCTCCTCGATTATCCGAAATGCCCGATCGTCGTGCTCGGCTCCTCGGTCGTCGGCGGCCTGCCGCCGCCCGGCTGGGAGCGCCCCGGTGTCTGCTCATTCACGCTGGTCGGACAGGGCTCGCTGTTCGGCCTCGAGATCATGGCGTGGAGCAAGGCGGCACCCAGGGTGCTGTTCGTCGAGTCGACTTTCGGGTTCCGCGACGCGGTCGCCGATCAGGTTGCCGCTGCCACGGATCCGCTGCGCGACACGCTCCATGCCTGGTTCCCGCTGACCACGGCGCGGGGCAACTGGATCAATATGCTATGGAAGAGCCGGTGGCCCTTGGCCACCTCGCTCTACCGGCCGTCCGAATCCCTGGAAGAGTGGCGTGCCCTGCGCAAACCCTATTCAGACGTCTATGTCTCGATCTATGGCAATGAGGTCAATGATTGGGGGCGCAAGCATATGGAGGGGAACCTCAAGCGGACCGAGGCGCTGATCGCCGAGATGGAGCGCCGCGGCACGAAAATCATCTTCTTCGAGGCACCGCTCGATCCGCGGCTTGCATCCCTGCCCGTGATCGCGCTATGGGCGGACAAGATGCATGCCGCCTTCGCCGATCATGAATGGGTGGCGGACCCGAGCGGGAAGTACTACCTGAACGACGGCATGCATTTCACCTCCGGCTCCGGCAAGGATTTCTTCGACCTGCTCATGGCGCATGTGCCTCAATCCTCCGAATCCGGGAACCCGATGCAATGATCTGCCTCGTCACTGGCGCCACCGGCTTCGTCGGCTCGGCGGTCGCGCGCAAGCTGATCGCGGCCGGCCATCAGGTGCGCGTGCTGGCGCGCGCCGAGAGCGACCGCAGCAACCTCGCCGATTTGCCGGTCGAGCTCGTCCAAGGCAGCCTGGCCGAGCCGGCCTCGCTGCCGCCGGCGGTCGAGGGTGTCGAGGCTCTCTTCCATGTCGCCGCCGATTATCGGCTCTGGGTCCCCGACGAAGAGCTGATGTATCGCACCAATGTCGAAGGCACCGTGGCGCTGATGGAAGCGGCGCTGGCGGCCGGCGTGAAGCGCATTGTCCACACTTCGAGCGTCGCCACCCTGGGGCTGCTGCCGCGCGGCCAGGATGCCGATGAGGCGACACCGGTCTCGCTCAGCGACATGATCGGCCCCTATAAGCGCTCGAAATTCCTGGCCGAGGAGTGCGTGCAGCGCCTGGTGCGCGAGCGCGGCTTGCCGGCGGTGATCGTCAATCCCTCGACCCCGATTGGCCCGCGCGACATCAAGCCGACCCCGACTGGCCGGCTCATCGTCGAGGCGGCGTCCGGCCGCATGCCGGCCTATGTGGATACCGGGCTCAATTTCGCCCATGTCGACGATGTCGCCGCCGGCCATGTGCTCGCCTTCGAGCGCGGCCAGGTCGGCGAGCGCTATATTCTCGGCGGCGAGAACCTTACGCTGGCGCAGGTACTGGGCATCATCTGCCCGCTGGTCGGGCGCCAGGCGCCGACGATCAAGCTGCCGGCCGATCTGATCCTGCCGCTCGCCTATGCCGCTGAGATGGTCAGCCGCTTCACCGGGCGCGAGCCCTTCGTCACCGTCGATGGCGTGCGCCTGTCCAAGAAGCTGATGTTCTTCAAGATCGACAAGGCCCGCCGCGAGCTCGGCTATGCGCCGCGCCCGGCCGCCGAGGGCTTCCGCGATGCGGTCACGTGGTTCCAGGCCAGCGGTTCCGTGCCTTGCAACCCGGCCGCCGCTCGGGCATGACATCGGCATGACCGAAAACACCCTGGAGACACCCTCGGGCAAGACCGCCGCGGATGAGAATTTCCCGGTCGGCTCCTTCCTGATCCGGCCCAGCCTGCGCCGCCATGTCCATGTTTTCTATACCTTCGCCCGCGCCGGCGACGATATCGCCGATAATCCGGACCTCGCCCCGGAGGACAAACTCGCGCGTCTCACCCGCATGGGCGAGATCATCCAGGGTCGCGGAGACACCGAGCGGGCCGCTGCGGAATCGGCGAGCGCGGTGCGCATGCGCGCAAGCCTGCTCGAAACCGGTGTCACGCCGCAGCATTGCCTGGATCTGCTCGGCGCCTTCATCCAGGATGCGCGCAAGGCCCGCTACCGGAACTGGGACGAGCTGCTGGGCTATTGCTTCCTGTCCGCCGCCCCCGTCGGCCGGCATCTGCTGGACTTGCATGGCGAGGGGCCACGCACCCGCGAAGCCGCCGACGCACTGTGCAACGCCCTGCAGGTGGTCAATCACCTGCAGGATTGCGGCAAGGACTATCAGACGCTCGACCGTGTCTATCTGCCGACCGATTACCTTGAGGATGCCGGTGCCCGGATCGAGGATCTCGGCGGGGCGGCGCTGACCCCGGCGCTGCGCGGCGTACTCGACCGGGTGATCCTGCCGCTGGAGGGGTTGCTTGCCGATTGTGCCGATCTCGTCGGCGAGGTCGAGGACACCCGCATCGCGCTCGAATGCCAGGTCATCCGCACCCTATGCGTCCGCCTGACCGCAAGGCTGAAACGCGAGGATCCGCTGGCGACGCGCGTGAGTTTGAGCAAGCCCGGTGCAATCGGCCTCGCCCTCTCCGGTATCACCAACGGCCTCTGGCGCCGCTGGACACAGCCGACGCGGCCCAAGCCGGCGGTGGCGGCATGAGCGCCGTCGATACTGCTTCCGATCTCGCCATCGCGATCGAGCGCGCCGGGGCGGCCAAGAGTTCCTTCTACGCCGCGATGAAGCTGCTGCCCGAGGAGCGGCGCAATGCCATGTTCGCGATCTACGCCTTCTGCCGTGATGTCGACGACATTGCCGACGAGCCGGCGCCCGAGGGTACCAAGCCGATCGAACTGGCGCTCTGGCGCAGCGAAATCGAGGCGGTCTATGCCGGGCTGGTGCCGGGCAAGCCGCTGGCGCGGGCGCTGATGGCGCCGGTCAAGCATTTCGGGCTGCTGAAACAGGATTTCCTGGCGGTGATCGACGGCATGGCGATGGATGCCGAGCGCGACATCCGGGCGCCCAGCCTGGCCGAGCTCGACCTCTATTGCGCCCGGGTCGCCAGCGCCGTCGGAAGGCTGTCGGTGCGGGTCTTCGGTACCTGGGAACCACCGGCCGACGAGGTCGCCGATCATCTCGGCCGGGCGTTGCAGCTGACCAATATCCTGCGCGACCTGGACGAGGACGCCGAGCGCGGCCGGCTCTACCTGCCGCGTGAGACCCTGGACAAGCACGGCATCGCTGGCGACGACCCCGCGCTCGTGCTGGCCGACCCAGCCCTGGCGGCGGTTTGTGCCGAGATCGCCGCCCTGGCGCGGCAGCACTACCAGGCCGCCGAGCGCGCCATGGCCCGCTGCCGGCGCGCGGCGATGCGGCCGGCCATGATGATGGGTGGCGTCTATCACGCCCTGCTGCTGCGGCTGGAGCGGCGCGGCTGGGCCGCCCCGCGGCCCGAGGTCAAGGTGCCGAAGCTGCTCAAGATCTGGATCGCGCTGCGCCGCGGCTATCTGTGAGAGGCGGGGCGTAAAATGAGCCATCAACTCCCAGTGGGGCGGGCGTCCCCGCCCGCAGGCGCTAAGGCAACGGCCAAAATTAAGAGCGTCATTGCGAGCGTAGCGAAGCAATCCAGCCTTTGGTGCGGCGGAACTGGATTGCTTCGCTACGCTAGGAAGAAACACAGTGGGGCAGTTTCATCCAGGGCGGGTCGGCCGCCAGGCCGGTGTCGAACTCGTAATGACGGGCGTGGAAAGCGATTCATTCAATTCTGGGCGGCGCCTAAGATAAGCTCGTTGGCGGAATATGAGCGTTCCCCACCTCACCCCGACCCTCTCCCCCCCAATGGGGCGGAGAGGGTCGGGGTGAGGTGGGTGGTGCCGCCGAAATGGCGTTTCCGCCGCTATCCAAGCGCCCTTGGGCGTCCCTACCCCACTACCAAACATAACTTCACCCGCTGATCCGATGCCGCGCACCCATATCATCGGCGCCGGCCTCGCCGGGTTGAGTGCTGCCATCCGCCTCGCCGAAGCGGGGCACAAGGTGGCCCTCTATGAAGCCGGGCCGCAGGCCGGGGGCCGCTGCCGGTCCTATTTCGACGAGGTGCTGGGCTGCCGGATCGACAATGGCAACCATCTGCTGATGAGCGGCAACAGTGCTGCGCTGGGCTATCTGGCCACGATCGGCGCCGCCGACAGCCTGGTCGGACCGAAAGAGGCCCTGTTTCCCTTCGTCGATCTCGGCACCGGCGAGCGCTGGACCCTGTCGCCCAATCGCGGGCCTGTGCCCTATTGGCTGTTCGATGCCAAGCGCCGGGTTCCGGGCAGCCGACTCGCGGACTATTTGACCGGGATCCGCATCGCGCGGGCCCGGGCCGAGGATACGGTGACGGCGCTGGTCGGCGGCAATGCTGCGCTGTTCAAGCGCTTCTGGGAGCCGCTCGCCGTCGCCGCGCTCAATACCGAGGCCGATCAGGGCGCTGCCGAGCTGCTCTGGCCGGTGCTCAAGGAGACCTTCGGCCGCGGTGCCGCCTATTGCCGCCCGCTGGTGGCGCGGCAGGGCTTGTCGGAGAGTTTCGTCGACCCGGCGCTGGCCTGGCTGGCGCTCAAGGGCGGAAGGCTGTTCACCGGCAGCCGGGTCCGGTCGATCGGCTTTGCCGGCGATCAGGCGGCCAGCCTCGATCTCGGCAGCGAGATAGTGACGCTGGAGCCGGGCGATTCGATCGTCGTGGCGGTACCGCCGGCGGTGGCCGCCGGGCTGGTGCCCGATTTGACCGTGCCGAACGAATACCGCTCGATCGTCAACGCCCATTTCCGTGTGGCCGACACGCTGGCCGGCGACGAGGTACGGATCCTAGGTGTGATCGGCGGCACGGCGGAATGGGTGTTCCGACGCGACGACCTGGCATCGGTCACGGTCAGTGCTGCGACCCGCATCGTCGATGACGAAGCCGAGGCGCTCGCCCCCCGACTCTGGGCCGATGTGGCCGCGGCCTTGGAGCTGCCGATGGATCCTTTGCCGCCCTGGCGCATTGTCAAGGAGAAGCGGGCGACCTTCGCCCAAACACCGGAACAGGTCCGGCGGCGTCCGCCGGCGGCGACCCGGTGGCGCAATCTGGCCCTGGCCGGCGACTGGACCGATACCGGGTTGCCGGCGACGATCGAGGGCGCCATCCGCTCCGGCATCACTGCCGCAGGCTGTGTCCGCGATACCGCATAGCAGCAAAAACGCAACCCTGCCGCCCGTAGCAGCCGGTCATTGCTCTTGAGATTACCGTTATTTTACACCACTCTCCGCCGCCAGTGCCGAATTGCCGGCGTTCACCGAGACCTCACCGCCCCGATGACAACGACACCTACGGCAAGCCCCTTGGAGTCCATCCGGATCAGCGCGCTCGACGCTGCGATCGAGGCTGCGACCGAAGCCCTGGTCAGACACCAGCAGCCCGACGGGCATTGGGTCTTCGCCCTCGAGGCGGATGCCACGATTCCCGCCGAATACATCATGCTGATGCATTATCTCGACGAGATCGACGAGACCCTGCAGCAGCGCATCGCGCCCTATCTGCGCAAGATCCAGGGCCAGGATGGCGGCTGGCCGCTGTTCCATGGCGGCAAATTCGACATCAGCGCCACGACCAAGGCCTATTACGCGCTGAAGCTGGTCGGCGACAGTATCGACGCGCCGCATATGGTGCGGGCACGCGAAGCGATTCTCTCGGCCGGCGGGGCGGCACGCTGCAACGTCTTTACCCGCATCGCGCTGGCCCTCTTCGGCCAGGTGCCGTGGCGCGCCGTGCCGGTAATGCCGGTCGAGATCATGGTCCTGCCGAAATGGTTTCCGTTTCATCTGACCAAGGTGTCCTACTGGTCGCGCACGGTCATCGTGCCGCTGCTGATCCTGATGGCCGAGAAGCCGCAGGCGAAGAACCCGCGCCGCATCGATGTCGCCGAGCTGTTCGTGACGCCGCCTTTCGAAGAGCGGCGCTACATGCATTCGGCCAAGAAGAATTTCTGGGCGACGGCGTTCCGCTGGCTGGATCATGTGCTGCGCTTCGTCGAGCCGGCTTTCCCCAACGCGCTGCACCAGCGCTCGATCGCCCGCGGCGTCGCCTTCATGGAAGAGCGGCTGAACGGGCTGGACGGGCTCGGCGCCATCTTCCCGGCCATGGCCAATTCGGTCATGGCCATGGAGTGCCTCGGCTATGCCAAGGACGACCCCAAGCTGCTGACCGCCAAGGCATCGCTGGCCAAGCTGGTGATCGAGGACAAGGACGGCGACGTCTATGTCCAGCCCTGCGTCTCGCCGGTCTGGGATACCGGGCTCGCCGCCCATGCCATGCTCGAAGTGAGCGACGTCCGCAATGGCGGCGAGGCCTCGCCGGCCGCCAAGCGCGCCGCCGCTGCGGCCAGCGACTGGCTGATCTCCAAGCAGGAACTCGACCTGGTCGGCGACTACGCGCATAACCGGCCCAATGTGCGCCCGGGCGGCTGGGCCTTCCAATACGGCAATGCTCATTACCCGGATGTCGACGACACCGCCGCGGTGGTCATGGCGATCGACCGCGCCGGCGATCCCGAGCATCGCGAGAATATCGACCGCGCGGTCGAATGGGTCGTCGGCATGCAGAGCGGCAATGGCGGCTGGGGCGCCTTCGATGCCGATAACGAGCACTATTATCTGAACTACATCCCCTTCGCCGATCACGGCGCGCTCCTCGACCCGCCGACCGCCGATGTCAGCGCGCGCTGCGTCTCGATGCTGGCCCAGGTCGGCATGAAGCGCGGCAATCCTGCGATCGATCGCGGCGTGGCCTATCTCTGGGACGAGCAGGAGGATGACGGCTCCTGGTATGGCCGCTGGGGCACCAATTACATCTACGGCACCTGGTCGGTGCTGTGCGCGCTCAATGCCGCCGGCGAGGATCTGCAGCATCCGGGCTTCCGCAAGGCGGTCGAGTACCTGGTCTCGATGCAGCGCGCGGATGGCGGCTGGGGCGAGGATGGCATCAGCTATTATGACGGCCATCATGGCGAGGCCCCCAACTCGACCGCGTCGCAGACGTCCTGGGCCGTGCTCGGGCTGATGGCAGCCGGCGAGGTCGATCATCCCGCGGTCCAGCGCGGCATCGATTTCCTGATGCGCACGCGCCAGGACACCGGTCTCTGGCACGAGGACACCTATACCGCGGTCGGTTTCCCGCGCGTCTTCTATCTGCGCTATCACGGCTACCGCGCCTATTTCCCGCTGATGGCGCTGGCGCGCTACCGCAACCTGACGACCGGCAATTCCAAGCTGGTCATGCACGGAATGTGAGCCCCGTCCCGCATCTCGGCATCCTTGCGGGCCTCCAATCGGAGGCCCGCTGCGTTTCGCCCCATATACCCGCCAAGGACAGGGCGCGCGTCACCATCGCGCTCAGTGGTGCCCGGCTTTCGGGGGCCCAGGAGGCCTGCGCCACGCTGATCGCGGCCGGGGCGACGCATCTCCTCAGCTTCGGCCTGGCCGGCGGCCTCGATCCGGCACTGCCGCCCGGCACCCTGCTGCTGCCCGACCAACTCCTGTTGCCCGACGGCACGGAGCGCCCGGTCGATGCCGCCTGGCACGGCGCCCTGGCCGCGCTGTGCCACGACCTCAACCCCGTCATCGGCCCCCATCTCGGCGCCGATATCGCCATCGGCTCGGCGGCCGAGAAGGCGACATTGTTCGGCCGCACCGGCGCCCTCGCCGTCGACATGGAAAGCCACGTCCTGGCCCAGGCCGCGACCGCCGCCGGCCGGCCCTTCGCCATGCTCCGCGTCATCTGCGACGCCGCCGGCGAGACCCTGCCCCCGGCGGCCCTGCAGGGCATCAAGCCGGATGGCTCGACCGATATTGTCGGCGTGCTCTGGTCGCTGTTTCGCCAGCCGGGCCAGATCCGGGCGCTGGCCCAACTGGCCCGCTCCGCCAAGGCGGCGGAACGCGTGCTCGGCTCGTGCGGGGCGCGGGTCGCGCTGACCGGGAGCGGGGTGGTTTAGAAGCGGACAGGAAGTGACCACGACAACCGCCAGGGCTGGCGCCCGATCCCTGATAGACGCTAACAAAAGGGCGCTGGAGCGAACCGGGAAATAGCCTTCCCTTCTCCTCTCCGCCCTCGGGGGCAGAGAGGTCGGGTGAGGTGGGGGACGCTCAGGATTCCAGTGTATTCTCCTAATGGAATTGGGGAAATTGCTGAGTCCCGACTGCAGCTGCCTGACGACGGCGCCGCTCGATCGGCCATCCTCACAGCAAAATCCGGTGCGTTCCCCACCTCTCCCGGCCTCCCTTCCGCGCGCTTGGCGCGCGGCCCGCTTCGCGGACGGAGCGCCGCGCTTTCGCCGGCGCTCCCAATGG
>Ga0302314_10002598_pt1 | contig 33514 bp, 32 predicted proteins | sample III_Palsa_N2_3_FD_200533 | JGI IMG/M metagenome (GOLD analysis project Ga0302314, IMG submission 200533) | Peat permafrost microbial communities from Stordalen Mire near Abisko, Sweden - III_Palsa_N2_3 | ecosystem: Environmental > Terrestrial > Soil > Palsa > Peat permafrost | place: Sweden...
CGGACCCGGACGCGCTGTTCCAGCTCGACGCCTGGGCCATGGCGGGCGGCCCGCATGCGCGGCTGCGGCGCTATCGCTCGACCGACGCGCCGTACGGGCTGAACAAGCAGGAATTCGTCTGCGATTTTTGCATGGTCGTCGTCGCCGGGCGACGGATTTTTCTGCGCGGCCAGACCGGGCTTGGGCTCAACGGCGTCATGGTGGGGCTGAACGACGCCGGCGCCCAGGCGCGGCAGGCGGTCGACAATGTGCGCGTGCTTCTGGCCCAGGCCGGGGCGGACCTGTCGCACGCGGTCAGGCTGGTGACCTACGTGACCGACCGGGCTTATCTGGAACCAGTGCTGGGCGTGGTGCAGCCGGCGTTTGCCGGCACGCCGGCGGTCGCGACGGAACTGGTGGTCAAGGGCCTCGCCGCACCTGAAATATTGATGGAGATCGACGTGCACGCGGTGTTGCCCGCATGACCTTCTCGCTCGCCGGGCGCTGCGCGCGCACCGGCATGTTCGGAGTGGCGGTGACCACCTCCGCCATCGCGGTCGGCAGCCGCTGCGGCTTTGCACGGGCAGGGGTGGGTGCGGTGCTGACGCAGCATCGCACCGATCCGCGGCTCGGCCCCGTCGGCATCGCCCTGCTGGAAGCCGGCAAGGACGCGGCAGCGACTGTCCGGGACCTGGCGCAGGGCACTCCGGACCGCGACTGGCGGCAACTCGCCGCGATCGACGCCGCCGGCGGTACGGCGTTCTTCCACGGCGCGCATATCCGCTCGATCCACGCCGGCGCGCAGGCACCGGACTGCGTCGCCATCGGCAATATCCTGGCCGATGCCGGCGTGCCAGCGGCCATGGCGGCCGCGTTCGCCCGCGACCCGGCGGCACCGCTGGCGGAACGGCTGGTGCAGGGACTGGAGGCGGGGTTGCAAGCCGGTGGCGAACGCGGCCCGGTCCGCTCCGCCAGCCTGCTGGTCGTGCACCAGCACAGTTTTCCGTATGTCGATCTGCGGGTCGATCAGGCGGACGCGCCGATCGCCGCCCTGCGCGCGTTGTGGCTGGCCTATGCCCCGCAGGCCGACGACTTCGTCGCCCGCGCCGTCAACCCGGCATCGCTAGGGCCGGCGCAGGCCTGACCCGGCGATCCAGGCCGCCCGCTCGGGCGGTCAACGAACGAAACACCTCCGCGTCCGTGCCGGGACGTCGCTGCCTACTATGGTGGTCTCGAAATCCGGATGACGACAATCCTCGGCCAATAGCCGAGCGATCGGCCGCAGTCGCCACACGACGATCGCCAAATCCGATCGGCTGATCGGCTGCGCCAATCGTTGATTGTGGCAACAAACATCATTGGCAAGCAACGGAATCGTGTCACAAAATGCGTGATACGCCGGGCGGGGGCATCCCGCCGGCCAAGAAGAGGTTACCGGGAGAGAACGAGATGAGCGCCAGCAGGGCCGACACCGGTTCGTCCATCGGCATACTCGACCGCGAGCGGATCATTGCCGGCCCGGGGTTCAACCGGTGGCTGGTCCCCCCGGCGGCGCTGGCCATCCACCTGTGCATCGGCATGGCCTACGGCTTCTCGGTGTTCTGGCTGCCGATGACCAAACTGCTGCCGGCCGCCGACCCGACGGCGTGTGCGGCGCAGGGCTTCTTCGATGAGCTGGTCTCGACCTCCTGCAACTGGTCGGTGCCGGCCGAGACCCACATTTTCGAGACCTTCATCGCGCTGCTGGGCATCTCGGCGGCGATCTGGGGCGGCTGGCTGGAGCGCGCCGGACCGCGCCGCGCCGGCCTGATCGCGGCGCTGTGCTGGGGCGGCGGCCTCGTCGTCGGCGGCATCGGCGTCTCGGTGCACCAGCTTTGGCTGGTCTATCTCGGCTGCGGCGTGATCGGCGGCATCGGCCAGGGGCTCGGCTACATCACGCCGGTTTCGACACTGATCAAATGGTTCCCCGATCGGCGCGGCATGGCCACCGGCTTCGCCATCATGGGCTACGGCGGCGGTGCGATGATCGGCGCGCCGCTGGCGGTGTGGATGATGGGGCAGTTCGCCAGCAACGGCGTGCCGGGCGTGGCCGAGACGCTGATGCTGATGGGCGTGATCTATTTCGTGGTGATGGCGGCCGGCGCCTTCGGCTTTCGTCTTGCCCCCGCCGGTTGGCGCCCGGCGGGCTGGGCGCCGAAGGCGACCAACGGCAACGCGATGATCACGCCGCATCACGTGCATCTGGACCGGGCCTGGAGGACGCCGCAGTTCTGGCTGATCTGGGGCGTGCTGTGCACCAACGTCACCGCCGGCATCGCCGTGATCGCGATGGCGAGCCCGATGCTGCAGGACGTGTTCGGCGCCAAGCTGCTGGGGGTGGACACGATCGCCGCGCTGGCCCCGGCGCAGAAGGCTGCGATCGTCGCGGCAGCGGCCGGCCTCGTCGGCCTGATCAGCCTGTTCAACAGCGTCGGGCGGCTGTTCTGGGCGTCGCTGTCGGACGTGCTCGGCCGCAAGAATACCTATTTCGTGTTCTTCGTGCTCGGCATCGTGCTGTACTGCCTGCTGCCGACCTGGGGGCATCTCGGCCTCCCCGGCCTGTTCGTGGCGTCGATCTGCATCATCCTGACCATGTACGGCGGCGGCTTCGCCACCGTCCCGGCCTATCTGGCGGACATTTTTGGCACCCAGATGGTCGGCGCCATTCATGGCCGGCTGATCACGGCATGGTCGGTCGCCGGCGTCGTCGGGCCGGCGCTGATCGCGGGCGTGCGGCAGTTCCAGATCGACCGCGGTGTGCCGCACAACCTCGTCTACGACTACACGCTGTACATCATGGCGGCGCTGCTGCTCGTCGGCCTGATCTGCAACGCCTTCATCCGGCCGGTGCACGAGACGCACCGGATGAGCGCGCAGGAGCTGGCCCGGGAGCGGTCGTTGCAGCACGAAACCGGCAAGGGCGGCGCGACCGATGCGGCCGCCCGCGGCCCGTTCGCCGCGACCGGCGCGCTGGCATGGCTGGCGGTGGGAATTCCATTCCTGATCGGCCTCTACATCGCCCTCGCCAAGGCGGCCGCGCTGTTCTGACTCACCCTGGCTCGGGCACCAGCCGGGTCAGCCGGGAGGGCGACAGTTCGGCCAGATAGATCCGCCCGGCACTGTCGAGCCATATCCCGTGGCCGCCGTTCAGCACCGGTCGACACATGTCTAGACATATTCCATCGGCTGCCAGCAGGTGCAACCGCGGAACCTGATCCGTGACCAGGATGCGGCCGGCGGGGTCGGTGCAGATGTCCATCGGCCGGGCGAAGCCGTGCCATTCGGCGAGGAATGTTCCCTCCGGCGAAAACGCCTGCACGCGGTCGTTTTCGCGGTCGGTCACCAGCACCCGCCCGTCCGCGGTCGCCCAGATGCCGTGCGGGGTGGAAAACTGCCCGGGGCCGCTGCCCGCTTCGCCCCACACGCCGAGCGGTGCAAAGGTCGCGGAAAAGCGGTGCACGCGCGCGGCGCCGTAGCCGTCGCTGACGAAGATGTCGCCCGAGGGCGCGATGGCGACGCCGCTCGGGTGGTTGAACGGCGCGTTCGGCGCGTGCCGTTGCCCAAGCGCGGCCACCTTCATGCCATGTCGGTCAAAGACGACAATTTGGTGCGCGTCGCGGTCCACCACGAACACGGTCCCGTCCGGCGCGCAGGCCAGCATGTGGCCGTCGGCAACATCGGCCCCGCCCCAGGCGGCGAGCCGCCTTCCGTCCGGTGCGAGTTCGATCACCGCGGGCAGGTCGGGGTCGAGGTACGAGTCGTGGCGCAAGAGAACAAAAACATGGTCGCGCGCGTCGCAGGCGACGTCGCTGACCAAGCCGCGGCCGATGGGGATGTCGCCCCATGGCCGTTCCACCCGGTAGCGCGTGCCCGCGAGACCGACGACCAGGGTGTCGCGGGGCATCGCGAATGCCTCCTACAGCTTCGATTTCGCCAGCATCATGTGCACGCCCTTGTTGCCGTCGACGGTCTGCGTGACGTGCAGGTCGCCGGCGAGCGAGCACAGCATGTAGGCCTGCGTCCGCGAGAGGTTCGTGCGGGCGCAGACATGCAGGACCATCTCCCGCACCGCCTGCTTCGCCGCATCGTCCAGATCCTCGTCCAGGCCGATGGAAATCAGGTGCGTCGCCGTCTCGGCGAACGGCATCCTGTAGTGCAGGTCCTTGCGGACGGTCAGGCGGAAGGTGCCTTGCAGGCCGGTTTCCAGCGCGGTGATGCAGACCTCGCCGTCGCCCTGCACGCCGTGGCCGTCGCCGGTGTAGAACAGCGCCCCCTCGGTGAACACCGGCAGGAACAGCGTCGTGCCGGCGCGCAGTTCCTTGTTGTCCATGTTGCCGCCGAACGCCCGCGGCACCGCGGTATCCAGCCGCCCCCAATGCTTCGGCGGCGCGGTGGAGATGACGCCGAAGAACGGATCGAGTGCGAGTTCCGTGCCCCATGGCAGTTTGCAAGTGCCGGCGGCGACGTTGATCGTCGGGTGGATGATTTCCGTCTCATCGAAGTCCTCGGGGATCGTTCCTTTATTCGGAATGATGGCGACGAAGCCCCATTCCATCCAGGCGCGGATGTCGAGGATCTCCACCTGCAGCGTGTCGCCTGGCTCGGCGCCGCGGACGTAGACGGGGCCGGTCAGGATATGCGTGCCGTTCTGCGGCAGCGTCGCCAGGATGGTGGCGAACTCGGGCGGTACGGCGGCGGCGTTGGGGTTGAGGAACGGGCCGCCGCCGGCGGGCACGGTCTTGACGGCGACGGTGTCGCCGGAGTCGATCTTCAGCACCGGCGGCGTGGTGGCATCCAGATAGCCCCAGACCATGAACTCGGGGCGCGCGGGCAGGTCGTGATGGGTCGGCACGGGAAGCTCCCTGGGTTTTTTTGTGCAGATGCGAGCAAAGCACTTCGCCCCGGCGCTGTCGCGCAAAACGGCGTGTCCGGGCGTTTCGCTTTCGCAGCCGATCCGTCTAGGCTCCCCGGCGACGCAGCCACGGGCGCGGGGCACAAGGGGCGGCAATGCAGGACTGCGTGATCGGCTGCTTTACCGGCTATGGCTGGCAGGAGGTGCAGGTCTGGGCACGCTCGCTGGTCGCGAGCGGGTTCATGGGGCGCAAGGTGGCGCTGCTGCGCGATCCCCTGCCGGGTTGCGTGGAGGCGTTGTGGACCTGCGGGTTCGAGGTTGTGGACTATTCGCACAGCCCGGTCGGCGGCACGCCGTATGTCGAGCGGTTCACGCAACTCCACCGCTATCTGCAGCACCGCCGCCAGCAGGGCGAGGCGTTCCGCTGGGTCGTCGCCACCGACGTGCGGGACGTCTATTTCCAGCGCAACCCGCTCGACTACCTCGCGCGCTTCGATCCGCCGCGGCTGGTACTGTCGCAGGAGGGGATGCTGTACGAGCACGCCGCCTGGAACGCCGCCAACCTCGCGTCTTCGTTCGGCCAGGTGGCGCTGGAGGCGCTTCGCCAGGCCGCGCCCAACAACGCGGGCGTGCTGGCCGGCGGGCACCGGTCGATCGAAGGTCTGGCGCTGCTGATCGAGCACCTGTCGCAGGGCGGCCGCACCACGGACCCCGATCAGGCGGCGCTGAACCTGCTCGTCGAGGGGCTGGCCGGGGCGCTATGGGTGCACCGGGCCGGATCGGCGGAGCCCTGGGCCTGTCAGGCGGGGGTGATGGCGGACCCGAATCGGATTGCCCAGAATCGTCCGCATCTGCTCGGGCCGGAGCCGGTCTGGCGCGACGGATGGGTGCAGACCGCGGCCGGCGAGCCCTACGCGATCGTGCACCAGTACGACCGGGTGCCGCTCTGGGACGCCGCGATCACCGGCCGGTTCGAGGGCTGAATCCGGTTCAGTGCAGCCGCGGCGTGCGCAGGAAGCGGGCGCGGTCGGCGGTGGTCACGCGCAGCCCGATCTCGGTGCCATCGCGCGAGAGGCGCAGCCGCACCGTCGACCCGGCGGCGCCCGAGTTCCACAGCCGCCGCCACAGCGTGCCGAGGTCGCCGACCTCCTCCTCGTCGAAGCCGGTGATGCGGTCGCCCGCGCGCAGGCCGGCGCGCTCGGCCGGACCGCCATCGGCGAGGCCGCCCACCACCAGTCCGCCCTCGCCCTCCATCACGTACACGCCGAGCCATGGCCGCGGCGGCTGGCCGACGCGGCCGAGCGTGAGCAGGTCGTCGAGGATCGGCGGCAGCAGCGAGATCGGCACGATCATGTTCATGTCAGCGCGCCGCCCCTTGCCGTCGCCCTGCTGCAGGATCAGCGAGCCGACGCCGAGCAGCGTGCCATCCGCCCCGATCAATCCGCCGCCGCTCCAGAACGGGTGCGCGGGGGCGGTGTAGATCGCCTCGTCGAGCAGGTATTCCCAGTAGCCGGCGAATTCCTGCCGGCCCACGACCTTCGCCTCGATCGCATGCTCCCGCCCGCCGCCGGCGGCGAGGATGCAGGAGTCGCTGATCCGCAGCCGGTCCGAATTGCCAAGTTCGACGGCCGGCAGGTTGAGCCGCCCGAGCGCCTGCACGACGCCGAAGCCGGTGGTCTGGTCGTAGGCCAAAGCATGGCCCGGAACGGCACGGCCATCGCTGCTGATCAGCCAGACCGACTCCGCTTCGGTGATCAGGTAGCCGATGGTCAGCACCAGCCCGTCGTCGCGGATCACCACGCCGCTGCCGCTGCGTTCGGTGCCGAGCGCGCCGGCGGTGAAGGCGTCCGCGGGCACATTGGCGCGCAGCCCGACCACCGAGCGCAGCACCTTCTCCAGATCGAACGAATAGTCGTCCGGATCGGGCTGCAGGTTCAGCGGGATTTCCCAGTCGGGGTTCTGCATCGCGGGGGGCCGGTGTCCTTGCCGATGTTGCGGGGCAGCCAGAGGAAATATCGTCGGTGGGGCCGGCGAGGGCAACCCGTGCGCGACAGGCGTGTGCGACGTGCCGGCACGGCCGGCCGGCCGGCGCTCGACACGGCGTTGGCCGACCGGCATCCTGGCGCGGCCAGGCGGGCGTCGGGGTTCCGTCAATCATTGCGTGCATAGTGATCTGATGAGCCTGTTCGCGCGCCTGCTGCTGATCATCTTCGCCGCCCTGTTGCCGCCGCTGGCGATGCAGGCGTTCAACGAGACGGCGCTGCGCAAGGCGCGGGAGGCGGACGTGCTGGCGGAGGCCGTGCGCGAGGCGCGGGCGGTGAATTCCGAGATCGAGCGGATCACCGACGGCGTGCGCAACACACTGGTGGCCCTCGCCGAAGTGCCGGCGATCCGCTCTGGCGAGCCACGGGAGTGCTCGGCGGTGCTGCGCGCGGTGAAGGCGCGCTTCGTCTTCCTGCGGGAGATGGAACTGGTCGGGGCAGACGGCCTGCCGCGCTGCGACAGTGGCGAGGACCCGCGACACGACCGCTCCGCCGACGCCGAGGTACAGCTTGCGCGATCCCGCAACGACTTTGCCGTCGGATCGTACGGCACCGATTCCGGCGGCCATCCGGTGCTGGCGATGGGATACCCGGTGCACGACCTGGCGGGCGCGGTGCTGGTGGCCGATTTCGACCTGGCATGGCTGCACGATCAGGTGACCGAACATGCGCTGCCGCCCGGGTCGGCGGTGTCGGTGGCCGACCGCGACGGCCGGTTCCTGCTGCGGTTGCCGGATACGCAGCGCCTCGGGCAGCTTATTGTCCCCGAGTATCGCTGGATGTTGAACCAGCCGGCGCCCGGCGTGGTGGAAGGCGTCGGCAGCGACGGCGTGCGACGGATCGTCGGCTACGTGCCGTTGTCGTCGCCGCCGAACGACGTGTTCGTCAGCGTCGGCTTCAGCACTGGCTATGCCTACGCCGCGAGCGACGCCGCGTCGCGGCGCGGCTACATGCTGATCGCGGCCGGATTGCTCGCCGCCCTGGCGCTGGCCGGCTGGATGGTGCGCGGCGCGATCACCCGGCCGGTGCGCGCGATCCTCGCCACCACCGAGCGATGGCAGCGCGGCGACACCAGCGCCCGCGTGCCGATGACCACGGCCCGCTCGGAGTTCGGGCGCATTGCCGGCGCCGTGAACGAACTGCTCGGCGCGGTCGCCGCCGGCGAGGCCGGGCTGCGCGACCGGCTGGCGGAACTGGATGCGGTGTATCGCAGTTCGGCGGTCGGGCTCGGCTTCATCGACCACGACCTGCACTTCGTCACCGTCAACGCGCCGCTGGCAGAGATCGACGGCCTGCCGGAGGCCGCGCATCGCGGCCGGCCGGTGCGCGAGGTTTGGCCGGCCGTGTCCGACTCGATCGAGCCGCTGCTGCGCCGCGCCCTGGCGGGCGAGCGCATCCCGCCGGCGGAGGTGTCCGATGCGGCGGAAACCGCGGACGGCCGCCGCCGGCGGATGCTGGTCAGCTACCAGCCGGCGGTGGCGCCGGACGGGCAGGTCCTGGGGGCCGTGGTGTCGGTGCAGGACATCACGGCGCTGCGCCGGGCCGAGGCGGCGCTGCAGGAGACGCTGCAGCGCGCCAACGCGGAACTGGAACGGCGGGTGGCCGAGCGCACGCTGCAACTGGAGGCCGAGGTCGCCGAGCGCGAGGCGGCACAGGCGCAGTTGCAGCAGGCGCAGAAGATGGAACTGCTCGGGCAGCTGACCGGTGGCGTGGCGCACGACTTCAACAACCTGCTCACCGCGATCATCGGCAACCTGGAACTGTCGCTCGACAAAAGCGCCGACCGGGCGGACGTGACGCGGCTGCTGCGCGCCGGGCTGCGCGCCGCCGATCGGGGTGCGGCGCTGACGCAGCGCATGCTGGCGTTCGGCCGGCGACAATATCTACACTTCGAAACGGTTGCCATCCCGCCGCTGCTGGACGGGATGGCGGACCTGCTCGCCCGCACCATCGGCCCGCCGGTCAGCGTCCGGATCGAGACGGCGGCGGAGATGCGCCCGGCACGTGCGGACGCGAACCAGGTGGAGCTGCTGGTGCTCAACCTTGCCGTCAACGCGCGCGATGCGATGCCGGATGGCGGGACGATCCTGATTTCCGCCGCCGAGGAGACGGTCGGCGAGACCGATCCGCATGTGGCCCGGCTGGTGCCCGGCCGCTATGTCCGCATCACCGTGAGCGACACCGGCACCGGCATGGACGAGGCCACGCGGGCCCGCGCGTTCGAGCCGTTCTTCACCACCAAGCCGGTCGGGCGCGGTTCCGGCCTGGGGCTGTCGATGGTGCAGGGGGTGGCCGAGCAGTCCGGCGGCGGCGTCATGATCGAGAGCGTGCGGGGCATGGGCACCAGCGTCACCCTGTGGCTGCCCTGCGACGAGGCGGACGCGATGCCGGCCGGGACGCCGGCGGAGCAACAGCCCGCCGGCGCGGCCTGATCAGGCGGCGCTGGGTTCGCGCAGCCGGTCGGCGAACTGCTTGCGGAACTTCCGGACCTTCGGCGCGATCACCGCCTGACAGTAGCCGCTCCAGGGGTTGCGGGCAAAATAGTCCTGGTGCTCGGTGCCCGCGGGATAGAATGCCTCCAGCGGCTTGATCTCGGTCACGATCGGCGCGGGCCAGATATGCGTGGCCGCGATCTCGTCGCGGATGCGTTCGGCGCTGGCACGCTGGGCGTCGTCGTGGGTCAGGACGATGCTGCGGTATTGCGGGCCGACGTCGTTGCCTTGGCGGTTGAGGGTGGTGGGATCGTGCGCGACGAAGAACATCCGCAGCAGGTCGTCGTAGGACAGCTTGTCCGCGTCGAAATGCACCTGCACCACCTCGGCGTGGCCGGTGGTGCCGCTGCATACCAGTTGATAGCTCGGGTCGGGCACATGGCCGCCGGCATAGCCCGACTCCACGCGGGCGACGCCGCGCAGGTCGAGGAACACCGCCTCCAGGCACCAGAAACAGCCGCCGCCCAGTGTTGCGATCTGCTCGGTCATCGGTCCCTCCGTTACGGCGAAGATTTTGGGATGCGGGTGTGGATTATCCAGGCCGTCGCCGGATGAAGCCGGATAGCGGCGTGGTCGCGGTGGTGCTGGCCGGCGGGCAGGCCCGGCGCATGGGCGGCGGCGACAAGGGGCTTGTTGCGCTCGCCGGCCGGCCGATGCTGGCGCATGTGCTGGAGCGCATCCGCCCGCAGGCCGGCGCGGTGGCGCTGAGCGCCAACGGCGATCCGGCGCGCTTTGCCGCGTGGCATCTGCCCGTGCTGGCCGATGCCGACGTGTCCGAACCGCCCGGAGGCCCGCTCGCCGGCGTGCTGGCGGGCATGCGCTGGGCCGCGCACGCGCATCCGGAGGCGGCGCTGCTGCTGAGCGTGCCCACCGACACGCCGCTGCTGCCGCCCGATCTGGTCGCGCGGCTGCAGGCGGCCCGGCAGGCGGAAGCGGCGGCGATCACCTGCGCCGCATCGCGCGGACGGCTGCATCCGGTGGTCGCGCTGTGGCCGGTGGCGCTGGCCGATACGCTCGCCGCGGCACTCGCCACCGGCGTCCGTGGCGTCCACCGGTTCGCCGCGGCGCAGGGGCTGGCCGTGGCGGCGTTCCCCGCGGACGCCGCCGATCCGTTCGAGAACGTCAACGACCCGGCTGCGCTTGCCGCGGTCGAGGCGCTGTTGCGCTGACGGCGCAGCGCGGCCAAGCGTCCGTTTCACCGGCCTTCGACCTCCTCCCGCAACATCTCCAATTCAAGCCATCGTTCCTCTGCCGCCGCAAGCTCCTGCTCGGCACCCGCCAGGGTCTCGGAGACGCGGGTGAACCGGGCCGGGTCGGCGGCGTAGAGGCGCGGGTCGCCGAGCGCTGCGTGGGCGCGCGCGATCTCCGCCTGCAACGCCGCCATGCGCGGAGGCAGCGTCGCCAGCGCATGCTTGTCCTTGAACGAGAGTTTTTTCGCGGGCGCCGGCGCCACGCTGTCCTGTCCGTTGCGCGGCCTGGGCGGCGGCGCCGTGGCGGTGCCGGAGGCAGGCAGGTCGGCGCCGCCGCGCTGCGCCAGCATGTCCGAATAGCCGCCGGCATATTCGATCCAGCGCCCATCGCCCTCCGCCGCGACCACGGAGGTCGCCACCCGGTCCAGAAAATCGCGGTCGTGGCTGACCAGCAACACCGTGCCGGGGTGATCGGCCAGCAACTCCTGCAACATGTCCAGGGTTTCGAGATCCAGGTCGTTGGTCGGCTCGTCGAGCACCAGCAGGTTGCCGGGCTGTGCGAGTGCCACTGCCAGAGCCAGCCGCCCGCGCTCGCCGCCCGAGAGCACGCCGACGCGGGTCCGCGCCTGCTCCGGCGCGAACAGGAAGTCCTTCATGTAGGACATCACGTGCCGCGTCTGGCCGTTGACCGTCACGGTCTCGCCGTGTCCGCCGGTCAGCGTGTCCGCCAGCGTCGCCTCCGGGTCGAGACTGGCGCGGCGCTGGTCGAGCGAGACGAGTTGCAGCGACGCGCCGAGCTTGATCTTGCCGGCGTCGGGTGGCAGCGCGCCGGTGAGAAGCTGCAACAGCGTGGTCTTGCCGGCGCCGTTCGGCCCGACGACGCCGAGCCGGTCGCCGCGCAGCACGCGCAGCGACAGATTTTCGACGATTGCCCTGTCGCCCCACGCCTTGCTCACGTGCTCGGCCACGACGACGAGTTTCCCCGACATTTTCGCCTCCGACGCGGCCATGTTGACGCTGCCGGCGGTGCCGCGCGTGGCGCGGCGTTCGGCGCGCAGCTCATGCAGGTTGGCCAGCCGCTTCTGGTTGCGTTTTCGGCGGGCGGTGACGCCGTAGCGCAGCCAGTCTTCCTCCATGACGATTTTTCGCGCCAGCTTGTGTTTTTCTTTTTCCTCCTGCTCCAGTACCTCGTCCCGCCAGGATTCGAAGTGGGAGAAGCCGCGGTCGATGCGGCGGGTGGTGCCGCGATCCAGCCAGACGATCGCGCGTGACAGGCGTTCCAGCAGCCGCCGGTCGTGGCTGATCAGCACCTGCGCCGATCGCAGCGACGCCAGTTCCTGTTCCAGCCACGCGATCGCCGGCAGATCCAGGTGATTGGTCGGCTCGTCGAGCAGCAGGATGTCCGGGCTCGGCGCCAGCACCCGTGCCAGCGCTGCGCGCCGCGCCTCGCCGCCGGAGAGGTTGGCCGGCGCTTCCTCGCCGGTCATGCCGAGTTGTTCCAGCAGATAGCGCGCGCGAAATAAATCGTCGCCGGGGGAAAGCCCGGCTTCGACATACGCGAGCGTGGTGGCGAAGCCGGTCAGGTCCGGTTCCTGCGGCAGATAGCGCACGGTGGCACCCGGCTGCACGAAGCGCGTGCCGCCGTCCGATGCCATCAGGCCGGCGGCAACCTTCAGCAGCGTGGACTTGCCGGAGCCATTGCGGCCGACGAGGCAGAGGCGTTCGCCGGGCGAGACGGAGAGTTCGGCACCCGCGAGCAGCGGCGCGCTGCCGAGGGTGAGGCGGATGTCCTGAAGCAGGAGCAGGGGCGGGGGAGGGGCCATGCGCGCCCTCTACCACGCTGCCGCCCGGACCGCGCGGGTGCCGCGCAATGAGGCAGGTTCCAATGCGCTGCGGGCGAGGCAGGCTTGCCACCAGATCATGTCACCTGCATTGTTATCGCCCCGTGGCTGACGCGAGCCACGAACGTCACAGGAGGAGAGCGAGTTCATGCTGACCCGTCGTTCTAGACTGATGGCTGCCTCGGCACTCGCCGTGGCCGCAGGCTTCGTCATGGCGCAGCCCGCACGGGCCGCCGACCAGGTTGTGAAGATCGGCATCGATGCCTCCCTGACCGGGGGCGACGCCAACGAGGCGGAGCTGGTCAAGAACGGCTCGTTGCTGGCGATCGAGGAAGCGAACGAAGGCAAGGTCGTCAAGGGCGTGAAGTTCGAGGCCTACGTGCTCGACGACGGCACCGCGACGGCCGGCCAGTACGACCCCGCGCAGGCGGCGGTGAACGCCCGCAAGTTTGTTTCGGACAAGGCGGTGATGGGCGAGGTCGGGCCGGAAATGTCCGGCGCGGCCAAGGCGATGATCCCGATCGCGAGCTGGGCCAATCTGGCGATGATCACCGAGAGCGCCACCAACCCGGCGATGACCGACCCATCGCAGGCGGCGCAGTTCCGCCCGAACGGCAAGCCGGTGTTCTTCCGCACCGTCGCGACGGACGCGTACCAGGGCCCGAACCTCGCGAACTACTTCGCCGACACGCTGAAGGTGAAGACGCTGTACGTGCTCGACGACAGCGGCGCCTATGGCGAAGGCATCTCCAAGGCGTTCGAGGACGAGGCCGTCAAGAAGGGCATCAAGCTGCTCGGCCACGACAAGCTCGACCCGAAGGCGGCCGACTACACGGCGGTGTTCACCAAGATCAAGTCGCTGAACCCGGACGCGCTGTTCTACGGCGGCGTGCTGCAGGCCGGCGTGAAGGTGGTGAAGGAAGCCTACGACATCCTGCCGCACACGATCATCAAGGGCGGCGGCGACGGCATCATCGGCGCCGAGATGTTCACCGCCGCGGGCTATCCGGCCGCCGAAGGCTGGTACGGCACGCAGGCCTCACCGCACGTGACGGAAGACACCGCCGCCAAGGACTTCATCGCCAAGTACAAGGCGAAGTTCAACAAGGCGCCGGACGACTACACCATCACCGCGTATGACGGCACGCTCGTGCTGATCGACGCGGTCAAGCGGGTGAAGGAGAGCGGCAAGCCGATCACGCGCGACGCCGTGCGCGACGCGGTGGCCGACGCGAAGGTGAAGACGCTGCAAGGTACGGTGGCGTTCGACGAGAACGGCGACATCCAGGACAAGGTGATCTCGATCTTCCAGGCGCACGAGAACAAGGGCTCGCCGCTGGACGATGTGGATGCGCAGTTCAAGTACATTGGCGTGGCGCCGCAGTCCTGACCGGTTGAGCCGGACGTCTGATCCAGGATGCATTCGTGCCTGTCGCGATGCTCCCGGTCCCCCGCGAAAGCGGGGGCCCAGGGGCCGCGACACGGTGCCGCTTGTCTGGATCCCGGCTTGCGCGGGGATGACGGCGTGGGTCGGACAATGACCGGTCGAGGACAGAATACATGACGACAGCCGACGTCTACCTGCAGCAGATCATCAACGGGACGAGCCTCGGCGCGATGTACGCGCTGCTGGCGCTGGGCTTCACGCTCGTCTACGGCATCCTGGAGCTGATCAACTTCTCCCACTTCAACGTCTTCATGGTCGGCAGTTTCATCGGCCTGGGGACGCTGGAGGCGCTGGGCGTGACCCCGAACGGCGTGGCCCTGACCGGGTTCGCGCTCGCCGGGGTGCTGCTGTTGACGTTCGCCGTGACGATGGTGGGTTCGGGCCTGCTCGGGGTGGTCATCGAGCGCGTTGCATTGCGCCCCCTGCGCAACGTGAAGGGGCCGGCGGCGATGATCACCACCATCGGCGTGTCATACGTGCTGTTCAACCTCGTGCTGCTCTGCCTCGGCGCCGACGGCAAGAATTTCCCGAGCCCGCTGCCGCAGGTCTCGTTCGCCATTGGCGGCGCGGTGTTGCGCCTGCGCGAAATCCTCATCTGGGTGGTCTCGCTCGCGCTGATGGGCGGGCTGACCTACTTCGTGCAGTACACCAAGCTCGGCAAGGCGATGCGGGCGACGGCGCAGGACCCGGAAGCCGCGCGCATGATGGGCGTGGAGGTCGACCGCGTCATCATCGCGGCGTTCTTCCTGGGCTCGGCGCTGGCCGGCGCCGGCGGGCTGATGTTTGGCCTGTATTACAACCTCACCAGCTACGTGATCGGCTTTACCACCGGCCTGCGCGCGTTCACCGCCGCCGTGCTGGGCGGTATCGGCAACGTGCCGGGGGCGATGCTGGGCGGCATCCTCATCGGCCTCATCGAAGCCTTCGGCAGCTACTGGATTTCCGCCGCCTGGGCCGACGTGATCATCTTCTCGATCCTGGTGCTGGTGCTGGTCTTCAAGCCGGCCGGCCTGCTCGGCCGGCTCGCCCCGAACAAGTCCTGAAGGGAGTGCCGGACATGACTGCTTCCATCATGCTCGCGGCATTGCGGCCCCCGCAGTCGCCCGCCGACCGCCGGCGCCGCGCCGGCGTGGTCGCGCTGACCGTGCTGATGCTGGCCTTTCCGTTCCTCGGCCATGCGTTCCAGGGGCTCGGGTTCGACTGGGACATCGGCGACGACGACGTGGACAGCGTGGCCAACGCGCTGGCCTACGCCACGCTGGCGCTCGGCCTGAATATTGTCGTCGGCTTTGCCGGGCTGCTCGACCTTGGCTATGCCGCATTCTTTGCCATCGGCGCCTACACCTACGGCGTGCTCACGGCGTTCCAGATCATGCCGGCATGGTCGCCGTTCTGGGAGCCGCTGGCGGTGCTGGGCCTGGTGCAGAAGTACCACCAGGAGGCCGGCGACCTGGTGCATTTCACGCTCTCGTTCTGGCTGGCGCTGCCGCTCGCGGCCCTGCTCACCGCTGCCTGCGGCGTTGCCTTCGGCTTCCCGACGCTGCGGCTGCGCGGCGACTATCTGGCGATCGTCACGCTCGGCTTCGGCGAGATCGTGCCGATCGTGTTCCGCAACGTGCCCTCGGTGACCAACGGCGCCGCCGGCCTGAACGGCGTGATGGCGCCGACGCTGTTCGGCTTCAATTTCCGCGTCGATCCAACGCCGTACTATTATGTCGGTCTGCTGCTGACGGCGCTGCTGATCTTCGTCAGTTTCCGATTGCGGGATTCGCGTATCGGCCGGGCCTGGATGGCGATCCGCGAGGACGAGACCGCGGCCGGCGCGATGGGCGTCGATCACGTGAAGGCCAAGCTGATGGCGTTCGCCATCGGCGCCGCCTTCGCCGGCATGACCGGCGTGTTCTTCGTCGCGAAACTGCAGACGGCGACGCCGGACATGTTCGGCTTCCCGGTCTCGGTGATGATCCTGGTCATGGTCGTGTTCGGCGGGATGGGCAGCGTCTGGGGCGTCGTCGCCGGCGCCGCCGTATTGTCGCTGCTGCAATCGTGGTTCCTGCCGAGCCTGACGCAATGGGCGCACGCGCTGGGCGAGGCGGTCGGCAACGACTGGTTGCAGAGCATCGACCTTGCCCGCTCGATCGAACTGATCTTCGGCATCATTCTGGTGCTGACAATGCTGTTCCGCCGCGACGGGCTGATCCCGGCCACGCGCAAGCAGGCGGCGCTGAGTTTCGACGCGCAGCACGTGCAGGGCGTGCGGCGCGGCGGCTTTGACCCGGAGGCGGCGGCGCACGTGCTCGGCGAATTGCCGCATATCGAAGGTAACCTGCTGGAAATTCGCGGCGTGACTGTGCGGTTCGGCGGCCTGATCGCGCTGAACAAGGTGGACCTTGTCGTGCCGAATGGCGGCGTGGTCGCGGTGATCGGGCCGAACGGCTCGGGCAAGTCGACACTGTTCAACGTCATCACCGGCCTGGTGCCGGCGGACGGCGGCAGCATCCGCTTCGGCGGCGCCGAGATCCTTGGCCTGAAGCCGCACCAGATCCTGGAACGCGGCGTCGCGCGCACCTTCCAGAACATCCGCCTGTTCGCCAACCTGCAAGTGCTCGACAACGTGATGATCGGCCAGCACGCGCGGCTGCGCGCCGGCATCGCCGGCGCGATCCTGCGCCTGCCCGGTACCCGGGCCGAGGAGCGCGCCGCATTGCAGCGGGCGCTCGACATCATCGCGCTGTTTGGCAACCGGCTGGCGCCGCGGCTGACGCAGGTGGTCTCCGCCCTGTCGTATGCCAACCGGCGGCGGGTGGAGATCGCACGCGCGCTGGCAACGCGGCCGAAGATCCTGCTGCTGGATGAGCCGACGGCCGGAATGAACCCTGCCGAGACCCTTGAACTCGCCGAGCAGATCGACAGCCTGCACAAGCAGGGCCTGACCATCCTGATCATCGAGCACAAGCTCGACGTGGTCACGCGGCTGGCCGACACGGTGGTGGTGCTGGACCACGGCGAGAAGCTGGTGGAGGGCACGCCCGACGAGGTGCGGCGCAACGAGGAGGTGCTGCGCGCCTATCTCGGCCGCGCCGCGACGGAGGCCGCCCATGCCGCGTGAGACCGCCTCGGCCGGCGCCGACGTGCTGCTGGAATTCCAGAACGTCAACACCTATTACGGCGACCTGCACGTTCTGAAGGACGTGAACTACACGATCCATCGCGGCGAGATCGTCTCGCTGCTCGGCGGCAACGCCTGTGGCAAGTCCACCACGATGAAAACCATCATGGGCGTGGTGCGGCCGGTACGCGGCGCGGTGATCTTCGATGGCGAGCCGATCGAGCGGCTGTCCACCAGCGCCCGCGTCAAGCGTGGCATCGCGCCGGTGCTGGAGGCGCGGCGGCTGTTCCCGCGCATGACGGTGTTCGAGAATCTCGAGATGGGCGCCTACACGCGCAAGCCCGGCGCGGAGTTCAACGAGGATCTGGAGCGCGTCTACAGCCTGTTCCCGCGGGTGAAGGAGCGGCGCACCCAGTTGGCCGGCACGCTCTCCGGCGGCGAGCAGCAGATGGTGGCCATCGGGCGCGCGCTGATGGCGCGGCCGCGGCTGATCTGCATGGACGAACCCTCGATGGGTCTCTCGCCGCTGTATGTCGAGCAGGTGTTCGACATCATCCAGGAGATCAACCGCCAGGGCACCAGCATCTTCATGGTGGAGCAGAATGCGGCGATGGCGCTGTCGATCGCGCATCGCGCCTACGTGCTGCAGACCGGCGTCGTGGTGCTGAGCGGCACGGCCGCGGACCTGCGGGAGAACCCCTCGATCCGGGAGGCCTATCTCGGCGAGTTGCAGGTCACCGCTCCGGCCTGAGCGGGGACGGGGTTCGGTTCGCCAAAAAGATAGCCGGGTGCATCGTTCCGGCTGGCGCTATGCTGCCAGGACCTGTCCGTTGCGGCCCTTGCGTGCGAATCGGAGTCGTGGCGTATGACTGAGGCTCGGCAGAAAAAAGTCACGGGCCGGACCATGGCAATTCGTTACGCCCACAGTGCCTTTATCCTTTCGACCAGCGTCGCGCTTGGGCTGGCCACTGGTGGTCGGGCGATGGCAACCCCACCATGGACGATCGTTGCTGGTCCGCCACTACTCGTTTCGCAGTCGCTGACCGGGCCGGTCTACGTGCCGGATAGCGGGCCGCAAACGTTCCCGAGTGCCGTGGCCAAGTGGGAGCGTTCGGTGCGGCGGGTGGTCGCCAGCATGGAAGCGAAGGGGTTGCTGGCCTCCCCGGCTCAGCCGGGTATGCGCGGCAAGCCGTCCTCTCCCGGCCCGTATTATTTGTTTGTCCAGCAGCCCGGTTCGACATTCCTGGAAGAAGTGCGCAACACGATGGAATACGAGTTGCTGAAGCGCGGCCTCGTCGTTGTGCGCTCGCCAGTCGGCGCGACGGTCATCAACCTCGACATCGATGTCATCCATTGGAGTTCGATGTCATCGCATAGCGAGCTAGTCTGGCGGGCGGCGGTCTTCGGCAATGGCAGCGTGCTGATGAAATCCACCGACCTGCTCGAAATCTCGCAGGCTGACATCGCACTGTATCAGGGGCCGACGACGCTGGGACCGCTGGCGTCACCAGGGGTGGCAACGCTTGGGACGGCGCTGCCGCTGCATTACGCGCGATGAGCGGGATGACAATGTCACAGCAGCGGCCGGCGGCGACGATCCTGCGGACCATTTTTGCGGCGGCGGTGCTGCCGTTGCTGGCAGTCGGCTGCTCCTCCGGGCACGGCGCCACCAGCACGGTCGCGGCGGGGAGCCGGCCGGAAGTCCGCGGCGACCTCGGCAGCCTGACCTACCGGGCGATCGACCGGCTGGTTTCGGAAGTCCCGGATCTGGCGCTCGGCAAATCGGTCGTCGTCGGCTCCATCGTCGACGTCCAGCGGGTCGACAAGAGCGTACCGTTCGGCAATCTGGTGGCCGATCTGGCGCGCTCGCGGCTGGTGCAGAAGGGCGTGGACGTGTCGGAGATGCGGCTGCGCTCCTCCGTGCTGCTCGACCACAAGGAGGGCGCGATCACGCTGGCCAACGATCGGACGAGCGTGTTGCCGCCGCCGAACGCGTCGGCGATCCTCACCGGCACCTACGCGGAGGGCGACGAGATGATCTTCGTCAGCCTCAAGCTGGTTGCGGTGTCGGACGCCCGGATCGTCGGCGCGGTGGATTTTGCCGTGCCGCGCCGCGGCTCGGAAATCCTTTTGATCCCGGCGACCTGACCGCAGTGGCTGGAGCATGAGTGCTTTGGGTTGAGCAGCCCGCCTCGCTGACATAGTTGGCGCATTCATCGGCTGCCACAGGCCTCTTCATCCTCCGGGAACTGAAGGTGGAGGCGCATGAGGTCGGTTGCTGCACCAGCATCCTGTCTGGCGATGGCGTCGACCAATGGGATGTGCCCGGCCGCGATGCGCTCGAGGTCGTCGGACCGAGCGTTGTCGACGGCCAGCGCCATCTGCACGTGGTCGCCGATCTGCGCAGCCACACGCTCGATATATTCGTTCTTCGACATCGCCCAGAGTGCCCGGTGAAACCGCAGGTCAGCTTCCACAAAAGGCCGAAATGCCGTTTCGCGCGGTTGGCGCGCGAGCGATGCCATGCGGTCGACCCAGGCCTGTAGCTCATCCAGTTCAGGCGGCAGTGGCTGTCGTATGACCTCCTGTATCGCCGCGCATTCGACTGCGACCCGCAGGCGATAGAGTTTGGCGACCTGGGGGTAGGTCATCTGGATGACGGACGGGCCGTGATGGGGCCGTGTCTCGACCAGACCCGCCTGCAGCAGGCGACTCACCGCCTCGCGAACCGGGGCCCGGCTGGTGCCGAGCGACCGTGCGATCTGAAGCTCGACGATTCGGCTGCCTTGCGCGATCTCGCCGGACAGAATGGCGGCGCGCAGATTGTCATAGACTTGGTCCACCACGGAAATTCGGCTGATTGGTACGTCCAAAATCGTGGTCCCCCTCTTTGTTTGTACGGCGATCGGCTTGACAGGGTTGTCGTTTGCTCCGCACAGTGCCGACTGTCGACAATATGTATAGCAGGATGAAGCGTTCGTGGACACCGTGAAATCCCTTGATCCCTCGGCTCTCCGCCAAGCCCGCATTGAGCTCGCTGCAGCTTGCCGTTGGGCGGGGCTGCTCGGGTTCCAGAGCGGCATTTGCAATCATTTCAGCGTCGTCGCGCCGGGACGGCCGGACCTGATGCTGGTGAACCCCGAAGGTTATTTCTGGTCGGAAGTCACCGCCGGCAGCATCGTGTTGGCTGACCTGGACGGCAACATCCTGGGCGGCAACAACACGGTCGAACTGACCGCCTTCAATATCCACGCGCCCGTGCATCGCCTGGTGCCGCACGCACGGGCTGTGCTGCACACGCATATGCCCCACGCCACCGCGATCTGCGCACGCAAGGACGGTACGGTGCGGCCGATCTACCTGTCCGGCCTCAGCTTCCAACGCAGCATCGCCTATGATCGCGGCTTTGACGGCGCCGCTGTCGACATCAGTGAAGGCGAGCGCCTGGCCAGTCTGCTGGATGAGAAGTCCATCCTGATGATGCAAAATCATGGTCCGCTGGTGATTGGCGACACGATCGGAGAGGCGCTGTTGCGGCTGGTCTATCTCGAGGACACGTGCCGCATCCAGATCCTGGCCGAAGCCGGGGGCGCCGCGCTGGAGGACGTGCCCGATCGGGTGCTCGACAAGCGCGATCCGGCAAACCCGATGTTCAAGGGATATGCGGCCAACTTCATGAAGGCCGTGGTCCGCAAACTGTCGAACGATCAACCCGACTTGCTCGACTGATCTGGAACAACATTGAATCGAGTGGAGATCCCGATGCGTGCTGCTGCACGGCTTGGCGTTGGTCTGTTGGCATGTGCGTTGACGTTGGGCGGCCCGTTGCCCAGCCCGGCGCGTGCAGGAGCGATACTGGATACGATCCGGGCGCGTGGTGTTCTGGTTTGCGGCGTGTCGCAGGACGCGCCGGGCGACGCCACGGTCGACAGCCACGGCCATTTTGTCGGCTTCCATGTTGAAATCTGTCGGGCGATCGCAGCCGCACTGTTCGGCGATCCGGAGAAGGTGAAGTTCGTGCCGCTGTCGTCGCTGGTCCGTTTCACCGCAGTGCAGAGTGGCGAGATCGACGTATGGGAAAGCACGACGGCGCTGACGCTGGCGCGGGACTCGACGCTCGGGCTGACGATCCCTGCCGTGACCTTCTACACCGGGCAGGGTTTCTTGGTGAACAAGCGCACACACGCCAAGTCTGCGGCCGACCTGAACGGGGCGACGATCTGCTCGATTCAGGGAACGGAGATTGAGCGGAACGTGACGGATTATACCGCCAAGACCGGCATCCAGATGCAGACGATCACCTTCGAGGCATCCTCGACCTTGCAGTCGGCATTCTTCAGCGGGCGGTGCGACGCGATCAGCAACGACATGGTGAGCCTGGCATCCAATCGTGCCGCCGCGGCACATCCCGACGATTTCGAATTGCTGCCAGAGCTGATTTCAAAAGAGCCACACGGCCCGATCGTGCGGTCCGACGACGTGCAATGGGCGACGCTCGTGCGCTGGGTGGTATTCGCGTTGATCCAGGCCGAGGAGTTCGGCCTCACGAAGGCCAATGTGACGCAGGCTTACGACACCAGCACCGATCCAAAGGTCCAGCGGTTCCTGGGCAAGGCCGGCACGGCCGGAGCCGGGTTCGGACTCAAGAATAGCTGGGCGTACGACGTTGTCCGGTCCGTCGGCAATTACGGCGAAATCTTCGACCAAAACCTCGGGGCTGGCGGGCTCAAGATGGATCGCGGGCCGAACAAGCTCTGGACCCAAGGGGGCCTGATGATCAGCTGGCTTTGGCAGTGACGGCGCGTTTTGGGCTGCTGCCGGTTCGGTGGACACCGGGTTAAGGTTTCCACCGGATCGGAGGTCGAGGAGCAGCGGGAGCGAGCAGAATGCCCAGGCCGGTCACGATCTACGGCATCAAGACCTGCGACACGATGACCAAGGCGCGTGCGTGGCTTGAGGCGCACGGCGTCGCCTACGCGTTCCACGACTACAAGGCGCAAGGCGTCGATCGCGGCGCGCTGGAAGGGTGGGTCCGCGAGGTTGGCTGGGAGACGCTGCTCAACCGCGCCGGCACCACCTTCCGCAAGCTGCCGGAGGCGGACAAGGCCGGCCTCGATGCGGCGAAGGCGATCGCGCTGATGCTCGCCCAGCCTTCCATGATCAAGCGGCCGGCGCTGGATGTGGGCGGCAGGCTGCTCGTCGGCTTCAAGCCGGAGGTTTATGCGGCGGCGTTTGCTGGCGCTGCGTCCGCCTGACGTCTTGCAAGACGGTGTTGCTCGAACATATAGAGAACACAGCGGCGTGCGGGGTTGCACTCCGGGCGGGAGCGGGCGGAGGGCAGCATGCGCATCCTTGATGATTATTGGGCCGGCGGTGGCAACGGATCGAACCCGCCGCCGGCAAACGTTGTCTCGGCTGCGCCTGCCGCACCATCACCCAATCCGGGCCCGGTCTTCTTCGCGACCCAGCCGGAGCCAGATACCGTTCCCCAAATAGCGCGGCTCACGCAGCATCTGGCAGCCGAAAGCAGGCTGACCGGCAAGCCGATCGCGCCAGAGCGGCTGCATGTGACACTGTTCCATCTCGGCGACGTCCCGGGCCTTGCGCCAAGCTTCGTCGGCAAGGCTTGCGCCGTCGCCGCTGGCATCAGGATGCGGCCATTTGACGTGGTGTTCGACCGTGTCACTCAGTTTCCACGCCGGCAAGGAGCGTCTCCGGTGGTGGTGCTCGGGGACGACGGCGTCACCGGACTGTTGCTGTTGCAGAAGGCGCTGGTGGCGGCGCTGAAGAACGCGGGGCTGGTCCTCCGGAGGCTGCTCCCGTTCACGCCGCACATGACGCTACTGTACGATCACGCGCCGGTCGCCGATCCTGCGGCTCGACGTGCCGATCGTCTGGACCGTCCGCGACTTCGTGCTGATCCACAGCCATTTTGGCAGGAGCCGGCACGAGCAGATCGGCGCGTGGCCGCTGCAGGTGGACCCCACATAGCGCGGGTAGGAGGCTGGGCTACGGTCGGTCTAGCCGCCGCAGCTTCTCGAACCGCTTGACCAGCCGCTCTCGCTTCAGCCGCGACAGCCGGTGGATCCAGAAGATCCCGTCGAGCTGGTCGATCTCGTGCTGCAGACAGATCGCGAGCAGGCCGCCGGCCTGTTCTTCGCGCTCGGTGCCGGCGAGATCCCGGTAGCGCACGCGGACAATGGCGTGGCGTTCGACCTGCTCGGCGACGCCCGGCATCGAGACGCTGCCTTCCTCGTGCCGGGTCATCTCGGGTGACGTCCAGACGACCAGCGGATTGACGTAGCTGCGAACGCCCGCCGCGTCGGCGAGGTCGATCACCACCAGCCGTTGGGCAACGCCGACATGCGGCGCGGTGATGCCGATGCCGGGCGCCGCGCGCATGGCTTCCAGCAAATCCGCGGCGAGCCTGCGCAGGTCGTCGTCGAACACGGCCACCGGCGCGGCGACCACGCGCAGCCGCGGATCGGGAAATCGCAGGATCGGCCGCATCACGGCGCCTGCTGCAATGACGCCCGAAGGTCCTCCAGCGGCTGCTGCGAGACCTGGATGGCGCCGCTGCGCGGGCGGTCGAGGTCGAGGATCACCACCAGCGCCAACGTCAGCAGCACCAGCAGCAACCCCGTCGCGACGCGATGCGGCCGGCCGTTGGCGGCCAGGATGTAGCCGAGCAGCACCATCGACAGCACGGCGTACAGCAGCAGGATGCCCAGGACCCGGCCGGGGATATGCGCCGCCCGCGCCGCCGCGCGCGCCGAGGCAAGATCAAAACTGCCGTTCATCGCCTCCATGACGGCGCGCGAGAGCTGATGCGAGGAGTCGCCGCGGATCGCCGCCCCGGTCACGGTCCACAGCTTCGCCTGCAGCGCCGTCGTCGGCGCGAGCTCGGCGACCGACGGGTCGACCTCCGACCACGCCAGCCGCGCATCGACATACTGGCGCAGCAGGCCGAGCATCGCCGTGCGGTTCGGCTCCTCCAGCAACTGCGCGCGCAGCCAGGTGGTGCCGATCGCGTTGGCCTCCTGCAACACGAGGTCGCGCCGCGCCTCGAACCGGTTCAGTGCCAACGAAAACGTGAAGCCCAGCAGCAGCGCCAGCAGCCCGAGCACCGCCGACAGCAGCAGGTCCGGGCCGCCGTGCCGCGCGTCGGCGTCGCGCTCGGCGTGCCGCAGCCAGCTGTGCCCGCGGTAGCCGAGTTCGACGCCGGCGAGCAGCATCGCCAGGAAGGTGATGCCGATAAGTGACAGCGGGGCCGTTTCGAACCACCTCATCCGAGTCTCCCGCTGCCCGATCCGGGGGCCGATCTGTCCATGCAACGCGCGGCCTTGGCAACCGCGGCGGGCGGTTGCGGCGCGTCGCGGCGGGGTGGCGTATGATGGCCCGGCGATGCGATGGCGACTCGACTCTCGCCCGCGCGTTCCCTTAATGTTCACGGCGGATGGCGGTTGTGTGACGGGGCTCAAACCCTCATATTGTGGCTGTCGCGTCACCGCACCGCGACATCTAGTAGAATTTCAATTGACGCCGCCAAGCCGTTGGGCAGGAATGGAGACCAGTCGTTGTTCGTGACTCCGGGGGACTCAATCGTGCTCGATGCCGTTCAGATGCAGGGTCGCCACCAGGTCCGGGTGGACCGTTCGCGGGACACCCTGATCACCGAATTCGGCCGCGCCACGCTCGACGACCGCTACCTGCTGCCGGGCGAGTCGTATCAGGACCTGTTCGCCCGCGTCGCCAGCTTCTACGGCGACGACGCGGCGCATGCGCAGCGCATCTACGACTACATCAGCCGCATGTGGTTCATGCCGGCCACACCGGTGCTGTCCAACGGCGGCACCAGCCGCGGCCTGCCGATCTCCTGCTTCCTCAACGAGGCCTCCGACAGCCTGGAGGGCATCGTCGGCCTGTGGAACGAGAACGTCTGGCTCGCCTCCAAGGGCGGCGGCATCGGCAGCTACTGGGGCAACCTGCGCTCGATCGGCGAAAAGGTCGGGCAGAACGGCAAGACGTCTGGCGTCATTCCGTTCATCCGGGTCATGGACAGCCTGACGCTTGCGATCAGCCAGGGCAGCCTGCGCCGCGGCTCGGCCGCGGTGTATCTGCCGGTCAGCCACCCCGAGATCGAGGAATTCGTCGAAATCCGCCGCCCGACCGGTGGCGACCCGAACCGCAAGGCGCTGAACCTGCACCACGGCATTTTGGTACCGGACGCGTTCATGCGCGCGGTCGAGGCCGGGGAAGACTGGGCGCTGACCTCGCCCAAGGACAACGCCATCGTCCGCAAGATTTCGGCGCGCAACCTGTGGATCCGCATCCTGACGGCCCGCATCGAGACCGGCGAGCCGTACCTGATCTTCTCCGACCACGTGAACAAGGCGCTGCCGGAACACCAGAAGCTGGCCGGGCTGGAGGTGAAGACTTCTAATCTTTGCTCCGAGATCACGCTGCCGACCGGCATCGACCATCATGGCCAGCAGCGGACGGCGGTGTGCTGCCTGTCCTCGCTGAACCTGGAAAACTGGTTCGAGTGGGAGAAGCACCCGCTGTTCATCGAGGACGTGATGCGCTTCCTCGACAACGTGCTGCAGGATTTCATCGACCGTGCCCCGCCGGGCATGGAGCGGGCGAAATACGCGGCGATGCGCGAGCGTTCGGTCGGCCTCGGCGTGATGGGGTTCCACTCGTTCCTGCAATCGCAGAACGTGCCGTTCGAGAGCGTGATCGCGAAGGTGTGGAACAAGCGCGTCTTCAAGCACATCCGCGCGCAGGCCGATGCGGCCTCGCGGCTGCTGGCCGACGAGCGCGGGCCGTGCCCGGATGCCGCCGAGTACGGCATCCACGAGCGCTTTTCCAACAAGCTGGCGATCGCGCCGACCGCCTCGATCTCGATCATCACCAACAACGCCTCGCCCGGCATCGAGCCGATCGCGGCGAACGTGTTCCTGCAAAAGACGCTGTCCGGCAGCTTTGCCGTGCGCAACCGCTATCTGCAGAGACTGCTGGCGGAGAAGGGGCAGGACAACGAGGACGTCTGGTCCTCGGTCACCCGCACTGCCGGCAGCGTGCAGCACCTGGATTTCCTGACCGAGCAGGAAAAGGCGGTGTTCAAGACCGCGTTCGAACTGGATCAGCGCTGGGTGATCGAGCATGCGGCGGACCGCACGCCCTTCATCTGCCAGAGCCAGTCGGTGAACGTGTTCCTGCCCGCCAACGTCAACAAGCGCGACCTGCACCAGATCCACATGATGGCGTGGAAGCGCGGCCTGAAGTCGCTGTACTACTGCCGCAGCCTGTCGCTGCAGCGCGCCGACAACGTCTCCGAAAAGGCGGTGCGCCCCGACGAGATCGTGCAACGCGAACGCGGCGAGCCGGTGCCCGTGCCGGAAATCGGCCTGCCGCTGATGTTGGCGGCGTCGAAGGTGAATGTGACGGACTATGAGGAGTGTCTGGTCTGTCAGTGAAAGGCTGCGTAGGGCGGAAAAGCGAAGCCCCTTCCGCCAACTTTTCCGGAGCCGAAGCCGTTTGGGTGGTTAGTGCGAATGATCCGGAGTGAGGCGCTGTGGCGGAAGGGGCGTCGCTTTTCCGCCCCACGACTTCGTCGCTTCGTTCTCTCTCCGCCCGCGCTTGCCGGGGGTACGGTGAGGTGGGTGGCGCCGCCGGTGCGAAGTTGGGACGAGGCCATCCTTCGCCGGAGCGGGCGGCACACCCTCACCTCACCCCGACCCTCTCCCCCAAGTGGGCGGAGAGGGAGAAGGCGGGTGGCGGCGCTCCACGTCAAGATATGGGCATGCTCACGTCACTCGACCCCCATATGTAGACTCACCCTGTCGCGGATCGGCGACTCCTGCTAGGCTTGCCGGGCTGATTGCTCCCGCTCACATGAACACTCCGCAGGCCCGCAAGCCGCCCCGACGTCTGCCAAAGGTCTCCGCCATGAACGCCCCGACCGCCCGCCCCGAAAAGCATTTCGACCTGTTGACCGAGAACCCGGTCTACAAGCCGTTCCGCTACCCATGGGCCTACGAGGCGTGGCTGACGCAGCAGCGCGTGCACTGGCTGCCGGAGGAGGTGCCGCTCGCCGACGACGTCAAGGACTGGCACAAGAATCTGACGAAGTCGGAGCGCAACCTGCTCACCCAGATCTTCCGCTTCTTCACGCAAGCGGATGTCGAGGTGAACAACTGCTACATGAAGCATTACAGCCAGGTGTTCAAACCCACCGAAGTGCTGATGATGCTGTCCGCGTTCTCCAACACCGAAACCATCCACGTCGCCGCCTATAGCCACCTGCTCGATACCATCGGCCTGCCGGAAGTCGAGTACAGCGCCTTCCTGCAATACGAGGAAATGCGCGCCAAATACGACTACATGCAGAACTTCACGGTCAACAACAAGACCGAGATCGCTAAAACCCTGGCCGCGTTCGGGGCGTTTACCGAGGGGCTCCAACTGTTCGCCTCGTTCGCCATCCTGCTCAACTTCCCGCGCTTCGGGAAAATGAAGGGGATGGGTCAGATCATTTCCTGGTCGGTGCGCGACGAGACGCTGCACTGCCTGTCTGTGATCCGCCTGTTCCGCACCTTCGTGCAGGAAAACCCGGAAATCTGGACCGAGGACCTGAAGCGGGAAATCTACCTCTCCTGCGCCACCATCGTCGACCACGAGGACGCGTTCATCGACCTCGCTTTCGAGCTTGGCCCGGTGGAAGGGCTGACGGCGGCGGGCGTGAAGCAGTATATCCGCTATATCGCTGATCGGCGGCTGACCCAGCTCGGCCTGAACGAGCTGTATCATGTCGAGCGCAACCCGCTGCCGTGGCTCGACGACATGCTGAACGCGGTCGAACACACCAACTTCTTCGAGAACCGGGCCACCGAATACAGCCGCGCCTCGACCACCGGCTCGTGGGAGGAAGCGTTCGCCGACAGCGTGTTCGAGACCGCGCAGCCCGGGGGTGCCATTCTGCCGACATGACGGCGAATCTTGGCGGCTTGCGTACCCGGTAAGAAATCTTAAAGTGCACACGGTTCCAGTAATGGAACACGATGGCTTCGCCGAGGCGGCGGAGGAAAGAAGGAACGGAAAACCGGGTGAGTGACTCCGACGACCTTGGTCGCGATGGTTTGGCTGGTGGCGCGCCGCGCTATACGCGCCGCCTTTCAGACAAGATCCTGATCGCGTTTCATCATGCGTGCGACCAGTCGGATTTCGAGATTGCCGAGCAATTGCTGCGGATTCTCGAAATGCTCATTACCCGGCGGCCGTTGACGCCGGACGGCAACCGTCGCCGCAGCATGGAAAGCCTGGTCGCGGCGCATGAGCGGCTGTGGCACCTGCGCCATCCTGACGAGCAGAAAGACTAGGGCAGGGCGGCGCCGTTCCGGAGGATGGAATCGGCCTCCGCCGTGAAGTGGCCGTCAGCTTCGTGCAGGGCCATGCCCGGCAGCAGCCGGAACGGCGCACGGCCGCCCTTTACCCCGCGCACCAGTACGAGCTTTGCATCCGTTGCGGCCCGCGGCCACAGCGGCAGCACTGCGAGGCTGCCGCAGCCGGCGCTCGTGAACGCGGCGAGGCAGGCCGGCGCGGCGGCAGCGGCGACGACAAAGGTCAGCGTGCCGCGATACCGCAATGGCGCCGCCAGGTGCGTCGCCCAGGTCTCGAACAGCCCCGCCGTCGCCCGCCGCGCCGCCTCCCGCGCCGAGTCGGGCGAGGCGGTACCGGCCGGCTCGTGCCAGGGCGGGTTGGCGAACGCGTGGTCGAACGTGCCCTCCAGCCGTGCGTCGGCGAGGTCGGCGGCAACGATCGAGAGACCGCCAAAACCGTTGGCGGCAATGTTGACAGTGGCAATATCGGCGACGGCCGCGTCGCGCTCGATCCCGACGCCAATGATCCCCGGCACCCTTGCCGCGAGGCAGAGCAGCGCGGCGCCGCTGCCGGTACCGCCCTCCAGCACGCGCTCGCCCACACGCGCCGGGATGCTGGCGGCGAGAAATACCGGCTCGATGCCGGTGCGGTGGCCGGTTGCCGGCTGGTCGTGGCGGACCCGGCCGCCGAGCAGGAAGCCCGGGCGCAGCGCCGCCGTCACGCCTCGCCGGCTTCCTGCAGCACCCGGCGCGCCCGCGCCTCGTCCTCGGCGGCGACCGCGAGGCGGCGCGGGAAGGCGCCGATGCTGCCCTCCACGGCGCTGATGTGCTGGTCCAGCAGCACGCTGGCGATTCCGGCATCGGCCAGCAGCGCGGCCAAAAAGCCGAGCCGGATCTGATCGTTCGAACTCGCCACCACCCGCATCCGTCCCCCAGTCGTTGCCCGCGTCACTTTGCGCAGCGCAGCAACGCCTTGATCCGCCTCGCCTTGACCCTGCTTCCGGGCCGCCGATATGGTGAACCGGCGCGCCGTTTGCGCAAGTCCACCTTTGATCCGCGCCGGGAGAGCCCGTTGGGCCTAGCTGCCAGCTTGACCACCGAGGCCATTCCACGCGCGAGCCGCCAGCCGGGAGAAGCCGTGCCCCACCTCGTCCCCGCAGCGACCGGCGGAGGGACCGTGCCCGGCGAGGACGCGCTGACCGACTTGGTGGCGCAGGTGCACGACGACCTTGAGGAATGCAACCGCACCATCGTCGCGCGCATGGACAGCCCCGTCGCGCTGATCCCGCAACTGGCCGCCCACATCGTCGCCGCCGGCGGCAAGCGGCTGCGGCCGGTGCTGACGCTGGCGACCGCGCGCATGTGCGGCTACGGCGGCGGCGTGCGGCACGTCCACCTTGCCGCCTGCGTCGAGTTCATCCACACCGCGACCCTGCTGCACGACGACGTGGTGGACGAAAGCCAGCTCCGCCGCGGCCTCGCCAGTGCCAACGCGGTGTTCGGCAACCAGGCATCCGTTCTCGTCGGCGATTTCCTGTTCGCCCGCGCGTTTCAGCTCATGGTGGCCGACGGGTCGCTGCGGGTTCTGGAGATCCTGTCGGCGGCGGCGGCGACCATCGCCGAGGGCGAAGTGCTGCAACTGGTCACGCAGAACGACCTTGCGACCTCCGAGGACCGCTATCTGGACGTGGTGCGCGGCAAGACGGCGGCGCTGTTTGCGGCGGCGTGTGAGGTCGGCGCGGTGATCGCCGGCCGCCCGGCCGCGGAACAGCAGGCGCTGCGCGACTACGGCATGAACCTGGGCATCGCCTTCCAGCTGGTGGACGACGCGCTCGACTACGCCGCCGATCAGGCGACGCTCGGCAAGACCGTCGGCGACGATTTCCGGGAAGGCAAGATCACGCTGCCGGTGCTGGCCGCCTATGCCGGCGGCGACGCGGCGGAGCGGGCGTTCTGGCACCGCACGATCGAGGACAGCGAGCAGACCGACGCGGACCTGGAGCAGGCGATGCGGCTGATGGACGCACGCGGCGCCATCGGCATCACGCTCGATCGGGCCGCGCATTTTTCCGGGCTGGCCAAACAGGGCCTTGCGCCGTTCCCCGACAGCCGGCTGCGGCGGTCGCTGGCGGCGGTCGCGGACTACACGGTCAGCCGGGTGCGGTAGGCGGGGCTGCTTGACCGCCCAATATGGACGGCCATATTACCCCCATGTCCAGACCCTCCAATCGCGAAAAAATCCTGACGGAAGGCCTGCGGGTCGTGCATGAGCGCGGCTTCGGCGGCGCCAGCGTGCGCGACATCGTGCAGGCCGCCGGCGTTCCGCAGGGGTCGTTCACCAACCATTTCGCCTCGAAGGAGGCGTTCGGCCTCGAAGTGCTGGACCTGTATTTCAGCCGGGGCCGCGAGGCGATGCGCGAGACCCTCGCCAACGAGTCGCTGCCGCCATTGCAGCGGCTGCGCGCCTATATCGACGCCCGCAAGGAGCGCCTGATGCGGGACGGCATGCGCAACGGCTGCCTGTACGGCAACTTTACCGCCGAAACCAGCGAGCACAGCGAGCCGATCCGGCACCGCGTCGCCGAGATTTTTGCCGACACGCAGCGAACGGTCGCCGGCTGCCTGCGGGCGGCGGTGCAGGCCGGCGAAGTGCCCGCCGACCTCGACTGCGAGGAGATTGCCGGCTTCGTGGTCGCGTCCCTGCAAGGCGCCATCCTGCTGGCCAAGGCCGAGCGCAGCCCGGCGCCGATCGAGCGCTTCGAGGCGATCCTGTTTGCCAAGGTCCTGCGCTGATCCGGCCGGTCGCGCCGCCGCGTGACATTCCGTTCACCCGGATGTGAGCTTGAAGAAATAATACGGACGTCCATATTGGCGTGGCGACGAGGCCGCTGTCTGGCCCCGCACCGCACATCCTTGGTCCGATCGGGCCGACTCCGGGCCGTGCGGTTCCGGAACATACGAAGGGTTGGACCGTGACGACATTGACGAGGACAGCGCCCCGGGGCGGGGTGATCGAGATCAACGCGCCCGACCCGAACCGCTGGGCGGCGCTGGCGATCCTGCTGACAGGCGCCTTCCTGTCGCCGCTCGACTTCTTCATCGTCAACGTCGCGCTGCCGTCGATCAAGTCCGATCTCGGCGCCTCGCCGGCCGAGGTGCAACTGGTCATTTCCGGCTACGCGGTGGTGTACGCGGTGTGCCTGATCACCGGCGGCCGGCTCGGCGATATCTTTGGGCGCAAGTCGGTCTTCATGATCGGTCTCGCGGGATTCGCGCTGGCGTCGGCGTTTTGCGGACTTGCCTGGTCGCCGACCACGCTGATCGTCGCGCGGCTGTTGCAGGCGCTGGCCGCCGCCGCCATGGCGCCGCAGGCGCTGGCCTCGGTGCACGCGCTGTTTCCGGCCCGCGAGCGCGGGCGGGCGCTGAGCATCTACGGCGTCACCCTCGGCCTGTCCTCGATTGCGGGGCAGTTGCTCGGCGGCGCGCTGGTCGGGGCCGACCTTGGCGGGTTGGGCTGGCGGCTGATCTTCCTGGTCAACCTGCCCGTTTCGATCATCGCCTTCGTCGCCGCGATCCCGCTGTTGCGGCAGACCCGCGGCCAGCACCGGCCCCGGCTCGACCTGGGTGGCGTGGTGCTGTCGAGCCTTGCGCTGGCCGCGTTCGTGGTGCCGCTGGTCGAGGGGCGGGAGCGTGGCTGGCCGTGGTGGTCGATCGCGATGCTGCTGACCACGCCGGTGTTCGTGGAGGTGTTCCGTCGCTACGAGCTTCGGCTCGCCCGTGCCGGCGGCGACCCGCTGATCGCGATCGAAGTGTTCCGCTCGCCGGGGCTTCTGCGGGGGCTCGGCGCCATCATGACGCTGTACGCGATGTCCGCGTTCTTCCTGACCTACTCGATCTACCTGCAGAATTCGCTCGGCTTCACCGCGTTCGCGGCGGGCATGGCGATCCTGCCGTTCTCCGCCGGCTTCCTGGGCGGCTCGACGTTCAGCCCGGTGTTCGCCCGCTGGATGGGCGCGGGGGCGCCGTCGCTGGGCTTTGCCCTGTCGGCGACCGGCCTCGTGGCGACTGCTGCGCTCGCGCTGTGGTGTCCGGCTGGCGTGATCCCGCCATGGTCGCTGCTGGCGCCGGCCCTGGCGCTGCTCGGGCTCGGCATGGGCATGTCCATCCCGACCATGGTGCGCGTGATCGTCGAGCGCGTCGAACCGCACCGGGCGGGGCTGGTCGGCGGCATGGTCAACTCCACATTGCAGGTCAGCGCCGCCATCGGCGTGGCTCTGCTGGGCGGGCTTTTCTACACCGCGCTCGGCAGCCGCACCGATCCGGCGTCGGTGGCCCGGGCGTTTGCGATGACGCTGCTCGCGGTCGCCGCCTGCCACGCCGGAGGCGCGTTTCTGGCCACCGGCCTCGGCCAGCGGCGCGAGACGAAACTGCAACTGTCCGAGGAGACATCCGCATGTCCGCGAAGCCAATGAAGCATCCCACCGCCGACCACCCGATCACGGTGGCAAAGAACCCGGCGCGCGTCGTCGTCACCGTCGCCGGCCACGTCATCGCCGACACCAAGGCAGCACTGACGCTGCGCGAGGCGTCCTATCCGCCGGTGCACTACATCCCGCGCGCGGACGTGGACATGGCGCTGCTGGAGCGCACCGACCACGCCACCTACTGCCCGTACAAGGGCGACTGCGCCTACTACAGCATCCCTTCCGGCGGCACGCGCACCGCCAACGCCGTCTGGACCTACGAGGCGCCGTACGAGGCCGTTGCCGAGATCAGGGATCATCTGGCGTTCTATCCCGATCGGGTTGACGCGATCGAGGAACGCGCCGCAGCCTGAGGCGCGGCGGCCATCACCATCGGTGATGGTTGGGATCAGGAGGAATCGTTTCTGCTGGCCTCGGCCGCGGGCTAGCTTTGCGCCGTCGCGCACCGCGCGGCGACCCCGGAGACGCGAGCATGGCCCTTTCCCTGCCGACGACGGCCGATGCGATGGCCGCACCGGCGCGCCGACCTGATGGCGTGGCATTGGCACTCGGCGGCATGCTGGCCCTGGCCTCGGCAATGGGTATCGGCCGGTTCGTCTACACGCCGATCCTGCCGCCGATGGCGGAGGCGCTACGCCTGAGCAAGGCCGATGCCGGT
>Ga0302314_10002601_pt1 | contig 33487 bp, 26 predicted proteins | sample III_Palsa_N2_3_FD_200533 | JGI IMG/M metagenome (GOLD analysis project Ga0302314, IMG submission 200533) | Peat permafrost microbial communities from Stordalen Mire near Abisko, Sweden - III_Palsa_N2_3 | ecosystem: Environmental > Terrestrial > Soil > Palsa > Peat permafrost | place: Sweden...
CTCCTCGCAGAGCCAGACGATCCGTTCCGATTGCGATACGCCAAGGTGATGGACGATGAGCATGGGGCAGCCTCCCGCGCCTCGTCACATCGGCGGCGCCTTGCCGTTCTCACCGACCGCGATGGCGGTGGACATCAGGCCGTTCGGCGTCGAGGCCACGACCAGAAACACCTTCACGCCCGGTTGAACAAGGCCTCGTTCGCCCTTTGTGATCAAGACGATGGGCGTCTTGGGCGGCACTTCGATATGGCGGGTCTCGGTGAAGTAGGTCACGTCCAGCGCGCGTCCCTTGTGGCTGGCGGCGACCTTGTTGACCGTGCCGTTGGTCATCTTGGAGCCCTTCTTCAGGTCCCAGTCATAATGACCTTCGCCCATCTTCACGCCGGGCGGGAAGACGTGGACCTCGAGCGACTTTCCGCTGCCGTCGGCCTGGGGCATCTCGGCGGTGCCGATGAAGCTGCCGGGCTGGATGTCGGACGACTTGATCGGCTTGGTCACCTGCACACCCCAGGTCTTGGTCAGGTTGACCACCACCACCTTGCCCTCGCGGCTCTTGAGCGTGAGCTTGTCGTCGCCGATGGCGGTGACCACGCCGCGGACGATCTGCGGCATGGGCGGCGCGGCCGGGGCCGGCTGGGCCATGGCGACGGAGGCCGCGGCGAGCCCGCCGCCGATGGCCATGGCGATGGCCGCTATAGTGGTCCTGCGCATCCTCAACCCCGATCCGTCCTGCTTCTTGAAGGAAGCTGGACTATTCCGACCGATTTTAGAGATTGTCAAATGTGATTGTGTGCAATTAAATTTTGCGTTCGCCGCCGTAGGCAAGGGCGCGCTAACGGACGTCCGTACAGTCGCGTTGTTTGGCGGGAGCCCCATGGAAATCGGTCCGGACGACGCCCTCCGCCTCGATCAGCAGATCTGCTTTCCGCTCTATGCGGCGTCCAACCTGATGACGCGCCTCTACCGGCCCCTGCTGACGGAGCTCGGCCTGACCTATCCGCAGTACCTGGTGATGCTGGTGCTGTGGGAAACCTCGCCGATCCGGATGGGCGAGCTCTGTCAGCGGCTCTATCTCGACAGCGGCACCTTGACGCCCTTGTTGAAGCGGCTGGCCTCGGCCGGCTATCTCAGCCGCGAGCGCGACCCCGGGGACGAGCGGCGGGTCATCCTCGCCCTCACGCCGGCGGGCCTCGCCCTGAAACAGCGGGCGCTGAGCGTCCCGATCGCCCTGGCTTCGCAGTTCGACGGCGAGCCGGAGCAGGTGACGGCCTTCCGTATCGCCCTGCAAAGCGTGACCCAGGACCTGGCCGACAAGGTCGCCGCCCTGTCCGGCTGATCGCCGCAAACGTCCGAACACGGGCGGCCATTCTTGACATCGCCCATTCTTGACATCGCCCATTCTTGACATCGGGCAGACCTCATGCGCCCTTCCGCCCTCTTTCGGACCACCCTTTTCAACGCGCCCGTCCGAGGCGCCGGACTGCTTCCCATGCACGCCTATCGCACCCACACCTGCGGCGCGCTCCGCGCGACCGATGCGGGCTCCGCCGTCCGTCTCTCCGGCTGGATCCATCGCAAGCGCGATCACGGCGGGCTGATGTTCATCGACCTTCGGGACAATTACGGCCTGACCCAGCTGGTGCTGCACCCGGAGACACCGGGCTTCGCCATCGCCGAGCGGGCGCGGGCCGAGACGGTGATCCGCATCGACGGCGAGGTGGTTCCACGCGACGCCGCGGCCGTGAACCCCAACCTCGCCACCGGGGCGGTCGAGGTGCGGGTGCGCGACATCGAGGTGCTGGGCGAGGCGCTGGAGCTGCCCGTGCCGGTGTTCGGCGAGCCCGACTATCCAGAGGACCTGCGGCTCAAGTACCGCTACCTCGATCTGCGCCGCGAGAGCCTGCATCGCAACATCCTGCTGCGCTCGTCGGTGATCTCGTCGATCCGCCGGCGGATGGTCGACCAGGGCTTCACCGAGTTCCAGACCCCGATCCTGACCGCCTCCTCGCCCGAGGGCGCCCGCGACTATCTGGTGCCCTCGCGCCTCTATCCGGGCCAGTTCTACGCCCTGCCGCAGGCCCCGCAGATGTTCAAGCAGCTCTTGATGGTCTCGGGTTTCGACCGCTATTTCCAGATCGCGCCCTGTTTCCGCGACGAGGACGCCCGCGCCGACCGTTCGCCCGGCGAGTTCTACCAGCTCGATCTCGAGATGAGCTTCGTCACCCAGGATGACGTCTTCGCGGCCATCGAGCCGGTGATGCGCGGTGTGTTCGAGGAGTTCGCCGCCTGGAACGGCAAGGACCGCAAGGTGACCGAGGGCCCGTTCCCCCGCATCCCCTATCGTACGTCCATCGCCAAGTACGGCTCCGACAAGCCGGACCTGCGCAACCCGATCGAGATGCAGGACGTCTCGGACGCCTTCCGCGGCGGCGGCTTCGGCGTGTTCGCCGGCATATTGGCGGGCAATGACAAAGCGCGGATCTGGGCCATCCCTGCGCCCGGCGGCGGCTCGCGCGCCTTCTGCGACCGGATGAACGACTGGGCCAAGGGCGAGGGCCAGCCGGGCCTGGCCTATATCTTCTGGCGTGAGGGCGAGGCCGAGGGCGCTGGCCCGGTGGCCAAGAACCTCGGCGCCGAGCGCACCGAGGCGATCCGCAGCCAGCTCGGCCTCAAGGCCGGCGACGCGGTGTTCTTCGCCGCGGGCGATCCCGCGGCCTTCTACAAGTTCGCCGGCTCGGCGCGTACCCGCATCGGCCAGGAGCTGAACCTGATCGCCGAGGGCGAATTCCGGCTGTGCTGGATCGTCGATTTCCCGATGTACGAGTGGGCCGAGGAAGAGAAGAAGATCGACTTCTCCCACAACCCCTTCTCGATGCCGCAGGGCGGGATGGAGGCGCTGAACAGCAAGGACCCGCTCGATATCCTGGCCTATCAGTACGACATCGTCTGCAACGGGGTGGAGTTGTCGTCGGGCGCTATCCGGAACCACCGGCCCGACATCATGATGCGGGCCTTCGAGATCGCCGGCTACACCCAGGCCGACGTCGAGGTCGAATTCGCCGGCCTGCTCAACGCGCTGCGCTTCGGGGCCCCGCCGCACGGCGGCATCGCGCCGGGGATCGACCGCATCGTCATGCTGCTGGCGGGCGTGGACAACATCCGCGAGGTGATAGCCTTCCCGTTCAACCAGCAGGCCCGCGACCTGATGATGAACGCCCCGGCCGAGGTGCGCGAGAAGCAGCTGCGCGAACTGCACATCCGCGTGGTCCAGCCGCCGAAAGGGTGAAGCGAGGCGACGGCCGCGCCGCCGTCAATCGTCGCCGTCGGCGTGGTTGTTGTGGTGGCGGCGTTCTTCTTCGAGCGCCCTGCGCGCAGCTTCGGCGGCGTGGGCGATGGCTTCGCGCGAATGCTCCAGCGCCTGGCGGACCTCAGCGGCCACGGCGGGCGACATCGGCGGCATGGGAGGCATCGGCGGGATCGGCGGCATGGGCGGGCGCGGCGGTTCCGACGTCGAGGACCGGTGGCAACCGTTGGACTTCAGCCCGGACGGCAGGCGGGTCGAAGGATCGGTACAGGCGTCGTCGACCTGATCCTGGGTCAGGCCGTGCACGCCGCTGAGATCGGCGCCGTGCAGGACCGCGCCCTCGAGATCGGCCCGGCGCAGGTTGGCGCCCATCAGCATCGCGCCGGTCAGGTTGGCGCGGCTGAGGTCGGTGTCCTCGAAACTGGCGTGCTCGAAATGGCCGCCGATCAGGATGCTGTCGGTCAGGTCGGCGTGGGCGAAGTCGGCGCCGTCGGCCACGACGTTGTTCATCTCCACATGCATGATGTCGGCGCCGTGGAAGTGCGCGTGGCGCAGGATCGCGCCCTTCAGGTCGCAGACGGAAAAGGACGCCGAGTCCGCATGGGCGTCGGCCAGGTTGGCGCCGCCGAAGCTCGCGGCCTTGGCGTCGAGGCCCGACATCATGGCGCCGGAGAAGTTGGCGCCCTTGAAGCTGGTTCCGATCAGTTGGGCGCCCCGGAGGTCCGCGCCGGTGAAGTCGGCGTTGGAAAAGTTGGAGCCGATCAGCTTGGCGCCCCTGAGGTCGGCGCCGACCAGCTGGGCGTTGGGGAACTGCGCGCCCATGAAGGATGCGTCGGTAAGCTTGCGGCGGGAGAATTCGCAGTGCGGGCAGGATCCGCCGAAAAAGGAAGACTTGGCCACGTCCGGGTCGGCGATCACGTCGGCGCACACCGGCCGCGCGGCGAGCGAAACGGCGGCGAGGGCCAGAGCGGCGATGGCGCGAAAGGCGGGCGACATGCGAACCGTGTCGCCTAAAGTTGCTGTTGAGGCCACTTAAATCGCCGTAACCGACAGCGGCGGCGCCGTGGACGCGGCTAGCTGCAGGGCTTCAGGTGCAGGCCGCGGGGCAGGGTGGTCGAAGCGTCGCCGCAGGCCTCGGAAAGCTGGGCCTGGCTCAGCCCGCGCGCCCGGACCATTTCGGCGCCGGAGAAGTTCGCGCCGGCGAGTTTCGCCCGGGTGAAGTCGGCCCCTTGCAGATAGGCGCCGACGAAGGTGGCGTTGGTCAGGTCGGCTCGAGCGAAATCGGCTCCGCCCAGCACGGCGCCATAGGCGTTGAGGTCGCGCAGGTCGCCGCCGGCGAAGCGGGCGTGGCCGGCCACCGAGGCGGACAGATCGGCCTGGCGCAGGCGCGCGCCGGCGAGGTTGCGGCCCTTGAGGTTCAGGCTGCCGAAGTCGGCCTGGAACAAATTGCAGCGCGGGCAGGCGGCGCCGGCCTTCACGTGCGCGATCTGGCCGGCGTTCTGCGCGGCGGCGGGCGCAGCGGCAAGGGCGGCGATGACGGCGGCGGCAAGCAGGGGACGGCGCATGGAAGGCTCCTTCACGCGCCACCATGCCGCACCCGGGTTAAGGCGAGGTTCGAGCGGTTGGCCCGACAGGCTCAGCCCGCCATCCCTGGCGCGGCCCCACACTTCTCGCACACCCATCGGCCGCCCATCCGGATCAACGCGAAGTCGCCGCAGGCCGGGCAGACATCGGAGGTGGGGTTGGGGTCGGCGCTCTCCCCCTCGCTCATCCGGCGCACATTCGGCAGGAACAGCAGGTTGTCGGGCGCCGCGCCGCGCGAGAAGCCCTTGGAGATCAGGTGGGCGAAGGGCAGGGGTTCGTCCTCGCCTTCCGGCTCTTCCGCTTTGCCGCGGCCGAGACCGTCGGCGTTCAGCGCGTCCGGGTCGCGGTTGGCGAGGTCGTCGCGGCCGAGGTAGCTGATGCCCAGCTCGCGGAACAGATAGTCGAGGATCGAGGTCGCCGAGCGCACCTGGTCGTTGCCGTCGACCTTCCCGGCCGGCTCGAAGCGGGTGAACACGAAGGCGTCGACGAACTCCTCCAGCGGCACGCCGTATTGCAGCCCGATCGAGATGCCGATGGCGAAGTTGTTCATCAGGCTGCGGAAGGCGGCGCCCTCCTTGTGCATGTCGATGAAGATCTCGCCGAGTTCGCCGTCGTCGTACTCGCCGGTGTGCAGATAGACTTTGTGACCGCCGACGGCCGCCTTCTGGATATAGCCCTTGCGCCGGTCCGGCAGCTTGCGCCGGGTGCGCTCGCGCTCGACGATCCGCTCCACCACCCGCTCGGGCTGCGGTTGGGGACGTTCGGGGCGGGACTCCTCGGCCGGCGGCAGGATCAGCAGGGGCGGCTCGGCCGACGGGCGGAGCGGGTGCAGAGCGCGCACGCCCAGACGCCGCGCCTCGGCGACCAGATCAGCCATCGCCGCGACGCTGTCGCCGCCGCGGACCCGGTGCAGCGACGGCGCGCCCGTCGCCCGCTCCAGGCAGGCGATCATGGCGAGCCGATCGGCGAGGGCAATCCGGTCCGGAGCCAGGAAGGCCTCGCCCTCGATGGCGCCGGAACCGCACAGATAGAGTTCGGCGCCGGCCACGGCCTCGCTCGAAAAGCTCGCCGCGGCCAAGGTGTCGAAGCCTTCGAGATCCTCGGCCCGGGCGCCGAGCGCGTCGCGGACGAAGCCTTCGCCGACCACGGACGGCGCAAACGCCGCAGCGAGGCGGGCGCCGGCGGCGAGGGCGCCCTCGGCCTGGTCGATCTCGTGATCGGTGAAGCCCGCGGCGTACAGGGCCGGCCGGTCCAGGCTCGGACAACAGTCGAAGGTGCGGGCGCCCAGGGCTTCGACCCGGGCGGCGTCGACGTCTCGGCCGAGCGTCTCCAGGCCGGCGATAGCCGCCTGGTGCAGCACGGCGAACACCTCGTTGTCGGCGGTCTCGGCCAGCGAGACCGGTCCGCGCCAGGGTTGGGCGCCGAGGCTGAGCCCACCGAGGCGCAGCGACAGCTCGGGGTGGTCGATCAGCGCCAGCGGGGCGCCGGCCGCGGCCAACTCGGCGGCCAGCTCGCCCGCGGCGGTTCGCCCCTCGGCCGAACCGTAGGCCAGGCCCGACGTCGCCAGCGCCTCGTGCACGCCGGCCGGAATCAGGGCCGCGCCTTCGATCGTGGCGGCCTCGCCCAGCAGCCGGAGCGTCTGCAGCCGTTCGGCCGGCGCCAGCGCCGACAGGGCGTGGAGATCGACGGCGATCATCGGTCGGCCGGCCAGCTCTTCGAGGGGCGTGACGGCCCCGGCGTCCAGCGCCAGGATCATCCGGCCGGTCTCCCAGGCGGCGCCGGCCACGGCACGGCTGTCGTCGGGGGCGGCCAGCAGGGCCGGCGCTTCGGGCAGTGTGTCGGCCGACCGGACCCGGAAGTCGGCGTCGGCGGCAGCCACGCCGATCACATCGATCAGCAGGGCGTCGCTGGCGCCGGCCTCGCGGGCGGCGCGGACGGCGCGGGCCAGGGCCGGATTGGCCAGGGGATCGGCGCAGGCGGCCCGGTCACCCTCGCAGCGCACCACGGCGGACACCACCTCGTCCAGCCGCGCCGACAGCGCCGCCTGTCCCTCACGCGCGAGCCGCGCCGCGCGGTCGGCGGCCAGCCAGTCCGCAAGGTCGCCGATCTCAACTCGGGCCGGCGCACCGATCGCTGGGGCGGGCGCGGCCCGGCCGGCAAGCAGGATGTCGATCAGCGCCGCCTCGAACTGGGTTGCGTCCTTGGGCCTGGCGAAGCGATCCTGGACGCGGCCCCTGGCGGCGACACCGCTCGCCCACGCGGCCGGGCCGCCGCCGAGCGCGGCCTGGGGATCCGCTCCGGCAAGAGTCTCGGACCAGTCGAGCCAGGCCTCCACCCGCGCGCTGGTCCAGCTCGCCGGCGCCAGGACGGCGGCGACCGTATCGGCGCGCTCGATCTCGCGGACGGTCAGTTCGACCGCCGAAGGTCCCGCCGCCTGCGAGCGACCCGCCATACGCACCACCTTGCTGATACGGGAAGGCTAACGGCGCCCGCTTCCACACGCAACGGCTTGCGGCGATCGGTCCACAGACCACAACATCTGGGTAGATGCGCTGGGCCGGGCCCAGTGGTCCGGACGCTGGACGCCGAAGGGGCCGCTGCCTATAGTCCAGCCCGACAGCGGACGCCGCTCCCCGAGGCGTCCAGGGAGTTTTCCGTGTTCTTCAAGCGCATCTTCACCTGGTGGAATGGGGCGACCTTCGGGACCCTGCTCACCATCGCCCAGCGCGGCCGATTCGTCGGCCAGGACGAGTTCGGCCAGCGCTATTACGAGGCGAAGACGATTCGCGATGGCGACGCCGGACGCCGGCGGCGCTGGGTGATCTACAAGGGCTATGCCGAACCGTCCAAGGTGCCGGCCGACTGGCACGGCTGGCTGCATCACACCTTTGTCGAACCGCCGACCGTCGAGCCCTTCAAGGTGCGGGCGTTCGAAACCGAGCACCTGCCCAACCTGACCGGCACGCGCTTCGCCTGGCGTCCGCGCGGATCGCTGGTCCGCGGCGGCCATCGCCCCGCGGCGACCGGCGACTACGAGGCGTGGAAGCCCGAGTAATGGCGAGCCAATCCTAATGCCAGGAAGGGCCGAACAATGGGCCGAGGCCGGCGTCGGCGCCCTGGTGCTGGCGGCGGCGGCCGGATTCCTGGTCTATGCGCTGGGCCACGCCAGCGGCTTCGGCGGCTCGGGCGGGGGCTATGAGCTGACCGCCCGCTTCGGCGAGGTGGGATCGCTGACCCCTGGCGCCGACGTGCGCGTGGCCGGGGTGAAGGTGGGCTCGGTGGCGGCGATCGAACTCGATCCCAAGACCTTCCTGGCCCGTACCCGGTTCCTGATCCAGCCGCAGGTGAAGCTGCCGTCGGATTCGACGGTGAAGATCACCTCCGACGGCCTGCTCGGCGGCCAGCATGTGGTGATCGCCCCCGGCGGCGCGCCCGACGACCTGAAGCCCGGCGCCGAATTCCAGAACGCCCAGGGCGCGGTCGACCTGTTCGGCCTGATCGGCCAGGTGATCCGGCCCCAGGGTGGCGGTCAAACGGCCGGAGCGGCGCCCGGCGCGCCTGCGGCGGCCCCGGCGTCCGATCCTTATCCCGGAGGCCATTGATGCGCCGGCTGCGGCTGATCCTGGCGGCGTCCGGACTGCTCGGCGGGCTGGCGCTGGCCGGCCTTGTCGCCGCCCAGGACGCCAACAAGACCGCGCCCGCCGCGCCGGTCGCCGGCGCCCCGGCGGCAGTTCCGGCCACGCCGGCGGTCGCGCCCGTCGCTCCGGCCGTGAAAGCCCTGGCCAACGCCGTCACGCCGGAGGAAGGCCCGCCGCCGCCCAAGCTCGAGATCGCCCCGGCCGTGAAGCTGGAAGCTCCGCCGGCGGAACTGGCCCTGCCGGTCGAGCCCCTGAAGCGGCCGCGCTACGCCGCCGCGGTGATCCAGGCGGTCGACAAGCTCACCGCCGAGACCCTGCGCTTCGAGACCAAGGTCGGCGAGCCCGTGCGCTTCAAGGGCCTGGTCCTCACCGTGCGCGCCTGCGAAACCACGGCGGCCGACGAGACCACGCCCGACAATGTCGCCTTCCTCGATGTGCAGTCTCAGCCGCTGAATACGGCAACCCAGCCGCGCCAGGTGTTCCGCGGCTGGATGTTCGCGGGTTCGCCGTCGCTGCACCCGTTCGAGCACCCGATCTACGACGTCTGGCTGATCGCCTGTAAGACCACCGATCCGGTGGTGACGGCGCCGGCCGCGGCGAACCCGCCGCCGGCCCCGGTCAAGGCGCCCGCCAAGCGCACCTGATACTCGGTGCGGGGGATCTCCTCGAGCCCGAACTGGGCCAGGTGGTCGGTGTGGAACTGGGCGTCGAGCAGCCGGTAGCCGCCGATGATCAACCGGCCGACCAGGTGGACCAGCGCCACCTTCGAGGCGTCGGTCTCGCGCGAGAACATGCTTTCGCCAAAGAAGGCGGCGCCGATCGTCACGCCATAAAGGCCACCGACCAGTTCGCCCTGAAGCCAGGTCTCGACGCTGTGGGCCTGGCCGCGGGCGTGCAGTTCGCCATAGAGCCGCTCGATCTCGGGGTTGATCCAGGTGTCGTCGCGATAGTCGCCCTCGGGCTCGGCGCATTCGGCCACCACTTCGGCGAAGGCGGTGTCGACCCGGACCTCGAACCGGTCCTGCCGTACCGTGCGCGCCAGCCGCTTGGGTACATGGAACCGGTCCAGCGGAAAGACGCCGCGCAGATGCGGGTCGACCAGGTTCAGCTCATCGGAATCCCGCGCCTCGGCCATCGGGAACACCCCGTGGCGATAGCAGGCGATCAGATCGTCGGCGGTGAAGGGCATGCTCGTTACCCCCGCTCCCTCGAAAGCAGAGGGGCCGGGGCGCCTCTCAGCCCTGCGCCGCGATCCACTGTTCCAGCCAGTGGATGTGGTAGTCGCCGGCCAGGATGTCCGGCTGGTGCAGCAGATCCTGGAACAGGGGGATGGTGGTGTCGATGCCGCCGACCACCATCTCGTTCAGGCAGCGGTTCATGCGCGAGACCGCCTCGGCCCGGTCGCGGCCGTGCACGATCAGCTTGCCGATCAGGCTGTCGTAATAGGGCGGGATGACATAGCCGGCGTAGACGGCGCTATCGAGCCGCACGCCGAGACCGCCCGGGGCGTGGAAGTCGGTCACCTGGCCGGGTGAGGGGGTGAAGGTGCGGGGGTTCTCCGCATTGATCCGGCATTCGATGGCGTGGCCCTCGAACAATATGTCCTTCTGGGTGAACGACAGCGGCAGGCCGGCGGCGATGCGGATCTGCTCGCGTACCAGGTCGATGCCGGTGATCGCTTCGGTCACCGGATGCTCCACCTGCAGGCGGGTGTTCATCTCGATGAAGAAGAACTCGCCGTCCTCGTACAGGAATTCGATCGTGCCGACGCCGAGGTAGCCGATGCGGGCGACGGCATCGACCACCACCTTGCCGATCTTCTCACGCGCGGCGGCGTCGATGGCCGGAGAGGGGGCCTCCTCCAGCACCTTCTGGTGGCGGCGCTGCAGCGAGCAGTCGCGCTCGCCGAGATGGCAGACGTTGCCGTGCGAGTCGGCGATCACCTGCACCTCGATATGCCGAGGCTTCTGCAGATAACGCTCCATATAGACCGTGCCGTCGCCGAACGCGGTCTTGGCTTCATTGGAGGCGGTCGATACCGCTTCGGCCAGGGACTCGCGGTCCTTGGCCACCTTCATGCCGCGCCCACCGCCGCCGGCCGAGGCCTTGATCAGCACGGGAAAGCCGATGCTCTCGGCGGCGGCCATCGCCTCTTCCACGGTGGCGACGCCGCCGTCCGATCCGGGCACCACCGGGATGCCGGCGGCCTTCACCGTCTGCTTGGCGCTGATCTTGTCGCCCATGATCCGGATGTGCTCCGGCTTGGGGCCGATGAAGGTCAGGCCGTGCGCGCCGACGATCTCGGCGAAGCGGGCGTTCTCCGACAGGAAGCCGTAGCCTGGGTGGATGGCTTCGGCGCCGGTGATCTCGCAGGCGGCGATGATGGCCGGGACGTTGAGGTAGCTCTTGGCCGCGGGCGCGGGACCGATGCAGACGCTCTCGTCGGCGAGGCGCACCCACATGGCGCCGGCGTCGGCCTCGGAGTGCACGGCGACGGTGGAGATGCCCATCTCCTTGCACGCGCGATGGACCCTGAGCGCGATCTCGCCCCGGTTCGCGATCAGGATCTTCTCGAACATGAGCCTATTCCAGGACCACGAGCGGCTGGCCGAACTCCACCGGCTGGGCGTCGCCCACCAGGATCTCCACCACCGTCCCGGCGCGGGGCGCGGGGATCGGGTTCATGGTCTTCATCGCCTCGACGATGATCAGGGTCTGGCCCTCGCTGACCTTGTCGCCGACCTTGATGAAGGCGGGCTGGCCAGGCTGGGCCTGCATATAGGCTGTGCCGACCATCGGCGACTTGACCAGATCACCGGTGCGTACCGGCGCTGTGGCCGGCGCCGCCTCGGCTGTGAGGGCGGCGGCGGCCGGCGCAACGGCGACGGGAGCCGCGGCCATGGCGATCGGCGCTGCCTGGGCGACCACGATCTCGCGCGCCACGCGGATGCGCAGGTCGCCCTGTTCGACCTCGATGGCCGTGAGGTCGGTCGCTTTCAGGATGTCGGCCAGGCGGCGGACCAGACGGGTATCGATGGAGTCGCCCGATCGCGGCTTCTGGGCCTCGTCTGACGTGTCGGGAATATCGTTCATGAAGACCTTCTCTGGCGGCCCGGCGCGCCCTTAGGCGGCGGCGAGGCCGGCTGCGGCGTCCAGCGCCAGTTCGTAGCTACGGGCGCCAAAGCCCGAAACGGTACCCGCTGCGGCCATGGACACGTAACTGTGATGACGAAACGCCTCGCGGGCCATGGGGTTCGACAGGTGGCATTCCACCACGGGTGTCTGCATGGCCTTGATGGCGTCGTAGAGCGCGATGGAGGTGTGGCCGTAGGCGGCGGGGTTCAGCACCACCGCCGAAGCGGCCGTGGCCGCCTCGTTCAGCCAGTCGACCAGCTCGCCTTCCTTGTTGGATTGACGGAAGACGACGGTGTGGCCGAGCGCCGCCGCCCGCGCTTCGCAGCGCTTGCGGATGTCGTCCAGCGAATCGGCGCCGTAGATGTGCGGCTGGCGGGTTCCGAGCAGGTTCAGGTTCGGCCCGTTCAGCACATAGATCGGTTTAGGCATCCGCCCCCGGCCGTGTGAGTCCCGTCGCGCGGGAGCGGGGCTTTTAGCGCCACAGGGCGCCGGTCACAAGCTCTGTGGGGTGCGACAACAGGGGCGAGTGCGGGGTCAGCGCTTCACCCGGATGAACATCAGGCCGTCGTGGCCTTTGTCGCCGACGGTCTGCAGGGCCAGGGCCTCGGCGCGGGGTTCGGCGGCGACGCGCTCGACCAGGCGGCGGACGCCCTGCACATTGGGGTCCTGGCTGGCGGCGTCGGCGACCAGGCCCCGGCGCACCACATTGTCGACGATGATCAGCCCGCCCGGTCGCACCAGCTTCATCGCCCAGGTGAAGTAGTCGGGGTTCGACGGCTTGTCGGCGTCGATGAAGACCAGGTCGAACGGCTCGCCGCCCTCCAGCGCCGGCAGGAGATCGATCCCCCGGCCGAGACGCACCTCGGTCCGATCGGCCAGGCCGGCCGCGGCCAGGTTGGCGCGCGCCGTCTCAGCGTGTTTCGGGTCGATCTCCAGGCTGACCAGCCGGCCGTCCGCCGGCAGGGCGCGGGCCAGCCAGATGGCGGAATAGCCGCCCAGGGTCCCGACCTCAAGGATCCGCCTGGCGCCGATCAGGCCGGCGAGCAGGTTCAGCAGCCGGCCCTGGTTCTCAGCCACGGCGATCGACGGCAGGCCCGCCGCGCGGCTTCGCTCCAGCGCTCCGTCGAGGGCGGGATCACGCGGGATCAGGGCCGTGTTGAAATAGCCGTCGACGGCGTCCCACAGCGCCTGGGGATCGAGCGCCTGGGGGTCGGAAGAGGCCATGACGGGATCAGCTCCCGTGCTTGCGGCCTTCGTCGATCCCGGCCTGCAGCTCTTCGGGGATCCAGCCGGCGATCATATGGTCGCCGACCACGAAGGCCGGGGTGCCCTCCACGCCGATCGACTTGGCCAGGGCCTTGTTCTCGGAGATGTGCTTGTCGGCCGCCGCCTTGGCCTTGGGGTCCAGGCGGGCCACGTCGACGCCGTGCTCGCTCATGATCCGCTGCACGCCCGTGTCGTCGAGGGCCTTCTCGGCCATCAGGGCGCCGAAGACGTTCAGGTATTTGCCGTTGGTCTTGTTGGCGGCGAGCTGGGCCTCGGAGGCATGGCTCGAGGTGTCGGTCAGGATCGGCATTTCCTTGAACACGAAGCGCACGTCCGGGTTCTTGGCGATCATGTCGAGCACGGCTTGCGAGGACGCCTTGCAGTAGGTGCACTTGTAATCGAAGAACTCGACCACGGTGATCTTGCCGTTCGGGTTGGCGACGAAATCGTCCGGATCCCGTTCGAGCAGGCTGCGGTTGGCGCCGAGGGCCACGTGAGCCTCGCGGGCCGCCGAGGCGTCGCGCTGGGCCTGCAACTGGTTCATCGCCTCCTCGATCACCTCGGGATGGCGCATCAGATAGGCCTTCACCTTCTCGCCGAAGGCCCGGTCGGTTCCGGTCTCCTGGCTGCAGCCGGCGGAGGGCAGGGCGACCAGCACGGACGCGGCCAGAAGGGCAGGAAGCGCGAAATGGCGCATGGGCATCCTCGTCAGGCGGTCAAACACCGGCGGTCTTCGTCTCCGATCTTGCCCCGAGCGTCAATGAGACGATCCAACGCGGCGAATCTTAACCTTGGCGGCGGGCGCCGTGCGTCCTTCGATACGGCCGGCTTCGCCGCCCTACTCAGGATGACGACCGTTTAGCAATCTACCCACCTTCGTCATGCTGAGTAGCCTGCAGAGCAGGCGTATCGAAGCACGCGAGACTCTACCCCGGTGAGCCGCCCATCTGGCGGAGCTCGTCCTTGGTGGGGTTGGCGACCAGGACGATGTCGGTGGCGCGGCGCCATTCGGGAGTGTTCTTGGGCAAGAGCTGACGCGCGCGGAGAGCGAAAATCCGCGCCTGCACCAGGTCGCCGATCGAGAACCGCGCCTCGGCCGCCGCCAGCCGGGCGTCCCCGCCGTCGCCCTTGGCGTCGTAGGCCTGGGCCAGCAGCTCCCAGGCGAAGGCGTTGTCGCGGTCGAAGGCGAGGGCCTTCTGCAGGTGGCCAATGGCTTCGTCGGCGCGCTTGCCGTCTTCCTGGGCGATGAGGGCCCGGGCCAGGTTGATGCGCAGCAAGGGGGCGTTCGGCTTCAGCTCGACCGAGCGGCGGTGCGGACCCTCGCTCTCCTTGGCCCGGCCCGCCTCGAACAGCACCTGGCCCTTCAGCTCCCAGAGGTAGGGGTTGTTGGGCTGCTCGACCAGCAGGGCGTCGATGGCCTTGACCGCCATGTCGACCTCGGTCTCGCGGTAGTAGGCGATCGCCCGGGCGTAGCGCGCCGGATAGCTGTTGTCGCTTTCCGGATAGGTCACGAAGGTCTGCTGCGGCGGCTGGGTGAAGGCGTAGAGCTTGGCCTTCATCACCTCGTGCAGGGCGATCAGGTCCGGCGGATCGACGGCGTTGTAGTGCGGCTGCTCCTCGGCCCGGCGGCGCAGGTTCTCGATCCGCTCCGACGAGATCGGGTGGTCCTGGAAGAATTGGAACCGCCGCGCCTGCTCGAACACCTCCTGGTAGCGGAAGTTGTCGAAGAAATCGACGAGACCGCGGGCCGACTCGCCTGACTTCTCGAGGTAGGTCACCGCCGCCTGGTCGGCCCGGCTCTCCTGCTCGCGCGAATAGCCGATGGCGCTGAGCTCGCCGAAATAGGGGGCCGAGGTGATCAGGGCGGCGCCGGCCTGCGGCGCCCCGGCCGCGAGCGCCAGGAGGCCGAGGCCCAGGGTCAGCAGCATCGGGTTCATGGCCGCGCGCTGCATCTCCGCATCGCCGCGCACCGTGTGGCCGCCGGCCGCATGCCCGGTTTCGTGGGCCATGACGCCGATCAGCTCGTTCGGCGTCTTGGTCTCCTGGATCAGGCCCGTGTAGATGCCGATCAGCTTGGTGTTGACCGTGCCGGCGTTCAGCTCCTTGTCCTCGATCATCACGATCTGGACGGTCTTGGGGTCGAGGCCGGCGGCGGCGAAGATCGGATCGCACTCCTTGTGCAGGATCTCGTCGATCTCGGTGTCCTCGATGGTCCGCGGCTGCGCGTCCTGCGCCTGGGCGACGCTGGCCAGGGGCGATATGGCCGCAGCGGCCAGGGCGCCGGCGCCGAGCAGGGAGTGCTTCAGCGTCCGCCACCGACCGGACCGGGCCTTTGTCGCTTGAGGCGCCATGGAGGGCTCGCCTGCTCCTTCGGTTGTCCGGCGCCGTGGCGTCGAGCGCCCGCGTCCGGAACGCCCCGGAATCAACCCCGACTTTGTGTCGAGAGCGCGTCCGAGGCGTCCGGCCGAGGCCTTTGCAGCTTTAGCGGCTTATCCGCGCAGGCGCCACCAGCCGCGTTTCGGCTTCTCCGGCGGAGCCGAGATTTCCGCGGGATCGGGCTCGGCCGGGGCCGTCCGTTCGGCCGCCACAGGTTCGGCTTCGGCGATGGTCTCGGCCGGCGGGCTGAGGAAGGCCACGGTCGCCGGGGCCGGCGTTTCGGTCGCCGCTTCCGTCGCCTTGGTCTTGCGCGTCCGCTTCGGCTTGGGGGCTTCGGCCTCAGGCGCGGTCTCCGCCTGGACCTCGGCGGCAGGCGGCGCGACGGCCTCGGCCGGCTGCGGCCCGGCCTTCTTCACCCGGCGGCGCTTGGGCGCGGCCGTTTCGGCCGACGCATTCTCCACCGACGCGTCCTCGATCTGCGCAGGCTCGATCTGGGCAGGCTCGGGCACGGTTTCGGCGATCGCTTCAGGCGCCGTCTCGGCCAAAGCCAATTCGGCCACAGCGGGTTCGGCGGCGCTCTTGCGGCGTCGGCCACGGCCCGGAGCCTTGGCTTCCGCCACCACGGGCTCAGGGGCGACCTGCTCGATCGCCGGTTCCGCGGACGCGATCTCGGCGGTGACCGGATCGACGCCGGCGGCCACGCCCACGGGCTGATCGTTCAGGCGCACCGGCCGGCCGTGCGGGTCCTTCCAGGCGTAAGGGTCGTCCTTGGGGTGCGGCGTGTCGTAGCCGCCGTGCGGATGGACCCAGGCGTAGGGCTCGGCGACGCTCTCTTCACGGGTGCGCCGTCCACCGCGGCGGCCACGGCGACGACGCCGGCGGCCCTCGCGGCTCTCGCCCGGATCGCCGGCCGCATCGCCAGCCGGTCCGCCCTCGTCCTCTTCCTCGTCTTCCTCGTCGCCATCGAGCTTTTCGACAGTGGTGGCCTGGCGTTCGGCGGAATCCTCGCCGCGTTCGTCACGCTGGCCGCCGCGCCGACGCCGGCGCCGGCCGCGTCCACGCCGCCCCTCGCCGTCGCCCTCGTCGCGTTCGCGAGCCTCGGTCGCGGGGGCTTCGGCCTCATCGTCGTCATCGTCAACGGCCGCGCGGACCTCGTCTTCGTCCTCCTCGTCGTCCTCGAACACGGGCTCGACCCATTCAGGCTCGGGCGCGGTCGGTTCGGGCGGCGGCAGCTCGCGCACATAGCCTTCGCGGCTCTCGGTGCGTTCGATCTCCTGCTCGGCCGCGGCCAGGGAGTCGTCGAGGGCGACGGTCACGTGCAGGCCATGGATCTTGTCCAGGCCTGCCAGGTACTCGCGCTTCTCATTCAGCATGTAGAGGCCGACGGCCGTCGGCATGCGCACGGTGATCGCGCCAGCGCCACCGCGCACCGCCTCCATTTCGATGGCGCGGAGCGCGGCCAGGGCTGAACTCTCCACCGACCGGATCCGGCCAGCGCCCTGGCAGTGCGGGCAGACGTTGGTGGCGCCTTCCAGCACGCCCAGGCGGCGGCGCTGGCGGCTGATCTCCATCAGGCCGAACTGGCTGATCTTGCCCATCTGCAGGCGGGCCCGGTCATCCTTCAGGCAGTCCTTCAGCCGCTTCTCGACCGCGCGGTTGTTCTTGCCCTCGTCCATGTCGATGAAGTCGATGACGATCAGGCCGGCGAGGTCGCGCAGGCGCAGCTGGCGCGCGGATTCCTCCGCCGCCTCCATGTTGGTCTTCAGCGCGGTTGCTTCGATGTTGCGTTCGCGCGTGGCCCGGCCGGAGTTCACGTCGATCGCGACCAGGGCTTCGGTCTGGTTGATCACCAGATAGCCGCCCGAGCGCAGCTGCACGGTCGGGGAGTGGATCTGGGCGATCTGGTCCTCGATGCGGTGCGCCACGAACAGCGGGGTCGGCTCGCGGTAGTGGACGATCTTCTTGGCCTGCGAGGGCATGATCATCCGCATGAAGTCGCGGGCCTCGCGGTAGCCGACGTCGCCCTCCACCTCGATGCTGTCGATGTCCTTGTCGAACATGTCGCGGATGGCGCGTTTGACGAGGTCCTCCTCCTCGTAGATCAGCGCCGGGGCGATCGACTTCAGGGTCTTGTCGCGGATGTTCTCCCACAGCCGCAGCAGGTACTCGTAGTCGCGCTTGATCTCCGCCTTGGTGCGGGCGGCGCCGGCGGTGCGGACGATCAGCCCCATGCCGGTCGGCACGTCGAGCGAGGCCGTCGCCGACTTCAGCCGCTTGCGGTCCGCGGCGTTGGTGATCTTGCGGCTGATCCCGCCGCCGCGCGCGGTGTTCGGCATCAGCACGCAGTAGCGGCCGGCGAGCGAGAGATAGGTGGTCAGGGCCGCGCCCTTGTTGCCGCGCTCTTCCTTGACGACCTGCACCAGCATGATCTGGCGGCGCTTGATCACCTCCTGGATCTTGTAGCGGCGCATCAGCCGCCGGCGGCGGCGCTCTACCTCGGCGTCCTGATCGTCATCGTCGTCATCGCCGTCGTCGGCATGGGCCTGATGATCGTCGTCGTCGTCGGCCTCGGCGGCTTCACGCATCAGCGCTTCGCGGTCGGCGACCGGGATCTGGTAGTAGTCGGGATGGATTTCGTTGAAGGCCAGGAAGCCGTGCCGGTTGCCGCCATACTCGATGAAGGCGGCCTGCAGGCTCGGTTCTACACGGGTGACCTTGGCCAGATAGATGTTGCCGCGAAGCTGGCGCTTCGAGGCGGATTCGAAATCAAGCTCTTCGATCCGTGAGCCGTCCACCACCACGACGCGGGTTTCCTCCGCGTGGGCGGCGTCGATAAGCATTCTTTTGGTCATGGAAGGGGTCTCCTCGGCGCTCGCCGAGCTTCGCGCTCGGGGGCCGGATCGGATCGCCGGGTCGCACCGTCCTGCCGCCGCGCGGCGAAGATGGCCGCGTCCTTTCCAGGCGACAGGGGGCGAAAGTCAGGCGAGCCATGGGGTTCAAATGTCCTGGCGCGAACCCTGAAGGTCTGCGCCGAGTGAGAAGGCGGAGCCCGCCGCCGGCCGGCAACGACGTGGAGGGAGGCTCAGGATGCGCGCGACCGGCGCCTCAAACGAGGGCTGGCGCTATGCACATATGGAGTCTGCAACACTCCGCTGCAAAAAGAAAGCGAACCGTCGGTATTTCATAACCGGACCATGCGCCGGGCCGGCGCATTGCGTTGGTTAACCGTTTGTCTACAGAGCGGTCGGATAAGGGAGGATACACCAAGGTTGCAGGAGCTGTTCATGCCGGTCGCGGCGGTGCTGAAGCGCGCATTCGGCGGTCGCGTCGCACGCCTGCTGCTGGCCGTGTCCGCGCTGGCGGCGGTGGGCGCGGCGTCCGCGGCCGTGGTGGCCCAGCACACCCCTCAGGCGGGCGTGCTCAAGGTGCGGCTCGGCGGCGACCAGACCCAGACGCGGGTGGTGATCGAGCTCGACCACGCTGTGTCCGGCAAGCTGCTGTCGCAGGACAAGCCTGGCCGGCAGGTGGTGCTGGCCCTGCCCAAGGTGGACGTGGCCGGCGGCGAGATGAACGGGCCGGGCGCGGGCCTGATCAAGGCCTGGACGATCGACGAGGCGGCGGGCGCGGCGCGGATCCGCCTCGACCTCGGCCGCGACGCCGTGGTTAAGCGCCGCTTCCTGCTGCCGCCCGGCGACGGCTTGAACGTCTATCGCTATGTCATCGATGTGGCCCCGAACGGCGCCCCGAATGGGACAGCCGATCGGCTGGCCGGGCCCGTGCCGGCCGGCAAGCCCAGCATCAAGCCGGTCAGCTACGCGCCCGCCGACCTGCCGCCGCCCGATCCCAACGCCAAGAAGATCGTCGTCATCGACGCCGGCCATGGCGGCAAGGATCCCGGCGCGCACGGCGCCGAACAGCATGAAAAGGACCTGACGCTCGCCGCCGCGCACGACCTGCGCAACCGGCTGGTGCGCACCGGCCGCTACAAGGTGGTGATGACGCGCGACACCGATGTGTTCGTGCCGCTGGAGCAGAGGGTTCAGATCGCCCGGCGCGCCAACGCCGACCTGTTCATCTCGCTCCATGCCGATTCCGGCGGCAGCGACCCGTCGATCCGCGGCGCGACCGTCTACACCCTGTCGGAAAAGGGCACCGACCGGGTCGCGCACGGGGTGTTCGACAAGTCCGACTGGTTCATGAACCTCGCCCTGCCGGGCCAGGACGCGGCCACCAAGCGCATCCTGCTCGACCTCACCCAGCGCGAGACCAAGAACCGCTCCTCGGTGTTCGCCGAACTCCTGCTCGGCAAGATCGGCGACAAGGTCGAACTGCTGCGTCACAGCCATCGCGACGCGGGCTTCATGGTGCTCCTGGCGCCTGAGGTTCCGGCCGTGCTGCTCGAGATGGGCTTCATCAGCAATCCTGACGACGAGCAGGTACTGGCCGACCCCGCGCGCCGCGCTGCCTTCATGGGCGCGGCGGCCGACGCCATCGACGCCTATTTCGCGCAGGAAGCCCGATACGCGATGCGCTAGTAAGCGCTCTCTGGGGGCTTTGGCGATGATCAACCTTGTGCGTCTGACCGGTCTGGCGCTGGCCGTGCTCATGACGACGGCGAGCCTCGCGCGGGCCGATGGGATCGGACCGCACTGGACCTCCGACCAGCTCAGGGCCGCCCGCGATCTCGACCCTGTGGCAGCCGTGCGCTTTCGTCTGCACCGGGTGCACACCGGCGCGGCCGGCAAGAAGGTCAGCGATACCGAGGTCGTGCTGGCGCCGAGCTTCACCTTCATGAAGACCGGCGCCCAATCGGTGCTCTACGACCACGCCCTGTGCCGCTGGCTGACCTGGCCGGCGGCGACGGGCGGCCTGTCGAACATCAACTGCCACGCCTTGCCCTATTTCTTCGGGGTCGAGATGCAGAACCGGCAGATGCTCGGCAAGCTGATGACCGACGCGGGCGGCAAGGCGCTGTCGCTCTACGAGGCGGAAACGGAGCTGCACCTGTCGGCGGGCGGGACGACCCTGGCGCGCACGCCTACCAAAGGCGGCTCCGACTATGCCGTGGCCGGCAAGCGGATGGTGCGCGTGTCCGGCGACGCGGGCGCGCTGCAGCCGGATGAGCTGCACCGCGTCGTGCGCCTGCTGGCCCTGACCACGCCGGTGCATCCCGAGGTGCGCCGCGACATCGCCGCCGCCGCACGCCTGCCCGGCTCGATCGAGATGGACGGCCTCGGCCCCGGGCAAAACGAGCATGAGACGATCGTCTTCTCCAGGATCGAACGCGCCAGGATCGCCTATCCGCTTCCGCCCGGACTGACCCCGGAGATCGACAGGAGCGGCTGGTCGAAGGACGCGGCGATGACGGCCGCGGTCGGCTCCGTGGCGGCGGCGCTGCGCGATCCCGCGTCCCGCCCCGAGCCGACGATCGACGACCTGGTCGGGCGCGCGACCACCAGTGCGGCGGCCCACAATCCCATCGGCGTGGTGTTCAGCTATTTCACCACCGTCCAGCTCTATTCCGGAAGCGTGAATACACCGGCTGTCCGGACCCGCCTGCAGCCGATGCTGACGGCGCTGGCGCCCGCGCTGAAGGACCCGCGCGCCGCCGCGCTCTGGGAGGCGAGCCGGCTGGCGGGCGACGGATCGGCCAAGGGCGACCGGCAGGCGGCGGCGCGCACCCTGCTCGACGTCGGCGCCGATGCCGGCGATCTGGCCGACTTCCGCGACATCACCCTCGGCAACCTGCTGCTGGTGTCCAAGGACCGGGAGCAGTGGGACCCGGCCCTGCGTGCGCGCCTGCCGGACTCGGCCACGACCTGCTTCTGGCGTTCGATCGCCGCCGCGCCCTGGCCCGCCAATACCTACCACGATCTCGGCATCGCCTTGCTCGGCGACTACCAGATCGATGTGGCCTGGCTGGCGTTCGACCTCGGCCGCGCCATCGATCCGACCTGGAAGGGCGGCGTCATGGCCTCGATCGCCGACGCCGAACAGCGCCTCGAACACAATTTGCCGGACTTTTTCTGACCGCTGGAGGGTGGCTCAGCCCCAGCTTTCCACCGCGCCCTTGCGCCGGGCGGCGGGCGTCACGGGCGCCGGCGGCGGCGTCCATTTCGGCTGGGCTTCCGGCTTGCCGAAGGCCCAGCCCTGGCCCAGCGTCACCCCCAGCGTCTTCAAGGTCTCGGCGGTTTCGCGCGTCTCGATCATCTCGGCGATGGTGACGACGCCGAGGTCCTTGCACAGCGAGGCCATGTGCTTGACCAGCACCGCCTCGCGGCTGCCCGGCGTCAGCCCCTTCACATAGGCGCCGTCGATCTTGATGAAGTCGAATTCGAAGGCGGCGACGTATTCCATCGACGCCGCGCCGGCGCCGAAGTCGTCCAGGCACACCAGATGGCCGCGCTTGCGCAGGGTGGCCAGGCGATCGCGCGCTTCGCCGATGTCGTGGATCCTGGCGGTCTCGGTGACCTCGAGCAGCAGGCGGCTGGCGCAGGCGCCAGTCGACGACATGGTCCGGACGAAGGCGTCCATGAAGCCGGGCGCGGTGAGCGTGATCCCGCTGATATTGGCGGCGATCCTGACCTTGGGTCCCGCGTTGGCGAGCGCCTCGCCGACCTGTTTCACCACGGCGAGGTCGAAGTCGAAGATCAGGCCCAGCTCTTCGGCCATGCGGATGGTCTCGGCCGGTCCGCGCTCGTCGTCGAACCGCGCCAGGGCCTCGAAATGGTGCAGGCGGTCGCCCTCGATGCTGACGATCGGCTGGTAGGCGAGCCTGAAGGCTCCCGAGCCGACGGCGACACGGAAGTTGGCGCTGGCGCGCGCGGCGTCCTCGACCATGGCGGTGAAGTCGGTGGAGGCGGCCTCCGCGCCGACCTCGATATAGCGGTTCAGCACATAGCGGATGGTCTTCAGCTTGGCGTCGATCGAGCCGGCCGTGGTCGGCACGCTGGCGACGACCGCCTTCAGCGCCTGGCCCGAGGCGCCCTCGAGCCGCTGCGCCAGCTTGTCGGTCGGGACCGGGCCGGTGGAGACCAGGGCGAACCGGTCGGTGGCGACCTCCGCCGCGCCGACGCCGCCATAGGACTCGGCGCGCAACATCCCGGCCAGGGCCGCGAGCGTGCGCTCGGCCACGTCCGCCTCCATGCCATCGACGGCCGCGGCGAGGCCCGGCACCTCGACCATCTCGAGCCGCGCGTCGACGCCGTCCCGCTCTGCCTGCTCCAGGGCGTCGGCGGCGACCTGTTCGAAGGCGGCCTTCGGCACCAGCCCATGGCGGTCCCGCGGCGTGCGATCGCCGGCGCGAGCGCCCGCGAGGCTAAGCGCGCACGAGGTCCGGCCGCCGTTCTGCGGCAAGCGGAACAGCGAGAGCAGCGCCGGGCGCGGCGGTTTGTCGGGGCCGCCGGCCAGGGTGATCTGGAACGGGCCGCCTCGTTCGCCGGGCTCCAGCTGGTGCAGCAGGGTCGCGAGGTAGCCGCCGTCGGCCGGCGCGACCAGATCGGTCCAGCGCGCCTTGAGGATGTCGGCGTTCGACAGGCCGGTGAGGTTGACGACGGCGCCGACGGCGAAGGTGATCCGGCCCGTGGGGTCGATCTCGAACACCAGGTCCGCGCCGGCGAAGGCCAAGCCCAGGAACTTCAGGGTCTGGCCGGACTTGCCGGCTTCGGACGATGGAGACATCGGCGCGGTCTCGAACAGAGGATCGGACCAACAGGAGCCGACAGGACAGCTACACTATCCGTAGAATCCAACGGAGCCGTTAATGGCACGCGGCGAGACAATTTGCCCCGCGCGGTTGCTCAGTAGAGGCCCTTCAGGTCGTCGGTGACCTTTTTCGGCGGAGGCGGCGCCGCCGCGGCTGGAGCCTGCGGCGCGGGCTTCAGCCCGTTCAGGTCTAGCGGCATCTGGCTGTAGGGGACCGGCGCGTCCGGCTTGGGCTCCGCGGGTTCGGGCTCCTGGCCAGGGCGGAAGGCCTCACGATGGCCGTTGACCGTGATGAACCGGGTATCCTTGGGCGGCTTGAAGTCGGTTTTCGGCTGGCCCTTCAACGCCTCGCGCATGAAGTCGATGAAGATCGGCACCGCCGCCACCGCGCCGGTCTCGCCTTCGCCCAGCGAACGGTTGTCGTCGAAACCGACGAAGATGCCGGCCACCAGGTTGGGCGAATAGCCGACGAACCAGGCCGACCGATAATCGTTGGTGGTTCCGGTCTTGCCGGCCAGCGGATAGCCCAGGGCCGACACCGCCGCGCCGGTGCCGTTCTGCACCACGCCCTGCAGCATCAGGGTGATGGAGTAGGCGGTGATCGGGTCCATCACCTGGGTCCCGGACGGCTGGATGTGCGGGCTCTCCTGGCCGGCGAAGGGGTCGGCGCAGTGCGGGCAGTCGCGCTTGTCGGACCGCAGGATCAGCTGGCCATTGCGGTCGCCCACCTCCTCGATCAGGTGCGGGTCGATCCGGCGGCCGCCGTTGGGGAACATCGAATAGGCGCTGACCAGGCGATAGGGGGTGGTCTCGCCGGCGCCGATGGCCATGGCCAACACCGGGTCCATCTTGTCGACCACACCGTATTTGATGGCGTTGGCGGCGATGGCCTTCATGCCCACCTTCATGGCGATGTGCAGGGTCATCAGGTTGCGCGAATAGACCAGGCCGTTGCGGATCGGGCCCGGGCCCGAGGTCTCGTGCTTGTAGTTCTCCGGCTCCCAGATCGCGCCGTTGGCCCCGGGCAGCGAGATCGGCGCGTCCGAGACGATCGAGGCGGGGGTGAAGCCGTTCTCGAGCGCGGTGGCGTAGACGAAGGGCTTGAACGACGAGCCCGGCTGCCGGTTGGCCTGGGTCGCCCGGTTGAACTTCGACAGCGAGAAGGAATAGCCGCCGACCATGGCCAGGGTCCGGCCGGAGTGGGGTTCGATCACCACGATGGCCCCGTTCACGACCGGGACCTGGCGCAGGTTGTAGAGCTTTCCGTTGTCTTCGGGCTCGACGAAGATCAGGTCGCCGGCGGCCAGGCCCTTGGTCGCCTTGGCCCAGGCTACATCCTTGGGATCGAGTTCGCCGGCGCCGCCCGAGGGCAGCACCACGTGCACCAGATTGCCGGTGATGCGGTCGATGGCGGCGGGACGCCAGGCGCGCCGCTCGGCCGGAGCGGCCTTGTCGGTCGCTTCCTTCTCCCAGCCGGGCTGCAGGTCGGAGTGGCCCCAGGCGCCGCGCCAGCCGTGGCGATGGTCGTAGGCCTCCAGCCCCTTCATAAGCGCCACCCGCGCCGCGGTCTGCAGGGTTGAATCGATGGTGGTGCGGATATAGAGGCCGCCGTCCTCGGCCTTGTCGCCGAGCTGGGCGACGGCGGTGCGCCGGGCCTCCTCAACGAAATAGTCGGCGTCGTGATAGTGCGCGCGCTCCGGCGAGGTCTGCACCTTCAGGTCCTCGCGCTTGGCGTCGTCGGCCTGGGCGCGGGTGATGGCCCCCATGGAGGCCATTTCGTCGATGATCCAGTTGCGCCGGGTGATGGCGGGGGTGCGCCGCTTGATCGGATCGTAGTTCGACGGCCCCTTGGGCAGGGCGGCCAGATAGGCCATCTGCGCCACGCTGAGCTCGTTCAGCGGCTTGCCGAAATAGTTGAACGCCGCGGCGGCCACGCCATAGCTGCGATAGCCCAGCCAGATCTCATTCAGATAGAGTTCGAGGATCCGGTCCTTGGGCAGCACCTGCTCGATGCGGCGGGCGAGGATGGCCTCCTTGATCTTGCGCCCGAAGGTCGGGTCGTTGGACAAGAGGACGTTCTTGGCCACCTGCTGGGTGATGGTCGAGCCGCCCTGCAGCTTGCGGCCGCGGGCCAGGTTCCAGACATCGCGCGTCACCGCGCGGCCGAGGCCCGAGATGTCGATGCCGCCGTGCTCGAAGAACTTGCGATCCTCGGCCGCCAGGAAGGCCTTCACCTGCAGCGGCGGGATCTGGTCGTAGGGGACAAAGATCCGGCGCTCCTTGCCGAACTCCCCGATCAGGGTGCCGTCCCAGGCGTAGACGCGGGTCGAGGTCGGCGGCCGGTATTCGGCAAGATCGGAGGCGTCGGGCAGGTCGTGAAACAGCCAGGCGGCGTAGACGGCCAGCGAGAAGCCGGCGATCGCAACCAGGCTGAGCACGCCGACAGCGGCGATTCCCAGCCAGCGGCCGGCGTCTTTCATCCAAAACTCTCGGAGCGGGGAGAGCGCGCGGGCCATCGGCTCTGAGTGCCCACCGCCGCCCGCTTCGTCAACCGATCTAGCGTCGCGGATCGGGGCTCCGGCCCAGTTCTCGTCGGATCGCGTCCTCTATGCCGCCTGAAACAAAGGGACGTCGTAGAGCGCCGGGTCGAGGCCCCGGCCCATCATCTCGATGAAGTTGTCGCGGAAGAACCGGCGGCGGGCCGTGTCGCTCACGCCCTCCAGCGTTTCGTTGAAACGCTTCATCGGATTGCGGCCGCCCTCGATGTGCGGATAGTCGGACGAGAACAGGCAGACCTCCTCGCCCGCGTTCTCGATGATCCAGCCGACGTTCTCGTGCGGATAGGGGGTGGCGAAGAACTGGCGGCGCAGGATCTCGCTGGGCTTGGCCGACAGTTTCTGCAGCCGCTCCTCCCTGGCGAAGGCGCCGGCGGCGGAGTCCAGGAACTGCATCAGGCTCGGGACCCAGCCGGCGCCGAGCTCGATGGCGCCGAACTTCAGGTCGGGGAAGCGGTCGAACACGCCGTCGATCACCAGCACGCTCAGGGTCTGCCAGATGGCCACGGGGATGGCCATGAAGCTGACCGAGGTGAAGTTCTCGGCGCCGCCGTGGAAGTCCAGCACCTGGGGTCCGCCATTGTCGATGTAGGACGGATCCATTTTCAGCTCGCCGCCGACGTGGAACAGGATCGGCAGGCCGGCCTCCTGGGCCAGGGCCCACAGGGGGTCGAAGTCGACGTGGCTGGGCGAATGGCCGTTCGGCGCGCGGGACGGGATCATCAGTCCCTTGCAGCCGAGCGCGATGGCCTCCCGGGCCACCTCGACGGCGCGGGCGCGGTCCATCAGCGGCACATAGGCGGTGGGCAGCAGGCGTTTGTCGACCGAGCAGTAGTCGACCATCATCCGGTTATGGGCGCGGGCCGCCTCGATCATCAGGTCCGCGTCGTCCCCGTGCTCGAGCGGCGCCAGGAACAGGCCGGCCGTGGTGAACACGAGCTGGCTGGCGAAGCCGAAATAGTCGATCGCCCTCGGCCGGTCGGCGTTGTCGAAGGCGCCCAGCGCCTCGTAGTTCTTGCGCAGCAGAAGATTGGCTTCGGCGCCGGCGCGGAACTCGGCGTCGCGCTGCCTGGCCCTGGCCGCCGCGACCCAGCCGTCGCCGCCCTTGCGCGCCAGCTTCGCGGCGAGTGTCTCGCGATAGGCGGGGGCGATGTAGCGCTCCAGGGTTCCGGGCAGCTCCATCACATGCGAGTCGGCGTCGTGCACCGTCTGACCTTCGACGTACGGCATGCTGTTCCTCCAACCGTCCGGCAATCATCCGGTCTGGGCCGGATTTTCCGTCACCATACTATGCCTTCCAATTGTCACCCAGTGTCAAACCTTGCCAGACTGATCCGCCAACTGAGCCAATCCAGACCGGCCGTCATCAAACCGTCGAACGCCGCCGTTAACGTCTAACTCACAGTTACCGTGGGGGAAGATGATGTCCGACGCCGTTCTCGGCGATATTCCGCAGGAGGTTCCTGCGGTCGCAAAACCGAAGCTCGACAACAAGCCGAGCGCCCCGGGCGCCATCGCCTTCTTTCTGGTGCTCTTGGGCGGCCTCGCCTTCGCCGGCTACAGCATCCTGGTCGACACGACCAACGCCGGCGAGCCCCTGGCCATCGCCGCCTTCGCTTTCCTGGGCCTGGCCCTGCTGATCGCGCTGGGCTTTGAGTTCGTGAACGGCTTCCACGACACCGCCAACGCCGTCGCCACGGTGATCTACACCCACTCCCTGCCGCCCGTGGTCGCGGTGGTGTGGTCGGGCTTCGTCAATTTCACCGGCGTGCTGCTCTCGTCCGGCGCCGTCGCCTACGGCATCATCGCCCTGCTTCCGGTGGAGCTGATCCTGCAGGTCGGCTCGGGCGCCGGCTATGCGATGATCTTCTCGCTGCTGCTGGCGGCGATCATCTGGAACCTCGGCACCTGGGCGCTGGGCATCCCCAACTCTTCGTCGCACGCCCTGATCGGATCGATCATGGGCGTCGGCCTCGCCAACCAGCTGATGGCCAGGCCAGGTGAAGCGACGTCCGGCGTGGACTGGTCGCAGGCGACCAAGATCCTCACCACCCTTTTGGTCAGCCCGCTGGTCGGTTTCATCTCCGCCGCCCTGCTGCTGCTGGCGATGAAGTTCCTGATCCGTTCCAAGAAACTCTACGAGGCGCCCAAGGACGCGTCCCCGCCGCCGTTGTGGATCCGCGGCCTGTTGATCCTCACCTGCACCGGCGTCTCCTTCGCCCACGGCTCCAACGACGGCCAGAAGGGCATGGGCCTGATCATGCTGATCCTGATCGGCGTCGCCCCCACCGCCTACGCACTGAACCGCACCATGCCGGACAGCAGCGCGCCCGCGTTCATCTCGACGGCTCATCAGGCGTCGGCGGTATTCACCGCGCACGCGGCGGGCGCCCCGACGATGGACATCAAGTCGGCCCGCGCCAAGGTCGGCGATGCGCTGAAGACCAAGAAGGTCGAGGACCCGGCCGTCTACGCCGCCCTCTCGGTCGTGTCGGAAGACATCGCCACCAGCGTCCACAACTCCGGGACGATCCGCAGCATCCCCGCAGCGGTGACCTCGAACATGCGCAACGACATGTATCTGGTCAGCGACGCGGTGGGCCTGCTCGGCAAGTCCAAGTCCGCGGGCCTGTCGGCTGACGAGGGCAAGACGCTCAAGAGCTTCCTCGGCAAGCTGCAGAGCGGCACCCGCTTCATCCCGGTGTGGGTGAAGGTGGCGGTCGCCCTGGCGCTGGGGCTCGGCACCATGATTGGCTGGAAGCGGATCGTGGTCACGGTCGGCGAGAAGATTGGCAAGACCCACCTGACCTACGCCCAGGGCGCCGCCGCCGAGCTGGTGGCGGCCGTGACCATCTTTGGCGGCGACTACCTCGGCCTGCCCATGTCGACCACCCACGTGCTGTCGAGCGGCGTGGCCGGGACCATGGCGGCCAACGGCTCGGGCCTGCAATGGTCGACCCTCCGTTCGATCGCGCTAGCCTGGGTCACCACCCTGCCCGCCGCCATGGCCATCTCCGGCGGCCTGTTCTTCATCCTGCGCCACCTGCCGGGTTGAGCCGCGGGCCCACACCTTCCGCTCATCCCCGCGGAGGCGGGGACCCAGGGAGAATCTCCTCCCGATCGTTGGCCAGCCTTCCACGTTCGGTGCTGGCGGCCAAAACCTGGGTCCCCGCTTCCGCGGGGATGAGCGGTGGAGGGGGAACGCCGCCAGCCATTGCGCCCACCCCACATTGACCACCCCATCCGCGACAAAACGGCTTGATTCCCATGGTCAGGGGTTTAAGGTCAGCCCCCTTATGCTCATCTAAAGCATAAGCCTCTCCGTCGTCGTTGAGCCTTCGTTCAGCTTCGGCGGATTTAATCGGCCTCTGTAATGCTCAATCTGAGCATATCGGGATAGGCCAAAGGGAGGGTGGAGTGGACGACGGCGCGTTCGACTTCCGAAGCGGAACCTCTGTCCGGTTTCCGTTCACGCCCGCGGTCGAGGCCGCGACGGCGCCCCTGTGGGACAAGGTCAAGGCGCGGGTCACGCCGCTGGAATGGCGGGCGCACGCCCCGCTGATCGCCGAGATCAACCGGCTGAAGCGTGAGAAGGGCGCGGTGATCCTGGCCCATAACTACATGACGCCGGAGATTTTCCATGGCGTCGGCGACTACGTGGGCGACAGCCTGGGCCTGGCCCGCGAGGCCCAGCGCAGCGACGCCAGGATCATCATCCAGGCCGGCGTGCACTTCATGGCCGAGACCTCCAAGGTGCTCTGCCCCGACAAGCGGGTGCTGATCCCCGATCTTCTGGCCGGCTGTTCGCTGGCCTCCTCGATCACCGCCGCCGATGTACGCATGATCAAGGCCCGCTATCCGGGCGTCCCGGTGGTCACCTACGTCAACACCACCGCCGAGGTGAAGGCCGAGACCGACATCTGCTGCACCAGCGCCAACGCCGTCCAGGTGGTCGAAGCGGCCGCCGCCGAGTGGGGAACCGACCGCTGCATCCTGATCCCCGACGAGTTCCTGGCCCGCAATGTCGCCCGCCAGACCACGGTGAAGATCATCGCCTGGGCCGGACGCTGCGAAGTGCACGAACGCTTCACCGCCGAGGACGTACGCGAGCTCCGCGCCGCCTATCCGGGCGCCGAGATCCTGGCCCACCCCGAATGCCCGGCCGAGGTGATCGAGGCGTCCGATTTCGCCGGTTCGACCGCCGCCATGAGCGACTATGTGAGCCGCCGTCGCCCGGCCCAGGTGGTGATGATCACCGAGTGCTCGATGGCGTCCAACGTCCAGGCCGACTCGCCCGAGACGACCTTCATCGGCCCCTGCAACCTCTGCCCGCACATGAAGCGGATCAGCCTCGAGAACATCTACGAGGCCCTGGTCCACGACCGCTATGAGGTGACTGTCGACCCGCTGATCGCCGGGCGCGCCCGCGCCGCCGTGCAGCGGATGATCGATCTGCCGCCGCCGTCCCAGCCCGCCCGCTACGACCTGGTCAAGGCGCGCCACCACGTCGATGTGGAGCTGATCTGATGCGGCCGGATCTGATCCGTTTCGATGGCGTGCTGATCCTGGGCGCCGGTCTGGCCGGGCTTTCGGCGGCCTTGGCGGCGGCGGGCGCGGGGCGGGGCGCCCTGGTGATCTCGCCGGTCGCGCTCGGGTCCGGCTGCGCCTCGGCCTGGGCCCAGGGCGGCATGGCCGTGGCCGTGGGCCAGGACGACGATCCGGCCCTGCACGCGGCCGACACCCTGGCGGCCGGCGCCGGCCTCTGCGATCCCGAGGCGGTGCGGGTGCTGACCACCGAGGGGCCAGCGGCCGTGCGCCGCCTGCTGGACCTCGGCGCGCCGTTCGACCGCGATGGCGAGGGCCGGCTGGTCCAGAGCCTCGAGGCCGCGCACAGTCGGCCGCGCGTGGCGCGGGTCGGCGGCGACGGCGCCGGCGCCGCGATCATGGCGGCGGTGATCGCCGCGGCGCGAGCCGAACCCTTGATCGAAATCTGGGCCGATGCGCGGGCGCTGGCGCTCCTGACCGATGCCGCCGGCGCGGTGCGCGGCGCCCTGATCGAACGTGACGGCCAGCGTCGGAGCGTGACGGCCTCGGCGGTGATCCTCGCCACCGGCGGTCTCGGCGGTCTCTACGCCACCACCACCGATCCGGCCGAGGTGCGCGGCCAGGGGCTGGCGCTGGCGGCCCTGGCCGGCGCGGTGATCGCCGATCCGGAGTTCGTGCAGTTCCACCCGACGGCCATCGACGCGGGCCTGGATCCCGCGCCCCTGGCCACCGAGGCCCTCCGAGGCGAGGGCGCGACCCTGGTCGATGCGACGGGTCGGCCCTTCATGGCGCGCTACCACCCGCAGGGAGACCTCGCCCCACGCGACGTGGTGGCCCGCGCCGTCGCCCTGGAGCGGGCGAACGGCGGCGCCTGGCTCGATGCGCGCGCGGCTATCGGCGACCATTTCCCGAGCGAGTTTCCGGCCGTGTTCAAGGCCTGCATGGCGGTGGGGATCGATCCCCGCGTCCAGCCGATCCCGGTGGCCCCGGCGGTGCACTATCACATGGGCGGCGTGTGGACCGACCTCGACGGCCGGACCTCGGTCGCCGGCCTCTATGCGGCGGGCGAATGCGCCTCCACCGGCGTGCACGGCGCCAACCGGCTGGCGTCCAACTCCCTGCTCGAAGCGGCGGTGTTCGGCGCGCGCGCCGGCCGTGCGGCGGCGCAGGCGCGGGAAGGGGATCTTCCGGTCCTCGCCGGCGACCCGGCGCCGGTCCTGCCAGCGGAAGCCCTCCGGCGCCTGCGCCGGGCCATGGACCGCGGCGCCGGCGTGGCGCGCGACGCGGCCGGCCTGACCCGCCTGCTCGGCCAGATCGACGCCCTGGAGACGGAGCATGGCCCGGCGTTGGAACTGGCGACGGCGCGGCTGGTGGCCGAGGCGGCGCTGGCCCGCGCCCACAGCCGCGGCGCCCACTTCCGCGCCGACTTCCCCGAGGCGGCCATGGCCCGGCATACGATGGTTACACTGACGTCGGCGGCGCGCCCGGCGCTGATGGCGGCGGAATGAGCGTGGAGTTGCAACCGCTGCCCGACCTGCTGGTCGAGCCGATTGTCCGCGCCGCCCTGGCCGAGGACCTCGGCCGCGCCGGCGACGTCACCGCCGCCCTGATCGACGCGGACGCGCGGTTGAAGGCCAGCTTCGCCGCGCGCAGGTCCGGCCGCATCGCCGGCCTCGCCTGCGTGCGCCTGGCGATCCAGGCGCTGGACCCGGGCGCCCGCCTCGAGATCCTGACCCCGGACGGCGGCGACGCCGAACCGGGCCAGCCGATCGCCCGCATCGACGCCAACGCCCGCGCCCTGCTGTCGGCCGAGCGGACCGCGCTGAACCTGCTGGGCCGGCTGTCGGGAGTCGCCACCCTGACGCGGACCTATGTGCGGGCGGTGGCGGGAACCCGGGCGACCATCGTCGACACCCGCAAGACCACGCCGGGCCTGCGCGCGCTCGAGAAGTACGCGGTGCGCTGCGGCGGCGGGGTGAACCATCGCTTCGGCCTGGATGACGCGATCCTGATCAAGGACAACCATGTCGCCGCCGCCGGCGGGGTGGCCGAGGCCCTGACCCGCGCCCGGGCCATCGCCGGCCACCTGACCCCGATCGAGGTCGAGGTCGACAGCCTGGCCCAACTCGATCAGGCGCTGCCGTTCGCACCGCACGTGATCCTGCTCGACAACTTCAGCCTGGCGGATCTGCGGACCGCGGTCGCCAGCACGGCCGGCAGGGTGCGACTGGAAGCGTCGGGCGGGGTCAATCTCGACACGGTGCGCGCCATCGCCGAGACCGGCGTCGACGCCATTTCCGTCGGCGCCCTGACCCACTCAGCGCCGGTGCTCGATATCGGCCTGGACGCGGCGTAGGGGTTGGGCAGGGCCTTCGTTGGCGCTCCTGACACAACAACAAATCCGTCATCCTCGGCCTTGTGCCGAGGATTCACCTATCGGCGTCGCGGCGGCTTGACCATGGATCCTAGGGACAAGCCCTAGGATGACGGCTGGGGAGGGGGCTGCTCCGATTGACAGCCGCGCCCGCCTCTGCGAGATCGCGTCCTAAATCGCCTGATCCCACGGAAACCGCCATGCCCCGCGCCGTCGTCTTCGTGGTGTTCGACCAGTTCCAGATCCTGGATCTCACCGGCCCCCTGGCGGCGTTCGAGGTGGCGTCGCGGTTCGTCGAGGGCGCCTATGCGGTGACGGTGGTGTCGGCGGAGGGCGGGCCGGTGCGGTCTTCGAGCGGGCTGCGGGTGCTGACCGAGCCGTTCGCGGACCTCGCCTGCGACACCCTGATGGTGGCCGGCGGGGCGGGCGCGCTCGAGGCCGGGCGCAACGATACGATCCGCGCCTATGTGCTGGACCGTTCGACCGTCGCGCGGCGCACCGCCAGCGTCTGCTCCGGGTCGGCGATCCTGGCTTTCGCCGGCCTGCTCGACGGCCGGCGGGCGACCACCCACTGGCGGCGCGCGCGCGGACTGCAGAGGCTGTTCCCGGCCATCAGGGTCGAGCCCGACCGCATCTTCGTGAAGGACGGTCCGGTCTGGACCTCGGCCGGCATCTCGGCGGGGATCGACCTGGCCCTGGCGCTGATCGAAGAGGATCTCGGGACCGAGGTCGCCGCCGCCTGCGCCAGGGAGCTGGTGGTCTACCACCGGCGTCCCGGCGGCCAGTCGCAGTTCTCGACCCTGATCGACCTCAAGCCGTCCGGCGACCCGTCGGCCAAGGCGCTGAGCTTCGCCCGCGAGCGGTTGCACGAGAGCCTCAGCGTCGAGCAGCTGGCCGCGGCGGCCGGCCTCAGCCCACGCCAGTTCGCGCGCCGCTTCCTGGCCGAGACCGGCCAGACCCCGGCCAAGGCGATCGAGCGGCTGCGCGTGGAGGCGGCGCGGAGCGA
>Ga0302314_10002603_pt1 | contig 33475 bp, 38 predicted proteins | sample III_Palsa_N2_3_FD_200533 | JGI IMG/M metagenome (GOLD analysis project Ga0302314, IMG submission 200533) | Peat permafrost microbial communities from Stordalen Mire near Abisko, Sweden - III_Palsa_N2_3 | ecosystem: Environmental > Terrestrial > Soil > Palsa > Peat permafrost | place: Sweden...
TTGTCTGTCAATAGGCTTGATCGACAGATTGTCGACCTAGGTCTTGTCCCAGCGCTTAGCCGCCGCCGCCTTGGCGATCTCCGACCGCCGCTCCGGTGTCATAGCCTTCGCCCGCGCCGCGCCGCCCTTGGCGCCCAGCGCCTTCGCCGCGGGGTCTTTGCCGTCATCAGCGGTCGTGGCGTCATCGGCCTCGCCGGTCAGCACCTTCATGATGTGGACGGCATTGGACACCACGTCGGCGGGGCGCTTCTGGCCTTTAGGTCCGGTTGGCACTATTTCGACCCCTTACGCTTCTTGGGCTTGGACACCTTCTTCGCAGCTTTGCCCGGCAAACCGGCGTCGATCTGCTCATCGGTCCAACCGCGGTTGCGCAGATTATCGCGTGCCTCGGCAGCAAGGTCCTCGTAAAGTTTGACCTCGCCTTCCGAGACTTCAAAATATGGGTTTTTGGCCACGGCGGCTCCCTTGCTTTCCGCTAAGCATATAGGAGCGAGCGCCCTCAGGCGATAGAGTCGTCAACCCCGGCGGATTTCAAAACGTACCAGTGCCAAAAGATGGAATCCCGAGCGCGAATTTTGCGGCCTGGATGGAGCGGCGATTCGAGGCGCAGCTCCCGCTATTCTATTCCGACGGTTGGCGAGAGGTTGCGCAGGAGCTTCGCCACACAGCTGAAATCGTCCGTCGCCGTCAGTGAGCTGATCGCCCTCGCGAGCGCCTGCCCTGCAGCCTGGAGCGTCACCGCTCGGATTGAAGAAGCCGCTCCAGATTTTTGTTTTGGCGCGCGTTTTCTCCGAAAACCGGTTCCCACTTTTCGGAACGCGCTCTAGAGGAAGGCCCGCACCTCCGCCAGGAACCCTCCAGGCGGTCGTGATGCACCCAGTGGCCGGCGCCTTCGAAGGCGGCGACCCGGGCGGTCTTGAAATATTGCAGCCGCCCGTCCTCGGCCGGATTGGAGGCCCAGCTCTCCTTGCCGTAGACCAGCAGGGTCGGGCAGGTGATATTCCCCCAAAGCTCGTGCATCTCCTCGCTCGTCACGTCCACCGGCGACCAGGAGCGCACATAGTTGTCGAACTTCCAGCTATAGGTCCCGTCCTCGTTCTGACTGATCCCGTGCACGGTCAGATAGCGCGCCTGTTCGGGCGTCAGATGCCGGTTTTCCGCCTGCATCCGCGAGAGGGCTTCATCGATCGAGGCGTACCGGCGCGGCGTCCGGCCGGCCAGGGACCGCTTTTCCTCGATCCAGGCCCGCATCCGCTCGCCGACGCTTCGGGTCGCGCGCTGCGCCAGCATGGCCGGCGAGGGGCCCATGCCCTCGATCGCCACCAGTTTCGACACCGTGTCCGGATAGACCCCGGCATAGCGCAGCGCGATATTGCCGCCGAGCGAATGGGCGATGATCCTGACCGGGGCTAGGCGCTGCTGGTGGATCAGCTGGGCCAGGTCATAGACATAGGCCGACATGGAATAGTCGCCGCTGGGCGAATAGGCGCTGTCGCCGTGGCCGCGCAGATCCGGGGCGAGGATGTGGTAGTCGCGGCGCAGGTCCTGGGCCACCCAATCCCAGTTGCGGCAATGATCCTGGCCTCCGTGCACCAGGATCAGCGGCGGCGCGTCGGGGTTGCCCCAGTCCACATAGTTCAGGCGCAGCCGCTGGGAGATGTAGCTCTGGGAGGTGGGTCCTGTGGGCTGACTGGTCATGGGCCTATCTAGACGATCGGGCGAAGGGTGCGCCAGTGCGGCCGGCGCGAGCGCGCATCAGTCCTCGGCGGACAGCGCCTCCACCAGCCGCACCATGAAGGCCGCGCCGCGCTGCATCTGCGAGACCTCGACATATTCGTCCGGCTGGTGGGCCTGGTCGATGGAGCCGGGGCCGCAGATCACCACCGAATAGCCGGCCTCCTGAAACTGGCCGGCCTCGGCGGCGTAGGGCACAGCCCGGGTCGGGCCGTTGTCGCCGGCCAGCCGCCGGGCGAAGACTTCTGCCGCCCCGCCCGGCTCCAGCGCGAAGGCCGGGGTGCGCGAGCGTCGCTCGACTACCACCCCCACGCCATCGAAACGCGCCTTCATCTGGGCGTCCAACGCCCGGGCCTCCTCGAAAAAACCGGCCAGGATGGCGTCGGGCTCCATGCCGTACGGGGTGCGCAGGTCGAATACGAACACGCACTCGCGCGCCAATATGTTCAGCGCGGTGCCTCCGTTGATCAGTCCGACGGTCAGGGTCGGCCATTTGGGCGTGAACGGCGAGGCGGGATCGGCCTCGCGCTCCAGCCGCTCGGCCAGGGCCGACAGCGACGCCATCAGCTGGATCGCCGCCATGTTGGCCGAGACGCCCAGATGGGTCTGGCTAGAATGGGCCTCGCGTCCGGTCACTGTGACCCGAAACGAGGTGATGCCCTTGTGTGCGCTGACCGCCTCCATGCCGGTGGGCTCGCCGACGATGATCGCGGCGGGCCGTGGCACGCTGGCCGCGATCGCCGCGATCAGGTCCGGGGCGCCCAGGCAGCCGATCTCCTCGTCATAGGAAAAGGCCAGGTGCACCGGACGCGTCAACCCGCCGGCGGCGAAGTCCGGCGCGGTCGCCAGGGCCAGGGCCAGGAAACCCTTCATGTCGCAGGTCCCTCGGCCGTACAGCTTGTCGCCGCGCTGGGTCAGCACCCAAGGATCGGAGGTCCAGGGCTGGCCGTCCACCGGCACCACGTCGGTATGGCCGGACAGCACCACCCCGCCGGCCACGTCCGGGCCGATGCTGGCCAGCAGGTTAGCCTTGGTCCCATCGGCGTTGGCCACCCGGCGCGAGCGCACGCCGGTGGCCGCCAAAACCGCCTCGACATAGGCGATCAGCTCCAGGTTCGAACCGCGCGAGGTGGTGTCGAAGGCCACCAGCGCGGCCAGTTCGTCGATGGCGTGGGCGGTCAGGGTTTCTGCGTTCATCATGGCGCAACGCTACCCCGCGCCCGCGATCTTCCCAAGGCCCCCGGCTTGGAATAGGCGCCGCGAGCGCCTAACTGCCTTCCTAATCCCACCGGAGCGCCGCGATGATCACCCTCTACACATGGACCACCCCCAACGGCCGCAAGATCTCCATCATGCTGGAGGAGCTGGGGCTGGCCTATGAGGTCAAGCCGATCAATATCGGCAAGGACGAGCAGTTCTCGGCCGAATTCCTCAAGATCGCGCCGAACAACAAGATCCCCGCCATCGTCGATCACGACGCCCCGGGCGGCCCGCTGTCGGTGTTCGAGAGCGGCGCCATCCTGGTCTATCTGGCCGAAAAGACCGGCAAGCTGCTCGCGCCGTCAGGGCCGGCTCGCTACAAGGCTCTGGAGTGGACCTTCTGGCAGATGGGCGGGCTCGGCCCGATGCTGGGCCAGCTCGGCTTCTTCGTCATGCGCTCCAAGGACAAGCCGCCCGAGGCCATCGAACGCTTCACCACCGAAGCCGCGCGGCTGTTCGCGGTGATGGAGAAGCGCTTGAAGGCAGTCCCGTATCTAGCCGGCGACGACTACACGATCGCCGACATCGCCTGCTACAGCTGGACCCTGGGCGCCTCGACCATGATCAAGCAGGCCCTGCCCGCGGCCTGGGGCGACAACCCCTCGATCGATCGCTGGCTGAAGACCGTGGGCGAACGGCCGGCCGTGATCAAAGGCTCGGCGATTCCACAGGTTTAGGCCGCTCTACCCCAGCCCCGGCACGAGATGACGCCGGCACAGCGCCATCACCTCGGCGTGGGTGCGCGCGGTTAGCGCCTCATCCACCGGGTTCCGCAGCACGCGCGCCATCCATTCCGCCAGGGCGGCCATGTCGCCCTCGTCCATGCCTCTGGTCGTGCAGGCCGGCGTGCCCAGCCGGATCCCGCTGGGGCGCAGGGGCGGGCGGGGGTCGTCGGGAATGACCTGCTTGTTGGTGGTGATCCCGACGCGGTCCAGCGCCTCCTCCGCCGCGCGGCCGTCCAGGCCGAAACTGGCTACCGTATCGATCACCAGCAGGTGGTTGTCGGTGCCGCCGGTGATCAGGACCACGCCAAGTTCGATCAGCGCGGCCGCCAGCGCGCGGGCGTTCTTCAGGATCTGGGCCGCATAGGCGCGGAATTCCGGCTCGGCGGCCTTCTTGAAGGTGATGGCGGCGCCGGCGATATTGTTCATGTGCGGGCCTCCTTGCAGGCCTGGAAACACCGCCGCGTCAATGGTCTTGGCGTGGGCCTTGCGGGTCAGGATCAGCCCGCCGCGCGGACCGCGCAGGCTCTTGTGCGTGGTTGTGGTGACCACGTCGAAGCCGGCGTCGAACGGATTGGCCATCACCCCGGCCGCCACCAACCCGCCGATATGGGAGATATCGGCCATGGTCAGTGCGCCGACCTCCTCCGCGACCGTCTTGAATGCCGCGTAATCATAGTCGCGCGGATACGAGGAATAACCACAGAGCACCAATTCGGGCCGGGTCTGTTTAGCCACCGTCATCAGATCGTCGAAGTCGATCGCGCCGCCCTGGTCGGGGTGGGTCTTGTAGCGGACGAAGTTGAACACCTTGCCCATGTGCGAGACCGGCGCGCCGTGGGTTAGATGACCGCCGTGCGACAGGTCCATCGCCAGCACCGTGTCGCCAGGCTGCAGCAGGCCGAAATAGACCGCCTGGTTCATCGGCGAGCCGGACAGGGGCTGCACATTGACGTGCTCGGCGCGGAACAGACCGCAGGCGCGATCGCGGGCCAGCCGCTCGATGGCGTCGGTGTATTCCTGGCCGCCATAATAGCGCCGGCCGGGATAGCCCTCGGCGTATTTGTTGGTCAGCACCGAGCCCAGGGCGGCCAGAACCTCGGGATAGGTGTAGTTCTCGGACGGGATCATCTCGACGCCGTCGATCTGGCGGCGTTCCTCGCCGGCGATGGCGGCTTCTATTTGAGGGTCAAAGGCGGCGAGTTGGCGGCGATAGGCGTCGTGGCGATAGGCGTCCATGGGGGCGGGCTCCATCTGATAGTTGATGGACCGAGGAAGACCTCAGCTGCCCAGGCGAACGGCGGTTCAGTCCCGCGCTTCCCGATGGTTGATCCATCCGAACTCGCCAGTCACGCGGGACGAGCCAGGATAGGCCGGCGACTGGCGGCGGACAAGCGTGGACGCTATTGCTTGGCTTGAATCGACAGCAGCTCGATATCGAATATCAGCACGGCGTTGGGCCCGATGTCGGCGCCGGCGCCCTTTTCACCGTAGGCGAGGTCCGACGGAACATAGATCCGCCACTTGGATCCGACGGGCATTTTTTGCAGCGCTTCGGTCCAACCTTTGATCACGCCGCTGACGGGGAACGTGTCAGGGGCGCCGCGTTTGTAGGAGCTGTCGAACTCGGTCCCGTCGAGCAGGGTCCCGCGATAGTTGCACAGCACCACGTCGTCCGCGGCCGGTTTCTTGCCGGTCCCGGCGGCCAGGACCTCGTACTGCAGGCCGGTGGGCAGGGTGGTGACCCCGGGTTTGGCGCCGTTGGCCTTCAGGAAGGCCACGCCTTCGGTCTTGTTGGTTTCGGCGGCGTGGGCGGCTTTTTCCTCGCGCGCGGCGCGGACATCGGCCTGAAGTTTGATCAGCACCGCGCGCATTTGATCCTCGCTCATCAGCGGCCTGGCGCCCGAGGTCGCGTCCTTGACGCCCTCAGCCACCATCGCCGGATCGACGGTGATCGCGTCCCGGCGCAAGCCCGCGCCGATGTTCAGACCGATCGCGTAGCTGATCTCGGCCTTCGGGTCCTTCAAGACGTCGGGCAGGGGCGCGGTCGCGGGCGGTGTTTTGGCGTCCTGCGCCGTGGCGGACAGCGTCAGCGAGGACGTCAGAATAAGGGCCAGAACGAGGGCGGAGATTCTCATGGGGCGCGGTGTTCCTGGAATAGGGTTTTGGCGGAAGGGGTCGCCGACGGCGGCCGGACTTTGGCCGGATCGGCCTGACCGGGTCAATGTCTCGCCGCCTAGACGATGCCGATCTCGATAGCCTTCAGGACGGCCCGGGTTCGATCGCGCACGTCGAGCTTCGACAGAATATTCGAGACATGGTTTTTGATCGTGCCGGTGGTGACGCCGAAGGCGTCGGCGATTTCCTTGTTTCGATAGCCGCCGACCATCAGTCGTATGACCTGTCGTTCGCGCGCCGACAGCGAAGCGGTGCCGTCAAGGTCGGATCCGGCCGGGTTCGAGCCGTGGAAGTTCCGCATCAATTGCTCGGTGACCCCCGGCTGAATCATCGTCCCGCCGGCGGCGACCACCCGAATAGCCGCAGCCAACTGGTCAAGAGATACGTCCTTCAACAGAAACCCGCGCGCGCCGGCCTTGATGGCCCTAAGCAACGCTTCGCCGTCGTCAAAGGTCGTCAGGATGATGGTCGGCGGAAGGTTTCCACGCCGACCCAGGGTTTCCAGAACCTCCAATCCGCCCATTTTCGGCATCCGCAGGTCGAGCAGGACGACGTCAGGGCTGATGTCGGCGATCAGCGCGATCGCCTCCGCGCCGTCGGCGGCCTCGCCAACAACGTCGATGTCGTCCACCAGCCCGAGCAGGTTGCGAATACCATCCCGCACCAGCCGCTGATCTTCGACGAGCGCCAGCCGGATCATCGCGGCGCGTAGCTGGCGGGCAGCCAGCCAATGATGGAGAATCCGCGGCCGATCGCGGTCTGGATCTCCAATCCGCCGCCAAGTCCTTCGAATCGTTCGCGCATTCCCGTCAGACCGTTGCCGGGCCTGACGGCCTCGGCGCCATGGCCGTCATCGCGAGCGAGAATGCGGATGTCGCCGGCGTCCCGGACGAGCTCCAGCCAAAGATTGCGGGCGCCGGCGTGCTTGACCGCGTTGGTGATGATTTCCTGGACGCATCGCAGCAGCGCCTGCGCCTGGGTCGCCGATTGAACCCGAATGTCCGGCGGGACGATCAAATGAACCGTGGGTTCCGACAAGCCAGCGACCAATTCCTGCAACATCCGGGCGATGTCGCAGCCCTCCTCCACCCGCAGTGTTCCAACGACGTCGCGCACGCGGGTCAGAAGCGATCGGGAGATTCCTTTGGCTTCCGCGAGATTTTCGCGCACGGCGCCCTCGGTCAGATGGCCAATATACTCAAGCTTGAGATTGAGCGCGGTCAGATCGTGCCCCCAGGCGTCGTGGAGTTCGCGCGATATGCGCACCCGCTCTTCGGCGCGCACCGCGTCGGCCAGCAGCGCGCGGGTGGCGCGAAGCTCGGCGTTGACCTGGCTCAACATTTGGCCCTGGCTCGCCTCGGCGCGAACAATGCGCGCGGCGAAAACCGCGAAGAACTGAAAGGCGAGATAGATGCCGAACAAAGTCCAGCATTCTGGGCTGGTCCACAACGGCCACAAGATGGCCCGCAGGGCGAGGGTTTGGAAAACGATTCCGGCAAGGGCGGTGGGCAACTGCCCCACGAGCCCGACTTGCCAGGCCGTCAGGACCAGCAAAGGGAAAAGCAGCACCGTATCGGCGCGCACCGCCATGAGCATGATCGCGGCGACCTGGACGACAAGCCAAAACCAGCGGCGGCGGGCCGACGAGGTCTCATCCAAAATGGCCCCGGCCAGGCCAAGCCCAAAGATGACGAACGCGGTGATCGCGAGCGGGCCGGGAGGAACATAGTGGCCGGAGGGCGCCGTCTTCAGATAGTGCGACACCTCCGGCACGACGATGGCGAGCCAACTCGAGACGCCGGCGGCCACGAAGAACCATGAGTGCCGCTTTGCTAGGTTCATCCAGCCACGCTACCACGGCGCGCGCGAAAACAGATGTGCCAAAGGTCATGTTGGGGTCTTCCACCCTCTGGCACTTTCGCGTGCATGGCGCTCGGTCCAGTGTTCTCAACACAAGGCGTTGTCCAGGCCGGCCGGCTACGCCGCTGTGTTCACCGGCGGGGGCGAGGATGAACAGCGTCTTGTTTCGATGGCGCGCAGCGTTCTTCGCCCGCTGACGATTCGCTGAACTATAATCAGGACAATCGATGAAGCATGTATTGGCCGCTCTCGCCGCCGTTCCATTGCTATATGCTTGCTCCAGCTTCGGACCCGCGCAAGCGCGCGATGAGACGCCGAACTATCTGGCCAAGATGCGGGCGGACCACCTTGACCAGTACGTCGACGCGGGAGATTTCCGGCTCCACTACCTGAAAATCGGTCAAGGCGATCCCGTCATTCTGCTGCCGGGAGGCGGCGCGTGGATCTACGACATGCGTGAACTCGCCGAGCGGCTGGCGCGCAGCCATACGGTCTATGTCATCGATCCTCCAGGCGACGGCTACACGACCGCGATCTCGCCGCACCCCGACTATCGGCGCCTCTATACCCTTGGCGCGGTCAACACCGCCCTGCTGGGGTTCATGGACCGGCTTGGCCTAACGAAGGCGGCGTTCGCGGGCAACTCGTGGGGCGGAGGTTACGCCCTGTACTTTGCGGAAACCCATCCTGACCGGGTCACGAAGTACATATCCTTGGATGGTACGGGCCTGGATCTGGATGACACCGGCGGATCGTTGGCCTGGAAGATCGCCAAGATACCGGTCCTCGACGAAGTTTTCTTCGAACTGGGCGCTGGCCGTTCCGACGTCAAGAATTACTTGAAGGATACGTTGATCCACGCGCCGATCACCGACGATATGGTGTCTGAATACTACATCCCCTATCGCCTTCAGGCCAACCTGATATCCCAGTGGACGTTCGAGCGCAGTCTTGATTGGCGGGTTACGGAGCGGTTGTTGCCGGAACTGAAGGCCCCCGCCTTGATCATCTGGGGCCGGCAGGACAGGACCCTTCCGGCTCAACTCTATGTGCGGCGGTGGAAGGCCTTGAAGCCGGACGCGCGCGTTCTGGAAATCGATCAGGCCGGCCACCTGGTTCACGTGGATCAGCCCGATCAAGTGGCCCGGGCGATGCTGGACTTTCTGGGCCCATAAGCGGCCCCGCCCCTCGAAAGCCGGTCGAACCGACATGCCGAAGGTCATGTCGGCGCCCTGGTCCCTTCGGCACTTTCGTCACGGCGCGGCCAGGCTGATGCTCGGCCCGGACAGGCGCGATTTCCGCCCAATCCAGAGGATTACCTGATGAAATCTCGCGCCTTCGTCGCGATCGGCGCCGTTGTCGGCCTTGCGGTCGCGCATCCCGCGTCGGCGGCTCCGCAAACCGCTATCGCCGAGTCGTATCGCACCGTCCCGTCAGTTTCAGGCGGCGGTCCGCGCGACCTCGACAATATTCAAGTCTTGGAAGTGGGCCCCAAGACCGCCAAGCGCGTGTTGATCCTGCTCGCCGGCTGGTATGGCGGAGCCGGCTCCTTGCGGCTGGTTGCCGAGGGCATAGCCGAGCATGCGCCGTCGACCCAGGTTTGGGCGATGGAGCGGCGCGAGCAGAATCTGGAGCGGCGCGGCGAGATGTCCAAAGGCCAGAATGCGGCTTCCGCGCCGTTTGTGCGTCAATGGGGTTTGGCGCTCGGGCTGCGAGACATCAGGGCGGTCGTAAAGGCCGCGTCGGACCACGGCAGGCGCAAGGTCTTCCTGGGCGGGCACTCCTGGGGTGCGACCACCGCGATGGCCTATGCGGGATGGGATTTCGACGGCCATGCCGGTTACCGCGATCTGGCAGGCCTGGTGCTCATCGACGGCGGCGTGCACGACAGCTTCGCCGGCGAAGGCGACACCTTTCGGCTCACCGAGGATCAGGCGAAAGCGCGGCTGCACACGATCGAAACCGGCGATCCGTTCGACAACGGCCTGAGCCAGCTGGTCGGCTCCCACGCACCGGAAGCCGCGGCGGTTTTCATCAAGGCCGCCGGGGCGAGGGCGATCGCGGCGCCGGAACAGGTTTCCGATCTGGCCGCCGCGCTGCCCAAGGGTCTGGGTCCGGACCAGGCCATCACCAATCGGGCGCTGCTGGGATGGATGTTCGACGCCCACCCCGCCGTTGCGGACCTGCGCATCCACTCCGGCCGTTTGAGCGCCGTCGGATCTGGACCCATCGACTGGATCGACGACGGCCCCGCGCCGATCGCGCGCGTCGCGGCGCTCTTCGCCGGCGATCAGCCTTTCGCGTTTGAATGGTATTGGCCCAAGCGTCTGACCCTTGACCTGGAGGCGATCGATCCGTTCACGCAGACCCCGGCGACCTCGGCCCTCGGCTTTCGCCTGACCCACGGGCGCGAGATCGATATTCCGCTCTACGTCGTCTCGACCGGCCTGACCCACGGCACGGTGCTCACATCGGCGCGGTGGGTCGTCGGCCAATCGAAGATCACCTTGGCCGACTATCAGGAGGATCCGGCGATGGGTCATCTCGATCCGCTGCTGGATCCGTACGAGCACAACAAGTTCCTGCAAACCGTGGTCCCGTTTCTGGCCAAGGCCGGCTGAGGCCCCTTTTCACGGGACGGCTACCTCCTCTCCTCGAACTGCAGGCGACGGCCAAGATCGCGCCGCGGCGGACACCCAATGAATCCAGGACGAAACAGGCTATTCGCTGGCGCGGCGTGGGTTCTGTTGGGCGGCGCCGCGCCAGCCCTGGCGGCCGCCCCCGCCACCGACGGCGATCAGCCGTCTGTTGTCCAGGGACCGCCGCTGACCTGGTCGTTCAGAGCGGGCGCGACCACAGACTATGTCGCCGGCGGCATGAGCCAGTCCGGCGGTCGCCCGAGCGCATTCGCCGGTGTCGACCTGGGTTATCAGGGGTTTTACGCCGGCGCCTGGACCGCGAACGTGGACTATCGCCACTTTGGCGACTCCACAACGCATCTGGAGGTGGACGTCTATGGCGGCTGGCGAGCGAAAATCGCCGGGGCCGTGCTGGATATCGGCCTGATCCGATATGGCTACCCGGTGCAGCCCTCCCACGGGCGCCTGGACTATGAGGAAGGCTATGTTCGCTTTAGCCAGCCGGTCGGCGCATTTGTTGTTGGGGCCGCCACCTATTATTCGCCGGACTACACCGGGCGAGAAGGACCGGCTCTGTATTTTGAGGGCAACCTCGCCTATGCGCTGACGTCCCGGTGGTCCGTCTCCGCCGTGACGGGGCGCCGATCCATCGGCCGGACGCGCGATTACGATATTTGGAACGCCGGCGCCGAATACAAGCTGAACCCCCGCGTCGCGCTGGATCTGCGGTTTTGGGACACGGACGAATTGGCCGATCGCGTCCTCTACGGTCCTCGGCTGGTCGCGAAGATCAAGCTGACAATTTGAAGGGACGCTCAGGTTGGCCAGGTCTCTTCGCTCATCGCCAGCACTTCGCCGGCGAAATGCAGGCCGCCGCAGATGAGCACGTGAGGCGCCGGACCGGGCAGGGCCAGGGCGCGCTCCACGGCCGCCTCGATGCTCGCGGCCGGCTCGGCGGCCAGACCGGCCTCCCGCGCGGCCGCGGCCAGCGTGTCGGGCGCAGCCGCGTTCGGCGAATCGAAGCCGGCGGTGAATACGCGCGGCGCGAGATCGGCGAAGGGCGCGAAGAAGCCCTGGGCGTCCTTGCGGGCGAACATGCCGACGATCATGACCAGCGGGCGAGGATCGCGGGCGACCAGCCGGCGCACGGCCTGCGCCAGCGCGCGTCCGGCGTGGGGATTGTGTCCGCCATCCAGCCACAGGTCGCCGCCGCGAGCCTCGATCTGGCGCGCGATCGGTCCGGCCGTCAGCCGCTGGAACCTGGCCGGCCAGACCGCCCGCGCGATCCCGGCCAGCGCTGTCTCGTCGATGCGCGGATCGCCCAGCTGAAGGGCCGCCATGACCGCCAGTCCGGCGTTTTCGAACTGATGGGAACCGAACAGAGCGGGAGCGGGCAGGTCGTGCAGCGCGGTCTCGGTCTGGACTCGCAGCCGCCCCTGGTCCTCGAAGGCGTCGAAGTCGCGACCCATGGCGATCAGGGGCGCGTGGGTCGCCAGCGCCTCGGCCTCGATGACGGCGATGGCTTCGTCCGGCTGGCGCGCGACCACGCAGGGGCGGCCGGGGCGCATGATCCCGGCCTTCTCCCAGGCGATCTTGCTCAACTCGGGCCCGAGCATTTCCAGGTGATCGTAGTCGACCGGGGTGATCACCGTCACCGCCGGATTCTGAAAGACGTTGGTGGCGTCGAACCGGCCGCCCAAGCCGACCTCGACGATACAGAGATCGGCGGGGACCTCGGCGAAGGCCTGCAAGGCGATGACGGTGGTGAACTCAAAGAAGCTGATCGGTTGGCCGGCGTTGGCCGCCTCGACCCGGTCGATCAGGTCGGACAGTTCCGCCTCGGTGATCAGCGCGCCGGCCCGGCGGATGCGCTCGACGAAACGCACCAGATGCGGCGAGGTCAGGACATGGACCTTCAGCCCCGCCGCCTCGGCGATGGCGCGCAGATAGGCGGTGGTCGAGCCCTTGCCGTTGGTTCCCGCCACATGGATCACCGGCGGCAGGCGGTCCTGCGGACGCCCCAGGGCGTCCAGCAGCCGCTCGACGCGCCCTGTAGTCAGGTCGATCAGCGAGGGGTGCAGGGCTCGCAGCCGCGCCACCAGCACGTCCTGCGCGCGCAAGGGATCATACATCGCATGGGCCTCGACGGCTTAAGGGCGCGAACCGGGACTTCGGATCAGGCGGCGGGAAGACGCGAGCGTCCCATCATCAGGGTGTTCAGGACCGAGCCCAGCACGTCCGGCAACTCCTTGCGGGTCACCACGCGGTCGACCATGCCGCGCTCGACGTAATATTCCGCGCGCTGGTAGCCGGGCGGCAGGGCTTCCTTGATCGGATTGACGCGGGCGCCGGTGAAGGCGATCAGCGCGCCCGGTTCGGCCAGGTGAATGTCGCCCAGCATGCCGTAGGACGCGGTCACCCCGCCGGTGGTCGGGTCGGTCAGCACGACCACATAGGGAAGGCGGGCGCGCTTCAGGTCCTGGATCGACAACGTGGCGCGAGCCATCTGCATCAAGGCCAGCGTGCCTTCCTGCATGCGCGCGCCGCCAGAGGCGGTAAAGGCCACCATCGGCGTATCGCGTTTGACCGCCTCGGCCGCGGCGGCGATGAAGGCCTCGCCGACGGCCGCGCCCAGGGTGCCGCCCATGAAGGCGAAATCCTGCACCAGAACCACGGCCTGAGCGCCCTTGATCTCGCCGGCCGCGATCGAGGCCCCTTCACGCTCGCCGGTGGTCTTGCGCGAGGCCGCCAGGCTGTCGCGATAAGGTTTGCCGGCGGTGAAATGCAGCGGATCGTCCGGCGTGGCGGGCGCGGCGATCTCGTCGTGGACGCCGCCGTCGAAGGTGTAGGCGAAGCGCAGATCCGGACCGATGCGCATGTGCCGTCCGGCCGGGGTGACCCAAAGGGCCGCCTCCAGGTCCGGGCGATAGATCATCTCGCCGGTGTCGGGGCATTTGACCCAGAGGTTTTCCGGGGTCTCGCGCCGTGCAACCAGGTTGCGCACGCCGGGCGCGATCTTGGCCAGCCAGCCGCCGCGCTCTCGCGTCGGGCGCTGCGCGGCGGCGCCGTCGCGGCTCACGCCCAAGGATGCACCTGGCGGTGCGCCTTGTCCCCCTGGGGGCCCCTTCGCTTCAGCCATGCTCATGCCTGGACCGTCGGCTGCCCGACTCTCGCCGTGCGCACAGCCTGGGCCAGACGCGCGGCTGTTTCCAGAACTTTCGGCGCCACTGGGCGGCCCACATCGATGGCGGCGGCGATTTCGTCGACCAGCACCGAGCCGACCACCACCGCGTCGGCCACGCGGGCCACCGCGGCGGCGATCTCGGGCGTCTTGACCCCGAAGCCGACGGCGGTCGGCAGGCCGGTGGCGCGCCGCACGCGCTCGACCGCCGGCGCGACGGCCAGGGCGTCCGCGTCCTTGACCCCAGTCACGCCCGCGACCGAGACATAGTAGATGAAGCCCGATGTCCGGCGCGCGATGGTCCTCAGCCGGTCGTCGTCGGTGGTGGGCGTGGCCAGCCGCACCAGGGCCACGCCGGCGCCGTCGAGGGCGTCGGCCAAAGGCCCCTCTTCCTCCGGCGGACAATCGACCACGATCAGCCCATCGACGCCGGCCATGGCCGCGTCCTTGGCGAAACGTTCGAAGCCATGGGTCATCAAGGGGTTGAGGTAGCCCATCAGCACGATCGGGGTGGCCTGGTCGCCCTCGCGGAAACGGCGCACCAGACCTAGGGTCCCGGTCAAGGTCATGCCCGCCGTCAAGGCGCGAAGCGCGGCCCGCTGGATCGGCGGGCCTTCGGCCATGGGGTCGGAGAAGGGATAACCCAGCTCGATCAGATCGGCGCCCGCCGCGGGCAGTCCGTTGAGAATCTCCAGCGCCGTCGCCGCATCCGGATCGCCGGCCATCACATAGGCGACGAAGGCGGCGCGGTTTTCCGCCTTCAGCGCGGCGAACCGGGCGTCGATGCGTTGAACGCTCAAGCGCGGCGCTCCAGATAGGCGGCCACGCTGTCCAGATCCTTGTCGCCGCGTCCGGACAGGTTCAGCACCACGATCCCGTCCTGGCCGACCGCTTCCGCGATCTGCGGCAACCGCGCCAGGGCGTGAGAGGATTCCAGCGCGGGAATGATCCCTTCCAGCCGGGTCAGCAGCCGCAGCGCCTCGACCGCCTCGTCGTCGGTGGCCGACAAATAGGTGGCGCGGCCGACATCGTGCAGCCAGGAATGCTCCGGCCCGATGCCAGGATAGTCCAGGCCGGCCGAGATCGAGTGAGCCTCCAGGATCTGGCCCTCGCGATCCTGGATCAGATAGGTCTTGTTGCCGTGCAGCACGCCCGGCCGGCCGCCATTGATCGCCGCGGCGTGGCGGCTGGTGGCCAGGCCGTCGCCGGCCGCCTCGACGCCGTAGATCCGCACAGCCTCATCATCCAGGAACGGATGGAACAGGCCCATGGCGTTGGAGCCGCCGCCGACACAGGCCGTGACCGCATCCGGCAGGCGTCCCTCGATCTCGAGGATCTGCTCGCGCGCCTCGACCCCGATCACCCGCTGAAAGTCGCGCACCATCACCGGATAAGGGTGCGGGCCGGCCACCGAGCCGATCAGGTAATAGGTGTCGTGCACATTGGTCACCCAGTCGCGCATCGCCTCGTTCATGGCGTCCTTCAGGGTCGCGGCGCCGCTGGCCACCGGCCGCACCTCCGCGCCGAGCATGGTCATGCGCAACACGTTGGGCGCCTGCCGTTCGACGTCGACAGCGCCCATATAGACCACGCAGGGCAGGCCGAAGAGCGCGCAGACCGTGGCCGTGGCGACCCCGTGCTGGCCGGCGCCGGTCTCGGCGATGATCCGGGTCTTGCCCATGCGCTGGGCGAGCAGGATCTGGCCCATGCAATTGTTGATCTTGTGCGAGCCGGTGTGGTTCAGCTCCTCGCGCTTCAGGTAGACCTTGGCGCCGACATGCGCCGAGAGCCTGGCGGCGAAATAGAGCGGGCTCGGCCGGCCGACATAGGATTTCAGGTATCCGGTCAACTGCGCCTGGAACCCCGCGTCGACCTTGGCCGCCGCATAGGCCTCGCCCAGATCGAGCACCAGCGGCATCAGGGTCTCGGCCACATAGCGCCCGCCGTAATCGCCGAAGCGGCCGGCCGCGTCCGGATAGGCGCTGTAGTCGTTGGGTCTGACTGGGGGTCTGGCTGGGTCGTTCAAAACTCTACCGCGCGCATCAAGCCTGTGAAGGGGAGTCCGCTATGCGCGCCGCGCCGCGTCGAGAAAGGCCGAAATCAGGCCGGGGTCCTTTAGCCCCGCGCCGCGCTCCACGCCAGAGGAAACATCGACCAGGGGCGCGCCCGACAATCGCACCGCCTCGGCCAGGTTCCAGGGGTCCAGCCCGCCGGCCAGGAACCAGGGCCGCTCGAAACGCCGGCCGGCCAGCAAGCTCCAGTCGAACGACGCGCCGATTCCGCCGGGGCGTTCGGCGTCCTTGGGCGGCTTGCCTTCGAACATCAGGTGGTCGACCAGGCCGTCATAGGCGCCTGCGACGTCGATATCGGCGCTTTCCGAGATGGGCGCCACCTTGATCACCCCAGCTCCGGTGCGCGCGGCGATCTGAGCCGCCCGCTGGGGCGTTTCCGCGCCGTGCAGCTGGATCAGGTCGGGTTTGAGCACAGCGACGATGCGGTCGAGGCTGGCGTCGTCCGGATCGACGGTGACGGCGACCACCTGGGCCCTTCCCCGCGCTGGCGCGGCCAGTCTAGCGGCCAGGTCGGGCGCGATATTGCGCGGACTCCTGTCGAAAAACATGAAGCCGATAAAGGCCGCCCGACCGTCCAGCGCGGCGCGCACGGCTTCCGGCGTCGAGAGTCCACAGATTTTGACGTCGGGCATGGCGGACGCGGTTCCTTGGGCGCTGCAACGCGTATAAGATGGTTGTTAGAGGAGAGTTGCACCATGCTCCACGCCCTCGCTTTGGTCGCCATCGCATTGGCTACGCCGCCCGTCGGCGGCTCAGCTCCCTTGACCCCGCAGAAGCCCCAGTGCGAGGCCGCCAGCATGGACTCGAGCCTAGTCCGCTACGTGCCGCCGGCGCTTCACGCGAACAGTCCCAACGCGCTGCTCTGGTGGGTTTCCTCGGGCATGCAACCACAATCCGCCTTACGGACCCGTTTTGGCGCGCCGCTGCTCTTGAACTGCCTGCGTCCGCTCCAGGTCCGCGACGATCGCTGAACCTACCGCGCCTTTAGCAGGTCCCGGATCTCGGTCAACAGGGCCTCGCTGGGCGTCGGCGCGGGCGGTGCGGCCGGTTCGGCGGCTTGCTCGCGCTTCAGGCTGTTGACCGCCTTGACGACCAGGAAGATCACGAAGGCGACGATCAGGAACTGGATAACGGTGTTGATAAAGGCGCCGTAAGCGATCGCCACCTCGGCGTGCTTGGTCGCCACATCGGCCGGTTTCAGCACCCATTTCAACGCGGCGAAGTCCACGCCGCCGGTGATCAGGCCGATCGGCGGCATGATGATCTGGTCGACCAGGCTCTTGACGATAGCCCCGAACGCCGCGCCGATGATCACGCCGACGGCCAGATCGACCACGTTGCCACGGGCGATGAACTCCCGGAATTCCTTGAACATGGCGGACACCCTATTCCGAATCGGCGTTCAGGCGCTCGCGCAGCTCCTTGCCGCTCTTGAAAAACGGAACGTGCTTGGCCTTGACCGAGACGGCTTCGCCGGTGCGAGGATTGCGGCCCGCCCGCGCGGGGCGCGAGCGTACGGAAAAGGCGCCGAAGCCGCGTAACTCGACGCGGCCGCCGGCCTCCAGCGCCGCGGTCATTCGATCCAGGATCACGCCGACCACCCGCTCGACGTCGCGATGGGTCAGATGCGGATTCTCGCTCGCCAGCTTGGCGATCAGTTCCGACTTGATCATGCTTAATCCCCGATCCCCTGTCCGGCGACCATGGCGAAGTTTCGTTTTATGTCAAGGGATTAGCGGCATTCGTCTGCTGGGTTATGTTTGTTGGTCGAAGCTCGGCCCGAGCCGAGTTTTGGCGCCGAGACGCGGACAACGAAAAACGGCGGCCGGTTCGCGCCGGCCGCCGTTTCGCATCTTAGGAAATGAAACCCGAAGGCCTATTCCTTGGAGGCCTTTTCGCGCAGGGCCGCGCCCAGGATGTCGCCCAGCGAGGCGCCCGAGTCGGAAGACCCGAACTTTTCGATGGCTTCTTTGTCCTCGGCCATCTCCAGCGCCTTGACCGACATCGAAACCCGGCGCGCGGCCTTGTCGATATTGGTGATCTGGGCGTCGAGGCGGTCGCCGACGGCATAGCGTTCCGGGCGTTGCTCGGAGCGGTCGCGCGACAGGTCGGACTTGCGGATGAAGGCCGTCATCGGCGCGTCATCCTCGCCGAACTTGACCTCGATGCCGCCGGAGGTGACCTCGGTCACCGTGACGGTCACGGTCTGGCTCTTGCGGTAGGTGTCCTCGGCCATCGGATCGCCGGCCAACTGCTTGATGCCCAGCGAGATGCGCTCCTTCTCGATATCGACGTCCAGCACCTTGGCCTTGACCATCTCGCCCTTCTTGTAGCGGGCGATGGCTTCCTCGCCGGAGGCGCTCCAGTCGATGTCCGACAGGTGCACCATGCCGTCGATGTCGTTGTCGAGGCCGATGAACAGACCGAATTCGGTGGCGTTCTTGACCTCGCCTTCGACGGTCGAGCCGATCGGATGGGCGGCGACGAAGGCGTCCCAGGGATTGTCCATCGCCTGCTTCAGGCCGAGGGAAACCCGGCGCTTGGAGCTGTCGACGTCCAGCACCACCACGTCCACTTCCTGGCTGGTGGAGACGATCTTGCCCGGATGCACGTTCTTCTTGGTCCAGGACATCTCCGACACGTGGACCAAGCCCTCGACACCCGCTTCCAGCTCCACGAAGGCGCCGTAGTCGGTGATGTTGGTGATGCGGCCGGTGAACTTGGCGCCGACCGGATACTTGGCCTCCACCCCGTCCCACGGATCGGACTGCAGCTGCTTCATGCCCAGGCTGATGCGCTGGGTGTCCGGGTTGATCTTGACGATCTGCACCTTGACCGTGTCGCCCACGGCCAGGACCTGGCTCGGATGCGAGACCCGCTTCCAGGACATGTCGGTGACGTGCAGCAGGCCGTCGATGCCGCCCAGGTCCACGAACGCCCCGTAGTCGGTGATGTTCTTGACCACGCCTTCGCGGACTTCGCCTTCCTGCAACTGCGAGACCAGCTCGGTGCGCTGTTCGGCGCGGGCTTCTTCCAGGATGGCCCGGCGCGAAACCACGATATTGCCCCGCGGGCGGTCCATCTTCAGGATCGCGAAGGGCTGTTCCTTGCCCATCAGCGGGCCGACGTCGCGCACCGGGCGGATGTCCACCTGGCTGCCCGGCAGGAAGGCCGAGGCGCCGCCCAGATCGACGGTGAAGCCGCCCTTCACGCGGCCGACGATGGAGCCCATCACCGGCTCGTTCTTGGCGTAGACGCCTTCGAGGCGGGTCCAGGCTTCCTCGCGGCGGGCCTTGTCGCGGCTGATCACCGCTTCGCCCAGGGCGTTTTCGACCCGCTCCAGATAGACTTCGACGGTGTCGCCGATCTTGATGGTCGCCTTGCCATCGTCGTCGACGCCGAATTCCTTGACCTGGATGCGGCCTTCGGTCTTCAGGCCCACATCGATGATGGCGAAATCCTTCTCGATCCCGACCACCTTGCCCTGGACCACGGAGCCTTCCATGAAGTCCCGTCCGCCCATCGCCTCGTCGAGCAGCGCTTCGAAGTCCGCGCGCGACGGGTTCATGCTCATATCGTCAGCCATTTCAGTCTTTCGTATCGTTGAACGCAGAGCGACCGCGAGCCCGTTGTGGCGCGCATCGGCGATGTCCCGCGTTCGGGTTAAGGGTTGAACCGACAGACGCGTCTTCCGGCTGTCCAAAGAGACAGCCATGGGTCGCGCCTAAGATTAATTGCCCGCGGCGTTCGAGATGAAGGGCCCGTTGGGATTAGCCGGCCTGGGATTGCGCCCAGCGGCCACGCGCCGTCTCGACGATGCGGCGGGCCGCATCGGCGGCTTGGTCTATAGTCATTTCCGTGGTGTCGAGCAAGACGGCGTCGGGGGCCATGACCAGGGGCGAGGCGGCGCGGGCGGAGTCGCGTTCGTCGCGCTTCCGGATATCGGCCAGAATGTCGTCATAGCTGACGCGCTCGCCCTGGCCTTGGAGCTGGCGCCAGCGCCGGTGTGCGCGGACCTCGGGCGTCGCGGTGACGAACAACTTGGCCGGCGCCCAGGGCGCGATCACCGAGCCGATGTCGCGGCCGTCGATCACCGCGCCGGGGGTCTGGGCGGCGAAGGTTCGCTGAAAATCCAGCAGCGCGGCGCGGACCTGCGCGTGGACGGCGACCCGACTGGCGGCCTCGCCGGCTTCGCGGGTGCGCAGCGCCGGATCGCCGAGCCGGCCCGCATCGAGGGCGCGGGCCGCGGCCGCGGAGGCTTCGGCGTCATCCAGGTCGCTGCCAGCCGCCAGCACTGCCGCGGCGACGGCGCGGTATAGAAGGCCGCTGTCGAGATGAGGATAGCCATAGAGCCGGGCCAGCCCATCGGCGATGGTGCCCTTGCCCGAAGCGGCCGGGCCGTCGACGGCGATCAGGAAGGCGCCGCTCACGCCGCCTCGATCCCGGCGCGCTCGATCGATGCGCCGAGTCCGATCATCAGCTCGACGAAGCCCGGAAAGCTGGTGGCGATCATGCCGGGTTCGTCCACGCGGACGGGCTCCTGGCTGGCCAGCCCCAGCACCAAGTGCGCCATGGCGATGCGGTGATCGCCGTGGGTGACGATATCCGCCCCGCCCTTGACCGGATGGTTGCCCCGCGCCGCGCCCACGACGGTCATCTGGGCGGCCTCGCGTTCGACGCCCACCCCGACCCCGCACGCCGCCAGCCCCGCCGAGGTCAGGGCCAGCCGATCGCTTTCCTTGACGATCAGCTCGCCCAGACCCAGCATTCGGGTCGGCCCCTCGGCGAAGGCGGCCGCCACGGCCAGGATCGGATATTCGTCGATCATCGAGGGCGCCCGATCGGCGGGTACGACCACGCCGCGCAGCGCCGAATGCCGCGCCGTCACATCCCCCACCCGTTCGCCGCCGGCCTCGCGCGCGTTTTCGATGGCCAGGTCCGCGCCCATCTCGATCAGGGTTTCGAACAGGCCGGTGCGCAGGGGATTGAGCAGCACCCCCTCGACCGTCACCTCGGACCCGGGGGTGATCAGGGCGGCGACCAGCGGAAAGGCGGCTGAAGAGGGATCGCCCGGCACACGCACCTCGGCGCCGCTCAGGCTTTGCCCGGACTCAAGGCGGATGATCCGCTCCCCGCCCTGATCGCGCACTTCGACCCGAACGCCGAAGGCCCGCAGCATCCGCTCGGTATGGTCGCGGGTCGGTTCCGGCTCGATCACCTCGGTAACGCCGGCCGCGTGCAGCCCGGCCAGCAGCACCGCCGACTTCACCTGGGCCGAGGGTTCCGGCAGCCGATAGGACAGCCCCCGCAATCCGCCCCCGCGCAGGGTCAGCGGCAGCCGGCCGCCCTTGCGGCAGATCCATTGCGCGCCCATCAGGCCCAGCGGCGTCAGCACGCGCAGCATCGGCCGGCGGCGCAGCGAGGCGTCGCCTGTGAAGCTGGCGCAAAGCTCGAACCCCGCCGCCGCGCCCATAATCAGCCGCGCGCCGGTGCCCGCATTGCCGCAATCTATAATGTCCTGCGGCTCGACGAACCCGCCCCGGCCCTCGACCCGCCAATGGCCAGGTCCCAGCCGCTCGACAGCCGCGCCAAATCCGCGCATGGCGGCGGCGGTGCGCAGCACGTCGTCGCCTTCCAACAGGTCCTGGATGTCGGTGACGCCGCTCGCCATCGCGCCCAGAATCAGGGAGCGATGAGAGATCGACTTGTCGCCAGGCGCGCGGATGCGGCCCTTCAGCGGACGTCCGGGTTGGGCCTTCAAATAGGCGCCCAATTCAGGAACGGCCATGTCGGAACCTTCAAGCCTCGCGCGGCTCATCGCGCCGGGGGCGGAAAAATGGGGGCTTTGCTTTTGACAGCCGCCCTTGCGCGTGGCAAGGGAGCCGCCGCTTCCGCCATGGATTTGCAAGAAGGGTCCGACTTGGCCAATCCTGAATTGGGCGCAAAACAGATTTGCCCCAACTGCCAGAGTAAATTCTACGACCTGGGCCGACGCCCGGCCGTGTGTCCAAAGTGCGCCACCGCCTTCGATCCCGAAGAGGCGCTGAAGTCCCGCCGGGTCCGCGCCCGCTCGACCGTGCCCGACTACGAGGCCGAGGAAGAAAAGCCCAAGGTGGTGGTCGATCCCGACGCCGACGGCTTCGAGGACGAGGCCGATGAAACCCCCGAGGTCGATGAGGTTCCCACAGAGCCGATCGAGACCGACGAGGATGTCGACGATCCGGTTGGCGTGGTCGCTCCGCCGGCCGACGACCTGGGCGTCGACTTCGCCGAGGAAGAAGAGCTGGAGGAAGAGGCCGACGACGTGCCCTTCCTGGAAGACGAGGACGAGGACGACAGTTTCGAAGACGAGATCGAGGTGCCGAACGACGACGACTAGGTTGTCGGGCTTGTCCGGGCGGGCGAAATTGCCCGCCGGACGGGCTTGATCGCCAAGGGTCGGCGGACTAGTGTCCGCCGCCTCGTAAAACGCCCTTCGTCAGGGCCGATCACGACGCCCGATTTTCTCGGGGCTATAGCTCAGCTGGTAGAGCGCTTGAATGGCATTCAAGAGGTCAGCGGTTCGACTCCGCTTAGCTCCACCAATTCCCGACCAGAGGCCTCGCAGGAAACCCTTGCGGGGTCTCGGTTTTCTGAAATTGGACAATGGTCGTAGGCGCGGACCTTTACCGGCGCGGCGGCAAGGATGTCAGGAAGTCAATCAGCTGCGCCTGAGCCCGATGGGCTCTACTCGCTGATCTTTTCGGCGGGCTTGTCCATAGTGAGCTCTGCGGACGCAGCCTGGAGCTGTTCTTCCACACCCGCGCGTAAGGTGGCTCGGTGCTGGTACAGCCGGGTGATCGTGATCGACGGCACGTTGTTGAACTCGAGATCGAGCTGATTCAGGTCGTCGATCGTTCGCTTCAACAGCGTGTTGGTGGTGATCAGAGTGGATACCACCCGGTTGTCTATAATGCCTTGCGACAGGTAGTAGGTGACCAGTTCTGAAAACACGGCGAGGCGCCCGACGACGTCCGGCCGCTCGTAATCGCAGATCGCCAAACCCTTATAGCCGAGCACTCTATCGAACAGCTCGAGCGAACCCCAGGCCGCGTTGATCGCCGCGACATGGCGCTCGCGCAATTCGGCGCTGCGTCGAATCTCCTCGCGGTTGAAGGCGCGTCGCTGGATCTCGAAGGCCGCGATAACCACCGCCACGTTGGCGACCGCGGCAAAAAACGTCCCATAGACCAGCCAAGTGGTGAGATTGGCCGTCGCCCAGGCCGCGTCTGCGTCATAAGCGGCATGGAACGTCTGAGCCCAGGTGCTGGGCATCACGATGGTCCCAAACGCTAGGCTGCGAGTGCGCGCCGAGGCTGTCGGTGTGTGTAGGTCCGGCTTTCCGGATCGAACGGTAGAGCGACGAGCAGGCGACCTTCAGTGACCAGCTTGCGTACGATCGACGGGTCCAGCTGCATTAGCCAGCGGCCCTCGCCTTCGTAAAGGTCGACGCTGGCGATATGACTATACTCGTCCAAAGACTGGACGACGACCCTGGCCGGGTCTTGGCGCAGCGCGGCCGCGACGGTGTCGTAATGGGTCATTTCGCAAATCCTTGAGCGATCTGCGTTTGTACCATGAGGTCTCGCTACTCTCCAAACTGGGGTTAACGGCGTTGAATCCCACCGATCCCCGAACGAGTCTGGTCCGTCGATCGCATGGTCAGCATACTTTCGAGGCTACGCCTTGCTCAAGAACGGCGCGGAGCGCCGCCGCGTCGCGGCCGCCAAAGGCGGTCCTTGACCAAGGCGTAGTCTCGAAAAATCATTCCATCATGCGTTCGACGACGGATTCTGAGCGCCGAAGGATGGAGCGTTAGGCCCGTCATCTCGTACGGCCTGCAAGGCCGATCCGGGACCTAGGGGCCGCGTACCCCCCCTGGGCCCCGGCGCTCCGCTTCGCTGCGGCCGGGGTGACGAGGAAGAACGGGCGCTCTAATCCCAGGCTCGCAGCCGGTCGATCAGCAAAAAGGGGGTCAGAGTCGACCTGCGCTACGCCTGCGCCGATCGCAAAGCATCCCCGCGCCGAGGCAGCCTTTCGATCGCCTCGCCCGCCTGTTGCGTGGCCAGGCGCAGGTCGTACGAAGCCTGCAGATTGATCCAGAACTGCGGCGTGGTCCCGAACCAGTGTCCGAGGCGCAACGCCGTGTCCCCCGTGATCCCCCGTCGACCCCGGATGATTTCGGAGATGCGGTTCGCGGGCACTTGGACCTGGCGCGCCAACTCGGTCGGGGAGACGCCGACCTCTTTCAGTTCGTCGGCGAGGATTTCGCCGGGGTGGATGGGTGGGCGGGTCATCGGATTATTGGCCTTCGGACACCCGCATGAACAGCTCGAAGAGCGGCGAGTTGATATAGTAATTATTCCGCCCCTGCTGACGCTTCTCGACGAATCCGGCCGCCGCCAGCTGGTCGAGGTATTTCGACGCCGTCTGGCGCGAGACTCCAAGGTCGGTCTGTAGGAACTCGATGCGGGTATAGGGATGGCGGAACAGGTTGTTCAGCAGGTCCTGGGAGTAGCGGATCGAGGGGTGGTCGCGCAGGCGCCGCTTGTAATCGGCCATCAGCACACGCATGCCCTCGATGAGTTCGAGGGTCTGGCACGACGTCTCCGCCACGGCGCGCAGAACATAGATCAGCCAGGGCTCCCAGTCGCCGTCGTCGCGGACGGCTTGCAGCAGGCGGTAGTAGTCCGCCTTGTGAGCGGTGACGTAGCGGCTGAGATAGAGGATTGGGATTTCAAGAAGGCCGGTGCGGGTCAGATAGAGGACGTTGACGATCCGTCCGATGCGCCCGTTGCCGTCCGAAAACGGGTGTATGCTTTCGAACTGATGATGGATCAGCGCCATCTTGACCAAGGGATCGAGATCGCTCGCGGCGTCGTCATTGATGAAGCGTTCCAGCGCGCTCATCTGGGTGATGATCTCGTCCCGGTCCTGGGGTGGGACATAGACCACGGCCCCGGTGGCTTCGTTCTTCAGCGCTGTTCCGGGCGTCGAGCGAAACCCTTCGGTGGTGCGCTTCAGCACGCGGAACATGTCGATGATCGCGTTGTTGGTGAGCAGTCCGTGGTTTTGATGCAGGCTGTCAAATCCGCGCTTCAATGCGTCGCGGTAGTTGGCGACCTCCTTGGCTGCGGGCGAACCGGGTCCGTCGAAGAACAGGCTGGCTCGGAACAGCTCGTCCTGGGTGGTGACGATGTTCTCGATTTCCGAACTGGCTTTCGCTTCTTGCAGCGACAGGGTGTCGATCAGGATGGCTTGGTTGGGGATGCTCGCGGCGCGACCCTTCAGTTCGGCCAGATGCCGATGGGCGCGGGCGAGTTCTCGCAGGACTGCGGGCGTTTCGAGTTCGTCGTGAGGCGGCAACGTGGGTAATCGATAGGTTGGATTTAACACGTTGACGCTTTCATGTTCGAAAATCTCGAATTTTTTAACACGATAAGCCGACATGTTAAACAGAACGCCTTGACCCCATATCGGATCGGCCTTTCAAACGCGGGTCCATCGGAGTTCCAACCGTGACCAGACGCCTCGCCCCGCTCGCCCTCGTCGCCGCCCTGGCTCTCGCGGCCACCGCTGCTTCAGCCGCCGCGCCGCCCAAGGTGAGCATCGCCAGTTTCGCGGAACTCCGCACGCCGCTGCCCTATCCCTACGACGAGGCGGCCGACGCCGACGCCGTGGTCGCCGCCGCCAAGGCGCGGGCCAAGGCCGAGCACAAGCTGCTGCTGATCGATCTGGGCGGCAACTGGTGCGCGGATTGCCGAATACTGGCGGGGACCCTTGATCTGCCGGAGGTCAAGGCCTTCGTCGACGCCCATTACGAGATGGTGACGGTGGATGTGGGCCGGTTCGTCAAGAACCTGCAGATCCCGGCGCACTACGGGATCACCCAGCGCCTGGAAGGCGTGCCGGCCTTGCTGATCGTCGATCCGCGCGGCGACAGGCTGGTCGACGCCGGCCATATCTCCGCCTTGGCGGATGCGCGGCACATGACGCCCCAGGGGCTGGCCGACTGGCTGGCGCAATGGCCGGCGCACTGAGGCCGCTTAAATCTCCGCCCACATCCGCAGCAGGTTGTGATAGGTCCCGGCCAGGCCGATCACCGAGCGGTGGTCGTCGGGGAGGTCGGCGCGGGCGGCGATGATCGCCTGATCCAGGTCGAACAGCAGGGCGCGGCGGCTGTCGTTGCGGACCATCGACTGGACCCAGAACACGCTGGCCCAGCGGCTTCCACGCGTGATCGGCTTGACACGGTGCACGCTGGACGCGGGATAGAGCACCAGGTCGCCGGCGCCCAGCTTGACCGATTGCACGCCGAACGCCGTCTCGACCGCCAGTTCGCCGCCGTCATAGTCGGCCGGGTCGCTGAGAAAAAGGGTGCACGACAGGTCGGTGCGATAGCGCGGGCCGGTTCCGTCGCCGAACCGGATCGCGCTGTCGATATGGGCGCCGAAGGTCATGCCCGGCTCATACCGGTTGAACATCGGCGGATAGACCCTGGCGGGCAGGGCGGCCGACATGAAGGTCGGGCTGCGGCCGAGCCGCGACAGGATCAGCTCGCCCAGGGCCTTGGCCTGGGGCGCGGTTTCCGGGACCTGCAGATTGTGCTTGGCGCGCGCGGACTGGCCGCCGGCGGTGACCTTGCCGTCGACCCAGTCGCAGGCCTCCAGCACCTGGCGGCAATAGGCGACCTCTTCGGCGTTAAGCAGCTTGGGAATGGCGGTCAGCATCCGACCAAGCTTAGCGCGGACAACGCCCGTCGGCCAAGGCCGAGGCCGTCCAGGAAGACGTCGTGGGATGACGCATCGCCGCAGGTCGTCGCGCGGCCCGGCTCCGGGTGCGGGAGGCGCTTGAATAGCGGGTTTCCAATCGCCACCTATTGAGTGTTCCGGCGGCGGGGCGCCTCGATCAGGGCCCCTAACCGACGGACGAAGTCGCTTGATGCGAGGGCTTCGCGAATGAACCGTAGTCTATTGTTCGACAGTCCGTTCCTGCTCGGGTTCGAGCACACGCGGTCGCTGATCGAGCGGGCGGCCAAGGCCGCCGCGGAGAGTTATCCGCCCTATAACGTCGAAGAGATCGGCGAAGGGCGGGTGCGGATCACCCTCGCTGTCGCTGGGTTCGCGCCCGACCAACTGCAGGTCACTGTCGAGGACAACCAACTGATCGTCGCCGGCCGCAAGGATGCGGCGACCAGGGCCCTCGATGAGCGATCCGCGGAAGAGCGGGCCTTCCTCCATCGAGGCATCGCCGCGCGCGGGTTCTTAAGAACTTTCGTGCTAGCGGATCGGATGGAAGTTGAGCAGGCGTTGCTCGAACACGGCCTGTTGCACATCGACCTGGTGCAGCCGGAGCCCGCCAAACTGGTCAAGCGTATCGCGATCAAGACAGCCGGCTGATCCGGCGGCCCGTCTGGCGCGTTTAACTTTTCTGGAGGTGGTCATCATGACACCGCAACTCACGACCGAAGCTTTCGCCGCCCTGGGCGCCCCCGACCTGGTCTATATCCGTCCGATCCTCGCCAAGGACATCATGGGCGCCACGCCTGTTGAAGCCGTGCAGGGCTTCGAGCTGACGCCTGATCAGACTCTCTATGCGGTTCACCGCGCCGATGGGGCCCGCCTGGCGATCCTCACCGACCGCCCCTCGGCTGTCGCCGCCGCCCTGGCCCACGAACTGGCGCCGGTGTCGGTGCACTGATCAAAGCGCCGCCGGTGCGTGCTTCGACGCGCCGGCTTCGCCATCGGCTCGGCATGATGGACTTGTTTTGGCGCACCCAAACCTCGTCATCCTGAGCCGGCCGCTTCAGCGGCCGCGTCGAAGGACGCACGATCTTAATCTCACCTGAAACCTTAAGCCGCCGAAGGCCGCGCGGGCTGGGCCAGCAGGGCGTGGATGGCGTCGGGCGTGTGCGACTGGCGCAGCTGCTTGCGCAGTTCGCTTTGACGCAACAACCGCGAGACCCGCGCCAGGGCCAGCAGATGGTCGGCGCCGGCTTCCGACGGCGCCAGCAGGGCGAACAGCAGATCCACCGGCTGGCCGTCGACCGCGTCGAACTCCACCGGCGTCTCCAGCCGCATGAACACCGCGCGGATACGCCGAAGGCCGGGCAGGCGGGCATGGGGTATCGCCACGCCGGATCCGAGACCGGTCGATCCCAGCTGCTCGCGCGCCAGGAGAGCGTCCAGCACGTCGCCCGCGTCCAGGCCATAGAGCCGCGCTGCCGTTTCGGCGATCAGTGACAGGGCGTGGCGCTTGGTCGGCGCATGCACCTTGGGCGTGATCGCGCGGCGATCCAGCAGATCTTCGATATCCATCAGCACGATGCTCGCTCGCCCCCTGGACAGATCGGCCGCCCGAACGCCGCGCCGTTAACGCTCCGAAGCCTCAATTGGCTCCCGGCGGATGCGCTTAACCGCCGCCGGCGCCGTTGAGCGCCACGGTGCGCTCAGGGTCGATCCAGCCGATATTCCCATCCGGCCGGCGGTATACCACTGACAGGCCGCCATGCGCGGCGTTTCTGAACACAATTGTTTGAGATTCAGTCAGGTCCAGCTGCATGACCGCCATGGAAACGGTCATGGTGTTCAAGACTGCGTGAGTTTCGGCGATGATCATGGCGGCCGGCGCGCCGTGACCGTCCTCGGCGTCCCATCCGTCGTCGAGCTCTGCCCCGTCGGGCGGGCGCAGCACATAGAGCGCGGCGGTCTCGGCGGCCTTGGCGGTGGCCGCGATGGAATGGCTTTTCAGCTTTTGCTTGTAGCGCCGGATGCGGGTTTCGATCTTGGCCAGGGCCGCGTCGAAGGCGCTGTGGGCGTCGCCGCCCAGGCCGTGACTCTGCAATTGCTGGCCCGAGGCCAGGGCGACCGAGCAATCGACCCTGAAACTGTAGCCATCGCGGCTGACCACAACGTCGGCGTCGCCGCCTCGGTCGAAGTACTTGCCGATGCTTGTAAGGATTTCGCCGGTGACCCGCTCTCGCAGGGCCTCCCCGACGGCGACATGCTTGCCGGAGACTTGGACGTGCATGGGATTAGACGAGACCCTTGGGCGGGGGGAAGTCAAGCCCGCTCATCTCCTGAGAGGCGGCGATTTTTGTCGGCGCCCGGAGGAACCTTTCCGGCCCGGGCCGCGCGCCCTGTTCGTAAACGCGGGTCGCCTCGCCCGGCCCGTTCAGCAAGCTTCCTTCAGCACCCGCCGCCGCTCGACGGAGGAGGGGATGCGCATGGATTCGCGGTATTTGGCGACGGTGCGCCGGGCGATGTCGATGCCGGTCTCGTTGAGGATTTCGACGATGCGGTCGTCCGACAGCACCGCGGCGGCGTCGCGCTCGGCGTCGATCAGCTGGCGGATGCGGTGGCGGACGCTCTCGGCGGAGTGGGCTTCCCCGCCGTCTGACGACTGGATCGCGGCGGTGAAGAAGAACTTCATCTCGAACACCCCGCGCGGCGTGGCCAGATACTTGTTCGAGGTCACCCGGCTGACGGTGGATTCGTGCATGCCGATGGCGTCGGCCACGGTTTTCAGGTTCAGCGGCCGCAGGTGCTCGACCCCATAGGCCAAAAAACCGTCCTGCTGGCGGACGATCTCGCTGGCCACCTTGAGGATGGTCTTGGCGCGCTGGTCCAGGCTGCGCACCAGCCAATTGGCCGAGGCCAGGCAGTCGGCGATGAAGGTCTTGTCGGCGTCGGTGCGCGCGCCGCCGCTGACCCTGGCGTGATAGCGCTGGTCGACCAAAAGGCGCGGCAGGGCGTCGCTGTTCAGCTCGATGTTCCACATTCCGCCGGGCCCATCGCGGACGACGGCGTCGGGGGTCACCGGCGAGGCTGGCTCGCCGCCGAACGCCGCGCCAGGCCGGGGCGTCAGCGCGCGCAGCTCGCCCAGCATGTCCTTCAGGTCATCCTCATCGACGCCGCAGACCTTGCGCAGGCCCGCCATGTCGCGCCGCGCCAGCAGGTCCAGATTGTCGAGCAGGGCCTCCATGGCCGGATCCAGCCGGTCGCGCTCGGCCAGCTGCAGGGCCAGGCATTCGCGGACGCTGCGGGCCGCCACGCCGGTGGGCTCAAATCCCTGGATGCGGGCCAGCACCGCCTCGACCCTGGCTTCCGAGCAGCCCAGCCGCTCGGCGATTTCGGCCAGTTCGGCGCGCAGATAGCCGCCGTCGTCGATCGCATCGATCAGGACCAGGGCGATCGCCCGTTCGGCGGGGTCCATGCCCGCGACGGCCAGCTGATCGAGCAGGTGCTCGCTGAGGGTCTTGGCGCGCTGCAGGGCGCTTTCCATCCCCTCGCCGTCCTGGTCGAACGAGCCGCCCGAACCCGCGCGCGACCAGTCGATCTGGCCGCCGGTCTGGAAGCCGTCGGGCGGCTCGGGCTCGCCGCCCTCGCCGCTGGCGCGCTCGCCGGGCGAGGCGTCGGCATAGATATCGTCGTGGCGGGCGTCCATGTCCGCCGTGGCGGCGGCGTCGGAGATACGGTCCAGCGCGGTCTCGCCGGTCGCCTCGGCGCGCGCCGATTCTACTTCCGGTTCGGCCTCGCCCTCGCGATCGTCGCGCTGCAGCAGCGGGTTGCGCTCCAGCTCGCCCTCGACATAGGCGTCAAGCTCCAGGCTCGACAGCTGCAGCAGCTTGATGGCCTGCTGCAACTGCGGCGTGATGACAAGGCCCTGGCCCTGGCGGATCTCTAATCGGTGACTGAGCGCCAAAGCGCCCTCCTGGCCCAAATCTTGCGTGCCAGCTTAGGGGCGCATTCCGACTGATTGGTTAATGCGGCCGCCAGAGCGCGACAGTTTGCTGCCGTCACGCTCTAGAATCGAAAGTGCGAGCCTTTTTCAACGCTCCAGACCAAGCCGTCCGAGACTGAAAGGCTCTATCGCATCCTGGTGTCGTCGAAACGATCTCCCAGGTAGACCCGGCGGACCTCCGGATCGGCCAGGATCTCCTCCGGCGCGCCCTCGAACAGCACCTCGCCAGCATGGATGATGGAGGCGCGGTCGATGATGTCCAGCGTCTCGCGGACATTATGGTCGGTGATCAGGATGCCGATGCCGCGACCCTTCAGATAGGCGATCACATCCTTGATATCGGCGATGGCCATGGGGTCGATGCCGGCGAAGGGTTCGTCCAGCAGCATGAAATCGGGCTCGCTGGCCAGGGCGCGGGCGATCTCGCACCGCCGCCGCTCGCCGCCCGAAAGCGACACCGCCGGCGCGGTTCTGAGGTGCTCGATGCGCAGATCCTCCAGTAACCGGTTGACCTCGAGCTTGGCGCGGCGATCGTCGCGTTCGCGCATCTCGACGATGGCCATGACATTCTGTTCGACCGTCATGCCGCGAAAGATCGAGGCTTCCTGCGGCAGATAGCCCACCCCCATTCGCGCCCGCTGGTACATGGGCTGGGCGGTGATGTCCTCGCCGTCCAGATAGATGGCGCCGTAGTCCACCCCGATCAGGCCGGTGATCATGTAGAAACAGGTGGTCTTGCCCGCGCCGTTGGGGCCCAGCAGGCCGGCGACCTCGCCGCGCGCCAGCCGCAGGCTGACGCTGGACACGACCGAGCGACCGCGGAACGACTTTCCAATCGCGTCGGCGAACAGCCCCTCGGCCGTCGCAACGCCGGTCCCGCTGACGGCGCTCATGAGTTTCACCGGCTCGCCTCCACCCGCGAAGGATGTCGGCCTGGACGCGGGGCGCTGCGCTGGGAGCGGGAGCCGATCACGGCTGACCAGACTTGGCGGCGGTCTTTGGCGCGGCCGGCGGCTTGGTGCCCGCCGCGGGCGTGGTGGCGCCCGGCTTTTGTTCTTGCGGATAGAGTACGCTGCGCACCCGGCCTTTCGCCCCACGACCGGTGCGTTCGTCGATCATGGTGGCTTCGCCGGTGGTGGTGTTGATGGTCAACCGAGTGCCGGTCACGACGTTCTTGCCTTGGGTGGCGACGACCTCGGTTCCGGTCATGATTATGGTGGTGTTGTCCGCGGTGTAGACCGCGTGATCGCCTTTGACCACGCGTTCGGGCGTCACATAGAAGACGTTGCCGTCGGCCACCATGCTGTCCAACTCGCCGCAGGTCGGGTTGGCGTCGGCGTTGGCGCCTGGATGTGGATTGGGCAACTTCTTGTTGAAGAAATCCATTTCGTTGGCGCGCAAGCGGCTGGTGTCCTGCAGGGCTTCGGCATTGCCGGTGTAGACCGCCTCGCATTCCTTGTTGTGGCCGGTCAGCTGGTCGGCGGTGATGTCCACCGGGCCCTTGCCCTGCGGCGCGATCTGCGCGCGGCCCGGCTGCGGCGCGAGCGCCGCCGACAGGAGAGTCGCGGAAAGGGTCACGGCCGCAAGGCGGTTCATCGATGGATATCCCTGCTTCTCGCCGAGGCGCCGGCGTTCGTCTGCTTAGCGGTGTTTGATCTGCGAGTGAACATGGCCCCGAAACACAACGATCGCGCCCTTGTCGTATACAGCATAAGAATCCGCCGTCACCGCGCCCATCGGCCCGGTTCCCTGCACGTGGTCGCTGCCCACGACGGAGTTGTTCACGGTGTTGACCACCGCCTGATCGGTCAGGAACGTATTGCCGGTCTGGTCCCGCATCACAACATGGTCGCGCATGCGCAGGATTCGATCATCTTCGCGATAGACGCCGTGATCGGCGGAAATGTGGCTATTTTGATTGGCACCGCCGGAGTCGAACGTCAGTTGAAGCTTGGTTAGAGAGATCCGCTGGAAATCCTTGTCGCTTCGGGTGGCCTCGCTGGCGCCCATCACATAGGGCCGGCCGTTCTCGTCGCGGCCGAAGAAGCGCGCATTGGTCATGTGGATGGTGCTGGTCGCGCTGCGAAGGTCGCCCATCCGGGTCAGAAATCCGCGCAGCAGCACCCAGCCCGCCAGGGTGACCAGGATCACCGCGATCGCGGTCGGCAAGGCGCGGCGGAAGAAGTGGATCTGGCGCGAGCGCCGTTTCCAACGCTCCATATTGCGCCGGCGTCGCGCCTCGGACGTCGCATCGTCGGCGAAATGGGAGAAGGGGGGCGAGGCGGCGCTCGTCACGGCCAGGCTTAGCTATGGGCGAAGACGTCGACGTCTTCCCACCCGGCCAGGTCGAGCCGCGCGCGCCAGGGCAGGAAATCGAAACAGGCCTGGGCCAGAGCGGCGCGGCCCTCGCGCGCCAGCATCTCGTCCAGCCGCGCCTTCAGGGCGTGCAGGTGGAACACGTCGCTGGCGGCGTAGGCGACCTGCTCCTGGCTGAGCTTCGCCGCCCCCCAGTCCGAGCTCTGCTGCGCCTTGGACAGGTCGATACCTAGCAGTTCGCGGGTGACGTCCTTCAGGCCATGCCGGTCGGTATAGGTCCGCGCCAGCCTCGAGGCGATCTTGGTGCAATAGACCGGCGCGGTGGTCACCCCCAGATGCAGGGCGAACATGGCGATGTCGAACCGGCCAAAATGAAAGATCTTCAGCACCGCGGGGTCTGTCAGGACCCGCTTGAGGTTGGGCGCGTCGTAGCCGGGTCGATCCAGCCGAACCACATGCGCATGGCCATCCCCGGCCGACAGCTGGACTACGCACAGCGGGTCGCGGCCAAGGCGCAGGCCCATGGTCTCCGAATCGACAGCCACCGAGGCGCCGAAGGAGACCTCGTCAGGCAGATCACCGTCGTACAAATGGATCGTCACGATAGGGGACAGCTCCAGCCTGATCTCCCACGAGAGAGAAGAGTTGGTGCCCAGGAGAGGACTCGAACCTCCACGGCCGTTAAGCCACTGGCACCTGAAGCCAGCGCGTCTACCAATTCCGCCACCTGGG
>Ga0302314_10002604_pt1 | contig 33473 bp, 34 predicted proteins | sample III_Palsa_N2_3_FD_200533 | JGI IMG/M metagenome (GOLD analysis project Ga0302314, IMG submission 200533) | Peat permafrost microbial communities from Stordalen Mire near Abisko, Sweden - III_Palsa_N2_3 | ecosystem: Environmental > Terrestrial > Soil > Palsa > Peat permafrost | place: Sweden...
CGCGCAGCACGGTGAAGCGCGAGCCCGAGAGCTTGGCGCCGGTCTCGGGGTCGAGGCCCAGCGGCGCGCCGACGTCGACGTGATCCTTGACGGCGAAGTCGAACGTGGCCGGCGTGCCCCAGCGGCGCACCTCGACGTTGCCGGTCTCGTCGACGCCCGGCGGCACCGCGTCGTCGGGCAGGTTGGGCAGGCTCATCAGGATCGTGTTGAGCTCGCCCTGCAGCGCGTCCAGGCGTTCGGCGCTGGCCTTGAGCTCGTCGCCGATGCCGGCGACCTCGGCCATCACGGGCGCGGTGTCCTCGCCCTTGCCCTTCAACATGCCGATCTGCTTGCTCAGGCTGTTGCGGCGCGCCTGCAGTTCCTCGGTCCTGGTCTGCAGCGTCTTGCGCTCGCTTTCCAGCGCCGAGTAGGCGGCGACGTCGAGATACGGCTGGGGGTTCTTGCGCTTGTCGAGTCCGGCGATGACGGCCGGCAGGTCGCGGCGCAGCTGGTTGATGTCAAGCATGGTCTGGTCCTTCGATTCGAGTTCTTCAGGCTGTCGCGCGCATCCGCGCGAGGCGGGGTGCGACGAAAAAACGTTGGCGGCGAGCGCGGCGCGCTCAGGCGACGCGCGTCAAGATCGCGACGCCCGCACTTCGGCCATGCTGCGGTCGCCCAGCCCCATCGGCAGCGGGAACTCGACCGTCTCCTTGACGCCGTCGATGTTGCGCACGCTGACCGCGCCGAGCTGCTTCAGGCGGTCGATGACGGCCTGCACCAGCACGTCGGGCGCCGAGGCGCCGGCCGTCAGGCCCACGCGGGCGCGGCCGTCGAACCATTCGGGCTGGAGATCCTGCTCGCCGTCGACCATGTAGGCCGGCGTGCCCAGGCGCTCCGCCAGCTCGCGCAGGCGGTTGCTGTTGGAGCTGGTCGGGCTGCCCACGACGATCACGATGTCGACCTTGGGCGCCATGAACTTGACGGCGTCCTGGCGGTTCTGCGTCGCGTAGCAGATGTCCTGCTTCTTGGGCTCGCGCACCTGCGGGAAGCGCACCTTCACGGCCTCGAGGATCTCGGCGGCGTCGTCCACCGACAGCGTCGTCTGCGTGACGACCGCGAGCTTCGTCGGGTCGTTCGGATGCACGTTGGCGACGTCGGCCACGTCCTCCACGAGGTAGATGCCCTCGCGCAGCTGGCCCATCGTGCCCTCGACCTCGGGGTGGCCCTTGTGGCCGATCATGATGAACTCGTAGCCTTCGCGCGCGAGCTTCGACACCTCGACGTGCACCTTGGTCACCAGCGGGCAGGTGGCGTCGAACACCGAGAAGCCGCGCTGCGCCGCCTCCTCGCGCACGGCCTTGCTCACGCCATGGGCCGAGAACACGAGCGTGGCGCCGGGCGGCACGTCGGCGAGATCCTCTATGAAGATCGCGCCCTTGTTCTTGAGGTCGTTGACGACGAAGGTGTTGTGCACGATCTCGTGACGCACGTAGATCGGGCGGCCGAACTTCTCGAGCGCGCGCTCGACGATCTCGATGGCGCGGTCGACGCCCGCGCAGAAGCCGCGCGGCTCCGCGAGCAGCACCTCGTCGACGAACTTCCGGTTGTTGGCGACGTCGCTCATCACAGCACCCCGATCAGCTGGGCTTCGAACGTCACCGGCTGGCCGGCCAGCGGGTGGTTGAAGTCGAACAGCAGCCAGTCGGCGCCCTCCTCGCGGATCACGCCGGCGAACTTGGCCGTCCCGTCGGGCGTCGGGAACTCGACGACGTCGCCCACGCGGTATTCCTCGCTCGCGTCGCCGTGCTGCGCGAGCAGGCTGCGCTTGACCCGCTGCAGCATCTCCGGATTGCGCTCGCCGTAGGCGGCGCCGGCCTCCAGGTGCCAGGTCATGCGCGCGCCCTCCTCCATGCCGAGCAGGCAGGCCTCGATGGCCGGCGCGAGCTGGCCCGCGCCCAGCGACAGCGTGGCGGGCTTGTCGTCGAACGTGCTGACGACCTCGGCGCCGTCGGGGCCGCTCAGGCGGTAGTGCAACGTCAGAAACGAGTCGGGCTGGACGATGTTCACGAATATGAGGCAGTTGGGCAGGCACGGCCTGCAGGGGTGCGCACGACACTGGACGGTCGGCTCGCCGAGGGTGCGCAGTCGGCACGAACCCCCGAAGAAAACCGATTTTACCTGTGAGGCCCGCCGCCATGTCGATCAAGCAATTGCCCCCCGCCACCCGCCCGCGCGAAAAGCTGCTGGCGCACGGCGCCCGCTCGCTCGCCGACGTCGAGCTGCTGGCCCTGCTGCTGCGCACCGGCACCCGCGGCCAGGGCGTCCTGCAGCTGGCCGAGCGCCTGCTCGGCCACTTCGACGGCCTGGCCGGACTGATGCACGCCACGCCCGACGAACTGGCGCGCGCCGGCGGCGTCGGCCCGGCCAAGCGGGCGGAGCTGTCGGCCGTGCTCGAGATCGCCCGCCGCACCCTGGCCCAGCAGTTGAAGGAGGCGCCGGTGTTCGATTCGCCGCAAAAGGTCAAGGACTTCGTCGCGCTGCGCCTGGGCGCGCTCGTGCACGAGGTGTTCGGCGTGCTGTTCCTCGATTCGCAGCACCGCCTCATCGAGATGCAGGAACTGTTCCGCGGCACGCTCGCGCAGACCAGCGTCTATCCGCGCGAGGTGCTGCGCCAGGCGCTGCTGCTCAACGCCGGCGCGGCCATCCTCGTGCACAACCACCCGTCGGGCATGGCCGAGCCCTCGCGCGCCGACGAGGTGCTGACGCAGTCGCTGGCGGCGGCGCTGCGCGTCATCGACGTGCGCGTGCTCGACCACCTGGTCGTCGGCGCCGGAACGGTCGTCAGCTTCGCGGAGCGCGGGTTGATGTGAGCGTCAGCCGCCCGCCCGCGTGGCCTGCAGGTCGAACCCGCCCTCGCCGCTGACCCAGGTGTCCTTGTCGCGCACGATGGCCTGCGGCGGCAGCGCGGGCGTCGCCACGGCGAGGCCTTCCATCCGCCGCACGGCGGTGCCGACCGCCACGAACTCGATCAGCCCCGAGCCGAGCTCGACGATGTAGGTCTTGATGCCCACGACCTCGTCGGCGCCCAGTTGCGCCGCCTCCTGCTCGATGCGCTCGAACACGTGCTCGCGGGCGTCGTAGACCAGCGTCGTGAGGTCGCTGATCTCGCCCTTGACGAAGCCCTTGAACATCGACTTCAGGCCGCCGATCGCGCCCAGCGAGTACACCGACGTCGACATCAGCAGCTTGACCGGCGCGAAGCCCATCGCGGTGAGGCTCCACAGCTCCTCGCCGGTCAGGTCGCTGGTGACCGGATCCTGGCTCGCCTGCGGCGGCAGCGCCGGGTTGATCGCGGCCGTGCCGGACATGAACATCTCGTGCGCGCCGTTGAAGCGCTCGACGCTGGTGCGGATGCCCACCACCGCGTTGGCGCCCGCGCGCCGCGCCTCCCGCACCGCGCGTTCGAGCGCGTGGTGGCGGGTCGCGTTGAAGATGTCGCTGAACTCCTTGATCTCGCCGCGCACCATGGTCTTCAGCCCGCCGATGATGCCGCCGATCGCGCCCATCGAGTAGGCGATGTTGCCGAACACGTAGCGCCTGGGCGCATAGCCGGCGTCCATGTGGCAATAGAGCTCCTGCGCGTCGCCGGCGCTGGTGAAGAAGTCGTTGGCATCGGCGCGGCGCACGCTGGAGCCGACGAACAGGTACTCGGTGTTGCCGGCCAGGTTGCGCAGTTCGGAGGTGACGCCCACGGCGCCGTGCGCGGCGCCCTCCTTGACCTCGGCCACCATGCGGTCGTACGCGTTCTGCCGGCCCTCGTGGATGATCCCGGTGATCTCCGGGATCTCGCCGCCGATCACGCCGCGCACGCCCGAGGTGAGTCCTCCGATGAAGCCCATCGAGCGCACGCTGTTGCCCACGACGATGCCCACGGGCGCGTAGCCCTTGAGGTGCATGCAGTAGATCTCGTTGCCGGACAGGCCGGAAATCCGGGGCTTGGTGGACATGGCACTCCTCGCTGCGTGTGTTGTGGGAACGAATCGACACCCGCAGTGTCCACCAGGAATCGCGGACATCGCCGGGTCGGCGAAAATGACGGCCGACAGCGACGCCGAAGAATGCGGCCGGAGGGACATCGTCTTGAAAATGCGCAGCTTGCAGGACCTCGGCGCCATGCGCGACGCGCTCGCGCGCGCCGAGCGCGAGGCGGCCGAAGCCGCGCGCCGCGCCGCGGAGGAGAAGGCGCGGCTCGATCGCGAGCGGCGCCAGTTCGAGCTCGCCGTGGGCAGCGTCAGGCCCGTGAAGGCCGCGCCGCGCGCCGACCTGCGGCCCGAGCCGCCCTCGGCCCACCCGCGCCAGAAGGAACTCGACGAGGCGCGCGCGCTGGCGGAGGCCATGTCCGACGAGGTCGACGTCGAATCGCTGCTGCTCACCGACGACGGGCTCGGCTTCCGGCGCCCGGGCGTGTCGCTGGACGTGCTGGGACAGCTTCGCAAGGGCAAGTGGTCGATCCAGGATCAGCTCGATCTGCACGGCCTGCGCCGCGACGAGGCGCGCGAGGCCGTCGGCGCGTTCATCCGCAGCGCCGGGCAGCGCGGGCTGCGCTGCCTGCGCGTGATCCACGGCAAGGGGCACGGATCGCCGGGGCGCGAACCGGTGCTGAAGTCCAAGGTGCACAAGTGGCTGGCGCAGCGGCAGGAGGTGATCGCGTTCGCGCAGGCCGCCGGCCCGCAGGGCGGCGCCGGCGCGGTCATCGTGCTGCTGGCGGCGTGATGACGGCGCAGGCCGTTTCCTGCGGCGTCGTGCTGGCCAACCGGCGCGGCGGCATCTTCGTCTGCCACACCACCGGCACTGCGCGCTGGGACCTGCCCAAGGGCCTGGCCGACGACGGCGAGGCCCCGCGCGACGCCGCCGTGCGCGAGGCCTGGGAAGAAGCCGGGCTGCGGCTGCCGGCGGGCGATCTCGTCGATCTCGGCGTGTTCGACTACCTGCCCGCGAAGCGCCTGCACCTGTTCGCGCTGCGCGTCGCCGACGACGCGATCGCCATCGACCGCTGCCGCTGCCGCTCGTTCTTCCCGCACCGCCACACCGGCGCGCCGACGCCCGAGGCCGACGCCTGGATCTGGCAGCCGCGCGCGGACATGGCCGCGTGGTGCGGCAAGAACATGATCCGCGTGCTGGGGTCGCTGGACTGGGCGGCGATCGATGCGCTGCCCGCGGTGGCGCACGTCGAGGTCGACGTTTCCGCCTAAACCTTCGCGAACGGCTTGCTGAGGAAGCGCGAACCGGGCAGGCCGAAGCGCCACGGCGCGTCGACCGCCTTCGACAGGCCGATGCGCGGGCCGACGACGGCCTCGGTCGCGGCGTCCGGCGCGGCCACGAAGAACGGCGGGCGGTCCAGCGGCAGCCCGTAGTGCGCCAGCGTGATCCCCAGCGCCTGGCCCAGCCGGCCCGGGCCGGAACACAGCAGGCGCGGATCGCTCGTCCCGCGGCGCAGCTGCATCGTCTCGAGGCCGACGCGCGGCTCGATCGCGCGGATCAGCACGCCCGCGCCATGCCCCGCCGGCCGGCACGTGAAGTTCAGGCACCAGTGGATGCCGTACGAACGGTAGACATAGGCGTGGCCCGACGGCCCGAACATCGCCGCGTTGCGTGCGGTCGGCCCCCTGTGCGTGTGCGAGGCCGGATCGGACTGGTCGTAGGCCTCGGTCTCGACGATCACGCCGCCGACGCCGTCGACCAGCAGCGTCGCGCCGATCAACGCGCGCGCCACGACGTCGGCGGGCGCGTCGAAGTCGATCTCGCGCGATCGGCGGCGGCTCATCGCGCGCCGGCGAGCCGTTGCAGCGTGGCTGGGTCGGGCGCGCCGCCGAAGTACTTCTCCAACGCGCGGCCGAACACGCCGCCGGCGCCGTCGATCTCGCGGAACAGCGTCAGGCACGATCGCAGCTTGAGGTCGTCGGGCGAGCCGAAGATGTCGTGCGCGCTGCGGCCGTCGACCGCGAGCACGCGCGCGACGCAGTCGCGCAGCCGCGGGCCGAGCACCGGATGCGCGAGGTAGGCCGCCGCCTCGTCGCGCGACTGCAGCCCGAAGTGCCATGCCATCTGGCTGTGGCCCAGGCCGCGCAGTTGCGGGAACACGAACCACATCCAGTGCGTTCGCTTGCGGCCGGCGTCGAGTTCGGCGCGCACGTCGTCCATGCGCGGCGCCTGCGCCTGCACGAAGCGTTGCAGGTCGTCGTCGTTCATGTCAGTGCAGCAGCCTGCCCGCGAAGAAGCGCCGGAACGCGCCCAGCAGGTTCTTGGCCGAGGTGTCCCAGCGATGCCGCGCCGCCACCTCCAGGCCTTGCGCGCCGAGGCGCTTGCGCAGGTCCGCGTCGTGCAGCAGCTGCTCGACGGCATCGGCGATCGCCTTCGGGTCGTCCGGCGACACCGCCAGCGCCGCCCCGGCCGCGACCTCCACCAGCGCGGTGGTGTTGGACGTCACCACCGGCACGCCGCTGGCCAGCGCCTCCAGCACCGGCATGCCGAAGCCCTCGGCGTAGCTCGGATAGACGAACACGCGCGCGTGGCGCACCAGCGCCGGCAGTTCGGCGTCGGCGACGCGCTCGAGGAAGGTGATCTCCTTGCCGAGCCCGAGCTTCTCGACTTCGGCGAACGCCTCGTCGTGCTCGAAGTCGCGCTGCCCGACGACCAGCAGCGGCGGCCGCGGCTCGGCCATCCGCGCGTAGGCGCGCACCAGGTTCAGGTGGTTCTTGCGCGGCTCGATCCGGCCCACGGTGACCAGGTACTCGCCCGGCGTCGCGCCCAGCGCGCGCACGAGGTCGGCGCCGTTCCAGTCGTCGCTGCCGGCGGCCGACACCGGATGGAAGCGCGCGAGGTTGACGCCGTTGCCGGTGATCGTGATGCCCATCGGATCGACGCCGTACAGCCGCGCGATCTCGCGGCGCGAGAACTCGCTGACCGTCATCAGCAGCGCCGCCTTCTTCACCGAGCGGCGGCCCGTGAAGCGCGCCATGCGCAGGAAATCCTTGGTGAAGAACTGCGGATGGGTCTCGAACAGCGTGTCGTGGATGGTCACCGCGCAGGCGCCCCACGGAAGCAGGGGCATGCGGTACTGCACGTGCAGCAGGTCGATGCGGTGCTTGCGCTGCAGCAGCGCGAGCTGCCAGCCCAGGCGCGCGAGGCCGCTGCGATGCGGCATGGCCACGCAGTGGGCGTTGGACATCCCGAACGCGGGATCGGCCTCGCGCAGCTTGTGCGGCTCGGCGCAGAAGAAGACGAAGTCGTATTCGGGCGCGCGCCGGATCGCCTCGCGATAGAGGCCCAGCAGGTGGCTGCGGCTGCCCTGGTAGAGGCCGTCGAAGGTATGGAAATCGACGCCGATGCGGGGACGTCGGGTCTGGCCAGCGAGCGAGGAAATGGGCGTGGTCATCCGGCCTCAGGAAGAAAGCGTGATCGTGAGCAGCGCCGGCCGGCAGGCGGCAACGTCACCGCGAACGTGGCGGCGATCGGCAAAGCCTGCTCCGGACGGCGGGGCTCCAGCCAGGCGGAGCGCAGCTCGGCAATCGGCAGGCCTGTCGAGCGGCTGGAGGCGTCGTCGGGCGAGGGCAGGGGGCGATCGGGAGGCGTATTCACCCCGGCATCCTATGTTCAAGACGTGTCGCTTTCTTGTGCGCCGCAGCGGATATTCGTCACGCGTCGCGTCCGGGAGCCCTGCCCGGCCGCGGACCGAGGCCTCCGGTGGTTCAAGTTGGTGCGTCCCGCGTCGATATCCCTCAAGAGCTCCCGACGGCCGGCGTCGCCACAAATGGGCCCGAACAAGGCCTTTCATGCGCGGATGGGACTCACGCCGCGGGCGGAACATCCGACGAGAAGCTGGCCGTTCGTGCGGGGTGCTCGGACGGAACAAGGCCGGCTCGACAACAAATACTGGAGATTCCACCCATGAGACTTCTTTCGCTCATCGTGACGCTGGCGCTGCTGCTCGGGCTCGCCCCGGCCCGCGCGGCCGACGCCCCGGCCGGCTGCGACTCCTGCGCCATCAAGGTCGACTCGCTAGCCCAGCCGACGCGGCTCGTCGGCAAGTGGCTGTTCACGCGCGAGGACTCGCCGGCCAACGCCGCGGTCACGGTCGACACCTCCGACACGACCAAGTGGCGCCTCGTGAAGGCGCCGGGGCCGTGGAAGCACGCCTACGACGACAAGAAGAACTTCACCGTCGGCTGGTACCGCGGCGCGTTCGACTTCGCGCCCGGCCTGGTCGGCCAGGAAGTGGTCGTGATGGTCAACGCCTACATGGGCCGCACCAAGGTGTGGATCGACGGCCAGGAAGTCTACGAGCGCCCGCTGGACGCCAACGTGCAGCGCTACTACTCGATCCAGCCGATCCCGGTGCGCTTCAAGATCACGCAGCCGCACGAGACGATCGCGATCCGCGTCGACACGCCGCTGATGACCGGCATCTACATGCTGCCGTTCGAGCTGCGCAAGTACGACGCGCATGACGGCACGCTCGTCTTCTACCAGGTGTGGGGCGGCGAGCTGCGTCTCGTGATCGGCTTCGTCGTCGCGTTCTTCGGCCTGTTCTTCCTGCTGGTCTACAGCAAGACGCGCTACGCGCTCTACCTGACCGCCGCGCTCGCGAGCCTGGTGATCTTCCCGTTCTTCGCCGCGCCGGCCGACTTCCTGCTGGGCCTGTTCGAGCCCGAGAAGCTCACGTACATCCACTACTTCGGGCTGTACTCCGGCTTCTTCTTCTACCTGTTCACGCAGTTCTTCCACAAGTTCACGCCGCGCGTCAACAAGATCGGCGGCGGCCTGATGGGCGTGCTGGCGCTCGTCATCCTCAGCATGACGGTGCACCCGAACATCGACCTGTTCCAGCACGTGCGCAGCATCTACTTCGTGCTGATGCTGGCGTTCGGCCTGGGCTGCGTCTGGCAGCTGTGGAACGGCGTGCGCGCCGGCAAGCCGGGCGCGCGCGTGCTGTTCGTCACGCTGCTGATCTTCCTGGCCTCCGGCATCAACGACATGCTGCTGGCGCTGGGCGAGATCGCGACCATCTCGATGATCTTCACCGGCCTGGCCGCGTTCGTCGCCGCCGTGCTGTACGTGGCCAGCAACTCGTTCGCCAACACCTTCGTCGAGAACAAGCGCCTGGTCACCGAGCTGACCGGCATGAACGAGAACCTGGAAGCCATCGTCGCCGAACGCACGCTGGCGCTGCGCCAGAAGACGGCCGACATCCAGAGCATGCTGCAGAACATGCCGCAGGGCGTGCTGACGATCGTCGCCGGCAACAGGATCCATCCGGAGTATTCGGCCTACCTCGAGACCATCTTCGAGACCACCAGCATCGCCGACCGCGACGTCATGCAGCTCGTGTTCTCCAACACCAACCTGGGCGCCGACACGCTGTCGACGATCGAGGTGTCGATCGCGTCGTGCATCGGCGAGGACGCGATGAACTACGAGTTCAACTCGCACCTGCTGGTCGCCGAGTTCGAGGCGCGCATGCCGGACGGCCGCCTCAAGGCGCTGGAGCTGAGCTGGTCGCCCATCGTCAACGAGTCCGACGTCGTCGAGAAGCTGATGGTGTGCGTGCGCGACGTCACCGAGCTGAAGCGCCTGGCCAACGAGGCGTCGACGCAGCGGCGCGAGCTGGAGATGATCGGCGAGATCCTGTCGGTCAGCCAGGAGAAGTTCCAGGACTTCATGCAGACCTCGATGGCCTTCGTCGACGAGAACCGCGCGCTCACCGAGCAGGCTTCCGGCCCGACGGCCGAACTGATCACGCAGCTGTTCCGCAACATGCACACGGTCAAGGGCAACGCGCGCACGTACGGCCTGGGCAACCTGACCAACACCGTGCACGAGGCCGAGCAGGCCTACGACGACCTGCGCAAGGGCCAGTCCACCGAGTGGGAGCCCGAGACGCTGCTCGAGCAGCTCGACGCCGTGCGCAGCCTGCTCGACGAATACGCGAAGATCAACGACACCAAGCTCGGCCGCAAGGGCCCCGGGCGGCGCGGCAACGTCGAGAAGTTCCTGATGGTCGAGAAGGCGCAGGTCACGCAGACGCTGCAGGCGATGCAGGGCGTCGACACGAACAACATCGACGCGATGCGCGCCGCGCTGCTCGAGACGCAGAAGCTGCTGCGCCGCATCGGCACCGAGCGCGTGCAGGACGTGCTGGCGCCGGTCGCCGAATCGCTGCCGTCGCTCGCCAAGGAGCTGGGCAAGGAGCCGCCGGTGGTGGCGATCCACGACAACGGCGTGCTCGTGCGCACGCAGATCAGCGGGCTGCTGAAGAACCTGTCCACGCACCTGTTCCGCAACGCGATCGACCACGGCATCGAGTCGCCCGCAGTGCGCCTGGCTGCCGGCAAGCAGGCCGTCGGCCGCATCGATCTCGACGTCACGATCGTCGGCGACGAGCTGACCCTGGTGATGCGCGACGACGGCCAGGGCATGGCGATGGCCCGCATCCGCCAGATCGCCACCGAGCGCGGACTCGTCGAGCCCAGCACGCGCCTGAGCGACGAGGAGACCGCGCAGCTGATCTTCCTGCCCGGCTTCTCGACCGCCGAGGTGGTGACCGAGGTCTCCGGACGCGGTGTCGGCATGGACGCGGTCAAGGGCTTCCTCGAACGCGAGGGCGGCCACGTCAACGTGCGTTTCCTGGGCGTCCAGGCGGCCAATGGCAACCGCCCGTTCGAACTCGTGATCGGGCTGCCGGCGGCGTTCGCCATCGCGGCCTGAAGGGAAGTCGGATGCACCGCGTTCGCATGAAGGGAAAGTGAAATGATCGAATTCATCGTCGGACTGGCCATCGGCGCCGTCCTCGCGGGCGGCTTCGCCGGGTGGCGCGCCGGCGGCACCCGCAGGAACGTGGCGCGGGCGGTCGAAGTGCAGCGCTTCGAGGCCGTCGACCACGCCGAAGCGGTGCGCGCCGCCGAGGACGAGCTGCGCACGCAGCAGGCCGAGTTCGCGCGCCAGCGCAAGGACGGCTCGGCGCAGCTCGCGCAGATGCAGCGCGACCACGACAAGTTGCTGCGCGAGGTGGGCGAGCGCGTCGCCGAGGCCAAGACCAAGGCGCTGCGCAACTGCGACTCGCTGGCCGGCGAGATCGGCCAGCTGCTGGGCGTCGTCAAGACCTTCGAGCGCTGGCACGCCGAGATGAACACGCTGCTCGCGCACAACCGCGAGATGCATTCGAAGAGCGAGGAGTTCTCCAAGATCGTCGAGCAGGTGGTGATCGTCGCGCTGAACGCGTCGATCGAGGCCGCGCGCGCGGGCGACCACGGCCGCGGCTTCGCGGTCGTCGCCAACGAGATCCGCGTGCTCGCGGGCCGCGCGGAGCGGCTGTCCAAGGACTACCGCGCCAACCTCTACAAGAATGACCTGATCACGACGACCACGTTCCAGGACCTGCAGGCCGGCGGCAAGATGATCGTCGGCGCGGTGATCGGCCTCGAGCTGATCAACAACAGGTCCAAGGACCTGCTGACCGCCGAGGCGGGCGCGGCATGATCACCGACCGCGCCAAGGCCGGCTTCGACCGGCTGCTGGTGGCCTCGCTCAAGAGCGGCATGCCGGTGGGCGGCGCGCGCGTGGACGTCGAGTCCGTCAAGGAACTCGGCAAGGTCAAGGAAAAGAAGATCGTCATCCTGACGGTCTCGTCCTACCTGTTCCGCGCGATCGCGATCCTGTACTTCAGGCCGGACGCCGCGACCCGCGCCTACTTCAACCGCAGCGCGGAGGAAGGCGCGCCGGCGCTGACCGACGACGAGTTCTACGACCGCGTCGCCGAATGCGGCAACGTGGTCTGCGGCGCGTTCAACCGCGACCTCGGGCCGTTCTTCCCGCACGTGGGCATGTCCACGCCCAACATCATCGACAAGGACTGCATGCAGTACGTCGACCTGCTGGGCTGCAGCCTCACCAGGCACTACAGGATCGTGCTGGCCGGCGAGCTCACGCTGTACGCGACCCTGTGCGTGGCCGACTACGGCCTGGTCGACTTCCACGTCGACCCCGCCGTCGAAGCGGCGGTCGACACGGGCGAGCTCGAGATGTTCTGACCCGCTTCATTCCAACAAGCAACCCCAACGGAGATTCACATGGCCCAGATCCTGGTTGTCGACGATTCCAGCACCGTCCGCGACGAAGTCGCGGGATTCCTCAAGCGCAACGGCCTCGATGTCGCCACCGCGGTGGACGGCAAGGACGGCCTGTCCAAGCTGCGCCTGGACCCGAAGCTGAAGCTGGTGGTCAGCGACGTCAACATGCCCAACATGGACGGCCTGACGATGGCGGAGAAGATCCGCGGCGAGCTCGGCAACAAGACCGTCAACATCGTCATGCTGACCACCGAGAACAGCCCCATCATGAAGGAGCGCGGCAAGGCCGCGGGCATCAAGGGCTGGATCGTCAAGCCGTTCAAGGGCGACGCGGTCCTCGCGACGTTCAAGAAGCTCGTCGAGGCCTAGAATCGGTCGATGACCTCGTCGACCTTGCTCCGCCACGCCGCGCTCGCCGCGGCGTTTTCGTTGGCCGCCACGGCGCACGCCCAGTCGGTGCCGATCGCCGATCCCGGATTCACCGACGCGATCACCGAGCAGCTGCGCACCGCGCTGCCGGACGAGCACGTGGTGGTGGTCGGCCCGCAGCGGCTCACGATCGGCAACGTCGGCTTCAGCGTCAACCTCGCGCACCTGTGGCAGGCCTGCAGCGCGAACGCGAGCAGGTGCGACGACGAGTCCGCGCGCTTCGTCGCCGCGGTGACGAAGGCCTTCCAGGACATGAACAGGCCGCCCGCGCCGGCGCAGGTGCGCATCGCCGTGCGCTCGGACAAGATGGCCCAGGCCTACCTCGCCAGCACCCGCACGACCGGGCTGAACCTGCAGGTGCAGCCGTTCGTCGAGGGCCTGGTCAGCGCGGTCGTCATCGACTCGCCGGCCTCGCTGCGCTGGGCGTCGTCCAAGGACCTCGACGCGCTCAAGCTCGACCAGGCCGCGCTGCGCGAGCTGGCGTTGAGCAACACCCACGCGACCCTGCAGCCGCTGGCCAGCGTGGCGCAGCCGGCGCCCAAGGGCAAGCTCGGCACGATCGACGGCGACGCCTACACGGCCAGCCGCATCCTGTTTCCCGCCGACTGGGCGCTGATGGCCAAGGCGCAGGGCGGCACGCTGATCGTCGCGGTGCCGCTGCCCACCGAGATCCTCTACGTCGGCGACGACGGCGCCGACGCCCTCGACGCGCTGCGCACGCTCGCCCGCCAGCGGGCGAGCACCTCGCAGGGCGGCCTCGGCGACCAGCTGCTGCGCTGGACGGCCGACGGCTGGAAGATCGTCAACTGATCTCCCGCCCGGCGACACGGGTCGCGGGGCGCTCCCATAATGCGGCCCATGCCGCACCCCACCCTCCCCCGATTCGCGCTGGCGCTGGGCCTGGCCCTCGCCGTCCCGGCCTGCGCGGCCGACACGCCCGACGCGCAACTGGCCGCGATCGCCGACGCGGTCGATGCGCAGGCGCTGCACGCCACCATCGAGAAGCTGGTGGCCTTCGGCACGCGGCACACGCTGTCGGACACCGTCTCCGAGACGCGCGGCGTCGGCGCCGCGCGCCGCTGGACCAAGGCGCGCTTCGAGGCGATCTCCAGGGACTGCGGCGGCTGCCTGGAGATCGTCACGCCGGCGCAGACCGTCACCGGCAAGCGCATCCCGAACGGCGTCGAGATCGTCGACGTCGTCGCGATCCAGCGCGGCACCGGCGACCCGGGCCGCGTGGTGGCGATCACCGGCCACATCGACTCGCGCGTCACCGACGTGATGGACGCGACGCACGACGCCCCCGGCGCCAACGACGACGCCTCCGGCACGGCCGCGGTGCTGGAGTCGGCGCGCGTCCTGTCGAAGCGCCAGTTCGCGGCGACCATCGTGTACGGCGTGCTGTCCGGCGAGGAGCAAGGCCTGTACGGCGGCAAGGTGCTCGCCGACTACGCGAAGGCGCAGGGCTGGCGCGTCGAGGTCGACCTGAACAACGACATCGTCGGCAACAGCCACGGCCAGGACGGCGTCAACCAGAACGACGTGGTCCGCGTGTTCTCCGAAGGCACCAAGGCGCTGGAGACGCCGGAGCAGGCCGCCAGGCGGCGCTACAACGGCGGCGAGCTGGACTCGCCGTCGCGCAACCTGGCGCGCTTCGTGGCCGGGCTGGCCGATCGCCATCTCGTGAACTTCCGCGTCAACATGGTCTACCGCACCGACCGCTACGGCCGCGGCGGCGACCAGGTGGAGTTCCTCGGGCACGGCTTCCCGGCCGTGCGACTGACCGAGCCGCACGAGGACTACCGCAGCGAGCACCAGGACGTGCGCACCGAGGCCGGCGTGCGCTACGGCGACACGATCGACCGCGTCGACTTCGACTACCTCGCGCAGGTGACGCGCCTGAACGCGATCGCGCTGGCCGCGCTGGCCAACGCGCCGGCGCCGGTGCAGGGCGTGACGATCGGCGGCGCGGTCACCACCGACACCGTCTTGAAGTGGACGCCGCAGCCCGGCGTCGCGCAGTACCGCGTGTGGTGGCGCGACACCACCGCGCCGCAATGGCAGCACAGCCGCAGCTACGCCGCCGACGTCGATCCGGGACACGCGGTGCTGAAGAACGTCGATCTCGACGACTTCTTCTTCGGCGTGTCGGCGGTCTCGGCCGACGGCTGGGAATCGCCGGTCACCTTCCCGGGCGACGCCGGAAGTTTCTAGCGCGACGCGCTGCGCGCCGTGCGCATCGTGATCGACCAGCGCAACTCGTCGACCGGCGCCACGCTGTGCTGCCAGCCCCAGCGCGCCGGCCCGCGCAGCGCGTAGATCGAGCGCGGCGCAGCGCGCAGCTTCACGACGTCGGCGCGCTTCGGGGCGACCGGCGGGTACGGGCGCAAGCGCAGCGTGGCCGTCGAGCCGAGCGAGACGCCGAAGACGTCCTCGTGCTCCGGCACGTCGCGATGCCAGCCCAGCGGCGTGCCCGGCGCGTACTCGGCGACCAGCGTGTGGCGGATCGCCTCGGGCTCGACACCCGCCCAGCGCGCGACACGCGCGCGCAGCGGGTACAGCGCCTCGATCAGCGGTTCGGCGGGCAGCAGCTTGTTGGCGTCGTCGTCGTAGCTGCCGCCGAAGCTGGCCACGCGGCGGCGCGCGGTGTACTGCTTGTAGAGGGCGGCCTGCAGCGGCAGCGCGCGGATCGTCGCGATCAGCGCGGCCTCCTCGGCGCGCGAGAGGAACCCGGTCTCGTAGGCCAGGCCCTCGGGCAGGTTCGCCGGAACCGGCTCGGGCAGGTCGTCGAACAGCGCGCCCTGGCTCAGGCGACGCCTTCGAGCATGCGCGCGGCGATCGCGCGGTGGAACGGCATGATCGCCGCGAGGTAGGCGCTGCCCCACGCGTTGTGCCAGCGCACGATGGTGGTGAGCGTGGCGAAGCCGCCGGCGAGCGCCACGACGATGCGGAAGTCCAGGTGCTTGTCGTCGAAGCCGAGGACGACCTCGTCGCGCGACTCGCGCACCACCGGAAATCCGCTGGCCGGCGCCGGTGTCAGGCCAACGAGGGTGCCCAGCCGATTGCGCAGCGCCATGAGGGTGCGGATCCACAACGGCCGATGCTCGAACGCGAGCCGCATGGCTTCCATCGCGGTGATGCCGCGCGGCGCCGGCACCTTGTAGGCGTCGGCGAACTGGTAGCCGGGCAGCACGCGTTCGCTGTTGGCGTACGGGGTGGTGGGGATGGCGGCGATGCGGGTCATGCGAGGACTTTATGCCTGCCCGCCGCCGCACGCGAGCCCGTCGCGACAAGCCCCCGTCGAGGTGTCGCCTTCAGTCGGACAGCGCCTTCATCTCGCGATACAGGTCGGCCTTGCCCTCGAAGCCGATGCCCGGCAGGTCGGGCATCGTCACGAAGCCGTTGTCCACCTTCACGCCGTCGGGGAAGCCGCCGAACGGCTGGAACAGGTCGGGGTACGACTCGTTGCCGCCCAGGCCCAGGCCGGCGGCGATGTTGAGCGACATCTGGTGGCCGCCGTGCGGGATGCAGCGGCTGGCGGACCAGCCGTGTTCCTCGAGCATGTCCAGCGTGCGCAGGTATTCGACCAGCCCGTAGCTCAGCGCGCAGTCGAACTGCAGCCAGTCGCGGTCGGGGCGCATGCCGCCGTAGCGCACCAGGTTGCGCGCGTCCTGCATCGAGAACAGGTTCTCGCCGGTGGCCATCGGATTCCTGTAGTAGCTGCGCAGCGTGGCCTGCAGCTCGAAGTCCAGCGGATCGCCGGCCTCCTCGTACCAGAACAGGTCGTACTGCGACAAGGCCTTCGCATAGCGAACAGCGGTGTCGAGGTCGAAGCGGCCGTTGGCGTCGACCGCGAGCTTCTGGCCGTCCTGCAGCACCGACAGGATCGAATCGATGCGGCGCAGGTCCTCGTCGAGCGACGCGCCGCCGATCTTCTTCTTGACGACGGTGTAGCCGCGGTCGATGTAGCTGCGCATCTCGTCCTTGAGCTTGCCGTGGTCCTGGCCCGGGTAGTAGTAGCCGCCCGCGGCGTAGACGAAGACCTTGCGGTGCGGCGTGCCCGTGCCGTGGCGTTCGGCCAGCAGCTGGAACAGCGGCTGGCCCGCGATCTTGGCGACGGCGTCCCACACCGCCATGTCGATCGTGCCGATCGCCACCGAGCGCTCGCCGTGGCCGCCCGGCTTCTCGTTGGTGAACATCGCGGCCCAGACCTTGTGCGGGTCGATGTTGTCGCCGGTCGCGTCGACCAGCGCGGCCGGGTCGGCCTCGAGCACGCGCGGAATGAAGCGTTCGCGCATCAGCTTGCCCTGGCCGTAGCGGCCGTTCGAGTTGAAGCCGTAGCCGACCACCGGCCGGCCGTCGCGGATCACGTCGGTGATCACCGCGACGAGGCTCAGCGTCATCTTGCTAAAGTCGATGTACGCGTTGCGGATGGGCGAGCTGATGGGCAGCGTGATCTCGCGGATCTCGACGATCTTCATGGCGGTCTCCCGGTGTCGTTGGACGGTGCGCCATGTTGCGGCAGCCGCGCCGCGCCGGCCAATGCTCATTTCCTCATCTTCGATGCGCTGGACGAACCGCTCATGAACCTGACCTGGCTCGAGGACTTCCTGGCGCTGGCCGCCAGCGGCAACTTCTCGCGCGCGGCCGAGGAGCGCGCCAGCTCGCAGCCGGCGTTCAGCCGCCGCATCCGCGGCCTGGAGGACTGGATCGGCGTCGAGCTGTTCGACCGCCGCTCGCAGCCGGCGACGCTGACGGAGGCCGGCGAATGGTTTCGCGGCGTGGCGCAGGACCTGCTGGCGCGCGTGGCGCGGCTGCCGGGCGACGCGCGACGGATCCACGAGGCCGATGCGCAGACGCTGCGCATCGCGTCCACGCACGCGCTGTCGTTCACGTTCCTGCCGCAGTGGCTGCGCCGGCTCGAGTCGGGCGCGCCGCTGGGCCAGGTGCAGCTGATGTCGGACGTGCTCGCGCGTTGCGAGGCCTTGATGCTGCAGGGCAAGGTGCAGTTCGTGCTGGGCCACGCGCACGCGATGGCGCGCGGCGCGCTCGATGCCGCGGCCTGCCGGTCCGCGTGTGTCGGCGCAGACCGGTTGGTGCCGGTGTCCGCGCCGGGCGCTGATCGCGCACCGCTGCACGCGCTGTCGGACGAGGCGAGCGCGGCGCTGCACTACACCGGGGAATCGGGCCTGGGCCGCATCCTGCGCGCGGTGCTGGGACAACGCCTCGATCGCGCGTCGCCGCGCGTCGTGTTCACCGCGCACGCGGCCTCGGTGCTGCGCACGATGGCGCTCGACGGCCGCGGCCTCGCGTGGCTGCCGGAGACGCTGGTGCACGACGACCTCGCCGCCGGGCGCCTGGTACCCGCGGCGTCCGCGGACTGGGACGTGGCGCTGGAGATCCGCCTCTACCGCGAACGCGAGCCGCTCGGCCGGACGGCCGAGGCATTCTGGCGCGCGGCCGCGGGCGACGCGCCCGCGTGACGCGCGCGGGCCCGCGCGGGCCCGCCGATTGCTGCGTGCGGCCTTTGCTTTTCGCGGCGCCGTCGCGCGCCCGCCGCCCCATGAACTTCCATGGTCTCGATGAGTGGCTGACGCCGCTGGCCTCCGCGCTGGGCGCCGCCGTGGTGGGCGTGCTCGTCTACCTCGTGCTGCGGCCGATCGCGCGGCGCATCAGCAAGCACGCGCCGGTGGCCAACGCCGTCAACCGGCAGCTCGACAAGCCGCTGCGCGCGCTGTTCCCGCTGATCGCGATCCAGGTCGTGCTCGAAGGCGCGCCCGACGACCTGGCGCACGTCGACGGCGTGCGCCAGCTGGTCACCGTGCTGGTGATCGCGGCCTTCACGTCGGCGGCCATCGCGGCCGTGCGCGGCGTGGCCGACGCGGTGGCGGTGCTGCATCCGCAGGACGTCGCCGACAACCTCGAGGCGCGCCGCATCCTCACGCAGACCCGCGTGCTCGCGCGCATCGCGATCGGCATCGCGCTGTTCGCCGGCGTGGCGTTCATCCTGATGACGTTCCCGCGCGCGCGCCAGTTCGGCGCCAGCCTGCTCGCGTCGGCGGGGCTGTCGGCGCTGGTGATCGGCCTGGCCGCGAAGTCGGTGTTCGGCAACCTGCTGGCCGGCCTGCAGATCGCGCTGTCGCAGCCGATCCGCATCGACGACGTGCTGATCGTGCAGGGCGAATGGGGCCGCGTCGAGGAGATCACCAGCACCTACGTGGTGATGAAGATCTGGGACGAACGGCGCCTCGTGATCCCGCTGCAGTGGTTCATCGACAACCCGTTCCAGAACTGGACGCGCACCACCTCGCAGATCGTCGGCAGCGTCTTCTTCTGGGTGGACTACACCACCGACCTGGCGCCGCTGCGCAACGAGGCGACGCGCCTCGCGCAAGGCTCGAAGGACTACGACGGCCGTGTCTGCCTGCTGCAGGTGGTCGACACCAGCGAGCGGGCGATGAAGCTGCGGCTGATCGTGAGTTCGCCGTCGGCCGGCCAGAGCTGGGACCTGTGCTGCCTGGTGCGCGAGGGCGTCATCGCGCTGATGCAGCGCGAGCAGCCCGGCGCGTTGCCGCGCCTGCGCGCCGAGATCAACGAGCCCGGCGGCTCGCCAGGCTCGGGCCGCGACCTGGAAGCGCGGCTCGCGGGCCGGCGCACGGATCGCGGCACCGCCGAGGTCAACAACGACACCGGCCTCACGAGCCTCACCGCGCCGACCGGCGGCGTGCTGCCGCCGGCGGAGCCGCCGCGCTGAGGCGCGAACGCGCCGCACGGCGCGTTTCTCGCGCCCGCGGCCTGTCGCGGCCGGGGGTATCCGTCTGCTCGACAGGAAACCTCGATTTCAAGGCCTGCTCACCCAGGAAGATACCGGCAAGGGTAACCGCCGGTAACGACCGTTTCGGCCTGAAAGTCAGTGCCATAAAAACGGGATCTGCTCGACAGAAAATTCGTGAAGCGTTTCACGCGTTCGGGAAATCGACTATTTCTGAGCATCACTTCCTGACACCGGTTGTGAGCAAGCTGACCGAAAATATGGGTTCCCCCTCGTTCCGATGCGCTCCCCTCCCAGCGCAGAAAAATCATGATGAAGCGCCGCACGATGCTGAGCTTGCTGGCCTCCCTGCCGGCAGCCACCGCTTTCTCAAAGGAAACGGGTCCGCTGGTGCTCGGCCAATCGGCCCCCAGCACTGGCCCGTCCGCGCAGCTGGGCATCCAGCTCAACCGGGGCGCGCGCCTCTACTTCGACAAGGTCAACGCCGCCGGCGGCGTCAACGGCCAGAGGATCGAGCTGCGCATGCTGGACGACGGCTACGATCCGCCCCGCGCCAAGGCCAACACCGAGACCTTCCTCAACGACGATGTGTTCGCGCTGTTCGGCTATGTCGGCACGCCGACGTCGATGGCCGCGCTGCCGCTGGTCAGGGACTCCGGCATCCCGTTCTTCGGCCCGTTCACCGGCGCCATGTCGCTGCGCCAGCCGGCGCTGCGCAACGTGTTCCACGTGCGCGCCTCCTACGACGACGAGACGGCGCTGATCGTCAACCAGCTGCACAACCTGGGCCTGTCGAAGATCGCGGTGTTCCGCCAGAACGACAGCTACGGCCAGGCCGGCCTCGACGGCACCACCAAGGCGCTGAAGGCGCTGGGCCTCGCGCCGGTGGCCGTCGGCAGCTTCGAGCGCAACACGGTCAACGTGGGCGACGCCGTCAGGACCATCACCGCCGCCAAGCCCGACGGCGTGGTGCAGATCGGCTCCTACAAGGCGTGCGCCGCGTTCATCCGCCAGGCGCGCGCGGCCGGCTACGGCGGCCAGTTCTTCAACGTGTCGTTCGTCGGCACCAAGGCGCTGTCGGACGAGCTGAGCAAGGACGCCCTGGGCGTCGTCGTCAGCCAGGTGATGCCGTTCCCGTTCTCGCCGGCCGTGCCCATCGTGCGCGACTACCTCGACGCCGTGAAGGCCGCCGGCGGCGACGCCACGGCCAACTACTCCAGCCTCGAAGGCTACGTCGATGCGCGCGTCTTCGTCGAGGGCCTGCGCCGCGGCCGCGCGAACACGCGCGAGGGCCTCGCCAACGGCCTGGAGTCGCTGCAGCACGTCGACTACGACGGCTTCAACCTGAACTTCGGCCACGAGCACGCGGCCTCGCACTTCGTCGAGCTGTCGATGCTGACGGGCGACGGCGGCGTCCGCTGCTGAGCGGTCCGCGAGCGCGCCGCCCGGGCGGGCCGGCGCACAGTTCGGCGAAGGATCAGTCGCCGCCCAGCCAGCGCGGGATCGGCCGCGGGCGGTGATTCAACACCAGCCCGGCGAGCCGCTCGGGGCCGAGCCGCGCGGCAGCCAGCGCCGCGCGCGCCGCCCGCCGCGAGGTGCGGCGCGAATCGACCACCATCACGCAGGCATCGGCCTCGGCCAGCAGTGCGCCACAGGCATCCAGCGACGGCGCGTCCAGCACGATCAATGCGAATCCGGCGCGCAGGGCCGTGAGGCCCTTGCTGACGGCATCGGGCCGCTGCAGCAGCGCAGGCTGGGCCAGCACGCCGCGGCCGAGACGCCACAGCCGGTCGGGTCCGACGCCCGCGGGCGCGAGGCCTTGCAGCGATCCGAGGGTCATGATCTCCGACAGCCCTGCCGCGCCACGCCGCGAGATGTCGGTGTCGGCCGGCGGCCGGTCGAACGCCGCATCGACCCAGATGACGTCGTCGTTCTGTTGCTCCGCCAGGGCCGTCGCCAGGCCTTGCGCGACGAAGCTCTTGCCTTCGCCCGAGTGCGTGCTGCTGACGAGGACGACACGGCCCGACAGCGTCGCGGCATCGCCCTCTGCCGGCGGCCCTTGGCGGCGGGCCAGGTGCGCCAGGACGCCGAGGCCGATGCGCGAGAACAGCGTGTCGTCATGCACGATCTTCATTCGCGCTCCAGCGGATCGTCCAGCGGAACCGGACCGGTGACGATGGCGTCGCGCGCCTTCGCCGACAGCGTCGGGATCGCACCGAGCACCGGCACGCCCAGCGCCCACTCCGCCTCGCGCGGCGAGCGCATCCGTCCGCCATGCAGTTCGCGCAGCGCCGCGAGCCCCAGGCCCAGCAGCAGACCGGCGATCAGGCCTGGCAACGCAGCGATGCCTGGAACGACGACGGGCGGCAGCAGGCGGTCGGCGGCATCGCCCACGACGCGACCGGCTGCCGGCGGGGCCTCGCGCAGCGCGTCGTCGATCGCGTCGACGCCCTCCAGGTGAAGCGGCGACGCTGCCGATGGCGCGTCGGAAGCGTCCGCGAGCTTCGTCGCGTCGTTCTCCGAGAAAGCTCCCGGCTCGAGATCCAGCCGGAGCGCGCTGGAGGCACCGGCGGCCGGCGGCAGCAGCGGCTCCGCGCGCTGCGGCACGCCCAGCCGCACCGTGGTGGCGGACACCACGATCCGTGGCTGACGCGCCGACGTCATCGTCGTCACGGCGGCGCCCGCGAGCGCGCACAGCGCGATCAGGCCGGCCTGGCGCCAGGGCACCGCGATCAGCAGACGACCGACACGCGCTGGCGTGCTGCGCGGTTCGCCGCGCGGAAGGAAGGCGGAGTGGCCTGGCATGCGGATTGGAGAGTGGGAAAAGCGCGTCAGCAGGAAAGCGAACGGGATGGCGAACGGGAAGGCGAGGTGACCAGCGCGTCCAGGCCAGCGTAGAGCGCCGTCCTGTCCGCGATGCCGGCGAGGCCGCGGTCCGCGTTCGCGATGGTGCATACCGTCACGCGACTGTCGCGTGCCAGCCTCGCTCCGCGTCGGCCGGCCTCGTCGCGCAGCAGCGCGTGGCCGTGCTCGCCGCAGGAAAAGACGAGGTTCAGCGACACACCGCGCGCGCCGGCGCGCAGCATTTCGGCGGCGAGGTCTTCCTCGTGCCGCCAGCGCAGCAGGCGAGCCACCCCGCGCGCGCGCCGGCGCAGCGCCAGGCGCGCGCGCGCGGCCAGCGCGCGTGGCGCGCTCGTGGCCGATACGGGCCCGGGCATGCCATGCTTGTGCCTGCGCAGAGTGGTCGGATCGACGGCGACGACCCTCTGCATGTCGACGCCGTCGAGCGCGGCGCGCCACGCGAGCGCCGCTCCGCTGCCCACGCCGACGACCGTGCAGGCGCCGACGCCTTGCTCGCGGCGCAGCCATGCGAGCGCGCGCGCGAGGTCGCCGACGCCATGGGCGCCGGGCCGTTGGTCCGGCGCACTGTCGCCGATGCCGGCGGTGTCCATGCGCAGCACCACGTCGCCGAGCGCCGCCCGATGGCGCGCCCAGGGCACCCAGAGCCGATGCGGCCCGATGCGTCGATCGCGACCGGACGACAGCAGCACCACGCCGTGGCGCGGCACAACGGCATCGACGGCATCACCGAAGCGATCGCGTTCGCTCAGGACGCCGACGAGCGCCGGCCCCTGCGCGTCGGCGACGCGCACGATGCGCTCGCGCACCGCGACGTCGTCCTTGTTCAGCCGCATCCAGACCGACGCCTCCCCGGTCGACAGATCCAGCAGGGCCGCCGTGGCCGCCTCCAGCCGGGCGGTGGCCAGCCTGGCGTTGACGCTGCGGTTGCCGGGGTCGGCGACGCCGAAGTCCTCGATCTCCGGAACGCCGCGCGTCACGGTCGCATCGACGGCGTGCTCCCGCAGCCAGCGCACGATCCTGGCGATGGCCGGATCACCCGACGGATCCGCCATGGCCCACTCATGCACGCGCATGCCCATGCGCGCCAGCGCATCCGCGGCGGCGCGGTTCGACTTCTGCGGCGGCCACAGCAGCAAGGCCTCGAGCACCGACGTCGTCGCGGCCCGCGGCCAACGCAGCGCGGACAGCGCCTCCAGGCGGCGCACCGACAGCGCGAAGCCGCCCAGCGAGACCGGCAGCTCCGCGGGATCGAACGACGCGCCGGGCAGCAGCGCAGGCGTCGGCGCGGTCCGCACGGACTGTTCGCGGACGAAGGCGTCTCCGCCGGGAACGGGCATCAGCGCGACCAGCGCGTCGACGTCCAGGCGCGCGGCGGCCGCATGCGCCGCGAGCAGCGCGCCCAATCGCAGGCCGACGAAGGCCAGCCGCTCGCGGCCGGACAGCGCCAGCGCCTGCCGGGCGGCGGCGTCGAAGGCGGCCAGCGCGTCGCCGATCGTGGTCGTGCCGGTTTCGGCAGACGAGTCGCCGGTGTCGGGCCATTCGAAACGCAGCGTGCCGAGGCCGCCCTCGGCCAGCGCGATCGCGAGCGCGCGCTGGTCGTCGTAGGAGGCCATGTCTTCCTCGCCCCACGAACTTGCCAGCACCACCGCCAACGGCAGCGGATCCGACATGCCGGAGGCGGGCGCGTGCCACCACGCCAGGCAGGTGTGGGCGCCGGCGGCGATCAGCATCGGCTGCGGGGCAGGCGCCGGCGTGCGGCCCGATGTCGTCTCCACCTCGGCGCCGTCTTCCGACCGGGGATTCGCGCGAGGCGTAGCGAGCGCGGCGCGTCCATCGAGCAAGGTCACGATGCGATGGCGCTGCGGCCCTGGACCCGCGCGCGCTTGGCGACCCGGTCCGCACGGAGATGCCTGCACCCGCGTCGATCGCATGTTGCGATCGAGGGCGCGAGTCTGGAGGTCGAGGTGCGAGAGGCAGTCATGGTTACAAAAAGTATCAACAGATTCTAGCGGTCGACCTCGCCCAAACTCGACGACAGATCCGGTGCCGGCGTCCGCGCCGCACGCAAAACCGCGTCGTTCGCCAGTTAAGTCACACCCGCGCCCCTTCAGTCGGCGGATGCCGAGACGACGCGCACGAGGCGGCGCAGCGCGACCCACGCGCGCATCGGGATGTCGTGTCCCCCGTCGAACGCGGCCCAGCGAACCTCGGCACCGACGCCGACGAGAGCATCCCGCAACGACAGGCCCGCGGCGATCCCGAGGTTGGCATCGGCGCGTCCGTGCAACAGCTCGACCCGCACGCCGCGCAGCCGATGCAGCTCGGGCGCCCACTCGGTGAAGGCCAGACGCGACGCCGACCACAGCGCCAACGCATCGACGGACAGCGGCGGATCCTGGAACACGCAGTCCAGCGCCAGCATCGCGCCCTGCGAGAAGCCGGCCACAACAAGCGGCAGGCCAGGCGCCCGTTGTCTCAACGCGCGCGCGGCTGCGTGTACCGCGTCACGCGCGCAGGCGCGCCCGGGCGGGAAGCTGTCGTGCAGGTCGGCCGGGCCTGCCGCGATGCGCGCGTTGCGCTGCGCGTCGTCCACCGGCCACCAGGCGCGCAGGCCCCCCGGGCGCGCGACCGGCCCGGATGGCACCACGACCAGCGCCGGCAGCTTCAGCGAGCTCAGGATCGGCGCAAGCTGCGCAGGCATCATGTCCAGCCCGTGCAGCACCAATACGGCCGCGCGCGGCGCCGCGGCCGGCGCGATCCATGCGGGAGCGGGGAATGCAGCGTCGGGTCGCGTCGCGCCGGAAGGCGCGGGAGTGGCATGGTGCTCGTTCACGGCATCGATTCTGACGGCACCGCCGCGCGCGGGAACGGGGTTCGCTACAGTATCGCCATGCACTTCACCCTCGCCTCGTGAGCCCGCGCAAGACCGCCACGCCGGTACCGCGCCCGGACCTGTCCGGTGCCACCCTCCGTCATGCGCGCGCGATGCACGGACCGGCGCCGGGCGCCGATCCGCACGCGTCGCACCCGGGCGAGCCTGGCGCGATCGACCCGTGGATCGAACTGCTGGCAGCCCTGGGCCTCGATCCGCACGCGCTGTGGCCCGCCGCCGTCGCACTCGAATTCGTCGGCGACCAGTGGACGCCGTTCGTGCCGCCGCACGACGAACTGCGCGCGCTGTACGGCATCGACGTACGCGCGCTGACCGTCTGGCGCCCGCTCGCCGAGCACGCGATCGAGCAGTTGAGCGCGGGACGGCCGCTGCGCGTCGACGTCGACGCCTTCTGGCTGCACGACACCGCCGGCTACCACCGGGATCATTCGAAGACGACGATCGTGCTCAACGAGGTGGATCTGGACGCGCGCCGCATCGCCTACTTCCACGCCGCAGGCTACTTCGAGGCGCGCGGCGAGGCCGTCATGCACCTGCTGGGACTCGAGGACGGCACCTCCGACCTGGAAGCCATCGCGGACTGGCGCGGCTCGCGCGTGGCAGAGGTCGGCGCCGCGGCCGTTGCGCTGGCCGAAGGGCAACTGGCGCCGCATGCGGAGATCGTCCACATCGACCGCAGGCTGGCGCGGTCGACCGAGGAACTGCAGATGCTGGCGATGCATCATCTCGGCAATCACCTGGCGTTCCGGCCGGCGACGAACCCGGTGCGTCGCTTCTCCGAGCGGCTGGCGGACGACCTGCCGCTGTTGCGCGGCTACGGCACGGGGTATGCTGGCCAGTGGGCCTCCGTCACGCTGCGCCGGCTGGTCGCCGCCTGCGAATTCGCCGCGCGCGGACTGGCATGGCAGGAAGCGTCCCCCGGCTCGACCATGCATGCGGCGGCGCATGCCTTCGAACGCATCGTGCGCGACGGCGGTGCGCTCGACGCGAAGCTGGCGCGCGCGGCGTCGTCGCCGAAGAACGCCGACCCGGCGCCGCTGCTCGACGGCATGGCGCAGGCGTGGGACGACGGGATGGCGGCGCTGGAAGCGGCCTGCGGGAACTGCGGACGCTGAACCGGACGCGTCAGTCGTCGGGGTACAGAGTCTCCCACGGCACCCGCACCATCACGTCCGCGTCGGCCACCAGCGCGACGATCGCGTTGGCCTTGTCGGTGGTCTCGCGGCGCTGCGGCCGCATCATCGGCTGGCCCGCGGTGTTGGTCAGGCAGGCGACGACCGGCGTGGTGACCGTCTCGCCGCGGTGGATGACGATGGCGATCTCGCCCGAGGCCAGGCGCACGAAGCAGCCCGGCGGATAGATGCCGAATTCCTTGACCAGCGCCGCCGCCAGCGGATGGCCGGCGCTGCCGGTGAAGATGTCGCGCGCGGCGACGTTGGGCGCGAGCGCGACGCGCGACGAGCGCGCGCTGAGCTTGGCGGTGAACACGTCGACGTAGTGCAGCGCCTGGGCCATTTCGGCGACGTCCGTGCGGCGACTCGGATAGCCGGTGCCGTCAGTCAGTTCGTGGTGCTGTTCGACGGCCGCGAGCCACAGCGGGTCGGTGACGCCGGCGGCCGCGAGCATCTCGGCGCTCTTGGCCGGATGATCCTGGATGGCCGCGCGCTGGTCGGGCGTCGGCGGGCTCGACTGCACGGCCAGGCGCCCCTGCAGCTCGATCATCGACAGGTTCATCGACATCGCGGCGCTCACCAGCATGCGGCGCTGGTTGTCGTCCCAGCCCATGCGCTTGCCGGTGAGGCAGCACACCGCGGCGCAGTGCAGCGAGTGCGAGACGCCGTAGGACTGCAGCTTGGTCTGGTCGTGGCGCAGGATCTGGAACAGCACCTTGTCGGGATAGCGGTCGGCCAGCGCCATCAGCACGTTGACGACCTCGTCGAGCGCCTGCAGCAGTTCGGCCGGCGACGTCGTCAACAGCGTGTTGAGGCGGCCGCTGGAAAGGCGCCAGCGGCCGAAGAAGCCCTCCTTGGGCTTGCTGGCAGCGGAACCCGCGGCGAGCGCGGCGCGCATCTCGGCGGCGTCGACGAACATGCCGCGGGCGAGCAGCGTGTTGAGCATGGCCGCGTCGGCGACCTTGTGCCCGCGTGCCAGCAGCAGCTTGCCATTGCCGTCGCGAATGCCCCAGGCCAGCGGGAAACCCGGCTTGATCTGGTTCGCGACTTCCTGGAGCGGCAGCAGTTGCATGCAAGACACCTCGATCCTGTTGTCGGGATTTCTCCCGCCGACGTGCAGGGCGTTCCCGCACATTCGGTTCTTCGGATCTTCGCCCGGCGAATTCAGGGCCAGGGTGTCATCGGACGGTCAACTTGCTTACTAAATCACGATGACCGGCGCTGTCAGGAAATCTTGATGCCCGTCGTCGGGACTTCGCGGGCCGCGCGAGGATTCCTCACGGATCGGAAACGAATAAATCGAAACAGAGTGCAATCGTTCAGCCGGTGACGTTGCGCATGTGGTCGGCGGTGTTCGCGAACGAGGCCATCAGCCGCGACTGCATGTCCTGCGTGAAGCCGCCGGCCGCGCCGATCTCGGCCATCGCCAGGCCCATGCAGGCGAGCCACTGGTCGCGCACGTCGACGCCGATCGGGTACGGCAGGTGGCGCGCGCGCAGGCGCGGGTGGCCGAAGCGTTCGACGTAGAGGTCGGGGCCGCCGAGCCAGCCGGTCAGGAACCAGGCGAACTTGTCGCGCGAGCCGTCGAGCGTGGTCGGATGCAGCGCGCGCAGCCCGGCGAACTCGGGCTCGAGATCCATCAGGTCGTAGAAGCGGTCGACGAGCGCGCGCACGCAGGCGACGCCGCCCAGTTGTTCGAACGGGGTCGGCGGCTTCGGGTCGGGAGAGTCGGTCATGCCCGCATTGTCGAGCGTGGCGCGCGCGCCCGCGCACGCGGGGGCATGCGCGGGACGCCTACGCGCGCAGGCGCGTGGCGGCGGCGATGACCGCTTGCGCCGCGGCCGAGCCGGGCAGGCAATCGAGCAGCAGCTGGCGCTTCTTGACGGCCTCGCGCACCGACGGATCGATCGGCACCTCGCCGACGAACTCGAGCTTGACCGGCACTTCCAGGCCCGGGCTGACGAAGCGGTCGACCACCTGCTGCAACTGGCCGCGGATGATGCGGCCCTCGCCGGGCTTGCTCACCTGGTTGACCAGCACGCGGATGTCGCGCCGGCCCTGCGTGGTGGCCAGCACCTTGATGGTGGCGTAGGCATCGGTCAGCGAGGTGGGCTCGGGCGTGGCCACGATCAGCACCTCGTCGGCCAGCGACACGGTGTAGAGCACGACGTCGGAGATACCGGCCCCCGTGTCGAGCAGGATGCGGTCGAAGCGCGGCACCACCTTCTGGACGACGTCGACGAGCTGCTCGCGCACCTCGGGCGTCAGGCGCGAGTATTCGACCATGCCGGAGCCGGCCAGCAGCACCGAGAAGCCACCGGGCGCCTCGAGGATGGCCTCTTCCAGCGTGTGCTTGCCGGTGAAGACGTCGTGCAGCGTGATCTTCGGAAACAGGTTCAACACCACGTCCAGGTTCGCGAGGCCCAGGTCGGCGTCGAGAACCAGCACCTTCTCGCCCTGGCGCGCGAGCGCCGTGGCCAGGTTGGCGGACAGGAAGGTCTTGCCGACCCCACCCTTGCCGCTGGTGATGGCCGTGATGCGAGCCCGTCGTCCGGGGGCGACTGGCGTATTCATGAGAGATCTTCCCCAAAGATGGACGACGCGAACAACAGGCCCTTTTCCTCGGCGGAGACGACGGACACGGGCGTCGGCTCGAGGCAGGTGCGGTTGCGGCCTTCGGATTTGGCACGGTAGAGCTGGAGGTCGGCGCGTTCCATCCAGACGGCCGGCGTCGAGCGCACCCACTGCGGGGCGTAGGCGCCGCCGATGCTGATCGTGCAGCCGAGCTGCTGGCCGCCCACCAGCGGGATCGCCTGGCTCTCGACGCGGGCGCGGATGCGCTCGGCCACCGCCGAGCCGAAGGCCGGCGGGCAGTTGGGCAGGATGATCGCGAATTCCTCGCCGCCGATGCGCGCCACCAGGTCCATCGGGCGGACGGTGGCGTTGAGCGCGTCGGCGACGGCCTTGATGACCAGGTCGCCGGCGACGTGGCCGTGGTGGTCGTTGATGCGCTTGAAGTGGTCGATGTCCAGCATCAGCAGCAGCGCCGGCTCGCCGGAGCGCGCGACGCGGTCGGATTCGCGGGCGATCGCGTTCTCGAAGTTGCGGCGGTTCGCGAGGCCCGTCAGGCCGTCGCGACTGGACAGGTCGCACAACGCGTCGATCAGCGACTGCAGCCACGGCGTGCTGCCTTCGACACCCGCGGGCACCTGCTGTCCGGACTGCGACAGCAGCGACAGCGCCTGCTCCAGGCGCAACGCGTCCGCAGCAGCGGGTGGCAGGAAATGGGGCTTCGAGTTCACTTCGATCAGCTTCTCAGGAAAGACATTCAAGCGGTGTGAGTAGACGCTTTTTCGCTTGAAGCCGAGTCTACAGCCGGCCTTGCGGGCGGCGGAATCGCGAAAAGAGCCGCATTTCGGGCCCAACTTCAGGCGCCGGCAAGGCCCGAGAGTCTTGAGACTGGCCGGCAGCGACCGATAACCCCATACCGAACCCTCGGTTCACGGGCAAACCTACAAGACGATGAGCACCGACCTCGCATTCGACAACGCCGACGCCGCCAGCCACGAATTCACGTTCAGCAACGGGGATTTCCAGCGCGTGCAGAAGCTGATCTACCAGCGCGCGGGCATCAGCCTGCACGACGGCAAGCGGGCCATGGTCTACAGCCGGCTGTCGCGCCGCCTGCGCGAGACCGGCGATCGCAGCTTCGCCGACTACCTGAACGGCCTGGAACGGGCCGGCGGGGCCGCGGGCGAGCAGGAATGGCAGGAGTTCATCAACTGCCTGACGACCAACCTGACCTCGTTCTTCCGCGAGGAACACCATTTCCACGCGCTGGCCGAGCATCTGAAGACGATGGCCGGCCGCCCGGTCCGCATGTGGTGCAACGCGGCGTCCACCGGCGAGGAGCCTTACTCGATCGCGATGACGCTGATCGAGGGCGGCTGCGGCAACGCGAAGCTGCTGGCCACCGACATCGACACCAAGGTGCTCGCCACCGCGCAGCGCGGCGTCTACGCGGCCGACTCGCGCGGCTTGTCGCCGCAGCGCCTGCAGAAGCACATGATGCGCGGCACCGGCGCCAACGCCGGCTTCATGCGCGTCAAGCCCGAACTCCAGAAGATGATCGAGTTCCGCACGTTCAACCTGATGGCCACGCAGTGGTCGCTGGGCGAGCCGTTCGACATGGTCTTCTGCCGCAACGTGATGATCTATTTCGACCACGAGACGCAGCGCAAGGTGCTCGAGCACATCCATGCCGTGATGAAGCCCGGCAGCCTGCTGTTCGTCGGCCACTCCGAGAACTTCACCGACTCGCGGGACCTGTTCGTCCTGCAAGGCAAGACCATCTACAAGCGCGTCTGACGCCAGCGCCACCGCGCACGTCAGACGCCCCGGAACTCATCAAACCCCTCAGGCTCCGCACATGGCTTCCCTCCAACCCACGCCCTCTCCCGCCGGCGCGCGCCCACCGCTGATGCGCGCGACCTCGGGCCCCGGCTCGCGACTCGAGAAGCTGAAGTCCGTCGTGCGCAAGCCCGGCGAGGCGTCGTTCTTCTTCTACGACGCCCACTTCCAGAACGAGGCGGTGAAGGTGCTGCCGGGCGAGTACTACGTCGACAACGAGGAGCTGCTGGTGATGACCACGCTCGGCTCGTGCATCGCGGCGTGCCTCTACGACCGCCAGGCCAAGATCGGCGGCATGAACCACTTCATGCTGCCCGAAGGCGCCGGCGATTCGGGCCGCTACGGCTCGTACGCGATGGAACTGCTGATCAACGAGATGATGAAGCGCGGCGCGACGCGGCTGACGATGGAGGCCAAGGTCTTCGGCGGCGGCGCCGTCATCGCCGGCATGAACAGCATCAACGTCGGCGAGCGCAACACGAAGTTCGTCATGGACTTCCTGAGCATGGAACGCATCCCGATCGTCTCCAAGGACGTGCTGGAGGTCTACCCGCGCAAGGTCTGCTTCCTGCCGGCGAGCGGCAAGGCCATGGTCAAGCGCCTCGCGCCGACCAACGCCGAGGCCCTGGTGCAGCAGGATCGCATCGCCCAGCAGAAGGCCGCGCCGGCCTCGACGGGCGGCGGTTCGGTCGACCTGTTCTGACCCGACGAAAGCACGGAGAACCCGTTTCATGGCAAAGACCCGAGTTGTCGTCGTCGACGATTCCGCCCTGGTGCGCAGCCTGCTCACCGAGATCATCAACCGGCAGGTCGACATGGAGTGCGTCGGCTCGGCCAGCGACCCGTTCGCGGCGCGCGAGATGATCCGCAACCTCAACCCCGACGTCATCACGCTGGACGTGGAAATGCCGCGCATGGACGGCATCGATTTCCTCTCCAAGCTGATGCGCCTGCGGCCGATGCCCGTCGTGATGGTGTCGACGCTGACCGAGCGCGGCGCCGAAGTCACGCTGAAGGCGCTGGAGCTCGGCGCGATCGACTTCGTCGCCAAGCCCAAGATCGGCGTCGCCGACGGCCTGAAGCAGCTCGCCGACGAGATCACCGAGAAGGTGCGCACGGCCTCGAAGGCGCGGGTGGCCAAGCCGCACGCGCCGGCGGTCACGAGCACCGTCGCCGGTGCCGCGCTGGTTCCGAAGCCGGCGCCGCAGTCGATCGGCCGGCTGTCCACCGAGAAGCTGATCTTCATCGGCGCATCCACCGGCGGCACCGAGGCCACCAAGGAAGTGCTGATGAGCCTGCCGCCCGATTCGCCGGCGGTCGTCATCACGCAGCACATGCCGCCGGGCTTCACGAAGTCGTACGCCAACCGGCTCGACGGGCTGTGCAAGATACGCGTGAAGGAAGCGGTCGACGGCGAGCGCGTCCTGCCCGGCCACGCCTACATCGCCCCGGGCGGCTTCCACCTGAGCGTGGAGCGTTCCGGCGCCAACTACATCGCCCGCGTCAGCGACGGCGAGCCGGTGAACCGCCACAAGCCGTCGGTGGAAGTGCTGTTCGAATCGGCGGCCCGCGTCGTCGGCCAGAACGCGCTGGGCATCATGCTCACCGGCATGGGCGCCGACGGCGCCAAGGCCATGCGCACGATGAAGGACGCCGGCAGCTACAACGTGTGCCAGGACGAGGCGACCTGCGTCGTCTTCGGCATGCCGCGCGAGGCCATCGCCCACGGCGCGGCCAACGAGGTGCTCCCGCTGGGCAAGATCGCGCAGCATGTCATCGACCGGCTGCGCAGCACCTCCGGCTTGTCGATGAACCGCGTCTGAAGCCGCATCCGCGTCGCGGGAAAGAGGCCCTCGGGCCTCTTCGTCGTTTGGACGGTGGCGCAGCGCAGCCTGGACGGGCGCCGTCGGCAGCTTTCCATGAGCTTGCGCAGCGGGGTATTGCGCCTTGACGCCGGCATCGCCGCAGGCGCATCCTGAAAGCCACGTCAGCGGCAGGAAGGAGGCCTCCCATGCCCGACGACCAGGAAGACGCGGACGCGCTGTTCGGTAACGCGGCGGCGACGCCGCCGAAGCCGCCGCTTCCCGCCAAGGCCGGCGCCGAGAACCGCAAGGAGTCGCGCGTGCGGGCCAACTGGCAGGCGCGCGTGCTGCTGCCCAGCGACCGCATCGTCGAACTGAACGTGTTCGACCTGTCGGAGAGCGGCATCGGCCTGATCTCGGAGGTCGGCATCCCGGCGCACAGCGTGCTGCCGCTCGCGCTGGCGGTGCCGGGCCTGAACGATCCGACCAGGATCACGCCGGTCTCGGGCACGATCAAGACCACGCACATGACCGTGCGCGGCCACTACATCCACTGCGGCGGGCTGTGGGTGCAGATCCCGGGCGAGTCGCGCGAGCTGATCAACCAGTGGGTGCGGCGACTTCGCAAATGAGTCGGGCGAGTCCCTCGGCCGACGACGGCGTCGTCCACTCCCCCGAGGGCAGGCGCGGGAGGATCCGGGATCGGCCCGGCGCGGCGCCCGCGGCGCCGGACGATGTCATGATTCGGGCATGACCGAACAGGAACCCTGGATCAGCTGGGAAGAATCCGGCGCCGCGCAGCGCGCGCGCTGGCGCTCCGAGTCGCAGGCGATGCCCGCGGCGCTGCTGCCCGTCGACGACACCCTGCCCGCCAACGCCGCCTTCAGGCTGATCAACGACGGCACCGGCCTGCTGTGGCGCGGCGACTTCCACAACGGCCGCCAGCTGCTGCAGGCGCTCGGACGGCGCGTCGACAAGCCGCCGCGCGCCGATGGCCGCGCGCGCGCACCCGTCGCGGAGCCCGCCGAC
>Ga0302314_10002605_pt1 | contig 33467 bp, 25 predicted proteins | sample III_Palsa_N2_3_FD_200533 | JGI IMG/M metagenome (GOLD analysis project Ga0302314, IMG submission 200533) | Peat permafrost microbial communities from Stordalen Mire near Abisko, Sweden - III_Palsa_N2_3 | ecosystem: Environmental > Terrestrial > Soil > Palsa > Peat permafrost | place: Sweden...
GCGCACTGGCCAACCTCGAACACGCCCCGGCACTGGTCGGCTTCGACGACCTGGAACTGGCCGACCTGCTCACCCCCGGCCTCACCGTCGTCGCCCAGGACCCGGCCGCCCTCGGCCGTGCCGCAGCGGAACTCCTCTTCCAACGCCTGGGCGGCGACACCACCCCACCCCGACGGATCGAACTACCCACCCAACTCATCCCCCGCGGCTCCGGCGAACGCCACCCCCCGACCACCGACCACTGACCCCCACCCACCGGCCCCCACACCGACAGCGCGGGCGACCCGGTGCGAGAAGCCGGCCCGGCCGACCGGCCCCGTGAGCTGACCGCCCCACGGGTCCGAGGCCGCGCCGAGAGCGCGCACTGGACGCGAGGGAGAGGCGGGGGCCGCGGACGATCCCGGCGGCGGGGTCGCCGGGTCGGACCCGACGGCCCCGCCGCCGTTCCGCTACCTGCCGAGGCCGAGGCCGCCGCCGGTGCCGAGGCCGGGGAGGTTGAAGGTCAGCGCCGGGCTGGCGTTGTCGGCCAGGGCGAGGGCCTGGGCGGGCCACCAGGCTCCGGCGGCCGGGTCGACCGTGCCGCCGTACACGGGATCACCGGGTCCGGCTGTGCCACGGGTGCAACTGCCGTCCGACTGGCCGATCGTCTTGACGTACAGGTAGGCGTCGACCAGCGGGACGCCGGTGCCGGCGGTCGGCCGGACACCGACACCGCGGTCGGGGGCGTTGCACCAGGTCTGGTCGTCCGGGTACAGCGTGGCCGACGGGCTCCAGTTCCCCTGCCCGTTGCGGCTGGTGTCCACCACGAAGTGGGTGAGCTGCGCGGCGGGCGGCGTCCCGACGTTCTGGTCGAACCAGGCGTCGGTCCAGTGCCAGGTGCTCGGGTCGGTCTGCTCGACCGCGTCTCCCGGCAGGCCGTCGTTCGGGGCGGCGGGCGAGTAGTACTGGCTGGCGCACCAGTCGGCGTTGCCGACGGCCCAGCTCGGCCCGTCGGTGGCGAACCAGATGCACTTGGACACCCAGGTGCCGTACTCGTCGGACTGGTCCGTGGGTTGGGTGTTGGAGACGTTGAGGAAGAATCCCTGCGACTGCTGCACGTCCGCGTCGATCAGGGTCTGGGCCATGGTCCCGACGGACTGCCAGCCGCTGTTGCCGCCGTCGAGGTAGACGGACGTCCCCGGCTGCGCCTCCAGGTCGGTGACGGCGGCGTGGATGTCGGCGATGCGTCCGGCGGTCAGCGCGCCGGTCGGGTCGGAGGTCGCGCTGCAGTCCTGCGGCAGGTTGGCCAGGGCGTCCGGCTCCAGGATCACCACGGCCCTGGCGGTCCCGATCGCCTTGGCGAAGGCGGCGATCCACTGCTGGTAGGCGGCGTCGGACGCCGCTCCGCCACTGGAGTACTGGCCGCAGTCGCGCAGTGGGATGTCGTAGGCGACCAGCACCGGGACCGCGTGCTCGGCCGCGGCCCCGACCATCACCTTGCGGACCTGCTGGAAGACCTGGGTCGGGGTGCCGTCGGTGAACCAGATCGCCTCCGGCCAGCTGGCCAGCTTCGCCATCGCCGCCGCGTCGGCGCCCTGGCCTGCGCGCAGATCGGTCAGCGCCTGCTGGGCGGCGTCGCTGCCCGGGTCGACATAGAAGCGGGTGTCGGCCGGCAGGGTGTGGTTCGGCGGTGCGGCGGGCGGGGGTACGGAGGCGGATGCGAAGCCGGTGAGGCTTCCGGCGGCCAATACGGCACCGACCACGGTGAGGCACCAACGCCTCAGTCTGCTTGCTCTCATTGCACGGGTCTCCTCAGGGGAGTGGGTGGGATGGCCCTGCATAATCTGGGAGCGCTCCCAGTTTGTTTCGGTTCACCGGTGCCATGTGCATGGTGGCGACCCCTCCTCCAGCCTGTCAATAGGTACGACGGCCACCTCGCTGCCCTGCGCTCAGTGGTTCGCTCGGCGGGAAATCCGGAAGCGCTCCCGGTGTGCGTCCGGTGTCATAGGATCGACTGGTCCGTAAGAGGTCCCGGCCTCGGGAGCGCCGTCCCGGGAAGGTGAGCACTGTTCATGGAGACACCGCCCTCCCGTCGGCAGCCGACGCTCGACGAAGTGGCGCAGTTGGCCGGGGTGTCGCGGTCCGCGGCCTCCCGGGCGATCAACAACACCCAGCACGTCAGCCGGGCCAAGCGCGAGGCCGTCGAACGGGCCGTCAAGGAGCTGGGCTACGTGCCCAATCCCTCCGCCAGGGCGCTGGTGACCAACCGGGTCGGCGCGGTCGTGCTGGCCCTGTCCACCGATGACCCGACCCTGTTCGCCGACGCGTTCTTCGCCCAGGTCATGCTGGGCATCAGTTCGGCGCTGGAGCGGGCCGACCTGTCGCTCACCCTGGTACTCGCCGGTTCGTTGGACGGCCCGGCCAGGCTCCGGCAGATCCTGCGGTCGCGTCGCGCCGACGGGATCATGCTGATGAACCTGCACGGCGACGACCCGCTGACCAGGCTCGCCGAGCAGACCGCCGTCCCGGTGGTCTTCGGCGGACGGCCGCTGGACGGCGAACCCCGCTGGTATGTCGACACCGACAACCGGGGTGGCGCGCGACTGGCCACCGAGCACCTGATCGCCACCGGTCACCGCCGGATCGCGACGATCACCGGCCCGCTCGACATGGACGTCGCCCGCACCCGCCACCGCGGCTACCAGGAGGCGATGGCCCTGGCCGGACTCCCCGCCGACCGGGTCGAGCACGGCGACTTCACCGAACGCGGCGGCGCGCAGGCGATGACGCGGCTGCTGGCCGCCCATCCCGACCTCGACGCGGTCTTCGCCGCCTCGGACAACATGGCAGCCGGTGCGCTGCGGGTGCTGCGGGCGCACGGCAGGTCGGTACCGGACCAGGTCGGCGTGGTCGGCTTCGACGACCTGGCGACCGCGCAGCACACGGACCCCCAACTGACCACGGTCCACCAGCCGATCCACGCACTCGGCCAGGAGATGGCCCGGATGCTGGTCGCCCTGCTCGCCGGCGAGCAGCCCACCGCGCTGATCCTGCCGACCCACCTGGTCACCCGGGCCTCCACCCGCCCGCTCTAGCCACACTGCCGGCGCCATGGCGGGAGCGGGGGAGCGGGACTCGGCCGGCCGGCGACCGCGAGGCCGACCTGCGCCGGTGGCGCTGCTTTCGGGCCGGGTCAGCCGGCGGGCGGGACGCGCAGGGCGAGCAGGGCGGTGTCGTCGCTGGCCCAGCCGTCATGGTGCTCGTGCAGGGTGGTGGCGATCCGGGCGATGGTGGCGGTCGCGTCCAGGCCGTGGGTGGCCGCCAGTGCCCGTGCCAGTGCGGCCTCGTCGAAGATCGGCCGACTGCCGGTGGCGCCGGGGCGGGGGCGGGCTTCGCAGGCGCCGTCGGTGTAGAGCAGCATCAGGTCCCCCGGGGCCAGTCGGAAGCGGACGTCGGTCAGGCGCACGGTGGGCAGCACCCCGAGCAGGGTCCCGGAGGTGCCCAGTTGCTGGACCCGGCCGTCGGCGCGGCGGACCAGGGCGGGTGGGTGCCCGGCCAGGCAGAGCCGTCCGGCCGCTCCGGCGCGGGTGGTGCGGAAGGTGGCGTAGGCGGCGGTCAGGAACCGGGGGGCGCGCTGGTCGAGCATGGCGGTGTTGAGCCGGTCCAGCACGGTGGCCGGGTGCAGGTGGGTGCCGGCGTCGGCCCGCAGGGTGTAGCGGGCCAGGGAGGTGACCTTGGCGGCCTCCACGCCTTTGCCGCAGACGTCGCCGATCATCGCGGCCCACCACGGGCCGCGGGCGCGGAAGAGGTCGTAGAAGTCGCCGACGACCTCCGCGCCGCCGCTGGCCGGCAGGTAGCGGGCGGCGGTGTCCAGTTCGGGGACCGGGAGCAGGACCGGGGGCAGCAGGCTTTCCTGGAGGCTGCGGGTCAGCGTGCGGGAGGAGGCGAGCGCCTCCTCGGCGCTGGACAGGGCGCTCCGGGTAGCGCTCAGCGACTGGCGCAGGTTGACCTCGCTGGAGACCGCCCGGGCCAGGATCGCCAGGGCGGCCAGGTCCCCCGCCTTCCAGACGCGGGGGCTGGGGTCGATCACGCACATGCTGCCGATGGCCTCGCCGTCGGTGGTGACGATCGGGAAACCGGCCCACGCCCCCACACCCCAGGGGCCGATGGCGGGGTGTCCTGCGGTGCGCGGATCGGTCGCGGCGTCCTCGACGATGAAGGGGGCGTTCATCCCGACGGGGAAGTAGCAGAAGCTGTCGCCGACCGCGTTCTGCCAGGTCTCGACGTCCGCGTAGGGCAGGTGGGGAACCGACTTCCAGTGGGTGCGGGTCTCGCCGACGAAGGTGATCGCGGAGATGCCGCAGCCGGTGATGGCCGAGGCCAGACGGGTGAGGTCGTCGAAGACCGCCTCGGGGGCGCTGCCGACCTGGCCGCTGGCCTCCAGCGCCGCCAGCCGGGCCGGGTCGGACAGGACTGCGGGCAGCCCGTCGGCCCGCACACCCTGCGGGTAGTCCGGCAAGCCTGCCAATGTCACGTCCTTGTCCGTTCCGAAGCCTCTATGCGACTCAAGAAAACCATGTTGTCGCTGGGATGTCAGTTTGGGATACGTATGCCAGTTCGATAGCTGCCGCACTTATCCACCCAGCACGGACATGTACCTCATAGGCAGACTAACTTCGCCCTGGGGATGACAGATTGATAACGCCCTCACTAGTCTCTGCTTTCGAACCTCTGTCCTGACTGTCGCTCGACCGAGCGAAGCGGGGGTTCCCACCCTGCTTCTGGGCGCCGCACGGGGATGCACCTCAAGGATCTTGGTGGTCGCAGGAAGGGAAACAGCCTCCTTGGCCTCACACCGTCGTCCCAAACCGGCCAGTCGTGCGCGTGCTTCGGTCTACACCATGGCGGCGGCGACCGTTGTTGTCATCTCCGTGCAGAGCAGCGCCCAGGCCGCGCCCAAGCTGACCCTGAGCCAGGCCAAGGCCGAGCTGGCGGCCGACCGGCAGGCCTCGGACCTGGCGGCCAACCAGTACGACACCGCCCAGAGCAGCGAGCAGTCGTTGCAGCGGCAGGTCAGCTTCCTCCAGGAGGAGGTGGCCCGGCAGCAGGCGGTGATCAACCAGGAGCTGGGTCAGCTCGGCGCGGTGGCGGCGGCGCAGTACCGGACCGGTTCGATCGACCCGACGGTCGAGATGATGCTGTCGCAGAACCCCACCGACTTCCTGAACGAGGCATCCGCGCAGGGCGAGCTGGACTCGTCCCAGCAGGGCGCGCTGACCCAGCTCAAGGGGCAGCAGGCCGTCCTGGGCCGAGAGAAGGCCGAGGCCACGGCCGAGCTGGCCCAGCAGCAGACGCTGTTGCAGAGCATGCAGAAGGCGAAGTCCGCCGGCCTGGCGAAGATCAAGGCCGCGGAGTCGCTGGTGCAGTCGCTGACCCCGGCCCAGCAGGCCCAGGTGAACGACGGCGGCGGCTTCGGCGGTACCGGCGCCACCGGCGGCTGCGGCAACGACTGCGGCTCGGAGCTGGGCTACGACGGCTCGCTGGACAAGAGCAAGATAGACCTGAGCGGTATCTCCCCGCAGGCGGCGACTGCGATGGAGGCGGCCATGAGTGTCATGGGCGACCCGTACTACTTCACCGGCGCCGGTCCGACCCGCTTCGACTGCTCCGGCCTGGTGATGTGGGCCTACGCCCACGCCGACATCAGCCTGCCGCACTCGGCCGCTGAGGACGCCTCCGAGGGCACCGCCGTCGGCAGTCTCGCGGACGCCCAGGTCGGCGATGTCATCGTGCTGGACGACTACGGCCACGTCGGCCTCTACGCGGGCAACGGGATGCTGCTGAACGCGCCGGCGAACGGCTGGGTGGTCGAACTCATGCCGCTGAGCGACTTCGGCCCCATCGACGCGATCCGCCGCATGTGACCCCAAGACCTGACCTGACCTGATGCTCGCCGCGGCGGCCCCGGCGGCCACGGGCACTGCCGCTGAGCTGGAGCGAGGGCCCTACGAGCCCGACAGGGTCGGGGACCGGGTCGCGCGGGGGAGTTCGTGCGAGTCGGCCTCACTCATCAGGGCCAGCGCGTGCGGGGCCTGGGCGAGCACCCGGCCGGCTGCGCCGCGTACCTCGGCCCGTGAGCCGAGCTCGCCGGCCACGACCCGCACCTGGGCGCCGGCATGGGGCAGGGCGCGCCGGTCGATGGCTCGGCGCATCGATTCGAACAGGGGTTCGCCAATCGCGGCCAGGTCGCCGCCGACGACGATCAGCTGGGGGTTGATCAGGGTGACGACGCCCGCCAGGGCGCGTCCCACCGCCGCTCCGGCGTCCTCGACGGCCCGCCGGGCCCCCACCCGGTCCTCCCTGAGCAGGCTCGGCAGGTCGTCCGGGGCGACCGGCTGGTCCCAGCTGTCGCGCAGCAGGCGGGCGATGGCCACCGGGCTGGCGACGGTCTCCAGGCAGCCGCGATTGCCGCAGCGGCAGATCAGGCCGTCCTCGATCGCGAGCAGGTGCCCGATCTCCCCGGCCAGACCGCCGACGCCGAGCAGCAGGTGCCCGGAGGTCACGATGCCCGCGCCGATGCCGGCGGACAGGCGTATGTAGACCATGTTGTCGACACCCCGCCCGGCGCCGTAGAGGTGCTCGGCCAGGGCCCCGGCGTTGGCGTCGTTGATCAGCTGAGTGGGGATTCCGGTCCGCTGTTCCAGCTCCCGGCCCGGCCGCACGTCGGTCCAGCCGGGCATGATCCCCTCGGCGACCAGCGCGCCGTCGCCGCTGACCGGGGAGGCGATTCCGACGCCGAGGCCGAGCACGCGCTCGATCGGGGCGGCGCACTCCCGCAGGGCCTGGTGGATCAGCTCGGCGGCCAGGTCGAGCGTGGCGTGCGGGGCCCGGTCGACTTCGACGGCCTCGACATGGTCCCAGACGGGTACGCCGTACAGATCGCACAGCGCGACGCGGACGTGCGTGTGGCCGATGTCCGCCCCGACCGCGTATGCGGCGGTCGGTTGCAGGGTCAGCAGCTGCGCGGGCCGACCGAGCGAACGGTTCTCCGGCTCGGACGTCCCGCTCTCCTCCCGGACCAGGCCCGAGGTGACCAGGTCGGTCACCAGGGCGTAGACGGTCGCCCGGGAGAGCTTGGTCAGCCGCACCAGTTCCGGCCGACTCGTCCCGCCGGTGGCGTGCAGCGCCTGGAGGACCCGCAACCGGCCTTCGTCGCGAAGGTTCATATGCGTCGGAATGGAGGACTCCCCGAGTAGGCGCCGGAACCGGATATTCGAATCGTATGGGCCGTCAGTCTGGCTGGGGCCTGCTTTCGCCGCGGACGGGCCGGGCGGACGGCCGGGCGGACGGCCGGGCGGTCGGCCGGGGCGCGGCTCGCAGGGCACGCACGGGACGCAGGGCGCGGTGCGGCGGCCGTGCCTGGAGCGTCGTGTCATCGGCTCGCCTCCGGTGGTCGGGTAGGTGACGCGGTGCATGCCGAGCAGGGCACGGTGGCCGAGTGGACGTGCCCGGCGCACCACCGCTCGCCACCGCACCGCGCCGCAGGTTCGCGGCCGACGGTATCCGCTGGCCGATGATTCTCTGCCTTTATGCATAAGTCAAGACTGCTGTGCGCCGCTCGTCTGGAATTGAGTCAGGGTTCAGTCGTATGGGAGATCCGCTCTCCGATCGCCGGGTGAACCGGGAGGTGGCGCCGGACGCGGCCGGACAGCGTCCGCACCCGGACCCGCGGCATCCCCGTGGCCTTTCCCCAGCTGGGCCTTGCCGCCTGCCGACGATCTTTCCGGAGCAGCGCAGGCGGGTGTGGCGAGCCTTGGCTTTTTCCTTGACTTCTTCCTGTAGCAGTCTGAATATATGTGCTGCGCCGGACGACGAATCGTCTACCTGGTTGTCACCGGACGGCGCGCGTCCCCCTCCGCTCCGAGGCACCGGAAGCGGAAAACCACGGCGCGGCGTCGCCGATGACACCTCGATCGGGCAGGGCGATCGCGATCGCCCTGCCCGGGTACGCGGCCCGGTCGGTCTCGCGAGTCAGGCGCGCTCGACTGACCGGGCCGTGCTGCGACGCGCCCGCTGCTCCTTCGGCGCGTCGACCCACAGACGGCATTCTCGGCCGGCAGCTCACGGTCAGCGTCTTCGTGCCCGAGCGCCTGGACGCGACCGGGTCATGCCCGGATGAGGATGCCGACCTGCCCGCAGTCCGCGAAGCGGCTGCACCTAGTGGAGGTTCCCAACATGCCCTCGTTACTCACGACTTGGCGATTCGCAGCTTGGCGCAGGATGCGGCTGGCCGTTGTGCTGCTGCTGGTGGCGGCGATCGCGGTGCCCGCGTTCGGCGCGGTGGCGCCCGCCTCGGCCGCGGCGTCGCCGCTGCCGTGCGACATCTACGCCACCGGTGGGACGCCGTGCGAAGCGGCGTACAGCATGACCCGGGCCCTGTTCGCGGCATACGACGGACCGCTGTACCAGATCCAGCGCGCCTCGGACGACAGCCACCTGAACATCGGCCTGGAATCCACCGGCGGGGTGGTCGACTCCGCTCCGCAGGTCTCGTTCTGCTCCGGCACGAGCTGCACCATCACCGAGATCTACGACCAGACCTCCAACGCCAACAACATGCCGATCTCGCAGGGCACTTCCTGTTCGGGTTGCTCGGCTGGGATCTCGGGCCCCGGCCCGAACGGCTCGGACATCGGTTCGCCCGCGATGGCGCTGCCGGTGACGGTCGACGGCCAGCCGGCCTACGGCGCCCTGTTCGACGCCCAGGGCACCGGGTACCGCATCGACGACGCGAAGAACGTGCCCACCGGCTCGCAGCCCGAGGGCGTCTACCTGATGACCTCATCGAACGTCACCAGCAACGGCTGCTGCTTCGACTTCGGTTCGGCCGAGGCGAACGACAGCGACGACGGCAACGCCACCATGAACGCGATCTACTACGGCACCGACTGCTGGACCCAGAACTGCACCGGCCCCGGTCCGTGGGTGGGTGGTGACCTGGAGAACGGCATGTACTTCAGCAACACCGGCGCCAACCCCTCGTCCGTCCCCGCGGAGACCGGCTCGTTCGTCTCCGCCTGGGAGAAGAACAACGGCACGACCAACTTCACTCTGAAGTACGGCAACGGGCAGCAGGGCGGGTTGACCGAGTCCTATTCGGGAGCGCTGCCGAGCGGCTACAACCCGATGAAGGTACAGCCCTCCATCGAGCTCGGCACCGGCGGGGACAACAGTATCTGGGGCGACGGAGAGTTCTTCGAAGGCGCCGTCACCGCCGGCTATCCGTCCGACGCGACGGAGAACGCGGTCCAGGCCAGCCTGGTCGCGGCCGGGTACGCCGACAACACCACCGACGTGCCGACCACCGCGTCCGTGGTCAGCCTCAAGGCTCACGCCAACGGCGACTACGTCGACTCCGCCAACAGCGGCACCCCGCTGATCGCCAACTCGACGAGCATCGGGACCGACCAGACCTTCGACCTGCTCACCAACCCCGACGGCACGGTGAGCCTGCGGGCGCACGCGGACGGCGACTACGTCACCGCGCCGGACGCCGGGGCCTCGGCGCTGATCGCGGACAGCACCGCGATCGGACCATCGGAGACCTTCGACCTGGTCGACAACTCCGATGGGAGCGTCAGCTTCCGGGCGCATGCCGACGGCGACGTCGTCACCGCGGAGAATGCGGGCGCCTCGCCGCTGATCGCCAACCGGACCGCCATCGGCCCCTGGGAGGAGTTCGATCTCGTCCGCGACACCGTCTCCGTCAGCTTCCGGGCGCATGCCGACGGCGACGTCGTCACCGCGGAGAATGCGGGCGCCTCGCCGCTGATCGCCAACCGGACCGCCATCGGCCCCTGGGAGACCTTCGACCTGGTCGGCAATCCGGACGGCAGCGTCAGCCTGCTCGCCCAGGCGAACAACGACTACGTCACCGCCGGAGCCTCGGCGCTGATCGCCAACAGCACCTCGATCGGATACGCGCAGGAGTTCAACCTGATCGACAACGCCGACGGAAGCGTCAGCTTCCGGGCGCACGCCAACGGCGAGATCGTCACCGCGGACGGCGCCGGCGCCGACCCGCTGATCGCGAACCGGTCGGCCGTCGGCCAGTGGGAGGAGTTCGACCTGATCTACGACTGAGCCGCAGCCGCACCTCTCCTGCCGCCCGCCCGCCCGGCTCGGACGCCGGTCCGCGGTGCGGGCCGGCCAGGGGCCGAACCCGGCGGTCGGGCCTGGTCAGGGCATCACCCATCCGGGCTACGGCCGGATCCGCCACCGGGCACGCCGAGAAAAACTATCGCGGCCGGAGTAGACAATCCCGCGATCGCGCGGTTAGTGTTTCTCTCGTAGCCAAGGAAGTCAGCAGGGCGCGGGAGACACGAACTGCCGCGCGGAGGATCTCAGGAACGGAACGGCAGCGGAGTGCTGGGGCCGAGTGCATGCGTCGGTGGTCCCCGCACTGGGTGCCGGGCCGGGCGGCCCAGGGCCGCGGTGTTGTGCAGGCGCAGTACCCAGCAGTGACCAGCAGTGCCCCACGCAGATGACGATCAAGCGGAAAGGAGCGCCATCGGGATCCCCTGCCCGGCCCACGTGGTCGAGCAGGAACCGTGAGCATGCTGAAGGACCGCAGATCCCCGGTCACGCAGCAGCAGTCCGGCAGCTCTCCCTGTCCCCCGGGGAGTGGTGCGGGCAGGTTGGAACGGCGCACGGCGCCGAACGATGGTGTGTCTGCATTCCCTTCGGGACCCTGGCGCCGACCGGCGCCAGGGTCCCTCGACACGTTCCAGGAAAGCCAGGTGCGGTGGTACCCAAAACAAGCCCCACGCGTGACAACTTCGACAACGAGGACTATCCGGCCTACACCATGGGCCGGGCCGCCGAGATGATCGGTGCCACCCCCGGATTCCTGCGCGCCGTGGGCGAACAGGGCCTGATCACCCCGCTGCGCTCGGAGGGCGGGCACCGCCGCTACTCCCGCTACCAGCTGCGCATCGCGGCCCGCGCCCGCGAGTTGGCCGACCAGGGCACCCCCATCGAGGCCGCCTGCCGCATCGTCATCCTCGAAGACCAGCTCGAAGAGGCCCTGCGCTTGAACGAACAGCTCCGCGCCCCGGACCCGGACCAGTCCGCCTGATCGGTCGCATCGCTCCGCATCTGTGCAGCGCCCGCCGTCGGCGCGGCGCTGTCAGCATGCCGGGGGCAGGACGGGCCCGCCCGGATCGTCCCGTCCCGTCGTCCCGTCCCATCGTCACGCGGATCGGTTTCGGCGCACGTCTGAGGGCGTCCGTCCCAGGGTTCCGTCAGTTGCCGGCTCTTCCTGGCAACCGCTGCCGCGGGGCGGGGATGATCGCCACCAGCGCTTCGGTGGCGCTGAGGCGATGACGTTTCACCGCACCGCGAGACGTCGTCCTTGACTTCGATCCTCCAAGGACATCCATGCACAGAGTGAGAACGGTCCCCCTCAGGGCGATACGCCGGGTGCTGCTGCCCGTGGCCCTGGGAGCGGCTCTGTTCGGTGGTCTGACCGCGCCCGCGTTCGCGGCTCCGGCTCCACTGGACCTGAACTCCTCCGCCTGTCCGGCCAACATGACCCAGGGCGAGAGCGACGGCTGCGTCACCCAGCTCCAGACCATGCTGAACACCCACGGCTTCGGCCTGCTGGTGGACGGCAACTTCGGCGCGAACACCGTGACCGCGGTGCGGACCTTCCAGTCGGAGACCGGCATCGCCGTCGACGGCCAGGTCGGACCGCAGACCAAGGGGCAGCTGTACGTCACCTCCACCTCGGCGCCGGACCCGATCGACCTGCGGTCCGCCCAGTGCCCGGCGAACGTCGACGAGGGCGAGCACGACGGCTGCGTCACCCAGCTCCAGGCCATGCTCGACCAGCAGGGCGCACACGTGACCGTGGACGGCAACTTCGGCGCCGACACGCTGGCCGCGGTGGAGACGTTCCAGACGGCCCACGCGCTCACCGCGAACGGCCAGGTCGGCCCGGAGACCAAGGCCGCGCTCTACGGCACATCGAGCCCGCCGTCGTCGACGATCAACCTGCTGTCCTCGCAGTGCCCGACGAACATCACCGAGGGCGAGGAGGACGGCTGCGTCACCGCGTTGCAGGCGATGCTCGACGACCGCGGCGCGAGCATCGCGGTGGACGGTGACTTCGGCGCGAACACGCTGGCCGCGGTGGAGTCGTTCCAGACGGCCCACGGGCTCACCGCGAACGGCCAGGTCGGTCCGGAGACCAAGGCCGCCCTGTACAACGGCGTCAGCGGCGCCCCGACCGCGCTGAACCTGGACTCCTCGGCCTGCCCGGCGAACATGGCCGAGGGTGAGGACGACGGCTGCGTGACCACCCTCCAGAGCTTCCTGAACTCCTGGGGCGCGGATCTGGCGGTGGACGGCGACTTCGGTGTCCACACCTTCGACGCGGTGGAGGCGTTCCAGGCCGCGCACGGGCTGGACGTCGACGGCCAGGTCGGCCCGCAGACCAAGTCCGTGTTCTACGAGGACGGCGTCTACTACTGCCCGACCACCGGCTGCCCGGGCCAGGGCACCCCGATCCAGCCCTATGTGGTCGCCGACGCCAAGGCGATGGTCGCCACCGGCACCATGCCCTACTCCTACGACGGCGGACACGGTTCGACCCCCGGGCCGTCACTGGGGGAGTGCGCGGCCGAGGGCCCCGGGGCCGGCGGCTGGACCAACGACGGCGAACCTCCGACCGAGTGCCTGGGCTCCAAGACCGTCGGCCTGGACTGCTCCGGCTTCGCCCGGCTGATGTACGCCGAGGCCGCCAACTACGACCCGCTGGGCTCCGGGGGCACCGACGACCAGATCGTCCAGGGCACCGAGGTCTCGGCCGGCCAGGCGGTCCCCGGCGACCTGGTCTTCTTCGGGACGAGCACCGGCAACACCGACCACGTCGGCATCTACGCGGGCGTCATCAACGGCGTACCCGAGATGTACGACGCCTTCGACACCGGCACCAACGTCGAAATGGACCCGATCAGCCGGGCGAACACCTCTGATCACCCGCTGCTCGGCTACTGGCACTACAACATCGACGTGGCCGTCTCCGTCTGACCCCGCCCAACCGGCACCGGCGCCCATGCCGCTCCAGGCGCGAGCCTGCCCAGGGCGCCGGTGCCCTTCCTCGACCACACCACCACGTCTCCGCAGATGTCCACGAGGGCGAGACACGTACGTTACGTGGGTCGTGAGCAGGCGGGTGCAGGCGCGGACGAGGGTCTCGCGCAGCACCTCGGTGGGCAGGTCGGCGAGCTCGGGTACGGCGCGGGTGACGGCGATGGTGAGGTGGAGGGCCCCCGACATCGAAGGCCGACAGCTGGAAACCCTCGTCCGCGCCGAAGCCGCCCAGGACAGGACGGCGGACGCGCACCTGCCCTGACCACGCCGTGGTGCGCCGCGCGTGCGGGGCGGCGCACCGCTCGGACCCCGTGCACGCAGCCGCCTCGACATGGCACCCTGGCTTGGACGCCGGGCGTCAAGGCCCCACACCGCAAGGACCCGCACGTTCACAGAGACAGGCAGGCCAAGACGCGTTGAACACTCCCCGCGCCGCGCGAGCCGCCGCTGTGCTGCTCGCCTGCGCTGCCGTCCCGCTGCTGATGTCAGCCACCCCGACCTCACCCGCCGCGACCGGATCCGCCGCGACCAGGCCCGCCGCGACCGCCGACAGCGCCACCGTCGGTCTGCCCTACGTCGCCCTCGGCGACTCCTACTCCGCGGGATACGGCCTCCAACCACTCACCGACCGACCCGTCCCCGGCTGCGCCCAATCCGCCCAGGACTACCCGCACCGGCTCGCCGCCGCGCTCGACCTGGACCTGACCGACGTCTCCTGTAGCGGAGCGGTCACAGCGGACGTCACCAGCACCGCCCAGGACACCGGGGAAGGCACCGCGCCGCCCCAGGACGCCGCCCTGAGCAGCAGCACCCGCATCGTCACCCTCACCATCGGCGGCGACGACCTCGGGTTCTCCCAGATCGCCGCCTACTGCGTCGCGCTCTCCCGGAACGGCCCGCTGCTCGCCCACCCGCTCCAGGCCGACTGCCGCCGCCACTACACCGCCGCCGGACCCGACAACCTGGGGGACAAGCTCAGAACCACGGTCTCCCCGGCCGTCGCCGCCACCCTCCGCACCATCCACACCAGGGCGCCCAACGCCAAGGTGTTCGTGCTCGGCTACCCCGCGCTCGCGCCCGACGCGGCAGACACCCCGCCGGGCGGCTGCTTCCGACCCACCGTCGGGTACCCGCTGCCCGCCGACGGCTACCCGTTCACCAACACCGACGTCCCCTTCCTGCTCCAGACCGAGCAAGCCCTCGACAGCACCATCAGCGCCGACGCGCTCGCCGCCGGGGACACCTTCGTCCCCACCCTGGAGGCCAGCGTCGCGCACACCCCCTGCGCCGCCTCCACCCAACCGGCCGGCACGCCCTGGGTCAACGGCCTGAGCCTCAGCTCGCTCCTCCCACCCAGCCTGCAACCCGGAGCGCTGCACCCCGACGCCGCCGGCGTCGGCTACCTCACCACGCAGCTCACCACCACCATCAAGAACGCCTTCCCCCCGAACCCGACGCTCATGGACACTCTCGCAGCGCCCCGCATCCTCGTCCCAGCGCTCGCCCTGATCGCCGTCGGAGGCGCGATTCTGCTGCTCCGACGACGCAGAACCCGCACCCGCCCGGCCCAACGCCATTAGCCGGCGCCCGGGTTGCCGATCTCCTCTTGCTTCCTGCGCCGAGGCTGCTCCGGACGTTATATAGTGAACGTCTAGTACAGCAAATGATGATCGGGGGAGGTTCCGACAGTGAGCGAAACCCAGAGCACCGCGCGGCGCGGATCGACGGCGCACGTCGAGTCGGCGGCCGAGGCCGCCCTGCCACCGGCGCGGTTGCGGCGGGTGATGCTGGTGCTCGCCGTCGCCTGCGGCATGGCGGTGGCGAACATCTACTACGCGCAGCCGCTGCTGGCGCCCATCGCCTCGGCGTTCGGTGTCAGCCAGGGCAGCACCGCCCTGGTGGTGACCCTCACCCAGCTCGGCTACGCCCTCGGCATGGTCCTGCTGCTGCCGCTCGGCGACCTGCTGGAGAACCGGACACTGGCCTCGCGCACCCTGCTGATCACCGCGGCCGCCCTGCTCGCGGCCGGCCTGTCCCCGGACTTCGGGGTGTTCCTGGCGATGTCGGTCCTGGTGGGCATGACCTCGGTGGTCGCCCAGATCCTCATCCCCTTCGCCGCCCACCTCGCCCCCGAACACGAGCGGGGCAAGGTCGTCGGAACGGTGATGACCGGACTGCTGCTGGGCATCCTGCTGGCCCGCACCGTCTCCAGCCTGGTCGCCGCCGCCTGGGGCTGGCGCACCATCTACCTGATCTCCGCCGCCCTGATGATCGCACTGTCCGTCATGCTGGTCCGACTGCTTCCCAAGCGGCAGCCCAGCCACACCAGTACCTACCCGCGCCTGCTGCTGTCGACCTTCCGGCTGATCCGCGAGGAGCCCGCACTGCGGCGGCGGGCCGCGTGCCAGGCACTGATGTTCGGCGCGTTCAGCTCGTTCTGGACCTCGGTGGGATTCGAACTGATCCACCGGCACCACCTCGGCCAGGTCGGCATCGGGCTGTTCGCGCTGGTCGGCGCTGCGGGCGCGGCCGCTGCCCCGCTGGCCGGACGGCTCGGGGACCGAGGGTACGGGCACCTCGGCAGCGGCCTGGCCCTGCTGCTCGCCGTCTCGGCGATGGTTCTGGCCGATCTCGGGTCGGGCAGCCTGCTGCTGCTGGCCCTGGCCGGGGTCCTGCTGGACCTGGCCGTGCAGAGCCACCAGGTCTTCAGCCAGCGGGAGATCTACGGGCTGCGGGCCGATGCCCGCGCCCGCGTCAACACCGTCTTCATGACCTCGGTCTTCCTCGGCGGCTCCATCGCCACGGGTGCCTCGGGGATCCTGCACGACAGCTACGGGTGGACCGGCGTCACCCTGTTCGGTGCGGCCCTTCCGGTGGTCGGGCTGGTCGTCTGGGCCGTCTCCGCGCTGCGCCGGGCGCGTCCCGGGCACGCCGCGGACCAGGGCCTCGGCACGACAGCCTGACGGATGCGCGGACCGCCGCAGATCCGCCGGCGCCCGGGAGCGGCCGGGCGCAGGTCAGCGGTCGGCGGCGGGCGCCTCATCCTCGTCCGGTTCCAGGTCCCGGGGCCGCAGGCCGTTCAGCAGCTGCTCCACCAGGGTGGCCGCCAGCCCGTCGTGCAACGGCTCGTGCCCCAGCAGCAGCCGGTGGTAGAGGGGAGCGAAGAGCTGATCCACCGCGACCGCGACGTCGATCCGCGGGTCCAGCTCGCCTCGCTCCACCGCCGCCCGCAGCAAGGACGTTGCGACCTGGCGCCGCGGGCGCAGCCATTGCTGGTCCAGCGCGGCGCGGATGTCGGGGTCGGCCTGCCCTGCCGCCACCAGGTCGGCCATCAGCGGCCCCGACTCGGTGTCCCGGAACAGCCTTGCCAGTGAGTCCAGTTGGGAGGTGAGCAGCTGCGCCGGCGATGCGGACTCGTCCACGGCCAGGGTGTGCGTGGTGCGGCTGAAGAGGCTCTCCAGCATCACGTGCGCCCGCGAGGGCCACCACTTGTAGAGGGTGACCTTGCTGACCTGGGCGCGGTTCGCGATGGCCTCCATGGTCACCGCGTTGATCCCACCGGAAACCAGCAGCTCGGCAGCGGCCTCCAGCACCGCCGCCCGGGCCCGCTCGCTGCGAGGACGGCCCCTGGCCGCGCGCCCCGCAACCGCCTCCGCCATGGACGCCCTCCCGATCCACACCTCTTGAGTCGACACACCGTACAACAGCGGGCCGCCGCCCCGACCGCTCCCGTGGCCGGGATCGGCTGCCGTGCGGGCGGCGCCTCAGCCGAGTTCGGTGGCCGCGCGCCGGAGTCGTGACATCGCGGAGCGCAGGAGTTCCGCGAGGTCTTCCTGGTTCTCCTCACGGACCCACTCGGCATAGGCCTCGTTGAAGGCGAGCATCCCGATGTCGCCCGCGAGGGCGGCCACCGCGTGCGGGACGCCGCGGGCGCGGAGCGCGTCGGCCATCGAGGCGGCGAGTCCGATGTGCTTGAGCTGATCGCGCTCCTGGAGCTCGGTGCTGGACGCGACGACCGCCTGGAGGCGCGGTCCCAACTCGCGGTTGAACGGGGTCATCGCCACGGCGGCCGCCACCAGGCCGCGCTCGACGGCGTCGAGCGGTGTCGCGTGCTCGGACGCGGCGGCGATGCCCGTGCCGAACAGCCGGGCCAGCGTCTCCTGGCCGGCCGCGAGCACTTCGCGTTTGTCGGGGAAGTGACGGAAGAACGTGCTCCTGGTCAGGCCCGCGGCATCGGCGATCTCGGCGACGGTGGTCCGGTCGTAGCCCTGCTCGGAGAACAGCCGCAGCGCGGCTGTCACCAGCCGCTGACGCGCGTCGGGCTCCCATCTCGGCATGGTCGAAGTGTACCGATGACACGGCTGTCGCATCACCCCGGCCACGCGACGGGACTCCTGTCGTATCACCGGAGCGCGGTCTGGATGCACCTCGGTGCGGAGATGCCGGGTCAACGGCTGGTCCCGGTGGCTGGGGAACAGGGTGCGGGCAGGGGCCGCCCGGGAGCGGCGGGGGTTGTCAGTGGTGACTTCTAGGATGTGCCGCATGGGGATCATGAGGGTCGTCGACGAGACGACTTCGGGCGGGCGCGGCCAGGCGTGGGAGCTGGTGGTCGCCGAGGAACGGCTGCCGCTGCGGGAGGTGATCTGCCGTCGGGTGGGTGACGAGGTGGCGCGCTACAACGCGATGGCGGGCGAGGTGTTCCAGGGGCTGGTGCAGCCGACGGACACCGAACGGTTGCTGAACGGCTACCGCATGCGCGAGCGGCGGACGATCGACCCGCAGGCGCAGTGCCGACTGGCGCTGGAGGCCTTCGGGCGCAACGGCTTCCTGGTCCTGGTGGGGGACCGGCAGGTGGAGGACCTGGATGCGGTCATCGAGTTGGGCGCGGGCGTCGAGGTGTCGTTCCTCAAGCTCGTTCCCCTGGTCGGAGGGTGAGGATGGACGTCGCACTGCTGGGTGAGGAGCCGGCCACGGCCGAGTACCGCGAGCTGCTGGCCGCGTTGCGGCGGTCGCCGGCCCGCGAGGAAGGCTCGGCAGCGGCTCTCCGGCTGGAGAGGATCGCCGGGCTCTGCGAGGGGGACTGGAGCGGGTTCGGGGCCGAGGCGGTCGAGGCCGTCGAGGCGCTGAGCGACGCCGAACGCGCGGTGATCCTGGAGAGCCTGATGAACCGGTTGAATGCCCTCACCTGGCATACGCCGCAGCTGTGCAGGTCGATGACCCAGCTGGTGGTGCTGGTCGCGTCCGGGCTCCCGATCGGGTCGCTGAGCCGGAGCCGTGACCGCTACCTGCGACAGGTCGAGCAGAGCCACACCGTCGCCAACGCCTATCTGCTGGCGAAGTTCGCCGAGATGGAGGTTGCTTCGGGTCGGCCGCTGAGCCCCGGTGTGGTGGCGACCCTGCGCCGGAACGGGTTGGAGGGCTGGCAGCGGCACGAGCTGGCCGAGTTGCTGGCTGCCCACCGCGAGCCCGCCTTCAATCCCGGCGAACCCTGGGCGGACCGGGCGTTGGCACATCTGGCCACGGCGGAGCCCCGGTGGACGGCGTTGTGCGTGCACGCCGCCACGGCGAGCACGGCCAAGCCGTCGGCGACGTGGCAGCGCACCGCGCGATCCCTGCTGGAGGGCCTGGACCCGGAGGCGGTGCGGGCCGAGGTCTCGGCCTGGATCGCGCTGAGCGGGCGGCCGCGCCCCGAGGCGCTGACCCTCTGCTTCGGCGGGAACGCCGACGTGAACGTCTGGGACCCCTACAACGCCGAGGCGCTGCGGGGGCTGGCCTGGCTGCTGTGCCTGCTCCCGGCCGGGCCGACCGGGGCGGACGCCGCGCGGGCCCTGGCCGGGCTCGCGGAGACCGCGCTGCGCAAGGTCCCCGGCGTGGGTCCGCGCTCGCCCAAGGTGGCCAATGCGGCTGTGTACGCGCTGTCGCAGCTGCCGGGGCCGGACGCGCTGGGCCAGTTGGCCCGGTTGTCGGCCAGGGTGACCTTCAAGGGGACCCTGAAGCTGGTCACCGGCGCGCTCGACACCCGGGCACGGGCGCTGGGCCTGAGCCGTGAGCAGGTCGAGGAGCTCGCTGTGCCCAGCTACGGACTGACCGCCGTCGGACACCGGACCGAGCGATTCGGCGACGACGCCGAGGCAGAGCTGGCGGTGGAGGGCAGCAGCGTGCGGCTGACCTGGCGCACGGACAGCGGACGGGTCGTCACGTCACCGCCCCAGGCGGTGCGTCGCGACCACGCCGAGCAGCTGAAGGAGCTCAAGGCGGCGGCCAAGGACATCGACAAGATGCTCACCGCCCAGAGCGACCGGCTCGACCGGCAGTTCCTCGGCCGTCGCCAGTGGACCGTGACCGACTGGCGTGCACAGTTCCTTGACCATCCGCTGGTCGGCACCCTGGCCAGGCGTCTGATCTGGCGCGTGGACGGAACCGTCTGCTGCTGGGCCGACGGCGCGCTGCGCAATCTGGCGGGCGACGACCTCGGCGCCGCGCCCACCGCGAACGCCGATGGGGTGGTCGAACTGTGGCATCCGGTCGACGAGAGCCCCGAGCGGATCGTGGCCTGGCGGGACTGGCTGGAGCGCCACGGTATCGTCCAGCCGTTCAAACAGGCCCACCGCGAGGTGTATCTGCTGACGCCGGCGGAGCAGGACACCGGCACCTACTCCAACCGGTTCGCGGCGCATCTGCTGAAGCAGCACCAGTTCCACGCCCTGGCCGCACTGCGGGGCTGGCGCAACAAGCTACGTCTCGCGGTGGACGACAGCTATCCGCCGGCCACCCGCGAACTTCCCGCCTGGGGGCTGCGGGCGGAGTACTGGATCGGCGGATTCACCGACGGTGGCAGCTACGAGGACCTGACCCCGTCGGGCAGCTACCTGTACCTGCACACCGACCAGGTGCGCTTCTACCCGATCGACGCACCCGAGAACTACGCCCACGCCGATAACGGTCATGGCTACGCGCCCTGGGTGCCGCCCGGCGCGGCGCGGGTGGAGCCGCTGCCGCTGACCGGGATACCCGCGCTGGTGCTGAGTGAAGTGCTGCGGGACGTCGATCTGTTCGTGGGTGTCGCCAGCCTGGGCAACGACCCCACCTGGAGCGACGGGGGGCCTGACGGCCGGTTCCACGACTACTGGACCTCCTACGGCTTCGGTGAACTCTCCGAGACGGCGAAGGGCCGGGGCGAGACGCTGGCCCGGCTGCTGCCGAGGCTGGCGGTGGGGGAGCGCTGCCAGGTGGCGGGGAAGTTCCTCCAGGTCCGTGGCGACCTGCGCAGCTACAAGATCCACCTCGGATCCGGCAACATCCTGATGACGCCGGACGACAGCTACCTGTGCATCGTTCCTGGGCCCGGCGACGGGAGCGCCAAGGCGTCGGTGGCCCTGCCGTTCGAAGGGGACCGGACCCTGGCGATCATTCTGAGCAAGGCGCTGATGCTGGCCAAGGACACGGAGATCACCGATCCCGCCATCACCCATCAGCTGCGCCGCTGAGCGACTGCCCGCCCCGGATCGGGACCGGGGCTCGTCGATCCGGACGGATCACCGGATCAACGAGCCCCGCCTGGGAGCACAGGGTGCGGACCCGTGCTCCCTTGAGCGTCGGATCAGCCCTGGTAGACGCCGATCTCGCTGACCGCCATCTGGCCGCCGGTCTGCCCGCCCTGGTTGGGCAGGTCGGCGACGAGCCGGATGTAGCGTGCCGTCACCGGGGCGGCCAGCTGAACTCCGGAGAGTCCTCCTGCCGTGTCGGCGTGGCGGGCGACGGTCCAGTAGGTGGAGCCGTCCAGGGAGACGTCGATGTGCCAGTTGGTGGCGAACGCGGTGTCCGGCTGGAGCAGCGAGATGACGTCGAAGGACTGCGGTTGCGTCAGGTCGATCTGCTGGATCCACCGGTACTGCCCGGACGCCTGCGACGAGGTGCCGGTGTTCCCGTCGTCGGCCAGCGACGGCGTGGAGTTGGGCTGCATCTGCGCCTGCGTGCCGTCGATGTTCAGCGCCTGGGCGGGCTCGTTGAGCGCCAGGTTCGGCTGGCCCGAGGTCGGGGCGTACGCTCCCACCTCGCTGATCGCCATCTGGTCTCCGCGCTGGCCGGAATTGTTGGGCGCGTCGGCGACGATCCGGAGGTATCGCGCGGTGACCGTGCTCGGGAAGACCACCGGGATGGTTCCCCATCCGCCGTCGGTGACGGTTCCGACCGTGGTCCAGGTGCTGTCGTCGGTGGAGGCGTCGACGTGGAAGGCGGTGGCGAAGTGGGCCTGCGGCATGGTCACCGTCACGTAGCCGAGGCTCTGCTGGGCCTGGAGGTCGACCACGAGCTGCCAGCGGAACTGGCCGCTGGCCTGCACATAGGTGGTGGGGTCGCCGTCGGTCGCATAGGACAGCTGCGAGTAGGACTGAAGCGCGGCGGTGGAGCCGTCGAGGAACTGCGCCTGGACCGGCTTGCCGAGGGCGTAGTTCGTCCGGGTCTGCCCTGCGGGCGCCTGGGCCAGGGACGCGTACTGCGGTTCGAGCCCGGCGTTGGCGATCAGCGACGCGGGCACACCGGTGCCGTCGGAGGACACCTGGGTGTTGCTGATGGTGGCGTCCGTCGGAGATCCGCACGGCCAGTCGGGGGTGGTGTCCTCGACGTAGTTGCCGGTGAACGAGAACTCGCCGTACGGCGTGCCGCTCTGCTCGTCGCAGCCGCCCATGGACGGCGTGCTGTTGGCGAACATGGCGTTGTCGGTCATGGTGATGTACTCGCTGCCGCCATCGGTGTAGATGGCGTGGCCGCCGTTCGCCGAGTCGGTGTTGCGGACGACGTTCCCGCTGATCAGCAGGCCGTCCGCGAGCGAGTCGCCCTGCGGGCCCAGGACGTAGATCCCGCCGCCGTCCGAGCGTTGCTGCATCTGGTCGAAGACCAGGTTGTCCAGGATCTGGTTGCCCTCGGTCTCGGTGGGCGTGCGTCCCCAGCCCCAGTTGGAGCTGATGCCGCTGTAGGGCACGTCGTTGATCTGGTTGTGCTCGATGGTGTCGTAGCGGGTGTAGCCCTGGAAGATGCCCACGCCCCCGGTGTACTCGACGGCGATGTTGTGCACCCAGTTGTCGGCGATCGTGTTGTCGGCGGGCAGCAGTGCCAGGTCGGTCGGGTCGGCGTCGGTGCCGTTGCCGATCTCCAGGCCGTTGCCGGAGATGTCGGTGAACACGTTGCCCTGGATGGTGGATCCGTCGACGTCCTGGCCCAGTTGCAGGCCGGCCGCGCCGAGGTGCTCGAAGGTGCTGCCGGTGATGCTCAGCCCGGTGGTGTGGTCGAAGACGACGTTGCCCGGGGTCATCGTCCAGGCGCCGTAGGGGCAGCTGCCGGGGCTGGTGGTGGAGAAGCGGGTGCAGGTGCCCTCGTTCTCCCAGGCGTTCGTGCCGGTGAGCCGCATGTTCGCCTGGACCTCGGAGAAGCCGTCACCGTCGTCGGGGGCGGTCCAGCCCCCGTACTCGAAGGAGATCCCGGAGAAGGCGAGGCCGTTGAGCGGCTGCTGCTCGGTGCCGGTTCCGGAGACCAGGGTTTGCAGGCGCGGGATCTCCACGTCCGCGGTGCTCATGTTCTGTCCCTCGCGCGGGATGTAGTAGACCGTGTTGCTGCTCTGGTCGAGGTACCACTGGCCCGCGTTGGTCAGCAGCGCCTTGTTGTTCTCCACCGAGCTGGGCAGGCCGGCGTTGGCGCCGTACTGCTTCTTGGTGGAGTTGTCGAAGCAGGGCTGGTCCATGGTGATGGTGCTGCCGGAGACCGAGGCGATGTCGCAACGGCTCTGGGTCCAGGCGGAGTTGTAGACGAACTCGACGTCGGAGATGTTCGCCCAGGAGTCGAAGACGGTGCTGGCGGCGGTGTAGCCGGTGGCGGTCTGGGTGAGGCTGGTGGGGACCGATCCGGCGGCCCGGTTGGCGCGCACCCCGTTGACGTAGAGCTGCCGGGTGGTGGTACCGGCGGGGACCGAGGCCTGCCAGACGCCGCCTGCGCCCTCGGTCCAGCCGGTGACCTGCTCGCCGCCGCTGAGCACGGGATTCGCGCCGGGCGCGGCCTCGTAGGTCACGGTGTGGCCGGCCGTGGCGCCGTCTCCGTCGGCCGCGTTGAAGGAGAGGGTGCTGGCGAGGCTGTAGGTGCCCCCGGCCAGGACGACGTCGATGTCGTCCTGGGTGGAGCCGGTGACGGACCGCACCTGCTGCTGGGCGGTGGTCAGGGCGCACGGGTCGGAGGCCGTGCACGCCTGGCCGCTTCCGCTGGGCGACGTGTAGTAGGAGATGGTCGTCGTGGCGGCGGCCGCCGGGGTGGCGGCGGCTCCGGTCAGGGCTCCGACGATCAGGCCGGCGGAGGCGGTCAGGGCGGCTATCAGGCTTCTGCGCCGAGGCGCGGTTCTGTGCATGGGGTTCACTCCCGAGACGTCGTCGGTCGAGGTGTTGTTGAGTAACCGGCTCTGCCGACAGGGCAGGGCACGGCAGGTGGGTGGGGTGGGGGATGGTTCGGACCGCCCCTGCCGACGGGCGGGCGGTGTGGATTGCGGACATGGTGGTGCCCTGACGACCGCTCCTCACCGGTCGCCCGGGGACGTTCGGGCCGGGCTCAGTCCCGTCCGGTCGGCCTGAACAGGCGCTCACGGATCCGGCTCTGGAACTGCTGCCGGGTGGTGTCGATGTGCGCCTCCATCAGCTCGGAGGCGCGGTCGGGATCGCCGTCGGCGATCGCCTTGGCGATCTCCACGTGCTGCCGACCGGCTTCGCTGAAGGAGCCGGGGGCCGCGCCGTGGAAGAGCAGCACATCGCTCTGCCCGGCGAACCGTCGCGTCGAAGCGACGGCTGACTGGAGGAAGACGTTGGCCGCGGCGGCGGAGACGGCGTTGTGGAAGTGCTTGTCGGCGTCGGCGAAGGCCTCCGCGTCGTCCCGCTCGCCGACCCGCGCCGACTCCTCGGCCGCTTCCCTGATGGTGCGTACCTCGATCGGGGTGGCGATCGACGCGGCCCGCCGCGCGGTCTCCGACTCCAGCAGGCACCGGTAGTCGAGCAACATGAGGACGTGCTCCATGTCGGTCGGCTGGAAGTGGGTGAGCTCGTCGTCACCGGGCTCGACCCCACCTGACGCCACGAAGATGCCCGCGCCGCGGCGCACGCTCAGCCGACCGATCGCGGCGAGTACCTTGACCGCCTCGCGGGTCACGTTGCGCGTCGCGCCGAGAATGTCGGCCAGCCCCTGTTCGGTGGGCAGACGGCTGCCCGGCCGCAGGTTCTCCCTGGCGATGTACTGCAGAATCTGCTCGGCCACCAGTTCGTAGCCGGGCCGGTAGCGCTCGGTGCCGTCCGGCTCCCCCGGGCCTGGCTGCCCAGCCTTGGTCACCACGGTAGTCGTCCCTTCGATGGGCACCAGCTGCAACCTGTGCACCATGAGTATGCTGTATCAGCGTTTTCACGCAAGTACTTCAACCATTAATCTGACTCTTTGCCGACCTCGCCCACCCCCGAGGCCCAGGCGGGAACGAGGACCATGGACGCCGAGCACCTGGCGCCAACCGAGACGTTCACCTTCAGCACGCTGCTGCGGGCCGGGAGGGAACCCGACTACGAGCGCTTCCACCGGGCCATCCCCGTCGAGTTGGATGCCGCGATGCGTGCCGCCGGTGTCCTCGGCTGGCAGATCCGGCGGCAGGGGACGACCCTGACGCATGAGGTGACCGCCCGCAGTCGCGCGCAAATGAATCTGATTCTTCAGCACGACCAGGTCAATCGCGCCTGGCAGCGCGAGGTCGCGCCGTTCCTCGACACCGGCCGTCCGGCGTCTGCCCCGGACGCCGATCCCGGAGCGCTCATCTGGGACTTCTCCTGGCCGACGCGTTGAGCCGACGGGTTGAGCCGACGCGTTGACTGGTCGATGGGTTGACGGTCGCCCCGCGGGGTCAGACCGCCTCGTCCGCGAGCGCCTGCCAGGCGTCGGGCGGCAGGTCCGTCGCGGCCCAGGCGGTGGCGGACCGCGCCTGCTCGGCCGAGCGCACGCCCGCCACGACGCAGGCGACGGCCGGGTGGCGCAGCGGGAAGCGGATCGCGGCGTGCGGTAGGACGGCGCCGTGCCGGTCGCAGGCCCGGGCCAGGGCACGGGCCCGCTGGAGTACCGCGGCCGGTGCCGGACCGTAGTCGAAGTGGGCGTCGTCCGGGGGCCAGGGACGGGCCAGCAGGCCCGAGTTGAAGGGCGCGGCGGCGACCGCGGACACCCCGCGGGCCAGGCAGGCCTCCAGCAGCGGCCCGGCGGTGCGGTCGGCCAGGGTCCAGCGGCCGGCCACCATCACCGCGTCCACGTCCGCCTCGGTGACGATCCGCAGCAGCGGGGCGACGGTGTTCATGCCCGCGCCGATCGCGCCGACCACCCCTTGGTCGCGCAGGTCGGCCAGGGCCGGGAGGGCTCCGCTGAGCGCGGCGTCGAGGTGGTCGTCCGGGTCGTGGACGTACACGAGGTCGATCCGGTCCAGGCCCAGTCGCCGCAGGCTCGCCTCCAGGCTGCGCAGGACGCCGTCGCGGGAGTAGTCGGCGCGGCGGACCAGGGTGTCGGGGACGGCGAAGCCCCCGGTCGCCAGGTCCGATCCGGTGGGCGCGGGGTTGGCCTCCAGCAGCCTGCCCACCTTGGTCGACACCGTGAACTCGGCGCGCGGCCGGTCGGCCAGGGCCGCGCCCAGGCGGCGTTCGGAGAGCCCCAGGCCGTAGTGCGGGGCGGTGTCGAAGTACCGCGCGCCGCCGTCCCAGGCGGCGTCGACCGCGGCGCGGGCCACGTCGTCGTCGATGGGCTGGTAGAGGTTGCCGATCGGGGCCGCGCCGAAACCGAAGGCGCTCACCCGGACCTGGGTCCGGCCCAGCTGACGGGTGATCATGCCGCGATCCCGTACCAGCGGGCCGCGGTGGCGCCGAAGACCGAGTCGCGCTGCGGTGGCTCCAGCTGCCCGGTGAGCTCCTCGACCGCGCCGATGACCTGGTCGTATCCGGCGGCGAGCAGGCAGACCGGCCAGTCCGAGCCGAACATCAGCCGGTCCGGGCCCAGCGTCTGCACCAGCGTGTCGGTGTAGCGGCGCAGCGCGGCCGTGCTCCACGGGCTGCTCCGGGTCACCAGGCCGGAGAGCTTGACCGCCACGTTGGGGCAGCGCGCGAGCGCGGCCATCTGCTCGGCCCAGGGGCCGAACGCCTCGGGTCGGATCTCCGGGTTCCCGGCGTGGTCCAGCACGAAGCGGACGCCGGGGGACTCGGCGACGGTACGCACGGCGGCGGCCAATTGGTCCGGGCGGACCAGCAGGTCGTGGACCAGCCCGGCCGCGCCGACCGCTGCCAGGCCGCGCCGGACGCCGGGGCGCAGCAGCCAGTCGGGGTCGGCCTCGTCCTGCACGCCGTGCCGGACGCCGGCCAGCGCGCCGCCGCCGGGCTGCTCGCGCAGCCGGGCGAGCCGGTCGGCGACGTCCGGCGCGGTCAGCTCGACCCAGCCGACGACCGCGCCCACCAGCGGTTCCGCGGCGGCAAGCCGGAGCAGTTCCCGGGTCTCCGCTTCGACCGGGACGGTCTGCACCAGGACCGTGGCGTCGATCCGGTGCGCCCGCAGTGCCGGACGCAGGTCCTCGATCGTGTAGGTGCGGTGCAGGGTCGGGATGTCCCGCGTCCAGTGCGGTGTCTGCGGCACCAGCTCCCAGACGTGGTGGTGGGCGTCGATGCGCACGGCTTCGCCTTTCGGTCGGGGCGGTTGGTCGGGGCGGTTGGCCAGGGCCCGGGTTGGCGCGTTCGGTGGTGTGTCAGGACGGCGGGCGCAGGCGCAGGCCCTGCATGCCGCCGTCCACGGCCAGCGTGCTGCCGGTGGTGGAGGAGGCGGCGGGTGAGGCGAGGTAGCCGATGGCGGCGGCGACCTCCTCGGCCGTCACCAGCCGGCCCTGCGGCTGGCGGGCGGCCAGCGCGGCGCGTTCCGCCCGCGGGTCGGCGGAGCTGTCCAGCAGGCGTCCGACCCACGGGGTGTCGGCGGTGCCCGGGTTGACCGCGTTGACCCGGATCCCCTCGGGCAGCAGGTCGGCGGCCATGGCCAGGGTCAGCGAGAGCACCGCGCCCTTGCTGGCCGAGTAGAGCGCGCGCTGCGGCAGCCCGGCGGTCGCGGCGATGGAGCAGACGTTGACGACCGCCGCGTGGGAGGACGCCCGCAGCGCGGGCAGCGCGGCCCGGGTGACCCGCACCAGGCCGAGCACGTTGACGTCCAGGACCCGGTGCCACTCGTGGTCGGGGTTGTCCTCGATGCCGCCCTGGGCGCCGATGCCGGCGTTGTTGACCAGGACGTCCAGGCCGCCGAGGGCGGTGACGGCGGTGTCCAGTGCGGCTGTCACCGAGGCGTCGTCGGCGATGTCCGCCCGGACGTAGTGGGTGCGGCCGCCGTGGTCGGCGTGGTCGAATCCGGGCGGGGCGGTCTCGGACCGGTCGAGCACGGCGACCCGTGCGCCCTGCTCGGCCAGCAGGCGGGCGGTGGCCAGGCCGATGCCCGAGGCACCGCCGGTGACCAGGGCGGTCAGGCCGTCGAAGGCGCCCATCTCAGGCCTGCCCGAAGGTCTGCCGCTGTCGGCCGAGGCCGTCGGTTGTTCGGCTCCTGGGGTGCCGTGCCGGGCCAGTCTCATCGAACTGCCTCCCTCGAAAGCTTCTGCTTCATCTGACTGGAAGGACCATATGTATCTGGCAGCCAACCATGCAATGGGCCGAGGTTTATGGGGTGAATTGCCCTCTTTGACAGTCGATTTCGGCGCCAGTACGGCGAAAATTCGTCCGGAAGCTTCCCTTCGGGATCGGCCGGTGCCATAGTGACGGCGCAAATAGATCTGGTTCATTTGAGGGAGGGGGTCGCGTGGTGTCAGGCACAGCCCATACTGAGCCGGGCGAAACGGACGACGGGTCGGACCGCTACCGTCCGGGGTACGAGCTGGTTGCGGAACAACTGCTGGGCTACATCGCCACGCAGAACCTGATGCCGGGCGATCGGTTGCCGACGGAGCAGGGGCTGGCCGAGATCCTCGGCGCGAGCCGCAACGTCACCCGGGAGGCGGTCAAGGTCCTGGCGGCGATCGGCAGGCTCAGCGTCCGCAAGGGCGCCGGGATCTTCGTCGCGTCCTCGCCCGGAGCCCTGGCCGACGACCAGCTCGCGCACTTCCAGCCCACCAGCATGGAGCACGTGCTGATGCTGCTGGACTACCGTCGGCTGATCGAGTCGGAGACCGCACGGCGGGCCGCGACCCTGGCCACCCCGATCGAGGTCCGCGCGATGCGGGAGAGCGCGGAACTGTCGCTGACCGCCGGAAGGGCGATCGACGCCGAGGAGTTCGCCCGCGCCGACATCCAGTTCCACGACGCGGTCAGCGTCGCCGCCCACAACGTCTTCCTGCGGTCGAGCGTGGCCAACATCCGGCGCCTGGCCTCGCAGTCGGACGTGCTGCTCTTCCACGGGGACGTACCCGGTTCGCTGGAGGTCGCGGGCAACCAGCACATCGCGATCGCGGCGGCCATCGCGGGCGGTGAGGTGGAGCTCGCCGTGGAACTGATGGCCACTCATATCGAAACCACGCAGCGGCAGTTCGAGCGCCGGATCCGCGACCGCGTGTTCAGCCCGACCACCGGACCGACGGCGCGGGTGCCCGCGCAGCAGCAGCCGTCACCGGAGCCGTCCGCCCGGTAGCGGGGACGGCGCCACAGCGGGCCGGTGGCGGCCGGTACCCGCTGTGGCACACCGGCCCCGGCCGGTCGACCACTCCGTGCCCCACCGGGCAGCCCTGTCCCGACAAACAGAAAGACAGCATGAAGATCACTCATGTCGAAGCCCACCGGATCGACGTCCCCGCGCCGAATCCGCCCTTCCGATGGCGGAACGGGCTGGGCGGCAGCCCGGCGGTGGGCGACGGCGCGGTCCTGCGGATCGGCACCGACGAGGGCGCCGAGGGCGTGGCCCTGTTCGCCCGGCCGGGAGCCGCCGTGATGCTCGACGACCTGGTGGAACGGGTCTTCCGGGAGGAGCTGGTCGGCCAGGACCCGTTCCAGCGCGAGTGGCTCTGGGACCGGGTGTGGGAGATCGACCGGATCCAGGAACTCCCGCTCCCGGCCCTGGGCCTGATCGACATAGCCCTGTGGGACCTGGCCGGCCGGGTCAGCGGGCAGCCGGTCTGGCAACTCCTCGGCGGGTTCCGCGAGGCGATACCCGCGTACGCCTCCACCGCCACCTTCGCGACCACCGAGGAGTTCCTCGACGTCGCCGACCAGTGCCTCGCACTCGGCTACCGGGGCATCAAGCTGCACGCCTGGGGCGACGCCCGCCGGGACGCGGCGCTGTGCCAGGCCCTGCGCGCGCACGTCGGCCCGGACGTGCCGCTGATGTACGACGGCTCGGCCGGGTTCGACCTGCCGGACGCCGTGCTGCTGGGCCGGGCGCTCCACGAGGCGGACTACCTCTGGTACGAGGAGCCCATCCGCGAGTTCAGCATCAGCGCCTACAAGCGGCTCGCGGAGCTGGTCGACGTGCCGCTGCTGGTCGCCGAGACCTCCGACGGCGCGCACATGAACTCGGCCGACTTCATCGCGATGGGCGCGGCCACCTTCGGCGTCCGGGTCGGCACCACCCTCCGGGGCGGCATCACCGGCGCGATGCGCACCGCACACCTGGCCGACGCCTACCGGCTGCGGGCCGAGGTGCACGGCTCGGACATCCCCAACCACCACCTCTGCATGGCGATCTCCAACACCACCTACTACGAGTCCCTGGTGACCTCCACCACCGTCACCCGGGAACGGCACGTCGACGCCCAGGGCCTGGTGCACGCACCGGTCGGCCCCGGGATCGCGCTGCCGTACGAGAACGACTACGGCAGGGAACTGCAGCGGTTCGTCGAGGGACACACGAACTGACGCGGGTCCCATCCCCACCCGGACCAGCCTGAGCACCAGAGCCGAGCACGAGAAAGGCACCACCAGCATGAGAACCACGACCTCCCCCAGAGCCGCTTTCCGCCGCACCCCGGCCCGCACCGCCGTCGCCGTCCTGGCGGTCTCCGCGCTGACCACCCTCGCCGGGTGCGCCAGCGCCAGCCCGGCGGCCCCCACCGCCGCCTCCAGCTCGGCCTTCAAGCCGGTCACGCAGAACCCGAACGCGACGATCACCGTCTGGACCGACTCCACCCGGCTGCCGGAGGTGCAGGCCTACCAGAAGTCGCACCCCGGCGTGAAGATGAACATCGTCACCTACGACGGCAGCGCGGACGGCTCGACCTACCTGCAGACGAAGGTCCAGTTGTTCGACCGCACCGGCAGCGGCTGGCCCGACGTCGTCTTCAGCAGCAGCACGACCGACGCCACCTGGGCGTCCGAGCCGACCAAGCCCGGCGCCATCCCGTTCGCCGCGCCGCTGGACCAGGGCCTGGTCCCGCAGAGCACGCTGGACAACTTCGCCAAGGGCTCGCTGACCGCGTGCCAGTACAACGGCCACACCTACTGCCTGCGCAACGACATCGCGCAGGTGGTGCTCTGGTACAACAAGACGCTGATGGACCAGTTCGGCTACACCGTGCCGACCACCTGGGAGCAGTACGAGGCGCTCGGCCAGAAGGTCGCCAAGCAGCACCCCGGCTACCTGGTCGGCTCGGTCGGCGACACCAACTCGCAGGAGTCGTACTTCTGGTCCAGCCAGTGCCCGGCCTTCGACCTGGTCCAGCCGGACACCCTGCGCACCGACCTGTCCAGCCCGGACTGCACCCGGATGTCCAACCTGCTCGACACCCTGATCTCCGACAAGTCCGTCAGCACCCAGGGCTTCTTCAGCCAGGGCTTCGCCAAGGACAGCGGCAGCAAGGTGCTGATGGCCAACGGGCCCTCCTGGTACGGCCAGTACCTGTTCAACTCCGCCTTCAAGACCCCCGCCGGACAGATCGCCGCCGCCGCGCCGCTGACCTGGGACGGCGACACCACGGCGGCGACCGGCAACGTCGGCGGCGGCCTGTGGATGGTCTCCTCCCACAGCACCAACCTCAAGGCGGCCACCGCCCTGGCCACCTGGCTGACCACCTCCGACGCCAACCAGGCCAGCGCCCCGACCTACCCGGCGTACGTGCCCGCTGCCGACGCCTGGCTGGCGAACCCCGCCAACAAGCAGTACTTCGCCTCCGACGTGAGCAGCGCCTTCAAGCAGGCCGCCAACGAGGTCTGGACCGGCTGGTCCAACACCAAGTTCAGCGACGCCACCGCCTGGTCCAGCGTCGTGCTGCCGGCCCTGACCGCGGGCAAGACACTGACCTCGACGCTGCCCGCATGGCAGGCGGCCATCGCCGACGAGGCGAAGGCCGAGGGATACAAGGTGACGACACAGTGACGCTGCTGGAATCCCGGCGCGTCACAGCACCCGCCCGCCGCCGCGGTGTTTCGCGGCGGCGGGGCGGCCGTGCGGGCTACCTCTTCGTCGCCGGCTACGCGGTCCTGCTGCTGGCCTTCGGCGTCTTCCCCACCGTGTACGCGTTCTACCTCTCGCTGACCAACGACCGGGGCCAGTTCACCGGCGTCAACCAGTTCGTCAAGGTCATCCAGGACTACCGCTTCGTCCCCGCCTTCACCGACATGCTGCTCTACCTGGTCATGTGGCTGGTGCTGCTGGTGGTGCTGACCGTCCTGGTGGCGGTGGTGCTCCGGGGCCGGATGCGACCGGGGCTCTCGGCCCTGTTCCGCTTCCTGTTCTACCTCCCCGGTGCACTGGCCGGCGTCGCCAGCGTCCTGGTCTGGCTGTTCATGCTCGACCCGGACGTCAGCCCGGTCTCCTGGCTGCTGGACTCGCTCGGGCTCAACAGCTTCGCGGCCGTGCTGGCACCCGGGAACCTGCCGGTGATCCTGGTCCTGATCGCCTTCTGGACCGGCGCCGGCGGCTGGATCGTGGTGATGTACGGGGCCCTGAACAACATCCCCGACGAAGTCCTGGAAGCAGCCAAGATGGACGGGGCCGGGCCCTGGAAGACCGCCTGGCACATCCAGATCCCGATGATCCGGACATGGATCGCCTACATGGCGATCCTCGCCTTCGCCGCCGGCACGCAGCTCTTCGTCGAGCCGCAGCTGCTGCAGACGGCGAGCCTGGGCCGGGTCAGTCCGACCTGGTCCCCCAACCAACTGGCCTATGTCTTCGCCTTCCAGCAGGGCGACTTCAACGGCGCCGCCGCGGTCTCGGTCTTCCTGCTGGCCATCGGCCTCATCGCCGCGGGCCTGCTGGTGCGGCGCTCGGACATGTTCAAGGTGGATGAGACATGACAGACACCGCTCTGCGATCAGCCTCGGCGCGGCGACCCGGCACACCCGGAAGGGTCCTGTCGACGCTCATCGTCGTCGTCCTGCTCGGCGTGCTGCTGGTCTTCTTCGTGCTGCCGGTGATCTGGCTGCTGCTGGCCCCGTCGAAGACCGCCGCGCAGATCGTCAACGACTCGCCGCTGTCCTTCGGCTCCTTCAGCCAGATCGGCAAGGCCTGGGACCATCTGACGGCGTTCCAGAACGACGCGCTGCTGACCTGGCTGAAGAACTCCGCGATCTACTCCGGGGCCTCGCTGCTGCTGACCCTGGCCACCAGCGTCCCGGCCGGCTACGCACTGGCGCTGACCAGGTTCCGCGGCCGCAAGACCCTGCTGATGATCACCCTGGTGACCATGATCATGCCGTCGGCGACGCTGGTGCTGCCGATCTTCCTGGAGCTCAACGAGTTCCACCTGATCGGCACGGTGTGGTCGATCATCCTGCCGTTCTCGTTCTACCCGTTCGGCGTCTACCTGGTCTACATCTACTTCGCGACCAACCTGCCCCGGGACATCCTGGCGGCGGCCAGGATCGACGGCTGCTCGGAGTGGAAGCTGTTCACCCACATCGCGCTGCCGCTGGCCAGACCCGTCATCGCCCTGGTCGCCTTCTTCGGCTTCGTCGGCAACTGGAACAACTTCTTCCTGCCCTACCTGGTGCTGCCCAACAGCAACGAGTTCCCGATCCAGGTCGGGCTGAACCAACTGCTGTCCTCCACGCCGTCGTTCAACCCGGTAGCCGGAGCCGGCCTGAACATCACCATCCCGGAACTGGCGCTGGCCATCATCATCGCCATCCTCCCGGTGCTGGTCCTGTTCCTGTTCTCGCAGCGGGCCCTGGTCTCCGGCATGCTCGCCGGTGCGACGAAGGAGTGAGCATGCGCGTCGCGCTCTTCGCGACCTGCGTCAACGACGCGGTGTACCCGTCCACCGCGATCGCCACCACCGTGCTGCTCGAACGCCTCGGCGTGCAGGTCGACTTCCCCGCCGCGCAGACCTGCTGCGGCCAGCC
>Ga0302314_10002606_pt1 | contig 33457 bp, 32 predicted proteins | sample III_Palsa_N2_3_FD_200533 | JGI IMG/M metagenome (GOLD analysis project Ga0302314, IMG submission 200533) | Peat permafrost microbial communities from Stordalen Mire near Abisko, Sweden - III_Palsa_N2_3 | ecosystem: Environmental > Terrestrial > Soil > Palsa > Peat permafrost | place: Sweden...
GTGGTCTGCGACCGCGCCGGAGGCCGGGTTCACCACCGCGAACGATCCCTGGCTGCCGATCGACCCGCGCCACGCCGCCGCCGCGCTGGATACCCAGGAAGGCAAGCCCGACAGCCACCTGGCGGTCACCCGCGAACTGGTCGCCCTACGCAAGGCGCACCCTGCGCTGAAATGGGGGTCGGCTGATATCCTGGATGCGCCGGCGGGTGTCTTGGCGGTGCTGCGCATTCACGACGCCGATCAGGTGCTGTGCGTGGTCAATCTGGGCGCGGCGCCTGTCAATTTCGAGCATTCGGTCCTCAAGGGCGCGAAGCTTCTTGAGGCAAGCCATCTGGCTATGCTGATCGACAGTCTGGCGCTCGGCGCTTACGGACGTGCGTTCCTGGCGCCGCGAACGAGAACCGATGGACGGTAAGGTCGAACAGCCGCCGTTGTGGCGGGTTATCGCCGCCTTCCTCATCGCGCCTGCGATAGCGGCTGCATTTACAGCCTGCCTTGGGCCTTTATACGCAGGCTTGCCCAGCCTGACCGTTCGGGTAGAGAAAACCTTCGCCTTCTACTGTCTTTTTGGCGCTTACCCGATAGCGCTGATCTTTGGTGCGCCTCTCTTCTTTTGCGTCCGTCAAATGGTTCGACCCACGCTGGTGAATTGTTTGCTTGCGTCCGCGGCGATCGTTTCGGTTCCCTTTGGATTGTTGATCGCAGTTTCCACTTTCGCGATGAGCGATGAAAGCATCGACGGTCACGTCACGGTCAGCCACCACTTACCCACGCTTTGGGGCTTATTCTACAAGGCAGAGGCTATCGGCTCCGTGGTGATCTTTGCCTTACCGGGCGGACTGGTCTTTTGGCTGATCGCCTTCCTCGGTCGGAAGCAAACCCTGCCGCCTCATGCACACCCTGGGTTTTGAGCGCCTCGAAACTGAACAACAGCAGCGCGGGATTGATCGCTGCTGACAAAACGGTTCGATGGAAGACGGCTCCCGCAAAACACCTGTCAAACACCGGCCGCCCCTGCGACAAATCCAAAAGTCATTCGCGCGTCTGTGGGGCATTGAGCGATGAGCGACATCGAAAGCGGCTCAGACCAGCCGACGCTGAAAACCCGGCATGTGGCGGCTGCGACGATCGGCAATGCGCTCGAGTTCTACGACTTCCTCACCTATGCCTTCTTCTCCATTCAGATCGGCCACGCCTTCTTCCCGGCCCAGAGCGCCTATGGCAGCCTGATGCTGTCGCTGGCGACCTTTGGCGCCGGCTTTGTCACCCGGCCCATCGGCGCCTTGGTCATCGGCGCCTATGCCGACCGCGCCGGACGCCGGGCGGCGATGATGCTGTGCTTCGTGATGATCGGCTGCTCCATCGTCGCCATGGCGCTGATCCCGACCTATGCCAAAATCGGCCTCCTGGCGCCGATCCTGGCGGTGATCGCGCGGATGGTTCAGGGCTTTTCGTTGGGCGGGGAGATCGGCGCCAACACCGCCTACCTCACAGAGGCCGCGCCGATCGACAGGCGCGGTCTGATCGTGTCGTGGCAGGGCGTCAGCCAGCAGCTTGCGCTGGTCGGCGGTGGATTGGTCGGAACTGTGCTGACCCTGCTTTTGCCCCCCGCCGCGCTGGATAGCTACGGCTGGCGCATCGCCTTTCTGCTGGGCGCCGTCGCGGTGCCGTTCGGATTGTGGCTTCGGTCCAACCTGCCCGAAACGCTGCATTTGCCGGAGGCCAATCTCGCCGCGCCTGTCGTTGGGCAATCGCGGCTGACCCAGGCGCGAACTCATTGGCGGGTGATCATTCTGGGCCTGGTCTTTCTCGCGTCCGGCACGATCGGCAGCTACACCTTCACCTACCTCGTCACCTATGCTCAGGCGACGCTGCACATGGCCGCGCGCGCGGGCTTTCTCGCCGAGACGGTGGGCAATGTGCTCAGCATACCCGCCATGCTGCTGGGCGGGTGGCTGTCCGACCGTCATGGCCGGTGGCCGATCAATATGTGGAGCAATCTGACCTTCCTGGTCATGATCGTGCCGACCTTCCTATGGATCGTCGATACCCGCTCCGCTGCGGCGCTGATCGTCGGCATGTCGGCGCTCAGCATCGCCGCCAATTTTAACTCGGGATCCTTCTATTCGGGTCTCGCCGAGAGCCTGCCCAAGACCATTCGCGGCAGTGGCTTCGGCACCATCTATTCGGTGTCGATCGCGGCGTTCGGCGGCACAACCCAGTTGGTCGTCACCTGGCTGATCCACCTTACCGGCAGCGCGATGGCGCCAGCCTGGTATCTGGTCTGCGCGGCGGCGATCGGCCAGGTCGCCGTGATGCTGATGCGCGAGAGCGCGCCGGTGAAGCTTGGCGGACCGTTGAACCCGTCCGTCGCGGCCGCCGTCGGGTAAACGGCGCTAAAACGGCTGCTGCGCCTTACGCTGTTGGTCGTCGCTATGGCCCTGTTTATACTTGCCGGAGGCCATCAGCTGGGACGGTGTCTTGGGCAGGGTGTCGAGGGTCAGGTAGCCGAGCTGTTTGGCGTCCAGCTTGTCGAATCTGCGATCGGCCGAGGCCAGAAATTCGGCCAGGGTGATGTGGCCGTCGAGATTGAGGTCCGTGGCCGTCAGCGGCTCGGGCTCGTTCAATAGGCTGTAGGGCGCGGCGCCTTGAAGCACGGCATTAGCGCCGGCTGACGGTCCCTTGGCCGCGGCGCCGCCCCCAGGACCACCGCGATGACCGCCGCCGCCCATACCACCGCCGCGTCCACCACGACTGCCGCTCGAGGATGAGCCGCCGCCAGCGTAGGCGCCCATGATCTCGGGCACGACATTCTGCTCGTAGTCATTGACCTCGAAGCCGTCGATGACGCCGTCGTGGTTCTCATCGAGGACATGGAAGAAGGCCTCGGCGTCGGCGCGGAATTCGGCGCGGGTCAGCTTGCCGTCGCCGGCCTTGTTGACCTGGGCGAACCATTTGGCCACCGGATAGGGCTCGCCGGGCGCGGCGTGGAAGGGCTGGCCCATGGGGCTGATAAAGAGGCTGGCCTGGGGCGGCGGCTTATGGTCGCCGTCGTGCTCATGATGCGGCCCGCCGTCAGGGGCGCCGCCTGGGGGCGGCCCACCTGGAAGACCATCCGGCGTCGCACAGGCGGCCAGGAGGACAGCAAGGCTGCAAGCCGCCAGCGTGCTCTTCATGGAGTGCTCCGAAGGGTCAGATAATGATCCTGCCAACGAAATAGACCACGCACCCGGCTATGGCCAAGAATATGGCGGCGCTGACCACAATAAACGCAACCTCGCCGCGACCGAGGGCCGGCCGTTCGTCCGGATCATTCTTGGACATCGATCCCATCCTTTGAGCGGCGCCAAAATAAGCAGGACCGTCCCTCGCCGGACAGGCGAATCCACGCGGCGGCCGGCGCGACCGACCGCGTGGAAAGACGGGACCTAGTGTCCGGCGCCGCTGGACTGCATCGAGGACCGCATGGCCGAGACCGCTGCTTTGCAGCCGTCGGACATTTCCGAGGAATGGTCCATGAGGCATTGGCGGAAGCTGTCCCGGTCGTGAACATCGGGGCAGGCCTTCATCACGTCGGACATGCAGGCGTCACGGACGCCGTTAGCGCCGCCGCCGGCGGGCGGAGACCCCGGCGCGGGGTTGGCGTCCTGGGCCAGGCTGGCGCCGGAGACCGAGGCGAGCAGGGCCGCGGCGGCGAGGGCGATCAGTTGCGACTTCATCTTGCGTTTCCTTCCTGATTGGCCGCCCGCAGGGCCGGCCGCCTATTGTGGCGGCGGCGGCGCGTCAGGTCCACCCGGGCCGCCTGGACCCATGTGATGGCCCCAGCCGCCGTGGCCACCCTCGCCACGGCCTTCGTCGCCGTGACCTTCATGATGGTCATGCATGCCGCCGAGCACTCGAGGCGGCAGGGCGTCGAAGGCGCGCTTCTGTTCGGGGCTAAGCGCCGCATAGAAAGCCTTGATAGCGTCGGCGCGCTTCTGGAATTCGGCCTGACGCTTGGCGATGTGCTCGGACATCATGGCCGACATCTTGTCCAGACGTTCGGGGGTGGTCAGCTTGGCGAATTCGTCATGACGGTCCGAGCCAGGGCCGCCAGGGCCCATGTGATGATCGCCCTTTTCACCATCGCCCATGTGATCGTGATGCGGCTCCAGGGCCGCGAGCAAGGTGTGCAGGGCGCCGTCCTGATCGGGACGCAGTTGCAGCAGGTCATGGAGATGTTTGGCGTGCATCTCCGCGTGCTCGTGCATGCGTTGCTCGGCCTTGGCCTTCCAGGCCGCGCGCTGTTCGGCGGTGGGCGGGCCGCCGGCCGGCGCCTGCTGCGCCAAGGCGAGGGTGGAAACCGAAGCGAGGGCCGCGGCGGCGATGATGCCGACGATGGCGCGTGGAGTAGCAGTCATGTTGGGGGCTTCCCAGTGTTGAACTGGCGGCAGAATGCACATGATGCTGTTGCGCCTGTATTGCATCCTGATCGCCAGTGTTACGAATAAAGGACCGTTTGGCGGCGGTTCGTCACGAAGTCCGCCGCAGTCATGGCGACGTTTGCGACACGCCCAAGACAGCGTCGGCGTTATAACATTTGAGTTTAGTACTTGGCGGGCGCACCGGACGTGCGGTGCGCTCCACGACGACTTCGAACTATCACGCCACCCCTCCTCTACGTCATCCTGAGCCGCGCCCACTTGGCGCGTGTCGAAGGACGCACACGACCACCGTTGCGTCCTTCGACGCGCCGCTTCGCGTCGGCTCAGAATGACGTAGCGGGCGGAGCGGCGCCTAACTCTGCTCCAGCGACCGTTCCGCGTTGGCGATGACGCGCCTGGCCTGGGCCAAGTCGGCGTCCTCCACCATCAGGCGGGATTCGAATAGCGAACTCAGGACCGAGGCGACGCCGTTATCGAGCACGATGGTCTCGATGCCCGCGTCCTTAAGCACCGAGCATAGGAAGGACAGGCGCACGGCGTCGTTGGTCGCCAGGAGCTCCTTCAACTGGAGACCTCGGCGGTGGCGGCCTGAAGCAGGTCGAGGGCGGCGATGGCGAAAGCCCGCATGTTGGCGGCGCGATCGCCGTGGCCGGTCTCGACCGTCAGCACCAACTCCACCGGTCCGGACACGGCCACGACGGTGTGTCCGGCGGCGTCACCGTAGCCATTGCCGGTCGGCCCCGCCGCACCCGTCTCCGAGAGTCCCCAGGTGGCGCCAAAATTCTCGCGCACCGTGCGGGCCAACAGCACGGCGTAAGGCTCGCTAGCCGAGCGCATGCCGGCCACATCCTCGCGCGTGATCCCCAGCAGCCGCATCCGCGCCTTGCCGGTGTAGACTACCGCCCCGCCCAGATAGTAGGCGGAGGCGCCGGGGACTTCGAGCAGGGCCGCGGAGATCAGGCCGCCGGACGAGGACTCGGCCACGGCCACGGTCTGGCCCTTGGCCTTCAGCCGCGCGCCCATCATTTCGGCAAGCTGGGTCAAAGCCTCGGACATTTCACGTCTCCACTTGAGCACGGCCATAACATTGCCATGCATCCGTCCTTAAGCACGACCCGTTATGATATGCGACGGCGCGTCCGCGCCAACTCAAACCATCGGACCCGCGCCGTGAGCCTGCCTGCCGAATATCTGATCGAGCACTATCCCAACCTTTCCGAGAAGTGGGCGGACGGGATCGTGCATGGCGTCGGCATCGTGGCGGCGATCTCGGGCGGCTCGGTGCTGATGACCCTTTCGCTGCTGCATCACGGCGGCGCGGGCCTGGCGGCGGCCACCCTGCTCTACACCCTTTGCCTGATCGCCATGCTGGCCTTTTCGGCCATCTACAACCTGACCCACCCCAGCCGCGCGCGGCCGTTTCTGCGCAGGCTGGACGAGGCGGGGATCTTCCTGATGATCGCCGGCTCCTACACCCCGTTCACGACCCAGCGGTTCGATGGCCACTGGGCGATCAGCATGACCGCCCTGGTCTGGAGCGTGGCGTTAGCCGGCGTCGCGGGCAAGCTGCTGACGAACCGAATCCCCGACAAGGTCTGGACCGGCATCTACATCGCCTTCGGCTGGCTGGTGGTGGTGGCGATCAAGCCGCTGGTGCAGGGTGTGCCGATGGCCGCCCTGGTGCTGCTGATCGTCGGCGGCCTGATCTACACCACCGGCGCCCTGGTGTTTCACAGCCAGCTGCCCTATCGCCGCGCGATCTGGCATGGATTCGTGGTGGCCGCGGCCGGGGTGCATTTTGCCGCCATCTGCACGGGTGTGGTGCTGGCGGCGCCGCTTTAGACTTCCTTCTCCCCTTGCGGGAGAAGGAATAAAGCGCTCGTGGCAAGCACCGCGTCCATCGTGGTCCAAGTGCGGCGAACGGAGGACGGCATGATCGAGCAGACGGTCGATATCGCGACGAAGGACGGCGCGACCACAACCTTCATCTGCCATCCGGAGCGCGATGGCCCGCACCCGATCATCCTGTTCTACATGGACGCGCCGGCGATCCGGGAAGAGCTGCGGGACATGGCGCGCCGGCTCGCCAGCGTCGGCTACTATGTGATGCTGCCCAACCTCTATTACCGTTCCGGCGTCATGGAGCTGGCCGACATCAAGCCGCCCCTGGCGCAGGAGGCTCTCTGGCCGAAGATGCGCGAGCTGATGGGATCACTCACCATTCCGCTGATCATGAACGACACGGACGCCCTCCTGGCGTTCGCCAAGACCCAGCCAGCGGCAAGCCCCGGCCCCATCGGCTGCGTCGGCTACTGCATGAGCGGCCAGTATGCGATCAACGCGGCGGCGCGCCATCCAGACCGGGTGGTGGCGGCGGCGTCTATCTACGGCGTGCAGCTGATGACCGATGGACCCGACAGTCCGCATCTGGCGGCGGCCAAGGGCAAGGCCGAGATCTATATCGCCTGTGCCGAAATCGACCATTGGGCGCCCGTCGAGATGATCGAGCCCCTGACCCAGGCGCTCAAAAGCAGCGGCGTCAACGCCGAGGTGGAATTCTACCCCAAGGTCGAACACGGCTTCGCCTTCCCCGCTCGCGCCGCCTTCAACAAGGACGCGGCCGAACGCCATTGGGAGCGGCTGTTCGCGCTGTTTAGGCGGCGACTGGGGTAGGGACAGCCATGATGCGCGACGAGTCAGACGACACCCCCGAGGCCCAGCTCGAACGCGAGCGTGAGATCGTAAACGGGATCGAGCGCGGCCTTGCCGACATGCGCGCCGGCAGGGTCGTTAGTCAGGATGAAGCTATGAGAAGCGTTCGCGTGTTGATTGAGCGAGCTTCAAGAAGGAAAAAGCCCGACTGAACCGACTCACCGGCACTGGCCCCCTCCGTCGGCTTCGCCGCCACCTCCCCCGCTGCGCTTCGCTTGCATGGGAGGAGAAGAACGCACTGACCTTCTCCTCCCCTTCGAGCGAAGCGATGAGGGGGAGGTGGCGCGGCGCGCGAGCGTAGCGGAAGCGACGTGACGGAGGGGGCGCAGCACCGATGGTTCGATCGCACCTGGCTCCAACAAGCCCTAATAAGCCCGCCCGATCAGGATTTCCTCCACACCCGGCTCGCCGGTGAACAGGCAGGCGCCGTAAGGCCCTTTCTGGTCCAACGGCGCGTTGCGCAGGGTGAGCTTCAGGGCTTTCAGGCGCGCGCCGACCACCTCCAGCGCCTCGCCGGTGGGACGGCTCCAGGGCGCGCGGACCCAGCCCTTGAACGCGGCGGTGGCGTCATCATCCTCGGCGGCCGGACCGAAGTAGATGGCCAATTCGTCGAAGGTCGTGATGTCGGTGCGGATGTTGGCGTCCAGGCGCGCCTTGGCCTCGGCGTAGAGGCTCCCTTGAATTTCCTCCAGCATGGCGCCGGCGCCGGCGATGAAGGCTGTGCGGTCCATGCCGGTGGAGATCATCTTCTCGTTCTCGTCACGCAGGCGGTCGCGGCGCATGAAGGTGACTTGCTCCCCAGAAGCATCGCGGGGGCCGATCTCGACAATGATCGGCGCGCCGCGGCGGACCCAGTTCCAGCGCTTGTCGGCGGACTTGGCCTTCTTCAGATCGACGAAGGCGCGGATGGGCGCGCGCAGGGCCACGCCCGCGCTGAGCTCGGCCTGCAGCGCCTCGCAATAGGCCAGCACCTCGGCGTCTTCCGGCTTGTCGCGCAGCATGGGCACGATGACGATCTGGCGGGGCGCGATGGTGGGCGGCAGGCGCAGGCCGTCATCGTCGCCATGAGTCATGATCACCCCGCCGATCATCCGGGTCGAGACGCCCCAGCTGGTGGTGTGGGCGAGGCTGAGGCCCCCCTGCTCGTCCTGATAGCGAATGTTCTGCGCTTCGGCGAAATGGGTGCCCAGGTCGTGCGACGTGCCGGCCTGCAAGGCCTTACCGTCCTGCATCATCGCCTCGATGGAATAGGTCTCGTCGGCGCCGGGGAAGCGTTCGTTCTCCGGCTTGACGCCCGCGATCACCGGCATGGCCAGGGTGGTCTCGGCGAAGTCGCGATAGACCTCCAGCATCTTCAGGGTCTCTTCGCGGCCCTCCTCCGCCGTGGCGTGGGCGGTGTGGCCCTCCTGCCAGAGGAATTCGGTCGTGCGCAGGAACAGGCGCGTGCGCATCTCCCAGCGCACCACATTGGCCCACTGGTTGATCAGCAGCGGAAGGTCGCGATAGCTGCGGACCCAACGGTTGAAGGCGTCGCCGATGATGGTCTCGGAGGTGGGCCGCACGATCAGCGGCTCTTCCAGCTCGGCGTCGGGATCGGGCACGAGCACCCCGTCGATCTTCTTCAGCCGGTGGTGGGTGACCACCGCCATCTCCTTGGCGAACCCCTCGACGTGGTCAGCCTCCTTGGCGATGAAGCTCAAGGGGATGAACAGCGGGAAGTAGCAGTTCTCGTGGCCGGTGGCCTTGATGCGGCGGTCCAGCTCGGCCTGGATCAGCTCCCACACCCCATAGCCCCACGGCTTGATCACCATGCAGCCGCGCACCGGGCTCACCTCGGCCATGTCCGCCTCGCGGACCACGGCTTGGTACCAGTCGGCGAAGTTGGCCGCGCGGGTGGCGTTCAGACCGTATTGCATGGGACCTCAGGTCATTGGGGTGGGGCGTAGCCACTAGCCCAGGCGAGGGCGCCGATCAATTGAAGCGACAAATGTCTCGATGTTTTATCCGGGTGTAATTGACAGCTTCGCGCTGGCGGGATCATAGCGACGCCATGACCGATGCTTCTCATGAAGACGCCCCTCGCCAGTTCACCGCCTTTGCCGGTGAGCGGCTGATCGCTTCCGGACCCCTGCCGGCGGTGCTACCGGCGGCGAGAACGGCGAGCGAGGCTCCACTCATGATCTTTGCCGACGATAACGGCGACCAGATCGAGCCGGACTGGCGTTTGAGCGACGCTGAAATCATCGCCCGCTTTTCACCGGAACCGGCGCCAGCCGACAAGCGGGTCGGTCGACCGAAGCTTGGCGTGGTCGCGCGGGAGGTGACCCTGCTGCCCCGTCATTGGGATTGGCTGTCCAGCCAGCCCGGCGGCGCCTCGGCCGCCTTGCGCAAGCTGGTGGACCAGGCTCGGCGTGACAGCGTCGGCGCCGACCGCGCGCGGCGCTCGCAGCGGGCGGTCGACCGATTCATCTATCGGATGGGCGGCGACCTGCCCCAGTTCGAGGACGCCTATCGGGCGCTCTACGCCCAGGACTTCGCCACCCTTGACCGGCTGATTGATGCCTGGCCCACGGATATCCGGGACCACCTGCGGCGGCTTGTCGCCTCGTTCACGCGCGATCTGGATTTGGAAACCCAAAACAAATCAGGCCGATAGCGCTTAAAAAACACGCAGAATACTGATCAACTGTCAGAAATCTGCAAAGAAAATTACAACAAACCTTCACTGGATGGATAAGTCGACATATACCAAGAACCGACCCTGACGCGTGGAGACAGATGTCGCGCGCCAGGGGCGCCAGCTTCTACATAACGTTATTGTGTTACATGCGGACAAAGTCGCACGTAATCTCTAATGTTGCAGAAGATCGCCCTCAACGTGTGGCTGTAATGGCCAACTTAGGGGATCAGCTATGCACAAGACCAATCCGCGTATTAGCCGTCTGGCGTCCCGTTCGATTGCGGCCCTGATCGCCGCCGCCGGCACGCTTGCGGTCGCGAGCGCCGCGTCGGCGGCCACGCAGGACACAAACAACGCCGGCGCCGAAGGCACCCAGGTAGAGCAGGTCATCGTCACGGCTGAACGCGAGAAGGCCGCGGCGGCCGCTCCGGTCAAGGCGTCGCTGGTCGAAACCCAGCCTGAATCGATCATGAGCACCAAAATCATTCAGGAACTCACGCCAGCGGCCGGCAACTGGGTCCAGGTGCTCAATCTCGCCCCCAGCATCTCCGGCATCCCCAACAACAGCACCGGCGAAGGCGCCACGCTGACGTTGCGCGGCTTCACCGACGGCAACTTCAACATGACCTACGATGGTATCGCCTTCGGCGACACCAACGGCCCCACCCACCACGAAGCATCCTACTTCCCCGGCTCAACCATTGGCGCGGTGGTGGTCGATCGCGGGCCCGGCGCGGCGGGGGACCTCGGCCAAGCCAACTACGGCGGGGCCATTCACTTCTTCTCGCCTGCGGTGAGTAACGTGTTCGGCGTTGATCAACAGGTGACCTACGGCTCCTACAACACCATACAATCGGTCACCAGCCTGAACACCGGCGTCCTGCCGAGCGGCGGCAAGCTGCTGCTTTCGTTCGACGGAAGAAATTCGTCCGGCGAGTTGAGCGAAACGGGCGAAGTGGATCAAAACTATCTCGCCAAGTTCATTCAGCCGATCACGGACAAGGGCACTTTGACCCTGTTCTCGAGCGTCCACTACAGCCGCTTCTACGAAAACGACGGCAGCGGCCCGGGTGAAACCTGGCAGCAGGAACAGCTATTGGGCAAGGACTTTTCCCTGACCAACAACCCCAACGACGAGCATTATTACAAAGACAACTACGAAGGAAAGCATACGGACCTCGACTACGCGGACTTCAAATACGAATTTACACCCAAAACGTCCGTCGAAGATCAGCTTTATACCTACAGCTATTCGAACAAAACCCTGTCAGCAAATGCGAATACAGACTTGCCAGGCGTCAACACCGGCGACGAACTCGGCGCCGCCGCGGCCGCGGCCGGCGTCAAGGCTGGCGAAGCCGGTGAGAAGGCGACCGACCTCGTCGGCTACAACAAGCTCAACCAGTACAGGGTCTATGGCGACATCGTCCGCCTGAACCAGGACGTCGCCATGGGCCCGCTGGGTTACGGCACCTTGAAGGTCGGCGGTCAGGTCGAGTGGTCCGACACCAAGCGGGACAACCTGCGTATCGACCTGACGGACGGCTTCCTGCCCGCCTATGACATCAACGCGACCTATGTCCCCAACGGCGCAGCGGGAAAGGATAATTCGTATCAAAAGCTGCAGGAGGATTCCGACTGGCAGAATTACGAAGTGTTCGCCGACTTCTATTGGCATCCGATTGACGGGCTGACGCTCACGCCGGGCTTCAAGTTCGTCGACTTCCATCTCGCCGAAAACGCCTCCGCCGAAAAGGTCACCACGCCGAGCGGATCGCTGACGGAGCCCTTCGCCACTTCGAACGTGTACAGTTCGCCCCTCTACTTCTTCACCGCCAACTATAAGATCCGGTCGGACCTGGCGGTGTATGGGCAGGTCGCGACCAGCTTCCAGTATCCTGACGTCGCCGAACTGGACTCCAGCGGCTCGCAGATTCAGAATCTTCAGCCCGAAAAGACCCTCACTTATCAAGGCGGCGTCGTCTTCAGCCATGGCGCCCTGGCCGCTGACGCCGATGTCTATGAGATCGACGCGACCAATACGATCGAGGCCTGCACCGTCGACGATCCCACGCCGGACTCCGAATTCTGCAACATCGGCAAGGCCCGCTTCAACGGCGTCGAGGGCGAGGTCGCCTATCGGTTCACCCAGGGCCTGACCCTGTTCGCCAACGGCGGTTCAAACGTCTCCAAGCAGCTCGCTCAGGCGCCCGACGCCGCGACCGGCATCGCCGGCAACGCGGCGCAGACCATCATCAATGCGCCGAGATGGACCGACGCGGTCGGCGCCATCTACTCCCAAGGGCCCTGGTGGATGTCGGTGGATTACAAGCAGTCCGGAACCTACGCCGTCGGGAACGGCAACGCCCAGGCGCCGCTCGGCTCGAAAGAGCTGTTCCTGTCCGGCTATGACACGTTCGACGCCGCGATCTCCTACGACTTCGGCAAGATCAAGCTGAAGCTGCAGGGCTTCAATCTGCTGGACCGCCGGGCGATCACCCAGTTCAGCGGCTCCACGCTCTACTCGGCGGCCGACACCGGCTACTACACCTTCCAAGAAGGCCGTGACGTCGAACTGACCGTCGAGGCGAAGTTCTAGATCGTCTGCAAATTGCGGCCAGGACGGCGGCGCTCTCTCCCCGGAGCGTCGCCGTTTTGCGTTTGGCGAAGATTGGTTCTTCCTTTGTTCTAGTTTCTCGGCTAGCTTCTGCGTCTCAGCAGGAGTGCGCGCCATGACCGGACCCGCCATCGTCGTCATCGACCTTCAGCTTGGCATGATGGATGGGGTGGCGATCCCGCCGTTCCACGACCATAGGGGCATGATTGCGCGCACTCAGAGCGTGCTGGCCTGGGCGCGAGGCAAGGGCCTGCCGGTGATCTTCATCCAGCATAATGGCGAGGCGGCCGATGCGTTGGCGCCGGGCAAGCCGGGCTGGGCCATTCATCCGGACATCTCGCCGATCGCTGGAGAGCCGGTGCTGAACAAGACCGTCGGCGACGCCTTCGCGGAGACCGATCTGGCCGCGCGGCTGGAGGCGCTGGGGACGAGGCAGGTGATCCTGCTGGGCGCTCAGACAGACCAGTGCGTCAACGCCACCTTCCACGGGGCGGCGGCGCGCGGGCTGGACATCACCGTGGTCGGCGACACCCATTCGACCTGGGATTGGGACGGCGAGACCGCCGAGCAGATCATCGCCCGCTACAACGGCCTGTTCCGCGCCACGGGCGCCAAGGTGATGGACGCGGCGGCGTTGGTTGGGGCGGACACATAACCCCTTCCCCCCTTGCGGGAGAAGACCATCCAGGCGAATGCCTGACGGATGAGGGGGCGCACCGGCCTATCCGATAGGCTGTTTGCAGGAGCTCAAAACCGCCAGCGCGACCCCTCATCCGGCCCTTCGGGCCACCTTCTCCCGCAAGAGGGAGAAGGCATTCGTCCGCCTACTTAATCAGCGAGGGCACGATCACATCGCAGGGGGTGAACTCATCACCCTTGGCGGCTTTTTCCTTGCGGACCAGGGCCGTGAAATAGGCGGTTTTGGTGTCGAGAACCTTGATTGTCGGGCGCTGGCCAGCCGGCATGTCGGACAGTATCTGCACCTTGACCATGCGGTCGGCGGGAGCCGGCACCGGCTCGCCGAGCTTGATGGCGTTGACCACGTCCTGGCCGGCGATGACCCGGCCGACGGCGGTGTATTTCTCGTCCAGCTCGAGCTTCGTGCCGCGCATGAGGAAGAATTGGCTGTTGCCGGAGTCGGGATCCGCGGCCCGCGCGATGCCGACCACGCCGGGGCAGAACAGCGACGAGGCATTGACGCGGCCATCGGCGGTCAGGGCGGCGAGGGCGGCGGGCTGACTCACCACCGGCATGACGCCGATGAAACCGGCGTCGCCGCCGTTATCCGGGTGAGACACCACCGGGAAGCCGGGCGTCGCTTTGAAATTGAACTCCGCCTTGATGTTAGGCAGGCTGGAGGCGCCCTCGCCGGTGTTCTTCGGATCGCCAGTCTGATCCATGAAGTCTTCGACGACGCGGAAGAAGGTCAGGCCATCGTAGGTGTGGTTACGCGTGAGCGTCTCCAGCCGGGCAGCGGAGACCGGAGCGATGGTCGGATAGAGCTCCACCACGATCCGACCCTTGTTGGTGTCGATGACCATGGTGTGGGCGGGATCGGGCGTGCGCCAGTCCGCGGCGGCGGGCACAGGCTGGGCCGGCGTCGCGGCTATGGCCGAAGCGGCGGCGAACGCAGCGAGCGCCGCGCCGGTAAGTAGGGCTTTGGCTTTCAAACCGGACATGTCCTTCAGGCGTTAAACTTTGCCGTGAGTTGAGCGGCGACTCCGGGCGAAACAAAGGCGGAGATATCGCCGCCCAGCATGGCGATCTCCTTGACCAGTTTGGACGACACCGCCTGGTGATGCGGGTCCGCCATCAGGAAGACCGTCTCGATATTGCGGTCCAGCTGCTGGTTCATCGCCGTCATCTGGAATTCGTATTCGAAGTCGGAAAAGGCGCGCAGACCGCGGACGATGACGTTCGTGCCCACGTCGCGGGCGAAATGCATCAGCAGGGTCTGGAACGGCCGGACTTCGATCTCGGCGATGTTGGTCAGATGGTTGGTTTCGCGCTTGACCATATCCACCCGCTCATCGAGCGAGAACATCGGCCCCTTGCCGATATTGATGGCGACGCCGATCACCAGCTTGTCCACCAGCTTGACGGCGCGGGCGAGAATATCCAGATGCCCGTTGTGGATCGGATCGAAGGTGCCTGGATAGAGCCCGACACGGTGCATGCACAATCCCCCGGCTTGGGCCCCCGCTTGGGCCTCCGCTCAAACACGGCGTCCGGCAGCGCCGGAACGCTGGCTTAAGGCGGGGAATTCACCGCCTTGTCAATCGCCTTGGTCGCCGCCCTCGTCCGGCGCCGCATCGAGGCCCTCGTCGGAGGCCCCGTCGTCGCCGCCTTCACCGTCGCCTTCCAGCCGCTCGACCGAGACCACATGCTCATCCTCGGCGGTGCGGAAGATGGTCACGCCAGAGGTGTTGCGGCCGGCGATGCGGATCTCGGCCGTCGGACAGCGGATCAGCTGACCGGCGTCGGTGACCAGCAGAATCTCGTCGGTATTCTCAACCGGGAAGGAGGCGACCAGCCGCCCGCCCTTCTTGGACAGGTCGTGGGCGATAAGCCCCTGCCCGCCCCGGCCGGTGCGGCGATAGTCGTAAGCCGACGTCCGCTTTCCGAAGCCCTCGGTGGAGACGGTCAGCACGAATTCCTCGGCCGCGCCGAGTTCGAACAGCCGCTCCGGCGATAGGGTCACGGCGTCGCTCGCCTCGTCCTCGTCGTCCGCCGGCGCAGGGGTGTCGTCCGCCTCCCCGGTCGCCGCGCGCAGGGCGTTGGCGTGCTTGAGATAGGCGCCGCGCTCGGCCGGGGTCGCATTGACCCCGCGCAGGATGGCCATGGAGATGACCTTGTCATCCTCGGCCAAACGGATGCCGCGCACGCCGGTGGATTCGCGGCTGGCGAACACCCGCACCTCGTCCGCCGGGAAGCGGATGCAGCGGCCGATCGAGGTGCTGAGCAGAACATCGCTGTCGGAGGTGCAGAGACCGACGCCGATGATGGAGTCGCCTTCGTCCAGCTTCATGGCGATCTTGCCGTTGCGGTTCACCTGGACGAAGTCGGACAGCTTGTTTCGCCGCACGCCGCCGGAGCGGGTGGAGAACATCACGTCCAGCTTGTCCCAGGTCGCCTCATCTTCCGGCAGCGGCAGGATGGAGGTGATGCTTTCGCCCATCTCGATCGGCAGCAGGTTGATGAAGGCCTTGCCACGCGAGGTGGGCAGGCCCAGCGGGAGCCGCCAGACCTTCAGCTTGTAGACCTTGCCGCCGGACGAGAAGAACAGCACTGGCGCATGGGTGGAGGCGGAGAAGACGCGGGTGACGGCATCCTCTTCCTTGGTCGCCATGCCGGAGCGGCCTTTGCCGCCGCGCCGCTGGGTGCGGTAGGTGGCCAGAGGCGTGCGTTTCACATAGCCGCCGTGGGTGACGGTGATGACCATGTCCTCGCGGGGAATGAGGTCTTCATCTTCCACGTCGCCGCCACCGTCGACGAACAGCGAACGGCGCGGAATGGCGAATTGCTCTTTGACCTCGACCAGCTCCTCGCGGACGATCGCCATGATCCGGTCGCGGGAGCCGAGGATATCGAGGATGGCCTGGATCTTGGCGGCCAGTTCGCGCGCCTCGTCCATGATCTCATCGCGGCCGAGACCGGTGAGGCGCGAGAGGGTCAGGGCCAGGATGGCTCTGGTCTGCTCATCGGAGAGCCAGACGTGCGCCTCGCCAGGCGCCATCGAGTCCGCGTCGCCATGTTCCACCCGGGTGCGGGGGTCGGCGATCAGGGCGATCAGCGGCGTCATGTCGCCCGCGGGCCAGGCCTTCGCGACCAGGCGCTCACGCGCTTCCGCCGGGTCCTTGGACGAGCGGATGATGTGGATCACTTCGTCGATATTGGCGACGGCGATGGCCAGACCGACCAAGACGTGGCCGCGATCGCGGGCCTTGTTCAGCTCGAACTTGTTGCGCCGGACCACCACCTCCTCGCGGAAGCGGATGAAGCAGTCGAGCAGCTTGTGCAGGCCCATCTGCTCGGGCCGGCCGAGGTTCAGCGCCAGCATGTTGACGCCGAAGGAGCTCTGCAGGGCGGTGAAGCGGTAAAGCTGGTTCAGCACCACATCGGCCTGGGCGTCGCGCTTCAGCTCGATGACGATGCGCATGCCCTGGCGGTCGCTTTCGTCGCGCAGGTCGGAGATGCCTTCGATCCGCTTCTCGCGGACCAGCTCGCCGATATGGCCGACCAGGGCGGCCTTGTTCACCTGATAGGGGATGGCGTTGAAGATGATGGCTTCGCGATCCTTGCGGATCTCTTCGACAGCCGCGCTGGCGCGCATGATCACCGAGCCGCGGCCGGTCATCAGCGCCTGGCGCGCGCCGGTGCGGCCGACGATCTCGGCGCCGGTGGGGAAGTCGGGGCCAGGGACGATATCCAGCAGCTCTTCGAGGCCGATCTCGGGATTGTCGATCATCGCCAGGCAGGCCTCGACGATCTCACCGAGGTTATGCGGCGGCACATTGGTGGCCATGCCGACGGCGATGCCGCCGGAGCCGTTGACCAGAAGATTGGGGATGCGCGCGGGCAGGACCGCGGGCTCGCGCTCCTTGCCGTCGTAATTGTCCTTGAAGTCGACCGTGTCGGAATCGATGTCGCCCAACATCGACATGGCCGCCTTGGTCAGGCGGCATTCGGTGTAACGCATCTGGGCCGGCGGATCGTTGTCCACCGAGCCGAAGTTGCCCTGGCCGTCGATCATCATGACGTTCATCGAGAACGGCTGAGCCATGCGCACCAGGCTGTCGTAGATCGCCTGGTCGCCGTGCGGGTGGTATTTGCCCATGACGTCGCCGACCACCCGGGCCGATTTCACATAGGATCGGTCAGGAGTATGCCCCTGCTCGTTCATGGAAAACAGGATGCGCCGGTGCACCGGCTTCAGCCCATCGCGGGCATCCGGCAGGGCTCGGGACACGATAACGCTCATGGCGTAATCGAGGTAGGAGCGCTTCAGCTCATCCTCGATATCGACCGGCGAAACGTTGCCGCGGCGGCCCTCGGGGGGCTCGGAAGTTTTGTCTTCGCTCAAGGGATTTTCAGACGCGGGAATCGGGCGCGGAGGTCATGATGCTGTTTAACATTTTCTTGCGCGCCGGTGCAAAGGAGAAGGACCCTGGGCGCGCGCGGCAGACGAATTCCACCGGATGCGAGAGGCTCGACAACCTAAACCTTGGCTTGTAGATCGGTGAGGCGACACGAGGGGGGTCCCATGAAGCGGCACCTAGTTCTGGCGGCGCTGGCGTTCAGCGGCCTCGCCATGGCGTCGACCGCCGAGGCTGGTCCCAACCGCGCGGCGACCGAAGCGGCCATTTCAGCCTGCAAGTCACAGTACGCCGCGGGCGGCATGACCGCCGTCCAGCTCTGGCAGTGCAGCGATCGGGCGGAGCTGGCTTTCGAGACGTCGCACGACCCGGTGAACATGGATCTTTATTCGGCCGCGGCGACCCGCGATGAGCAGATCGCGGCCCTGTTCGACGCCGGCAAGTTGGACAAGTCCCAAGCCGACGCGCTTTACGACTCCACGGACGCCGAGGTGCAGAAAACCTTGAAGGGGCGCCGCGAAACCCTGGACAATCACCGTCCATCGAGCTGCGCCAAATACTCCGACATTTCCAGCGGCGGCAATCTCAACTGCTATTGAGCCTGACGCCTAAACCTTAGGTGGGGATAACCGCCATGGCTCTGCCGTCCCTGCCCTTTCAGCCCGCGGGCGTCGTCTGGCCCACCGAGGCCTGGCCGACCGACCAGCTGCCGCCAACCGTGGCCAAGCCGCTGCTGGCCAAGCTGCTGGCGGACGCGTTTCTGGAGCCGTCGTCCGAGGCGCTGGGCGAAACCCATGCCCTGGTCATCGTCCAAGGCGGCAAGTTGATCCTGGAACGCTATGCCGACGGCTATGGCCCGGAGGCGACCTATCCGTCCTGGTCCATGGCCAAGAGCATGACCCAGGCTCTGGCCGGCATGCTGGTTCTGGACGGCAGGCTGGACATCCACGCGCCGGCCGACGTGCCCGAGTGGAGCGCGCCGGGCGATCCGCGCGGCAAGCTGACGCTTGATCTGCTGCTGCGCATGTCCAGCGGTCTGGCCTTCGTCGAGGACTATTCGCCGGACAACCCCTCGGACGTGATCGCCATGCTGTTCGGCGAGGGCGAGGCCGACGTCGCCCACTATGCGGCCGACAAGCCGCTGGCGCATGAGCCGGGGCGCTTCTGGTCCTATTCCAGCGGCACGACCAACATCGTCAGCCGCTGCCTGTCGCGGGCGATCGACAAACACGTCCCGGAGTTCGAGGCCTTCATGCGCGAGCGGCTGTTCGGGCCTCTCGGCATGACCAGCGCCACGCCTAAGTTCGACGCGGCGGGGACCTTCATCGGCTCGTCCTACTGTTTCTGCTCGGCGCGGGACTTCGCCCGCTTCGGCCTGCTCTATCTGCGCGACGGGGTCTGGGACGGCGAACGCCTGCTGCCCGAGGGCTGGGTCGACTATGCCCGCACGCCGACCCGACGCCAGGAGGGCTTGGACGACCTGCCCTACGGCGCCCACTGGTGGATGGAGATCGCCGGGCCGGGGTCGTTCTCGGCCAACGGCTATGAGGGCCAGTTCACCATCGTGGTCCCCGAGCTGGACCTGGTGCTGGTGCGCCACGGCAAGTCCGAGGCGATGAAGGATAACGTGCGGGCCTGGCTGAAGGCGGTGGTGGACTGCTTTCGGTAAGGTGAGCGGCGGTTGAGACTGGGCGGACGAACGTCTGGCTTTGGGCTTGGGGTCAATATCTGCTCTCGACCCGGAGTTGGCATGACGGCCTGGCAAAAGGGGCGGCCGGTCGGCTCGGCGCAGATGCGGTACGCTGGAAAATAGGGCTTGAGCCGGAACCTGGGTCCGGCCTCATGGTTGGGCGCATCCAGTGGAGACGCCAAATAGGATGAGCGAACGCTTCTTGAGTCCCAGCGAGACCGCGCGCCGCCTTGGCGTCGGTGTGCGGGCGCTGCGCCTGTATGAGCGGAGAGGTCTGGTGTGCCCTACGCGGACGCAGGCAGGTTGGCGCCTATACGGCCCAAACGAGATAGAGCGCTTGCACCAGGTGCTGACGCTGAAGTCACTCGGGCTGTCGTTGGCCCGTATCACGCAACTCTTTGGCGGGCGGGTAGCGGACCTGCCAGCCCTCCTCGCCCTGCAGGAGGATGTGCTCACCGCTCGCATCAACGACCTGCAGCGCGCTCGTAAGTCGGTTCAAGCCGCCCGCACGAAGGTCTCGCGTGACAGGCGGCTCTCCCTGGAAGACCTCGTTGACCTCGTTAGGGAGACGACCATGTCCACGATGGACGAAGCCAGGCTGGCGGCCAGCGCCCATCAGGTGCTGCGGGAGGCGATCGACCCGCGCCTGCCCGGCCTCTACCGCGGCAAGGTGCGCGACAATTACGACCTGCCGGATGGGCGGCGCATCCTGGTCACCTCCGACCGCTTGTCGGCCTTCGACCGGGTGCTGTGCTGCATCCCGTTCAAGGGCCAGGTGCTGAATGGCGTCGCCCGCTGGGCCTTCGAGCAGACTGCCGACCTCTGCCCCAACCATGTGCTGGACTATCCCGACCCGAACATCGTCGTCGGCCGGCGCCTCGAGATTCTGCCCGTGGAAATCGTCGTGCGCGGCTACCTGGCGGGCACGACCAGCACCACGATCCTGACCCTGTATCGGGCCGGCCGCCGCCAGATGTACGGGCAGCGCTTGCCCGACGGACTCGCCGACAACCAGGCGCTTGAGACACCGATTATCACACCCACCAGCAAGGCCGCCGACGGCGCTCATGACGAGCCGCTGACCACGGACGAGATCCTCGCGCGCGGTCTGCTCAGCGAAGCCCAGTGGCGGCAGGTGAGCGAAGCCGCCCTTGCTCTGTTCGCCCGGGGCCAGGCGCTGGCCGCCGAGCGCGGCCTGATCCTCGCCGACACAAAGTATGAGTTCGGCGTCGATGCGGAGGGAACCATCCGCCTCGCCGACGAGATCCACACACCCGACTCCAGCCGCTACTGGCGCGCGGACACCTATCCGCAGCGCCTCGCCGCCGGCGAGCGCCCGGACAGCTTCGACAAGGACGTGATCCGCGCCTGGGTCGCCGCGCGATGTGATCCGTACAACGATGATATCCCGGAAATACCCCCGGAGCTGATCTGGAAGACCGCCTTGACCTATGTCGAGGCCCACGAGCGGATCACCGGGCGCGCGTTCGAGCCGCCTAGGCCCGCACCGCGGGTGCACGAGCGCGTACTGGCGGCTCTGGGGAATTTCCACGGCGGTTGAGATTGCGTAGCAGGATGCACACAGCATGACATTGCCGTATCGACCAGCCGCCGTGATCTTCGATATGGACGGCTTGCTGTTCGATACCGAAGCGCTCTGGCAGGAGGCGCTTCTGTCTGCCGCCGCCGAAGCTGGGCACGAGATTCCGGACGAGGTTTTCAATAAGTCGATCGGCGTACGACGGTCGCAATGCGGCGGTCTATTCCTGTCGCATTTCGGCGAGGATTTCCGCTTTGACGATTTCCACGCAAATTGGAGACGCCATTTCTGGCTGATCGCGGACCATAAACTCGCCCTGAAGCCAGGCGTGCTTGAATTGCTGGAATTGCTCGACCGGCTCCGGCTTCCGCGTGCGATCGCCACCTCGTCATCTCGAACCACCGTCGAGCATCACCTGACCTCGCACGGTCTGATGGAGCGTTTCGACCAGATCATCTGCCGCGGCGACTACGAAAATGGCAAACCCGCGCCCGATCCTTTTCTGAAAGCCGCCGAACAGCTTGGCGTCGAACCTCGGTTATGTCTGGCCCTCGAAGACTCGCACATCGGCGTTCGTTCGGCGGCGGCGGCTGGCATGATGACCGTAATGGCGCCCGATCTGCTTGAGCCAACAGCGGACATTTGCGCGCTCTGCGTCTTTGTCGCCCGTGATCTCCATGAAGTCCGCGACCTGGTTCTGGCGCGCCTATGAGAGTTCGGACCTCGAAGGCCATGTCGGTTCGCGCTAGGCTCCCGGCAAAACGCTCCAGGAGGCGAAGCATGACGGCTCATCACATCCGCTTTGAGGTCGATGGCGACGGCGTCGGCCTGATCACCATCGACCGAGCGGAGAAACGCAACGCCATGACTTACGCCATGCTGGCCGCCTTCATCGAGGCGGTGGGCAAGGCGGGCGAGGACGAGCGGGTGCGGGTGCTGATCATCACCGGCGCGGGCGGGACCTTCTGCGCCGGCACCGATCTGGCCGACCTGGCCACCATTCCCGGCGAGACGCGCGGGGTGCGCGGCCAGGCGCATGAACACAGCGTCTGGTGGCCCATCGTCGCCTGCCCCAAGCCGGTGATCGGGGCCATCGACGGCTTTGCAGTGGGCATGGGCGCGGAATTCACCAGCCAGTGCGATGTTCGCATCGTCACCGACCGCGCCCGCTTCGCCTGGAACTTCGCCCATCGCGGCCTAGTGCCAGACACCGGCGCGGGCTCGTGGCTGCTGCCCCGGCTGATCGGGCCGTCGAGGGCGCTGCGGCTGCTCTATTCGGGCGCCTTCCTGGAGGCCGCCGAGGCGCACCGGATTGGCTATGCCAACCAGATCGTCGCGCCCGAGGCGCTGATGGACGCGGCCTATGCCGAGGCCCGCGGCTATCTGACCTCCTCGCCCTTCTCCCTGCGCCACATGAAAACCCTGGTCTGGCGCGGGCTGGAGCGCGATGTGGCCACGCACATGGAGGCTCATGTGCAGGCGCTGTCGGCGGCGTTCAAATCGGCGGACCACAAGGAAGGCGTCGCGGCCTTCCTTGAACGCCGCCCAGCGAAGTTTACCGGCCAGTAGAGCGCAAAATCAGCGTTTATCCGACCCAATCCTTCTTCAGCTTGGTCGCGCCGATCAGATAGTGCACGGCGGCCCAGAGGTTCACCAGCACGCCGCACACGAGGGCGTAGCGCAGGCCTTCGGCGGCCGCGTGGGCAGGGTCCGACAGTCCGAGCGCAACCACATGATTGTGCAGGAAGTCGCTCAAGGCCCCGACGACCGGCGGACCCAGGCCATAGCCCAGCGTGTTGATCACGATGATCACCAACGCCGACGCCGTGGCGCGCACGCGCGGCTGAACGACGCCCTGCGCGGTGGTGTAGAGCGAGGTCAGGTACGAGCCGTAACAGAGCACGCTGACGAGTTGCAGCGTTATCATGATGGCGACGGACGGGGTCATGTAGGCGGCGATCGAAATCGGCACGCTGAGCGCCACGCCGATGCCGGGCCAGCGCGCCAGCCAGGCCCGGTTCCGCTCGGACAAATAGCTCAGGATTTTGCCGACCGCGACGCCGAAGATCACGGTCAGTCCACCGAGCAGCGGCCCCAGGATGAGGCCGACCTGAGTGAGCGAGACGTGATGCACGCGAAGCAGGAAGGACACGAGGTACTGGCCATTGCCGACCGCCACGAAGTTCACCAGGCCGGTGGCCAGCGCGATATGCCAGAAGCTGGGCTTGCTCATCAGTTCCTTGAGCGCGGCCCTAAGGTCAGGGGCCTCCGCCTTTTGCCCGCTGGCGAGAGTTCCGCCGCCCCGAGGCGGCTCCTTCACGGTAAGCCTGCAGATGAGGGCGATCAGGATTCCTGGTGCGCCCAGGGCAATGAAGGCCATGCGCCAGCCGTAGTGATCGGCGACGACGCCGCCGACGGCGCCGGCGATAATTGTGCCGATGGGAATCGACGTCAGGTGAATAGCGATCGCCGAGGCGCGCTGGTTGGCGGGAAAATAGTCCGCGATCAAACTCTGCGAAGGCGGCAGGCAGCCCGCCTCGCCGATGCCGACGCCGAAACGGGCCAGAAGCAGCATCGGGAAGGATATGGCCAGACCGCAGAGCGCCGTCATCAGGCTCCACAGGGCCGTACAGATCGCCAGCACGCCGACGCGGTTGAAGCGCTCCGCCAGGCGAGCGATGGGCAGGCTTGCCAAGGCGTTAAAAAGGGCGAAGGCCGTGCCGCCGAGCAGCCCCAGTTGGAAATCGCTGAGGTGGAACTCCGGCTTGATCCTCTCCTGAAGCAGCGCCACCAACCCGCGATCCAACAGGTTGATGCCGTAGATGACCATCAGCACGCCCAGGATGTAGGCCCGGTAAGGCTTTGCGCCGTAACCGGCGCTCGCCGCCTCCGCGCCCGCGGGATCGGCTTCGAGAACACTCTCCGTCACGCTTCCACCCTTTATTTGCCCGGCTCTGCGGCCCTGTACCGGGGCTCTTCTTCGGAGCTCCCTCAATCCTTCTACACTCCGCCGCGCCTTTAAGCGCCAGCGCTCACTTCGGCTTGGCGCGGAAGGCCAGGATGACGTTGCCGGGGGTCTCGCCGAACATGCCGTAGCCGGAATTGACCAGCAGCAGGCCGTTAGCGGCGGTGATGGAGGCGGCGTCGATCGAGCCGCCCTTGCCGGCCACGCCATTGATCCCCTGATAGGCGATGGCGGTGTCGTACTTCCACAGCTGTTTGCCGCTCTTGGCGTCGAGCACATAGAGGTAGCCATCCAGGGCCCCCTCCACGACCGCGCCGTCGATCACGGTCGGCGCCGTTGACATGCCGTAATAGTGTTTGCAGGACGGCACGCGGGTCTGCCGATCGCCCGCGCAGTCCGGAGCGGTGGCGAACATCCACTTCACGGCGCCGGTCTTGGCATCCAGGGCATAGAGGCCCGACTTGATGCGGGTGGTGTCCACCGGCTCGCCCGGAAGATCGACCCCAACCAGGCTGACGGGGGCGTAAACCAGACCCTTGTCGTAGGCGATCCCCCAGTGCACGCCGCCCAGGGGGCTGCCGGTGCCGAGCGGGTTGCGCCACAAAAGCCGGCCGCTCCGCCGGTCGACCGACCAGACGGTCCCGGACTTTTGCCCGGCAAACAGCACGTCCTGGCCCTTGCCCAGATCGGCAAGGACCATGGAGGCGCCGAAGTCCACGTCGCGATAGACGGTGTCGGAAACGCAATTGTACTGGCCGGGCTTGGGGTGCGGACCGCAGCCGGAGAGGAAGATGTCCCTGTCCGTCCCCTGCCGGCTCCACTTCTCCTTCCCGTCGGCCAGACCGATGGCGATCATGGCGTCGGTGTTCTTGTGGGTGGGCGGCGAATTGGCTTCGCCGGTGCCGATGTAGACCAGGCCGTGCTTCTCATCGACGCTGGGTGAATCCCAGATCGGCGCGCCCGAGGGGCCGTACAGCATCTTGCCGTCGCCGCGATCGCGGATCGGCGCCGCATCCGGCATGGTGTCGTAGCGCCACTGCTGCGACCCGTTCTTGGGATCGAGCGACAGGACATAGCCGTGGTTGTTGCAGCAGACCTGGTTGTTGGGTCCGGCCACCATGATCTCGAACTGCGAGACCGGGACGATGATGCGGGTCTTCAGCACCACCGGCGTGCCCGTGGTCATGGAGTGGGTGTAGGTCCCGACCTTCCTGGTCCAGAGCGGCTGGCCCGTCTTGGCGTCGAGGACATAGACGGTGGTGTCGAAGCCTGAAAAGGCCACGACGCCTCGGCCATCAGCGATCACGCCGTAGGATGCGCTGGTGCGGAGCGGCGCGCCGCCGGGGGCCTTATACAGCCATTTGATGCAGGGCTGCAGGCGGTTGGAGACGTCAAAGGCATACATAGTCGAGACGTCGGACACCGGCAGGAACACCGTCTTGCCGACGACGGCGGGTTGCGAGCGCATGGTGGTCGCGCCGGGGATGGCGATGGCCCAGGCCAGCTCCAGGTCGGAGAGCTGAGCCTTGCTCAGCCCCGCCTGTGCGGCGGTCAAGGCGCGGGTGTTGGACTTGTCATAGCCGAAGGTCGAGACCGTCGCCGGCCCCGTGAGGTCAACAACGCGGTGATTGGCGGGGCACATCATCTTGTCCGCCCAGGCGTCGGTGGCGGTCGCCGCGGAGACGCCGCCAGTCAGATATTTGATGAGCTGCGCGCGGGTCTCGTTGGTCAGACCAGACCCCGGGCCCTTCATTTTTCCCTGGGTGAGCGCGAACTCGATCGCCTGCGGCAGCATCTGGCCGAGGGCCGCGCGCGTCGGCGCCCTGGAGGTGTCCGAGTGATCGTGACAGGCGGCGCAGTGGCTTTGGTAGATCGCCTCGCCGGGGTCCGAGGGCGGCCCCGCTGGCGACGCCTGCGTTCCCTGGGCCGAAGCGGCGCCGGAGACGCTCCATCCGAGGCTTAAAGCGCCAACGACAAAGGCCGCTGTCTTCAGCCGGGCAGCAAACATCTCGAACAGCGCCATTCCATCCCCCAGGATTTTCCTGGAGCCTATAAGCGGCGCCAGGTCGAGGCAATGGCGGCGGACCGGGATCGGCCCGCCTAATATCCCCTCGAACGGGCCTAGAACGGGATTTCGTCGTCCAGGTCGGCGGAGAAGGTCTCGCGGGGGCCGGAGGGCTGGGCGCGCGGCGCGGCGCTGAAGCCGCCGCCGCTGTAGCCGCCTTCTTCACGGTCATCGCCACCGCCGCTCCGGCCATCGAGCATGGTCAGTTCGCCGCGGAACTTCTGCAGCACCACCTCGGTGGAGAACTTCTCCACGCCGGAGTTGTCGGCCCATTTGCGGGTCTGCAGCGAGCCTTCAATGTAAACCTTGGCGCCCTTTTTCAGATAGCTCTCGGCCACCTTCACCAGGTTGTCGTTGAAGATCACAACCCGGTGCCATTCGGTCTTTTCCTTGCGCTCGCCGGAGCTTTTGTCGCGCCAGGTTTCGGACGTGGCGAGGGTCAGGTTGGCCACCCGATCGCCGGAGTTGAGAGTGCGGATTTCCGGGTCCTTGCCCAGGTTTCCGACCAAAATCACCTTATTGACGCTACCGGCCATCGGCCATCTCCTCGACTTCGTCGCGTTCCGTGGAATTCACCCACATCCCCGACCGGGGCGCGGGCGACGCTCATCAGTTAATGTTCTTGCTACGTTCTTGTCAATCGCCGTTACGCGGCTACTGCTGAACCGCCCCCGGCGCCGCCAGCCGGCCATCGCCGGTGTGGACCAGGAACGGGAAGCGCATGCCCGTATAGGATTGCGACTCGTAGACGCCGCTGGGGTCGAGGAAAAGATACTGGCCGTTATAGGCGCCCATAATGTTGTGGACGTTTCCGCCGAGGCCGAGGAACCGCAGCCTCATTCCCTCCAGGGATCCGGCACAGGCTTCCATGGTGTCTTCGTGCGCTGACAGTTCGTTGAAGGTGATAGTCCCGTTGGCGCGCGGCACGGCGTGGTAGCAGACGCCGGGGGTTTCGGGGGCCTTGACCTGCTTCTGGCAGGCGGCGAGCGCGAGGGCCGAGGCGGCCAGGATCAGCACGGCTGGTTTCATAACCTAAACGCTACACCGGGATCGCTGTGGGCGCGAGCGGTGCGTTAACGATCAGAAATCGGCGATGGTGCAGCTGGAGTCGTCCTGGTCGACCAGGTTGCGGAAGGTGTGGTTATCGCCCGAGGTCTCCACCCGGTGCGGCACCAGGCGCAGCGTCTGGGCGCCCCAGCGGCCGTAAGCCGCCTCCCCGGTCTTGACGCATCGGCCGGCGTAAAGGGCTTGCACGCAGGCGCTGAGGCTCAAGCCTTCGCCCGCCTTGCGCCAGCCGCCGCCGCCATAGCGCAGGCAGTCGCCGACGGCGCCATGGGCGCCCTGACCAACGGCGGGTTGGGCCTGGGTGGGCGCGGCTTGAGAATCGTTCTGAGCCTGGTCGGTGGGCGGCAGCGGGGCCAGATCGGCGCCGACGCCATTGGCCGCGGTCAGGTCGCCGTTGGGGTCGACGCCCACATCCAGCGCCTTGGTCGCCACGCCGTTTTTCTTGGCGCAGTCGGCCAGAGTCTCCATGCCCACGAACTGGCCGCCGACGAAGCAGCGCAAGGGTTGGGCGGGGTCGAGTTTGGCGTTGTCGGGCTGGCCCATCTGCACGACCAGACCGCCCACGGAGGCCGGCGGCGGGGCGGCGACCTTATGATCGCGCGCCACCAGCCCGAGCGCGACGCCAAGCGAGATCAGCAAGGCCAGGACGCCGCCGCCGACGGTAAGCAAGAGTCTGCGGTCCTGGAGCCAATCCATAGTGATCCTGGCTACGCTCCGAGCAAGATGGTTTCAAGTCAGGCTAGCAGCGACAGTGCGACCTGACTGGCGCTGTCGGCGCCTGTAGCAGACGAACTGCTGCTACTCGAACTCGACTCCAGACGTGAAAGACCGGCCTGATAATTCGCCAGCTGCGCCTGCAGATAGGCCGGCACCGTGCCGGTGATCTGGGGCGTGGTCGAGGCCGGCTTGTTGCCGTTGGCCAGGGTGTAGAAGGCGGTCTGAACCAGAGCCGCGGCGGTCTGCAGTGATTTTTGCGCCGCCTGGATGCCGGCGGTAGTGGTCAGGTTGAAACCGCCGTCGATGTTCAGGCCATAGGTGTTGGCCGCGACGCCCGAGGTCGTGGTGGTCTTCTTCGTGCTGCTGGACAGCGCCGGGGCGGTCTGGATCACGCCGGCGTTCAGGCCCAACGCCGTCAGGGCGTTCGACCCGGCGGGCCCGGGCAGGAGTTCGATGGTCGAGTTCGGGTTGTCGGGCTTGATCTCGACCTGAAGGGCGCCGTTGAGGGTCTCGGTGGTGACGTTGGCGGTATAGCCTGTCGCCGCCACGATCTTGCTGGCCAGGGTCTGGGCCGTGTCGGTGGCGTCGATGGTCACCGTCGCCGGCGTTCCGCCCTGGCGCGTCCGCACCTGGAAGGTGTCCCCGGCCCGCAGCGAGGTGGCCGAGGTCAGCAATTGCGAGCTGGTCTGCTGGATCGTCTGGGTCGGCAGGCCGAGCTTGTTCAGGATGCTGGCGCCGGAAGACGCCACCGCGATGGATTCCGGCGCGGCATAGCCGTCCTGGCCGGAGAATCGCTCCGACCAGCCGATCGTGCCCGAGCCGATGTCTACGCTGGCGACATAGCCATCCTGGGTTCCGACGCTGGTCATGCCTGGAAGGGCCGTGTTGGATGAGCCGGCGATATAGACCTGCCCGTCGGAGATGGTCAGGGCCGTGGCGGTGGTCTTGGTGCCCTTGGCGCCGCCGAAGTAGGCGATCTGGTCGGTGGAGGCTGGGGCCAGATCTTCCGACAGCTGGGCGACAAAGGCTTCCTGGCCGCCGTTCGAAGCGCTGGTGACCGCGCCAGCGTTCAGCGCGCCGTTGCTGGTGGTTCCGGCGACGACCACCTGGCCATTGTTGATCGCGACTCCAGCGATGGCGCCATTACCGAGCGAGCCCAGGTCGCGGGTCGCGGTCAGCGTCGGCGCGCCCGTGGTCTGCAAGGCGTAGCTGTTTACAACCGCGTCGCCGGCGGACGAGGTTCCGGCCACCACCACGGTGTTTCCGTCCACCGCCAGGCTCTGGGCGTTGGCCGTGCCGGTGTTGGTGCTGAACAGCTGGTCGCCGCTGGAGGAATAACCGGCGATGAAACCCTGGGTCGGGCCGTAGGCCGGCGAAGCGGTGGTTGAGATGTTGGACTGGCCGGCGACCAGCACCTCGTCATTGGCGCCGAAGGCGACAGAATTGACCTGGTTGTTGGAGGGTTGAAGGCCGGTTTGGGTCCACGCCTCGTCGCCGCTGGAATCGTAGAGGGTGACGAAGCTGTCGGTCCCCGTGGCGCCATTGCCCAGGTCGGAGGCGTCGAGGTCGCCGGTGAAGGACCCCGCGATAGCGACCTGGCCGTCCGCGGACACCGCCATCGAATAGCCGCTGGCGGAATTGGCCGCCCCCAGGGTCTGCGTGTAGACGAGGTTGCCGGTCGAATCGAACTTCTGCAGCACGACGTCCTGGGAGCCCTGGATAGTCTGGTTATCGACGGTCCCGTCGACGTCCCCCAAGACATAGAGCGAACCATCCGCGCCAGTGGCCGTGGCCTGCACCGAGGTCATGTTGGGATCGAGCGTCTGGGCGGAGATCTCCCCGGCGACCGCATTGGTCGTGCCCGGCAGGGACGTCGCCGCCGACGGCGCCGTGGCGGTGGTCGAGGCTGTGCTGTTCTGGAAGGTCAACAGCTGCTGGAACGGCTGGCTGATGGTGTCGGTCGACGAGGTGGTCGAACTGGAGGTCGACGAGGTTGATGACGAGCTCGTGCTGGAACTCGTCGAACTCGCGGGAGGCGTGATCCCCTCCTCCGCGTCGAGGCTGGCGGTAGAGGCGTCGGCGGCTTCCTGAGCGGCGTAGCCAGAGACATTGCCGGCCGTCTGAGCGACGTAGACCGCCGCCGCCGTCGAGGGCGCGGAAAACGACACCTGTTCAGTGGAGATGCCCTGGATGGTCCAGCCCCACTGGTCAGGGCCGGCGGGCAAGGTGACGGACTGGCCGCCGACCTTGATGACCTGGGGTTGGCCCGGGGTTTCATTGTCGGCAAAACGTGTAAGCACACCAGCAGCTTGAAGCTGAGAGTTAATGTAGCTTGTCACGTTTGGCATGGTCCGCGCGGTCGAGCCCATGCCACTGAGATCGATCGGCACCGTGGTGTTCTTGCCGTTCTGGCCGGCGATGTTGATGTTGAACTGCACCGTCCCCTGGAAGGACGGCACAGGGGTGGTCTGCGAGCCGACGAAGATGACCGGAGTGTTGTAGTTGTCGTTCTCCGTCGCTGGCCCTTCGGTCGAGGTGTCGTTCGAGGAGACGGTCCCGGTGCTGATGCGCAGATTGGGTAGGTCCAGCCCGTTCACATAGCTGGACACTTGGCTGAGGCCGCTGTCGAAGGCGCTGGCGATGTTCGCGTTGCCGGTGCTGGTGGCCGTCGAGGCCAGCATCTGCTCGGTCATGCCCTCCAGGGCGTTCAGGCCCTGATAGAGGGTGAACAGGTTGTCGTAGGTCCCGCTGGCGCCCTTGACGCTGGTCAGGGTGGTGTTGGGGTCGATGATGTTCTGGCCGTTGAGCACCTGGGTCGCCAGGGCGCTGGCGGCGCTGACGGTCTGGTTCTTCGGCGTCGGCGCGTCCCAGGGCGGCGTCGGCGCCGCCGCGCTCGTCGCACTGGAGCCGCCGGCCGACGAGGCGGACGCGGACGTGCCCGAACTGCTCGCCAGGATGCCTTCCTTGGAGAGGTAGTAGTTAGTCAGCAGGCTGGAATCGATCGAGATCAAAAGTCAGACTCAGCGCGGACGCGGTTCGGGCTTCTGGACTATCGACCGCAAAGACTGAAGGGCCGTTAAGAAATCGGCGCCAAAATCGCGATCAGGCCGCGATCAGACCCGAGGTGACAAGGGACTTGCGCACCGGCTCGCGGCGCTCGGCCCATTCCGACGCCAGCATGGCCAGCAGGACCACATCGCGGCGTCGGCCGTCCTTGATCACGTGATCACGTAGATAACCTTCCCGCCGAAAGCCGGCGGCCGCCTGCGCCTTCAGCGCCGCGCCGTTTTCGGCCAGCACCTCGGCGAACACCTTCTCCAGGCCCAGCTCGCCAAAGGCCAGATCCAGCCCTAGAGCCTGGGCGGCGCGGCCCGCGCCTCTGCCGCGCGCCGCGGCTTCGCCGATATACCAACCCCAGCCACCGCGGCGGTGAAGGCTCTGTAGCCCCGTGAGGCTGAGAAAGCCGGCGGGGCGGCCGTTTTCGCAGATGATGCGGCCAGTCTGGTCGGGGTCGGCCCTGAACTGTTCAAACCAGTACTGGTGTTGATCGTAGGCCTGTAGCGGCAAATCGCTCATCCATCGATCGACCTCAGGCTCCTGACGCCAGCGGAACAGACGCTCGCTGTCCTCATCGCCTAGGTCTCGCAACTCGATCATGGGGCCACTCTACGGTCGAAGCGGCACAGCATCATGAAGCCGCGCCGCCGCCAACTGGAATGTCGCCTATATTTATTTGAAGAGGCTGAGGATGGCGTTCGGCGCCTGGTTGGCGATCGACAGCGCCTGAACGCCCAACTGTTGCTGCACCTGCAGCGCCTGAAGTTTGGCGCTCTCGGTGGCCATGTTGGCGTTGACCAGGTTGCCGACGCCGGTCTGCAGCGTGTCCTGCAGCTTGCCGATGAAGGTGGTGTGGGCGGCGATCTCGTTGGTTTGCGAACCAAGGCCGCCCAGGGCGCTATCGACGTTGGTGAGCGAGGCGTTGACGAAGGTCAAAAGCGCGGCGGCCCCGGTGGCGGTGCCGATGCTCGCGGTCGCGGCGAAGGTGATGTTGGAGCCGCCGAGCGTCAGGTTTTCCGCTCCCAGAGTCAGCGTCGACGTGCCGTCGGCGTTGGCCAGGAACTGTAGGCCGTTGGTTAGTGAACCGTTGAGGATGTTGGCGCCGTCGAAGCTGGCGTTGCCGACCACGGAGGAGATCTGATTCAACAACGACTTGAAATCGTTGTTCAAAGCTTCGCGCGAAGCGGTGTTCAGCGAGGTATCCATCGCCGCCACGACCTTGGCCTTGATCTGCGTCAGCAGATCCGAAACCGATTGACCGGCGGTGGAGGCCACGTCAGCGATCGAGGTCGCTCGGTTCAGGCTCTGGGTCACCGCGTCCAGGGCGCTGATATCCGCCCTTTGCCCTTGAGCGATGGACCAGACGGAGGCGTTGTCCTGAGCGTCGTTAACAGCAAGGCCGGTGCTGACATCGTTTTGAGTGGTCTGGAGTGAAGCCTCCGTCGCATTCAAATTCTGCAGCGCGATCAGCGCGGCGGCGTTGTTGTTGATAGACAGCGACATTTGGGCTCTCCGGGCCGCTAGAAGCAGTCGATGAGGCCAATCTCCGCCCTCAACGCCCGCCTGAAGATTCGTTCTTCATTAACGACGCTAAGCAGACATGGTGAGCGAAAGGTTAACGACCATAGGCGCGTGGCCGCACACCCCTTTGGGGTGGCGGCTGAACGCTCTTTTCGGCGGCCCTTTAAGCGGACCGCGCGCTTACATCGGCCGGGGGTCCTTAGACCTTGGCCTTGATCACGGCGCCGGCCGTGTAGTCTGACGCCTCGCGGAGCGCGAGAATCTGCTCGCGAGGCAGTTGCTGGACCACCTTCCCGGTTTTTCGGTCGACGGTTTTGTAGACAAAGGAGCCGGCGATCAGGTCGTCTTCGATAATCAGTCGAAGATCGGCCGGATCAGGCGAATCGGGCGAATCGCCCTGCGCCGGCTTGGTCGACGCGGATCCGGCGCTGGACCCCGCGGTGTCTGGCTGGGCGTAACCGCCGCCGCCGCCATAGGTGGAATCACCCGACGATCCCGCTCCGTTCACAGAAATGCTGCTGCTCATGTCTTCCTACGTCGCCTTATCAGCGACGCCTCCAGTCAGGGGGAGGCGGGCCGAGGCCCGCCTCCGGTCCATCGCGATTAGCGGAAGAGGCTGAGCAGCGTGGAGCTGCTGGAGTTGGCGATAGACAGCGCCTGGATGCCGAGCTGCTGCTTGGTCTGCAGAGCCTGGAGCTGGGCGCTTTCCTTGGCCAGGTTGGCGTTGACGAGGTTGCCGACGCCGGTGTCGATCGTGTCCTGCAAATTGCCGACGAAGGTCAGCTCGCCGGACAGCGAGTTTTCCGACGTCCCCAGCTTGGCCAGGGCGTTGTTGACGTTGGTGATCGAGGTTTGGACGGTCGAGATCGCGGCCGAGGCCAGGGTCGCGGTGCCGATCGAGGTGGTCGCCGTCAGGGTGACGTTGGAGCCGCCCAGGGACAGGTCCTGAGCCGCGATCGTCAGCGACGACGTGCCCGAAGCGTTGGCCAGGGCGTAGATGTTCTTGGCCCCGGAATCGATCAGGTTAACGCCGTTGAAGCTGGCGTTATCGACCACCGAGGTGATCTGATTGCGCAGCGAGGTGAAGTCGGCATTCAGGGCGCTACGGCTGGCCGTGTCCAGCGAGGTGTCGGAGGCGGCGAGCGCCTTGGACTTCAGCTGGTTCAGCAGGTCGGAGACCGATTGGCCGGCCGAGGTGGCCACATCGATGCTGGATTGGGCCCGTTGCAGCGACTGGGTGACCGAGTCGAGCGACAGGGCCGTCGCGCGCTGGTTCTGGGCGATGGCCCAGATGGCGCCGTTGTCCGA